>Ga0055584_100007583_pt1 | contig 10636 bp, 11 predicted proteins | sample OSDHelmetaG_FD_58716 | JGI IMG/M metagenome (GOLD analysis project Ga0055584, IMG submission 58716) | Pelagic marine sediment microbial communities from the LTER site Helgoland, North Sea, for post-phytoplankton bloom and carbon turnover... | ecosystem: Environmental > Aquatic > Marine >...
GTTTCATTTTACCCTTTTTATGATATCCATGCTACAAGGCTATCAAAGGTTTCATACTTAATTTAATTTCAAACAAAGGCATAATTGAAAATTCCATGGAAAAACTGACAAAAAAAATAGTATTTCTCACGCTAGCATTGGTTTTAGCTGGTTGTTCATCATCTAATATTGAAAACGATATAGATAAAGTACCTGATAAATCAGCACAGGCTTTATTTGTAGATGCCCGAAGTGCACTGGATAATGGTTTATACCAAAAAGCCATACAAATTTTAGGTGCTATCAATTCTCGTTTTCCTTTTGGGCCTATTTCTCATCAGGTTCAATTAGATTTGATTTATGCTTATTATAAAGTAGGTGATGCAGCCCAGGGTATTGCGCTTACCGATCGTTTTTTGCGATTAAATCCTGATAATCCTAATACAGATTATGTGTATTACATGCGTGCATTAATCAATTTGTCTACAGAGGATAATTTATTCCAAGATATAGCAGGCATAGATCGTTCTGACAGAGACCCTACAGCAGCACGCGAGGCTTTTGACGACTTAAAACGTATAGTTACTAATTATCCAGACAGTAAGTATGCTGCAGATGCTCAAAAAAGAATGATAGGAATTAAATCACGTCTAGCAAAATATGAGCTTTCAATAGCGAATTTTTACCTAAAACGTGAGGCTTATGCTTCTGCCGCAAATAGAGGACGCTATATTGTCGAGTATTTCTCGCCAAGTCCAGAATTAGAGCCAGCATTAGAAATAATGATTGAATGTTACGATAAACTAGGTTTAGATGATTTAAAGAAAAATGCACTACAAGTGTTAGCAGCTAACTACCCTAATAATTCATTAGCTAGGTAAATTAACACAAATAATAAAGGTTGCGAGTAAACTTTTCACTCGCAACTTTTTCTATATCGCTTCTTGGTTTTCTTCGCCAGTTCGAATACGAATAACACGAGCTACATCAGTAATAAACACTTTACCATCACCAATTTTACCTGTTTGTGCTGTTTCTATAATGGTATTCACACAGCGTTCGACGTCTTTTTTAGCAATCACTATTTCTAATTTTACTTTAGGTAAAAAATCAACCATATATTCCGCACCTCGATAAAGTTCAGTATGACCTTTTTGTCTACCAAAACCTTTTACCTCAGAAACTGTCATACCAGTAATACCTATTTCACCTAATGCTTCTCTAACATCGTCTAGTTTAAATGGTTTAATAATCGCTTCAATTTTTTGCATCTTATGTCTCTGTCTAGTTAATATCAGTATATATTTCTTTAATATTATAACGCGTTTACTATCAAATCACGCTTTTATTTTGTTAAACTATGAAGCATACCTTGGCTTTGTACAATTTGTTAATAGCTTAAGATAAAAAATCAGTAAAGCTCAACGTATTCCACTCTATTTAAAACAGGATACCCCATGGATCAGCAAACCATAATTGATGAAATGAAAGTTTTACCTGAAATAGACATTCAATTTGAAATTCGACGACGAATTGATTTTATAAAACATACCTTAAAAAGCTCTGGTTTAAAAACATTAGTGCTCGGTATCAGTGGTGGGGTAGACTCTTCGACTTGTGGTCGTTTGGCACAACTTGCAGTCATCGAGCTCAATAACGAATTTAATAGCGTGTTAAATGACAATACTGCGAACCCGTTTCAATTTATCGCGGTAAGACTGCCTTATAACATTCAGGCGGATGAAGATGATGCCCAACAAGCATTAGACTTTATTCAACCAACCCACTGTGTAACAACTAACGTATTCGATGGGGTTAATGGTATACATCAAGAAGTAATATCAGCGCTTACTAATGCTGAACTATTGACAGCATCTAGCCACCAAATAGACTTTTCCAAAGGTAATGTTAAAGCCCGTGCTCGTATGATGTCTCAATATCATATAGCTGGCATATTAGGCGCTTTAGTTTTGGGCACAGATCACAGTGCTGAAAATATTACGGGATTTTTCACTAAATGGGGTGATGGCGCTTGTGATTTAGCACCGCTTTTTGGGCTTTCTAAACGCCAAGTTAGAATGCTAGCCAAGCACCTCGGTGCGCCTGCGATTTTAGTAGATAAAGCGCCAACAGCAGATTTGGAAGATTTAGAGCCTGGTAAAACTGATGAAGATGCTTTGGGGATCAGTTACGATCAACTTGATGATTTCCTTGAAGGAAAACCTGTATCTTCGCAAGTATCCGCCCATATTATTGGCATTTATTTAAAAACACAGCATAAGCGTCAACCTATTCCAACAATCTATGATGAGTAAAGCTGACCCACATATATAAATAGATTAGCGTCAATATCATTTGAAAAATCCATTTTTTATAACTATACCTAGTGTACAAGGATGTATACCTAAGGATTAAGTAAAATGGATTTTTTTATGCTTAAACACGACTCACTTAAAGCGTTGTTCACGAACTTAAAAGGATTTACCTTAATAGAGTTAATGGTTTCTGTTACTGTCGCATCAATACTAGCAGTAATTGCAATACCAAATTATAATGACTTTATAATCAAAATACGTGTTGATAACGAAATATCTCAGCTACATAGAATGTTACTCATGACGAGGAATACCGCCATTAACAGCGGGCAAAACACTATTCTTTGTCCTCTCAATATTGCTTTACAATGTAGTGACCAATGGAAAAATGATCTAAGCATTTTTATTGATATTAATAATAATAAAATGTTAGATATAAATGAAAGCGTTCTAAAAATTAAAGAAAAAATACCAGCAGGAGATAAACTTGTTTATGGCATAGGTAGAACAATGATCACATTTAAAGCAAATGGACAGCTTAGGGGCTTAGCTAATGGTACTTTTCGGTATTGCCCTAAAAATTATAAAGAGTATGCAAGAGGCATTATTATTGCTCGCTCGGGGCGAATCTATCAATCAAGCGACATTGATAATGATGGTATTGATGAGAACAGAGGAAACATAGAAATTAAGTGTGTATAAAGCTATATACAAACTAACAAACACTTACTAGCAGGTTACGTAATAAAATGGTATAAATGTTATCAGGTTAAAGTAGTATTTAGTTGATATGCCATGCATAACATTGTAACAGTTTTTTCAATCGTTCATCATTCCTCCCACCATAAAAAAGGCTTCACGCTAATAGAGTTGATGGTTTCAATTGCGGTTGTTGCTATATTGTCAACTGTAGCCTTACCTAGTATGAGTAATTTTCTAGTAAAAATGCGTGTAGATAATGAAATAAGTGAAATTCAACGATTATTACTCACTGCTAGAAATATGGCGATAAATACAGGAAAAAACACAACAATTTGCCCTCTTACCTCAGGCAGTTGCACAAGTAATTGGCACAACGAAATTAGTGTTTTCACCAATGATAATAATACGTTAACAACAAACAACACTTTTCTATCTCCTGATGAACTCATTAAAATCAAAGGAGAAATAGAGTCTGGTGATAAACTTCAATATACTCAAACGAGTATTATTTATTCACCTGATGGGCGCTTACTAACAACACCTGCTAACTTTAGATATTGCCCAAAAGGTAAAGCAGAACTATCTAGAGGTATCAGCATTTCAACATCAGGTCGGAGCTATAAAAGTTCAGATACTGACAATGATGGTAAAGATGAAGACAGATCTGGAAACGAAATCTCTTGTACTTAATCAGATAATTTACCTTGGCTAAAGGCCTTTTAATTTCCACTGAAATCCCGCACTTTGACTTTGGATGGTAACGAGTATAGTTTATCTACGCGTTTTTTTATCAATTGCTTTGGCTATGGGACTACTAAATTCATCTTCTAATAAAACACATTGATGAACCTTATATATGATTCCTTTTTTATTTTTAGACTGGTCACCCGTAACACGAACTTTTTGTCCAATAATAGAATCCGATAAGCGATGAAGTAATGATGGCTGAGCTTTCCAAAAAGTGACGTTTTCAGCTCCACCAACCAACTCAGAATAACACTTTATATCTACTGATACTTCAATCAGCTCTGATACATCTGTTTGCGCATTAGATACATTGACTAAACCAACAGTTGTACAAGCTAACAGTGACATGATTACAGCTAGATTTTTCATATTATTACTCCCAACATATTTTAGGGGTTTTAGTACCTAAGTGATCAATAGTTAATGGGGTACAACCCGTATCTTTCACTTGGCTCTTTTTTGCTACAGCGCGTAAAGTAAATGTAGTAGAAGTAGACCCAGAAGTTACATCAATTAAATAGTTTCCTGACTCCGTTGTATACTTAACAGTACTCATTCCTAACCCTTTCATATCTGAAGCATAAGACCTAGCATCAATAAACACTTGTTCTTGTAAGTTAGCTAAACGCATTAATTCACGTTGGCCTTCAGAACGATTTGAACGAAGTATGAAATCAGTATAAGAAGGATAAGCAACACTCGCTAAAATACCAATAATAGCCACAGTAATTAGTAATTCAATTAAAGTGAACCCAAGCAATTTATTTTTCATTGGTTTTTGTATACTATTCAGTCTTGCTTGTACCATATTTATCAATCCTCTGTTATATATAGATAAGTTCGCATTGTTTGTAGATTAAAACCAACATCAACAACACGTCTTCCTACAATTAAATTACCTGTTGTTCCCGCAGTTGGATCATTTGGATCATTCGGAACAACAATTAATGTTGGTGAACCTAAAAATTGCTCACTGATAAAAGCTATTCTATCTTCCCTATTTTTAGAGTCTTCCTGAGCCCAATTGAATTTAGCAATACCTAATGCAAGGTCTACCGCATATAACCAACCTTGCCCGTTAGGAAGTTCACAGTTTATCTGTTCTGTCGTTAAATTAGGTGGCGTAAAACTAGTAAAGTAAACGGTATTATTAATAACAATAGCGCTTGCTGTATTTTTTTCACCTGACTGTTCCAAATTAAAAAACCAACCTGATTTTTCGCTTACTGCTAGCGATAATGCTTGCCTCCCAGCATCACTGACAGTGCTAAAAGGGTTATCAGTAAAGTCATAAAGATCATTCATCAGTATCGCTTCAGGTATATCTGCACTGGTGTAGTTTTTAGTAATGATATTATTATCTTTAATCATAAAGAAGGTATCATTGGTATCTGTGCCTAGTGGATTCGATTTATCTCCACTACCAAGTAAAACAGCATCGTAAGGGACTTCTTGGTGTACGATAACTGTGGATAAACTATCATCCGCGGCTTTCACTTCTGATGTTACTGTTTCAGTAATTAAAGTACGTACAATTGCAGGTTCATTAAAAAAACGTCTATCGGTTAAGTGAGTATCGCCACCTAACGTTGCTAATTCAAATACGGAAATATCACTCGTACTATCACTTGGCATGTCAACTCGCCAAACACTACCGCCAGTATCACCCACATATAACCGATCAACTAAACCGTTACCATCACTATCTAATGTGGCAATACTAGAAGGAATACTATCTTCACCTGTAAACTCTGTTGTTGCATTATCTTCAGCCATGCTCCACTTTAATGCACCAGTTTCGGCATCAACCATATAAACAGCACGACCAACATTATCTGCTGCACCTACACCTTTATTATCTTTTGATGGATCATAACCACCACCAAAAAATAATACTGGCTTAGCAATTTCACCATTAAGATTTAACTTAGAGTACCCCAATTTAGGTTGAGACCATGTTTGCCCTAACTCTGTAAACCCTGTCGTACCTGCTTCTATATGCCACATTAAACTAGGTGAGTCAGGATTACTGATATCAACAGCATAGTAAGAAGATCCTCCACGACGTAAGCCAAAGAAAATCCAAACTTTATCTCCTGTTTCAATAATTCCATCACCATCTTTATCATCAATATACGCCGTAATTTTACCATCTACACCATAAACTTTATCATCGCTAGTGGAGTTATTACGTAATGTTTTAATGTTAGGAAAGAATTCTTTTGGCATAAAAGCCCAAGTTTCATCAACATCGTCACCAGTGTCTTTAAACATGTGTAATGCGCCAGCATTAGTTCCTATGAGTATATGTATCTTGTTGCCGTAGTTAACAATTAATGGATTAGAGTGGAGTGGATCACCGAATACGTCACTACGCATATCAGTTTTATCACCATCTTTATCTTCATCATCAACATCAATACCTAAATTCCAATTAAAATATTCATCGGCATCTGAAACATCAACACCAATAAAATTAGCATAATCATTTTCTGTTCCAAAATGACTTAGCTTATTAGTGGGGTTCAATTCTACTAATGCCCCCGCAGAGCCAATATCGCTATAAATGAGTCTATTCGTTTTTTTACGCAACATATCTGCCACGCCACCTTCAGCAACTTGGGCACCATCTTTATTATCGGACCAATAGCTTGTTACATCTGACGAAAAGTGACCTGTAGATTCATTAATGGCTGGCTTACCATTTTTACCTACTTGTACCCCAGCTTCAATCTTATATTTCTTAAGATTACCTTGCCACCTTGGGCCTCTATCTGGCTGGAACATTGCATAATAAACGGAATCTAACGTTTCGGTGCGGTCAAAGTTATTGGCAGCGACAGAAGCAGACGTTAAGCTATCATTACTGGGCTCTAAATTAGCTAATACATTGGTTAATGCAGCGGTTAAACTAGCCGTATCTTGAGCAGGAAAATACTTACCACCGCCGAGTTCAGCAGTTTTCTCTAAAAGAGGCTCAGCAGCTTCAGCTCCTTGGCTAAAACCTATAGTATAAGTGGTGACTGTTTGTTGACCATCTACATCATCATTTACATCGTTATTGTTCATCCAACCGGCAAGTGCTGCTAAATAATTACCGTTAAATGAAGACATAGGGTAACTATCAGCAATACCAAGCGCTTTAACTTTATTATTTGCAGCAGAATCTAGCACTGGTGCCCCATCAGTCATGAGAATAACGTAAGCTTTGTCGCTACACGAAGTAAAAGGAGATTTATAAACCTGGCTGCTTGTTTCTATAGTTGTATCACGAGGTGGGCTATTCGCATTATAATGACTATAATAATTACTATCATTATTGCCAAAATCAACACTTTTACCACCAAAATAGCGTGATGCTTCATATAACGTTTCACATAAGGGTGTATTAGTTTCTGCATCAAGTTCATTGTTGATGATATTAAGTAAAGTTACCCGACTTGCCGCAGTAGACTCTTTTATACCAAAAACAACTCGTCCACCATCACGGTTATTCTCGCTAGGCGCATTATAATTAAAAATTTGTAAACCAAAATCAACATTGGGTGAAGAGTTAACTAAGTTAGTAACACTTTCTTGTGCTATTTCTATACGCTCCTTCCATTCTTTTCCTATCGTATTACTATGATACCAACGTAAATAATTCTCACTGTATAAGGTTACTAATGAACCTGACCATTCGACATTACTATTGGCTACATTCCCAGCATAAAATTCAGGGGTAGATGGATCACCTTCACCGTCGATTGGAAAACCTGAGGGTAATGTTGTTGCAACACCACCTTGTAAATAATTCTTATTATTGCTATTTATCCCATCTACATCGTCTTCACAGTCAGTAATAACGATACCGGTTCCATCAATTTCATTTAATTCACTCCAACGACCAGAGTTTCCTTGAAACGTATACTCCCTAACATGTCCTGTATAAAAGCCATATTCGTCAATAATATCTTGTGCCACTTTACAATTACTAATACTAAGGGGAAATTTTCGTTTTTCATTGGTATCATCTGCAATTGGGATATCGTCGACATCAGATTGGCCTTTACTATAATAAATATAATTGCCAGGTATTTTTGAATAACCACTAATGGCACTATAGTTAATGCTCGGGTTATAAGATTTTTTTACCCACTCTTTTGTGCCCATACTGCCTGAATTATCAAAAACAATCAGGACTTGCGGTCGTTTCTTGGCTTGCTTTACACTATCGCTTATGTATAGCTCGATATCTTCACTAAAGGAAAAATTAGTTATTGAAAGTAAAATTCCTGCTACTATAAATTTTTTCATCTTTTTTCCTTAAGCAATTGAAAACATATCACCTATAAAAAATCCCGTACTTCGCCTATCGTAACAACTGCTGTGCTATCCCTGAATTAACATTAGCTACGCTTGTATGATTACGGCCATATTTACGACTAACCTGTACTTTTAACATGTTACAAGTAAAAACTTGAGTTGAAGATGCTAATTTCGAACTAGGGCAATCAGATTCTCGCATGTATTTATTATTGGTAATATCGAGCTCTGGTGGATCAAATTTTTCTGAATCCCATAATGTCGGCATTTCTGCTTGTATCTCTTTTATTTTTTTTATATTTGCATCTTTATCTTTAAACGTAGCAAGAGAAGCAGCAAATTCATTTTTTGAGCCTGGAGATACTTGATTAAAAATAATTTCATCTATCGCACTGATAGCTTCCTGAACAGCAACAACTTTATCTTCACTGGCACCTGACATTTTCATATCGGTTGTGGTATTTTGCATTAACGCTGCAGCCACTGCGGTTAATGCAACAAGAAAAACTAACGAAACAACTAACACCACACCCTGTTGATTTCTGATTCTTCCATATTTATTTTTTATGTTTATATTATGCATATAAATGCCCTATTTTTACTTGTATTTTGTCGTATTAATTTATTTAAGCGGTTGGTGAGCATTACCACATATCCATGCCCGCGTTGTACAAAGTCACTGTTGAGCTAAAAAGCAAACGACGATAATTATCATCAACAGTATAATTAAAACTACCTAATTGATAAGTATTGGTATTTTTATATTTTTTATCTTCTTGAATACTACGTGCCAATACATATACTTTTACTGCAATTATACGGCTTGTTGCATTATTCCAGAGTGCATCTGTCATATTAACGGCTGGAATATAAGCATTGACGATACCATAACCTGAATTTGTGGGATCGGTTTCCATATCAACGCCATATTCAAAACGAATCATTTCAATACCATCGATAATAGGAGCAAAAGACAACGTATTAGCCAATTGTCCTTGCATCAATACAGGTACAGTATTGCTACCTTGTACTTCCTCCCTAACATAGTAAATATGATGCTGATATTCCCATACTTGTGCACCTTCTATGGTAGGGACAGTACCAGCAGAAAAAATAGTACCGTTATTCATATTACTCACTAAGTAATAATTCCCGACTGGGGCGCTGTCACCAGCAGTTAACGCTAACGGTGTTGATATAACTCTTTTAAGTTGTAATATATCTGAATCAAGTTTAGCATCGCTACGACACCCAGATAATATTGCTGCACTGGTTACTGTTTCTCCCCAAAGCGTTCTAAAATGCCCAACTGCTAACGGAAAAGTACCATTATTGACACCGCCACCAACACATTCTCCAGTTGGCGCACTTGGCACAGGATTAATACTAGAAAGTGCAAGTGACCCGGTATAATCACCCCAAAAATTTTGCCTTAATAAATCATCACTCAATACACTGATTGCAAAACGACCATTTTCTTGCAATTCGCCATAACTTGATGTTTCACTAGTTGTGGTTCGCATACCAACAAAGACACTTAATACACCTGCAAAAATAACCAAACCAATAATTAATGTAATGAACACTTCAAGCAAGCTAAAACCATATTGAGACTTTAACGCTAACTTAGTCATTTTATTGGTTCTATAGCTTGATCTATTTATTCTGATTTTCATTTATAAAAGTCTCAATCTTAAATGTATTATTTATTACTAAATTATAGTTAACTAGATAATAAAAGCATCTATCACAACTTGACGACGAGAATTCGTTGAATTACCACAATTTTCAGCATCTTTCGAATCAATAGATTTAACTTTCCCCTGCCATGTAATTACCACTTTAACCGAGTTTCCACTCACGGTTAAACAACCAATACCTCCAACTAATCCCCCTACATTATTAGTAACGTTGATTGCATTAGCTCCCATTAATGCTTGCTCCCAACCAAACAGATCATGTGTGACCATTTCGACTGGTGTACATGATGACACAGTTGAATTACAAGTAGGTGATGAAGTTATCTTTCCTGTTCCGTAAGGACTATTCGCCGCATATAAAGATAAAGTACTGCTATTATTACCGCGAATTTTCTCAATAATATCTTGCGCTAAGCTAGAAGCTAACGAACGTTGCATGGCATCGAAACTCGATTGTTTAGCCGTAGCTTGCATTGCAACAGCCCCTAGAATACCTGTAACCATAATCACTAAGGCAACTAAAACTTCAATAAAAGTCATACCTTTTTGTTTGTTATTTTTCATATGATGATATTTATCATTGGTACTTTTAGACATTGGGTTCTCTTTATAAATTAACTCTTCGTATTACTTTTTCTATTTACTGGATAGAAAAGACGCATAAGAGCAAAGCTGTAATAAAACAGATTTGAAAAGAGTGTTTTTCAGTAGGGGGGTATGAAAAAGGTTCTTTTAATAAAAAATATTTTTAAGTTTTTTTAACTTTCTATACAGTAGGAACATTATTAAAATAATTACTTTCAACAGTATAGTATTTAAATTTAAAATTCACATATTTTTAGTAAAAAATAAAGTGAATTATTCACTGTCTAATCTCAACTATACACT
>Ga0055584_100007584_pt1 | contig 10635 bp, 5 predicted proteins | sample OSDHelmetaG_FD_58716 | JGI IMG/M metagenome (GOLD analysis project Ga0055584, IMG submission 58716) | Pelagic marine sediment microbial communities from the LTER site Helgoland, North Sea, for post-phytoplankton bloom and carbon turnover... | ecosystem: Environmental > Aquatic > Marine >...
AAAGCACCACCCCGACGCAGGAGGGAGCCGACAATCGGAAGATTCAGGTTAATACCAGCTGCGACATGGGGCGGTGTCAGGCCATGGTTATACAGGGCATAAGAAAGCAACAGGTAATCCATGTGGCTTCGGTGGCAAGGAACATAAATCACAGTACTGTGTTTTGCGGTTTCCTGTACCTGCTCAATATTGTGTATCTGTACACCATCATACAGGCGGTTCCAGAGCCAGCTAAGCAATACATCAAACATTTTTTGTGTGCTGTAAGAGACATTCGCTACAATTTCATCAGCATATTTTTCTGCTTTATAGCGAGCTTTTTGGCTGCTTATCTGATGCTCTCCGGGCTGAGTGGCCTCATGAATAGCAGCCTGTATCCGTGGGCTTCGTATCAACTGTCTGATCAGCTGTTTTCGATCCGGAAGTTCGGGGCCTGTGACACTGATTCGGGTCTGGCGAAAATGTACACGTAACAGCCGGGCTGCTTTCCGCACATGCTGGTTGATAAGAGTGGACTGAGGGCTGGTAGCGATCAATTGCCTGAGAGATACCGGTTCGGCAAAATGCACCAAGGTATGACGACCATGGAACAGAATGGCTGCCAGGCGTTGCAGACTTTGCCGCACAGAGCCTCTTTGATCCGAGAAACGGTTGAGCCAGTGTGTTTCCTGCCCTGGTGCCCGTCCCCAGAAAATTGTGACAGGTATTAGCTGGATGTCCTGTTCCGGATTTTCCAGTAAGTAAGCCATAACACGCACCAACCGTGGTGATACCGTATGCTCTGCAACCCCTTTCAGACCGTAGTAGTGATTGTGTAATGCAATATAGGAAACAGATTCTTCAGGTTGCTCACTGGCCTGCTCTGACCAGGGTAGCTTGTAATGGCGGGTTATATGGCTCAGGAGTAGGCGGTCTGAGAGGCTCTTATTCCCTAAAGCATAGAAATAAGAATCGTTATTATTATCTGCTTGAGGTAAATTACGGTGAAAGCTAATGCGAACGAACAGCAGCATCAGGCGTTCGGCCAGCACCATCAGAACCCTTACAAGGCGGTTTCTCAGACGGTCTGCTCGTTGTTTGATGCGGGCCGGATAAATCATAGTTGGCATGTTCCTGTTGTTATTCTTTGTTAAGTGCTTGCAGAGTGTGCTGATACTACTACCTCGCTTAAACAGATTATAACTGATTAGGCGTATTAGACTTGAATTACGATCACGATGTTTATTTTCAGATTAGTCTTCATCGTTTCAGTATTTGCTGCTTCTAAAAAGAAGTAGCTTATCCAAATTAAATGGGAGTTTTGGCTTGAAACCTGAGTCGATCAACGCAGATAAAACCCTTGACCTGTGTACGCTGCCTGCTAAGAGTACAGCCTCACTGATGCACCAGGAGATCACCCCACAATCGCTTTGGCAGGTTGTCAGGCAGCATAAAAAATCTCTGGTCCTGGCAAACCTGATCGCGATTGCGGCGACTTTGTTTAGTGTTCCTTTACCGCTGTTGATTCCTCTGCTTGTGGATGAGGTATTACTTAATCAGCCAGGGAAAATCACAGCAACGATTAACGACTTTTTCCCTCAGGAGTGGCAACTGCCTGCGGTCTATATTGCTGTCGTTCTTGTGGCAACCGTTCTGATGAGGGCTGCTGCGTTGGTGTTGAATGTCTGGCAGACCCGTCAATTCACCCTGATCTCAAAAGAGATTGTTTTTATGCTGCGCAAGCGCTTGTTGGGGCATCTGCAGCGGATCTCTATGGCAGAATATGAACATCTTGGGTCAGGCTCAATCGCTTCTTATCTGGTCACTGATGTCGATACTATCGATCGTTTTATCAGTAGTTCCGTCAGCCGCTTTGTGGTTGCGTTTCTTTCTCTGGTCGGAGCAGCTGTGATCCTGTTCTGGATGCATTGGCAGCTGGCACTGTTTATTTTGTTGCTCAATCCTGTTGTGATCTGGACAACTATGCGTCTGGGTAAGCACGTTAAACAATTGAAGAAAACTCAGAACTCAGCTTTTGAAGCGTTCCAGATGGCGTTGAGTGAGACCTTGGATGTGGTTCAGCAGTTGAGAACCAGTAATCGGGAAGAGCATTACATCAAGCGCCTGATCCGCAAAGCATCTGATGTGAAAGAACACTCTGCCAGCTTTGAATGGAAAAGTGATGCTGTCAGCCGGCTAAGTTTTCTGGTCTTTCTTTTTGGTTTCGATGTTTTCCGTGCACTGTCGATGCTGATGGTGCTTTATTCGGATCTTTCTGTTGGGCAGATGCTGGCAGTATTTGGTTATCTTTGGTTTATGATGGGGCCTGTGCAGGAGGTGTTGGGAATTCAGTACGCCTGGTTTGCTGCCAAAGCTGCCACTGGCCGACTCAATAATTTGCTGAAGCTGCAGCAGGAACCTGATTACCCTGAAGTGAATAACCCTTTTTCCGGCAAAGTAACAACCGGTATCTGTATTAGAGACTTACATCTGAGGTATGGCGATAATGAGCCCGTGCTTCGGGGCGTGAACCTTGATATTCAACCAGGTGAAAAAGTTGCTTTGGTGGGAACCAGTGGTGGTGGTAAGTCAACATTGGTACAGGCTCTATTAGGACTTTATCAGCCGGAATCCGGTCAGGTGTTTTACGATGATGCTCCTATTGAGACTATTGGGTTGTTGCAGGTACGTAATCATGTCGCAACGGTGTTGCAACATCCGGCACTATTTAATGGTACGGTCAGAGATAATCTTACGCTGGGGCGCGAACAAACGGATGAGAAGCTTTGGCAGGCTCTGGAAATCGCTCAATTAAAAGAATTTGTCCTGGAGTTAGGCCAGCAGCTGGATACCCTTGTCGGTCAGAAAGGCCTTCGGCTTTCTGGTGGACAGAAGCAGCGTTTGGCTATTGCCCGAATGATACTGAGCGAGCCTAAGGTAGTGATTCTGGATGAAGCCACGTCAGCGTTAGATACTGAAACTGAAGCTCGTTTACATGAAGCGATGGCAGCATTTCTGAAAGAGCGTACCACTCTTATCATTGCTCATCGGTTAAGTGCTGTGAAGCAGGCAGATCGGGTCTATGTATTTGATGACGGGCATATCATTGAAGAGGGGCGTCACGATGAGCTCCTTGAGCAGCAAGGGGTTTACCATAAGCTTTATGGTCAGCGTCAGCAGCATTGATCAGGGTGAGAGGCTGGTACAGAAACAGATGATGAAAAAGAGCGGAGGTGCCTGAACCTCGCCCTTTTTTGTGCGTTGCTGAAGGCTCAATCTGAGAAAGGGTGGCTTACTTACGCTTGCCACCTCGGCGGTTTTTCCCCTGGCCACCTTTTCCATTAGCACTCTTACCAGCGCCACCCTTTGAGCCTCCTTTACCTTTTCCGGGGAAAGAAGAGGGCCTCTCAGCCGGAGCATGGAACAGCAGGTATAGATCCACCAGAATCTCCGGCAACTGAGCTGCCAGGCGATTTGTGGTGTCCAAGTCGGCAACAATATCATCCAGCTCTTCATCCGGAAACAGGCAGGAGATTGCCATAAATGGCAGTAGTAGCTCTGCGGCATCCTGCTCGTGCTGACCAAACCAGATCTCTTCCCGCATCATCACTGCCTCAATAAAACCTGCACACCAGGCACTGACTTCGCTGTCGTCCAGTACCTCATCTTCTTCGAGCTCAGGTATGAAAGGCAGTTCAATAGTCTGGCCGCGATAAAGTATGGTACGGGTTTGCTCCAGCATGTTTTCCAGCCAGCCTATTACGGTTTCTTCACTGAGCTTGCCAGAATCAGAGGGAGAGAACTCAGGCATGCCATTAAACGCAACCGGTAGCCACTCACCGGCAGGTACCGGGTCGGGACAAACAGCCAGTGCTACCATAAAGCCATGCAGACCAATAACATCCAGTGCTTCAGGATCAACCTGATCGGATTCCAGAAAATCATACAGCTGATCCAGGATCTCTTCGTCGATCACAGCTACCGGGATGGATTCTTCTTTCATAACTACCTCTGAATGGATGCCTGCAACAGGTGAACTCCCTATCTAAAAAGCGAACGTTTTGTGTTGCTTAACGACTGACTGCGCTTCTTATGTAAAACGGGGGCGGTAAATTGCTGGCATTGTACCAGTGTCCCTGCGTAGCGTGTACCTATGTTAAATAAGCTTGTGCAGCGATACTGGGGCTGTTGTCTACAGGCAGACAATTGCGATTTTACTGGCAAACTGACACCATTCTGTTTCATTTTCATAATTGATCATTAAGAGACTGTAATACAAAGCCGTGAATACAGATAACTTGCTGAGAAAACACCCCGAGGCGATGCCCGTTTGCCCCGACCCTAAAGATAAAGTTCAGGCAGAGGTAGCGCTGCGTTTTGGTCTGATTTACTGGATGAACCGGGTGGAAACTTTTTTCGGCAAAACCTATCCGGTGCCGGAGCTGGATCTGAGCCTGAGAGGAAAGTGTGCTGGTCAAGCCTATCTGCAACAATGGAAGCTGCGCTTTAATCTGACTCTTATGGCAGAGAACTATCAGGATTTTATGCTCAATGTCGTTCCGCATGAGCTGGCGCATCTGATTGCTTTTCGTGAGTTTGGACACCGGATTAAGCCCCATGGCCGGGAATGGCAAGGGGTTATGGAGCAGGCACTGGGTGTACCGGCGAAAACAACGCATCAATATGATGTCAGTACAACGGCGAAACAAAATTACTTATATCGATGTGGTTGTCCGGAACGGATTCATGGCTTGACGATCCGCCGCCATAATAAAATTTCTCAGGGAATCAAGTATTTATGCCGTACCTGTCGGCAAGAGCTGACCTTTAAAGAAGAAAGAAAACTGGAAAAAAATCCCTGAAACTTATAGAGCCTATTTATACAGGCAGTTATTACGGCCAGTTTTGCTCTTTAGAGCAGATGATTTTATGACCCGAAAGTCGAATGAAAGCTTGTTGTGCACCTGCGAGAAGATGAAACCGGAAATGTCTATATGGTCACAAAAGAAAAATACGTTTGTAACGCATTGATTTATAAGGAAAAAATAGTGCTACCAAGGTCTAATGTTTTCACGCCTCTCAGCCCAGTATAACTTTGCATCGAATATGTATTCCGGGTGAGGTTGTTTTGTTGACCTCCGCATCATAAAAATAAAGCGTCCGGGGTTTCTTTTCTTTACAGGCACAGAGGCAGGATTTAGATGAGCGAACAACAAAAAGTGTACCCAGTTCCAGCAGACGTGGCTTCAAATGCTTTGATCAATAAAGCGAAGTATGAAGAGATGTATAAACAGTCTGTTGAACAGCCAGATGCATTCTGGGCTGAACACGGCCAGCGTATTGACTGGATGAAGCCTTTCACCAAAGTTAAGAATGTAAGTTTTGATACTCATAATGTCGACATCAACTGGTTTGAAGATGGTACTCTGAACGCCAGTGCTAACTGTCTGGATCGCCATCTGGAAACCCGTGGTGATCAGGTTGCTATTATTTGGGAGGGTGACAACCCTGAGCAATCTGAGAATATTACTTATCGTGACCTGTACACTCGTGTATGTAAGTTCTCGAACGCGCTGAAAAGTCAGGGTGTTCGTAAAGGGGATGTAGTGACCATCTATATGCCTATGATTCCTGAGGCGGCTGTTGCGATGTTGGCCTGTGCCCGTATCGGTGCGGTTCACTCTGTTGTGTTTGGTGGTTTCTCTCCTGATGCGATTGCTGGTCGTATTATTAACTCTGACTCCCGTATTGTGATCACGGCCGATCAGGGCCGCCGTGGTGGTAAAGCGGTTCCTCTGAAAGAGAACGTGGATGAAGCGCTGACTAACCCGCAAGTGAAGACGGTTGAAAAAGTTGTTGTGGTTCAATGCACCGGCGGTGATATTGCATGGCATGATCATCGTGATGTCTGGTATCACGACATCTATGAAGGGGCTTCTGATATCTGTCCACCGGAAGAGATGGGAGCAGAAGATCCGCTGTTTATTCTGTACACCTCTGGTTCTACCGGTGCGCCTAAAGGTCTCAAGCATACGACCGGTGGTTACATGGTTTATGCATCCATGACTCACCAATATATCTTTGATTACAAAGAGGGTGATGTTTACTGGTGTACGGCTGATGTAGGTTGGATTACTGGTCACAGTTATATCGTTTACGGTCCTCTGGCTAATGGTGCAACTACTCTGATGTTTGAAGGTGTACCTTCTTACCCATCTCACAGCCGCTTTGGTGATGTGGTTGATAAGCACAATGTCAATATTTTGTACACGGCACCAACTGCTGTGCGTGCCCTGATGGCGCAGGGTGAGGATGTCATGGGCAACACCAAACGTGATTCTCTGCGTCTGCTGGGGTCTGTAGGTGAGCCGATTAACCCTGAAGCCTGGGAGTGGTATCACAAAAATATCGGTAACGGCAACTGCCCAATTGTTGATACCTGGTGGCAGACTGAAACCGGCGGGATTCTGATCTCTCCTCTGCCAGGGGCAACAGACTTGAAACCGGGTTCTGCAACACTGCCGTTCTTTGGTGTTCAGCCTGCGTTGGTTGATGGTCAGGGAACTGAGCTGGAAGGTGCGACAGAAGGCGGTTTGATCCTGCAAGATAGCTGGCCGGGTCAGGCTCGTACTATCTGGGGTGATCATGAGCGTTTCGTTCAGACCTATTTCAGTACTTATCCTGGCACATACTTTACCGGTGATGGTGCGCGCCGTGATGAAGATGGTTATTTCTGGATCACCGGCCGCGTTGATGATGTTCTGAATGTATCCGGCCATCGTATGGGAACGGCTGAAATTGAAAGTGCGATGGTTGCACACAAAGACGTTGCTGAAGCTGCTGTTGTGGGCTATCCCCATGAGATTAAAGGTCAGGGCATCTACATCTACATTACATTGAATGATGGTGTTGATGAATCTGAGGATCTGCGTAAAGAGTTGGTTAAGTGGGTTCGTAAAGAGATCGGTCCAATTGCTACTCCGGATCTGATTCAGTTCTCTGATGGCTTGCCTAAAACCCGCTCCGGTAAGATTATGCGCCGTATTCTGCGTAAGATCGCTGCGAATGAGTGCGATGGTTTAGGGGATACCTCAACACTGGCAGACCCAAGTGTTGTAGACAACCTCATCGAGTCTCGCCTGAACCGTTAGTCGTTGAGTTTCGCGACTTTTATAGGCGAAAAGACGAAAAACTCCCGTGCGATTACCGCACGGGAGTTTTTTTTTGCAGGCAAAAGTGTCAACAATAAGGTATTATTGATCAGCAAATAAGAGTGAAAAAATATAAGATTAGCAGGGAGTTGGAGGAAGTTAATGGCATTAGCACATAAGATCATAATTGCTGACGATCATCCATTATTTCGTGCCGCGCTGCAGCAAGCGGTAAAGCAGGTGGCACCTGAAGCCGAGATTGTTGAGGCTGAAGATATGGAGGCTGTGCAGACCGCAGCCAGTAACAATTCCGATGCGGATCTTATTTTATTGGATCTGCATATGCCTGGAGCGCACGGTTTCTCTGGCTTGGTTTTCCTGCGGGGGCAGTGTCCTGCTATTCCCGTGATTGTTGTCTCTGGTACTGAAGAGCCTATTGTGATTCAGCGAGCGATTGATTTTGGCTCATCCGGCTTTATTCCTAAATCATCTTCATTGGAGACCATCGCAGAAGCGATTGAAGAAGTACTTAATGGTGAAATCTGGCTTCCTCCTGAGATCTCTGAAACACTGAGTGAAGTCAGTGAAGAGCAGGCCCGTTTTGCTGAAGCTCTCTCAACACTGACTCCGCAACAGTTCCGTGTACTGAATATGCTTACTGAAGGCTTGCTGAATAAGCAGATTGCCTATGAGCTTAATGTTTCTGAAGCCACTATTAAGGCGCATGTAACGGCTATTTTGCGTAAGTTGGGTGTGCACAGTCGTACTCAGGCGGTGATTGCAGCGAAGCAGCTCGAGGTTGAGCCACCGAAAGTAGCTGATTGAGTGCTACCCCCGACAGACTCCTTCCGATAAAAAGCCGCTGTTTAGCGGCTTTTTTATGTTCATGCATTGTTGATCACTGCTTCAGCTTTTGGCTTTTCAGAATACGGGTGACCATAGCTCTTAGGGGGGCTGGCTTAAGGGGTTTGTGCAGTAGTGTATAGCCCTCCCGTTTGATCTCTTCTGCAACGGCTTCAGTCCTGTCGGCTGTTATCATAATGCCGGGAATCTGCTCATGCCTTGCTTCGTTAAGTGCTGACAGTGCCATGACGCCGGTTACATCGTTATCCAGGTGATAGTCTGCCAGTACAATATCCGGTGTACCCGAATTTCGGATGGCTGATTTTGCTCCGCCAATGGTTGTGGCTTTACTTACCCGGCAATCCCAGTTGCTGAGCATCGCTTCCATTCCTTCAAGGATTAAGGGCTCGTTATCTATGCAGAGAATATGCAGCCCTGCCAATGGATTATTACGCTGGCGCTTTGTGGCTGGGGTGGCACTTTTTTCGTTTTGCTCCTTTGGAAGGTCTTCAGGTTTCCCTAAGGGAACTTCTACACTAAATACAGTACCTTCACCGGGCCATGATCTAACCTGAAGTTTGTGGTCCAGTACCCGGCTCATACGCTCAGCGATCGACAGCCCAAGCCCTAGGCCTTTTTCGCCCTCTTTGTTGTGACGCTCAGGATGATCCAGGCGCTTAAACTCCTGGAAAATTTCAGAGAGCTTTTCTTCAGGGATACCTGGGCCAGTGTCCCAGACTTCGATACGAACGCCATTTTTAATTCTTCGGCAACCCAGTAGAATTTTTCCGTGCTGAGTATAGCGAGCGGCATTTGATAAGAAATTCTGGACAATTCTTCTTAGCATTTGGCTATCGCTACGGATAATAGCCCGACTACTGACTGTGTTTAATTGCAGGCCGCGATCATCAGCCATAACACCGAACTCTGCCTTAAGAGGCTTAAGAATATCGGCCAGGTAAAAAGTGCTGATATTGGGTTGCAGTGCACCAGCGTCTAGTTTGGATATATCCAGCAGGGTACTGAGCAGCTCTTCTGCAGCCTTCAGCGAGCTGTCGATATTACGGGTCATGCGATATTGATCAGGATTTTCTTCTTTTACCTGATGAGCTAACGCAGAAGTGAACAGACGTGCGGCATTCAGGGGCTGAAGCAGGTCATGAGATGCTGCTGCTAAGAAGCGGGTTTTGGAGGCGTTGGCCTGTTCTGATGTTTGTTTAGCCTGCATCAGGTCCTGATTGAGATCGGAAAGCTCTTGGGTACGTTCTTTCACCCGTTCTTCCAGTGTTTCATTCGTCTCTTTTAGTGCTATTTCAGCTTTACGGCGTTCGGTTATATCCTGATAAAGGGAGAAAAAACCGAGAATCTCTCCCTGATCATTTTTATGAGGGGTGTAGGTGACCAGGCCATATCGCATACGCCCATTATCCAGCATATGTTCCAGCTCAAAAATAGTGCGCTCACCTTGTAGTACGCGTTCAATATAGGGGCGGCGAGCTTCGTACTGGCTGAGAGATAACACTTTATAAATAGGCTGGCCGATAATTGTCGTCCGGTCGACACTCATCGCTTCTTCATAGGCTTTGTTGGTGAAAAGGTAGCGTAGCTCTATATCAAAATAAGCGATCAGAGCAGGAACATTATCAGTATAAATCCGAATATTGTTTTCACTCTGGATCAGTGCTTCTTCCGTTTGTTTTTGCTGGGTTATATCCTGATAGGTATAAACAAAGCCTCCGCCAGGCATAGGGTTGCCTTCTACATCCAGCACGGTGCCATCTTTACGGTAGCGAATATAGCGGTGAGGTTCACCATAGCGAATATTATCCAGAAGCTGCTGAACCTGATCTTCCGGGTCTCCGAGTCCGTACTCTCCGGTTTGAGCATTAAAGCGAAAGATATTTTCGATGGGCTCACCGACGCGAATCAGGTTGTCCGGGAAATTGAACAGGTCCAGATAGTGCTGATTCCATACGACTAACCTCAGGTTGTGGTCGACCACGGAGATACCTTGACTGACGTTTTCAATCGTGGCCTGCAGCAGGGCACGGTTGAATTCGAGAACCTGGGAGGCTTCATCCACAATGGAGATAACATCGCTGATCTGAATCTCTTTACCCTGAAGCGCTGAGTTAATCACGATGCGGGCAGATGATGCTCCCAGCACACCGGTAAGAAGGCGTTCCGTAAATTGAATAACCTCGATGCTAGCCCTGTCATCCGGTCGGAAAGATTCTTTATTATTACGCAGAAAATAATCAGAGAAGGCTTTATCGACCGCTTCCGGTTCAAGAAAGCGTTCACATAAGGCCATCAGGTCACCCACTGAGGTTGAGCCCATCCATGGCCGGGCAGACTTGGTATTTCGGGTATCAATGCTGTCGATAAATGCTGAAGCCTGAATCCGGTCAATCACCCGTTGCCGAGTGATGTTTGAGACGGCTATATACAGTATCAGATTGATGCCCAGACTGAAGGCTACACCGTGGGTCAGGAAGTCCAGATTGGCACCGAAAAGGGCTTCTGGTCTCAACCAGTATATTCCCATGGGGCCATCGACAAAGATGCTGGACTCGAGCCAGCCGGCATTAGCAAGACTGGGTAACATCATAGTGTATGCCCAGATGAGGATACCACTGCTCATCCCTGCCAGGGCACCGTA
>Ga0055584_100007585_pt1 | contig 10634 bp, 5 predicted proteins | sample OSDHelmetaG_FD_58716 | JGI IMG/M metagenome (GOLD analysis project Ga0055584, IMG submission 58716) | Pelagic marine sediment microbial communities from the LTER site Helgoland, North Sea, for post-phytoplankton bloom and carbon turnover... | ecosystem: Environmental > Aquatic > Marine >...
CCCGGTGGCGGTTAATGCAACAGGCTGTGGCGAACGTCGCAACGATTCGTAGTGACTCCTTACTCGTCGCTAATAATCTGCGATCGATCCGTCCTTTAGCTTCGCTCCCGGCCAGCGATAACTTTGCGGTTTGAGCGATTCTGTCTGCAGCAGTTTCTCGTCGACTTCAACACCCAGGCCCGGACCAGGCGGCAGACCGATGTAGCCGTCCTTGTCGAGTTCATACGCCATCCGCGTGAGCCCCGGCACATTGAAGCCGGCGTTCTTCGGGTAGAACTCATGAATCAGCAGGAACGGAATTGACGAGACGACATGCAGGCTGGCCGCTATTCCCAGGAACGTTGCCGTGCAATGCGGAGCCAGCGGCACGTGATACGCCTCGGCCAGCGTTGCGATCTTCTTCATCTGACTGATGCCGCCGGTGTGGTTGCAGTCCGGTTGCAGAATGTCGAGGCAGCCTTCCTGCAGATACGGCAACATTCCCCAGATCGTGCGGTCACGCTCTCCCGCCGCGAGTGGAATGCTGATCTGCTCTTTGAGCCGCTTGAAGACCTCGATGTTGCCCGGCACCGCCGGTTCTTCGATGAACAGCACGTCGTACGGCTTGATTGCCGACGCGAGTTGAATCAGCGTCGCAGGCGGCACGGCTGAGTGAGCATCAAACATCACCGCGCCATCATGTCCGACCTTTTCGCGGGCGCGGGCGATCGCCTGAACCATTCGATCAATATCCGGAGGCGTGCCTGAATGCTCATAGATCCCGTGCGGCGGAACCTTCTGAGCTTTGTCCGTGTGGTAAACCCGAATGCGATCACGAGTCGGTCCACCGAGCATCCGGTACACGGGCACGTTCCACAGCTTGCCGACGAGATCCCATAACGCGATATCAATCGCTGCAATGCTGTGCACCATGAGTGCCCCACCGCGCATGTTGCGATGCGCCCGAAACAGCTTCTGCCACAGGTACTCGATGCGTGTCGGATTCTCTCCATCCAGCAGTTCGAACAGGGAATTCACCAGCACCTTGGCCGGCCGAGGATCAACGCCCTTGAGATCGCCCCAGCCGCTGATCCCGTGATTCGTTTCGATCTTCACATAGACCACCGGCCCGATCCAGTACGTCTTCATTCCGGTGATGCGAATGCTCGACGTTCGGTCCACGACCTGAGTCGCCGGATTGGCTTCGTCCCCGACCGCTTCATTCAGAAACGCCGCCCCTGCCGCAACGGCGCCGAACCCCGTCAGCAAGTCACGTCGGTCGAGTAGGCTGTCGTGTTGCACCATATCTCCTCCTGAGTCAAACGTTTGGCGGAGTCACTCTCGGTCACTGAATCCGTTCTTAATAGTCGTTCTTTTTAAGCGAGTATGTCGGACACCACCTGTCCTTCGACGTCAGTCAGGCGGTAGTCCCGGCCGGCGTGGCGATAGGTGAGTTGTTCGTGGTCGAAGCCCATCAGGTGCAGAATGGTTGCGTGAAAGTCGTGAACGTGGACTGGCTTCTCGACCGCTCGTAAGCCGTGTTCGTCGGTGGCTCCGTGGACGATGCCGGGCTTGACTCCCGCTCCGGCGAGCCACGATGTAAATGCCCAGGGGTGATGCTCGCGGCCTTTGGCGTCGGCGGTGTTGTTAAACGGAGTGCGCCCGAACTCGGTGGTCCAAACGACAAGCGTGTCATCCAGCATTCCACTTTGTTTCAGGTCTTTCAGCAGCGCGGCGATCGGCTGGTCGACATTCTTTGCCAGGCCAACGTGGGACATCATGTCGCCGTGAGCGTCCCAGTTGCCTGACGAGCCTGTATCGATCAGCTCGACAAATCGCACTCCGCGTTCAACCAGTCTTCTTGCCGCCAGACACTGCCAGCCGAAGCCCGAAGTCTGTCCGCGCTGCAGGCCGTAACTCTGCAGTGTCTGATCGGTTTCCCGGCCGAGATCAAATGCCTCGGGCACGGCCATCTGCATGCCAAACGCGGTCTCGAAGGATTGCATTCGCGCAGAGAGCAACGCGTCATCATTGCGGGAATCCAGATGCTTCGCGTTCATCGCGCGAATCGCTGCCAGTTCCAGCGTTTGACGATCCTGTGGTATTCGCGGAGCGACGTTGGCGACTGGTGTTGAGCCCGGGACGACCAGAGTTCCCTGATGAGCACCAGGTAGAAAATCACTGGCATAGACCTGCGTGCCCGCGTAAGTCTGGCGCGGCGCGATGACCACAAAACCGGGCAGATTCCGATTCATCGTTCCTAACCCGTAACTCACCCACGCACCAAGGCTTGGTCGCGAAAACGTGAACGATCCTGTGTGCATGCCAAGCGTCGCGTTGTAGTGATTCGAATGCGACGTATGCATCGATCGAATCATGGCAATGTCATCAACGCACGTCGCGATGTGGGGAAACAGAGTGCTGACTTCCGTTCCGCATTCTCCGTGTGGTGCGAATTCCCACTGTGGACGTTTCAGGTAAATGCGTTCGTAGCCTGGTCGATCCTTGATTTCAGGGTGGTCGGCGTTGATCTCTTTTCCGTGGTCACGCGTGAGCGCCGGCTTAGGATCCAGCGTGTCCACGTGCGAGACGCCTCCGGTCATAAACAGGAAGATCACGCGTTTGGCTTTGGCTGGAAAATGTGGCTGACGTTCTGCCAGTGGGTCGTTCGAGTCAGCCAGTAACTGCTGCACGATGCCTGGCATAAGCATCGACCCCGCCACGCTGGACGTGAGAAAAGCACGGCGATCAGGTGTGAATGTCGTTTTCATTCGACTCAGTCCAGATGAAGAAACTCGTTGGCCGAAAGTAGAACTCGTGACCACGCCGACCACTTCTCGTCGATGCTGCCGGGATACTGCTCAATGAAGATCGCTCCGTGCTCGACTTCGGCTGGCGTCGCCTGGCGTTGGTACAACAGGCGAAAGGCAAGCTGGATCCGAGCGCGATCATTGGGAACGTCGGTCGCAACAAGTCGTCTGGCGAAGCCGGCTGCCTGCTCATGCACGAAGGGAGCGTTCATGAAATACAAGGCTTGAGTTGGCACCGTCGTCCGTTGCCGCACGGCGGTGCTGGCATTCGGGTCCGCTCCATCGAACAGAGCCAGATAGGGATCTCTCTGCTGTCGCTGGACCATCAGGAACACGCTGCGTCTGTTAGTCGTGTAAACAGCGGAGAAGGGATTGTGCTGTGTGAAATTCCAGGTTGCCTCGGCCGGAAACGGATGAGCCTTTGCCGACGACGTATCCAGACTGCCGCCGGCCGCCAGCAGGGTGTCACGTATCTCTTCGGCGTTTAGTCGACGTCTCGCGAATCGCGACAGGTATCGGTTGTCAGCATCGTCTGTCGCTGAAGAGTCGGAGACCTGACTACTGCGCTGATACGCGTCCGTCTGCATGATCAGCCGATGCATAGCCTTCACGCTGTATCCACTCTCGCGAAAGGCGGCGGCCAGCCAGTCGAGCAGTTCCGGATGCGACGGTCGCTCCCCGCGAGCACCAAAGTCGTTCGGCGTTGAGACCAGACCTCGGCCAGAATGCCACTGCCAGATGCGGTTGACCATGACCCGCGCGGATAGAGGATGACTGGCGATCCAGTCGCCAAGTTGCCGGCGTCCGCTGCCGGCATCGCTTGGAACGGGTTCACCACCAAAGATCGAAAGCCATCGTCGTGGGACTGCGTCGCCAAGCTGTTCCGGATCGCCGCGTTGATGCAGGCGAGCATCCGCGACGCTGCCTTCCACCACCGCGTAGGCCACAGGAATCGAAGGCTGTGGCTCGACAAAGATGTCCGGCAAATTCGTCAGCATGCCGAGTTCGACCAATGCCGGACCGGCCTTCTCAGCAGCGATCTGTTCCAGCCGAAAGGCAATGCCGTCACCGCCCGCCGGATGAGCATCTGCAACTTGGCCCTTAACTGTCACGACCATGTCATCAGGACAAACCCACGCAACGGCGACGTTTCGATTCACTCCTGGATGTACAAAGAACGAACGCGGCGGCAGTGTCGTCCAGACTTTGATCGGCTCGGTCGAACGATTCACCAGCACAGACGGGGTATCGCCGAGGCTCCAGGCATTCAGATCGCTGCGTTCCGCAACGACGTCTTTCTTCTCTGTCAGAAACGCCGGGCCATCGGTGACATCCAGAAAACTCCATGACGATCCGTCATCGGCCGTGCGTGGATTGCCATCGGTCAGACTGGAGACGAAGTCAGCCACACTCCATTTTCGCTTCGTCTCACCAGTCTCGGTGATCTCGAATTCAACCAGAGTTGTGTCGGCACCATGACTGGCGTTCGGCAACACGGTCACCTGAAGAATCTCACCCTTCTTCAATGGCAATTGATCAATCGCGACGCTCTTCGAATCGGCGAATGAAACCGAGGCTCCTTCGTCGACCTTGGATTTAGCCAGCAATCGCGAAGACTTGGCCGCCAGCTCCTTGATAGTCGCCCGCACTGAAACGCTGGATTCGTCACGGCGTTTCTTTTCGGCAACGGCTTTTTCGTTGCGCTGACGCCATGCGTTTGTTCGTGAATCGATCTCGGCCTGAGTCAGCAGCGGCACAAGGTCACGTGGCTGTCCTTTGGGCTCGCAGCCGGGAAACGCGAAACGCGTGCTGCTGAAGATGCCGTACAGAGCGTAATAATCCTCGGCAGTCAGTGGGTCGTATTTGTGATCGTGACACCGAGCACAACCGATGCTCAGGCCCAGGAAGTTCTTCCCAACGTTATCAATCACATCCTCGTGCATCAGATGGATGTCTTTATCAATGTCGTGTCCGAATCGCCTGGCAATCGCGAGATAGCCGGTCGCAATAATTCCTTCACCGTCTGCAATCGTCTTGCCGTCAGTTTGAAGAAGATCGCCGGCAAGCTGCATTCGAACAAACTGGTCGAAAGGCAGATCCCGGTTGAACGAATCGATCACCCAGTTGCGATATCGCCAGGCGTGAGGCAGAGGTCGATCGGTGTTCTCGCCAGCGGTGTCCGCGTATCGAACAACATCCAGCCAGTGGCGTCCCCACTTCACACCGTATTGAGGCGACTCAAGCAGTCGGTCGATCACCTTTGCAAACGCAGCGTCGGATTCGTCCGACAAAAAACGGTCCACATCTTCCGGAGTCGGCGGTAGCCCGGTCAGGTCGTAAGTCGCTCGTCGAATCAACGTGCGACGATCGGCTGGTGAAGACTGAACCAGCGAGCGTTCCTTCAACTGAGCATTAACGAACCTGTCAATTTCCCGCGGTGTCACCGGTTCGGTCAGCTTCGACAACGATTGAAACGCCCACCATGACCGGGCCTGCTCACTGCTCATTCCGCCGTGACGGACTGCCTCGATTCGCGGGTCGTTTGCACCAAGCTTCACCCATTTGGTGAGAATGGCAATTTCCGCATCGCTCAATTTGCCACCGGCTTCTTTAGGCGGCATCTCCAGGCCGTCGTAGTTGATGGCCTGAACCAGAAGACTCGACTCCGGCTGACCGGGGATGATCGCGGGACCGCTTTCACCGCCGCGTTGCCAACCCGCTCGACTGTCCAGAGCCAGGCTGCCGTTTGTCTTCGTCCCGCTGTGACACTTGTAGCAACGCTGTACCAGCAGCGGCCGGACCTGCTTCTCGAAGAACGTGTCGTCGGCTGCGACGAGCGTCCGTTGAGTCAGCAGCGAGCACAGAGTCATTGCACACAGAACTATGCAAGCATCGAAGATTCGCGAAAAACTCATACTACCGTTTCCCAAAACGTTGCATCGCCCAGTTCTTGAACACACCCTGAGCTTTGCCACCTTCACCAGGGAAGCCTCCGTGCTGGACCATCCAGATCATGACGATGCCTTGAGACGGGCGGATCTCCATGTTGGTTGCGTGGGCTCCGCCGTGGCCGAACCAGTCAGCACCAACGGCCAGACCGAGACCGTAACTGTTGGGAATCGATTCCGGGGTCTGTCGCGTGGTTAATTCCTTGAACGCCGCTTCGCTGAGATAACGCTTGCCGTTCAGCTCGCCGCCGTTCAACAGCATCTGACAGAACAGAGCCGTGTCACTGGCGGTTGAGAACAGCCCACCAGCCGGCATCGGGAACCGCTTGCTGCGATCGTTCAGCGGAGAGAGCAACTGGCCTAACGGGAACTCGACGAGATCGTCTTTCGTCGCGTTTGGTCGGTACGACTTGGCCAGTCGTGCGATCTGTGCTTCGTTCGGCCAGAAGGTCGTGTCTTTCATGCCGAGCGGATTGAACAATCGCTCGTCCATAAAGTCCTCATACTTCTGCCCCGTGACGACTTCGATTATCCGAGCCGCCGTGTTGATGCCCGCATTCGAGTACTGGTAGTGAGTCCCCGGTTCAGTCTGCAGCGGCGTCTTCGCATAACTCATCACCGCATCGGCGAGCGGCAATGCATCAAGCGTCGGTTGCTCAACATCCGACCGGAACGGCAGACCGCTGACATGGCTGAGCACCTCCCGAATGGTGATGGGGTGCGACGGTTTCTTGAGTGTGACTTTGTCGCCGTCCTTTCCCGCAACAACCATCTGGCCGCGAAACTCCGGCAGGTGTTTTTCAACGGGATCGCTCAGCGAGATCTTTCCTTCATCAACAAGCATCATCACAGCCGCGGCGGTGATTCCCTTCGACTGCGACGCGATCCAGAAGACCGAATCTGCTTTCATCGGTTGGCCAGCTTCGATGTCCGCAAACCCGACGGTCTCCACCGACACTACTTTGTTCTTGTCGGCCACCAGTGCGACTGCACCTGCCAGTTCGTGTTTATCGACAAACGGCTTCAGGAGTTCTGCAGAAGACGTTGGAGTGCCAGCAGCAAGTGGAACCGCGAGCAACAGGCTGGCGAAGATCGCCAGGAATACGTTGGACAATTTCATGGAGTGTTTCTTTTCTGGTTAGGCCCTTATCAATGAAATCCTGTGCAAACTTGTCAGGAAATCAGGACGAGGTCTCACGCAAAGACGCGAAGACGCTAAGGGTATGAAGAGTGTCCTTTTTCTTCTTTGCGTCTTGGCACCTTTGCGTGAGGCTTGTTTGGTTCCGGCTCCGCCGGGTTATAGGTTGACTTAAGAGTAATCGGACAACTCAACGTAGCCGCGTTCGCCAGAACGCGGGCCTCTGCCTGCCGGGTTCAGCTCGCAACGACCCGCGTTCTGGCGAACGCGGCTACAGGTACACGATTACTTTGTGCTCTGCCCCTTAGTCTGACAATTGATTTGGTGCATCAGCAGGACAATCGTTAGTGGCAACAATCACACATCCGCGAGCCGTTCCGTCGAGTCGCCGAACTGTTCAAGCCGGATTCCCAGCTTGTCCATCAGCGAGAGATACAGACTGCACATCTTGCGATTCGGCTTGTCCACGTAGTCGAGGATTCTTCCCGTCTTAATTTGTCCACCGCCGCTGCCGAGCATCACGACCGGCAACTGATCGTTGTTGTGGTTCCCGGTCATCATGCTGGAGAGATACAGAATCATCGAATTATCCAGCAGAGTGCGGTCGCCTTCCTGCACCTGATCCAGTTTGCCGGCGATATAGGCGAGTTGCTCGGTGAAGAACTGATTGACCTTCAGCCAGTCTCCGTTGTTGCTGTGCGAGAGCAGGTGGTGAATCATGTAATCGATGCCCTGCGTCGGACCTCGATCGGACGTCAGATTCGGGAATCGCAACGATGAATGGTCGTTGTTGAGTTTCAACGTGCAGACGCGAGTCGTGTCGGTGCGGAACGCCAGGACGAGGATGTCGCACATCAGCCGCATGTGCTCGTCAATGTCCTGCGGGATGCCGTCGGCCGGGCGTGCGATGTCGGGCTTGTCGAGTGTCGGACGCCAGCCCTGCAGGCGTCGTGCTTTGCCAGCGTTTTCAATTCGCCGTTCCACTTCGCGAACAGACTCGAGGTACTCTTCGAGACGCTGCTTGTCAGATAGACTGATGCGGTTTCGCAAACCAGCGGCTTCTGCCAGCACGGCATCCAGCACGCTGGAATCGGACGGACGGACCTCGTCGCGGAACAGTCGATCAAACGCGAGCGCGGGGTACAGTTCGAGCGGAGTCGGCGTTGTGGCCGAGCTCCACGAAATATGCGAGCTGTAGATCATCGAATAATTCTTGTGCAGTGCGGCGATCGAGTGTTCACAGCCCAGCACGAGACTGTCGACTTTTGTCTCATTGACGAATCGCCGTGCTATCACCTGATCCATGCTGATGCCCGACCGAATCTCGCCGCCGTTCGCAAGGTGAGCACCTGTCAGCAGGTTGCCAGTCTGGCAGCTGTGTATCCCACCGATGCGAGCTTCCTCGTTGTACAGCCCGCCCAGAAACAGCAGTTTTTCGCGATACGGCATTAAAGGTTGAAGGACCTTGCCCAGCTCCATGCTTTTGCCTTCGCCTTTGGCCCACCATTCAGCGCTGTGGAATCCGTTACCGGCGAACAGGCAGGCCATGCGGACCGGCGGCTGCGAGGAATCCGCCTTTGAGGTTTCGTCGCCCCAGACGGTCATTGACTCCAGCCAGGGCAGAGCCATTGAAACGCCCACTCCACGCAGAAACATCCGCCGGTGAATTGAATTAATGGTCATTATTGGTTCTCCGCGTACGAAAGCGATGTCGGTCAGGTGGGAACACTAATTAACGCTAATCTCCGCTAATGGATGGTGAGCGGCTGAGGATGACTTACCAGTAACGTTCTCAATGCGCGATTTCCTGATTAGTGATAATCAGCGTTTATTAGCGTTCCCTTTTCTTGTTGATAGTGGGCTTCGTTCGTGCATATCAGTGTTCCGCGTAATCACTGCCACGAATCATTTGAAACTGTTTGCTCTGGACGATCGTCAGGACTGCGTGCGACAAGCGTCCGTCGTTTGCTTCCAATCGCTGAGTCATTTCATCAAGCGCTGATTGATCGGAGAGTGTCACGGACCTCGCCAATGCATAGCCAAGCAGTCGCTGACAGAAGAGTCGGACTATCTGGTCTCGTTTGTTGTTGAGTAAGTAAGCCCGCAGCCCGTCGATCCCTTCGAACGTGGCCCCGTCTCGCAACTTCGCAGTCGTATCGAGTGCTCGGCCTGCCGAGTCCCTGTCTCGCAGTCGACCGATCGCGTCGAAGCGTTCGAAGGCGAAACCGAACGGGTCGATGCGTTGATGGCAGGTCGCACACTCCGGTGCGCTGACGTGTTTTTCGACGATCTGCCGCGTCGTGAGCCCACCGTCGCCGGCTTCTCCTTCAGGCAACTGCGGTACGTTCGGCGGCGGCTTCGGGAGTTGTTCGCCAAGCAGTGTTTCAACGAGCCAGTTGCCTCTCAGGATGGGACTCGTCCGAGACGCTCCGGACTGTTTCGCATGGACACTGCCAAAGCCCAGAATTCCGCCGCGGCCAAACTTCCGGACGCCATCGACACGACGCCACTCGTCACCGGTCACGTTGGGAATGCCGTAGTGCTTCGCGAGCGTCTCGTTCAGAAAGGTGTCGTCCGCATCGAGGATTCGCGTGACGGGTTGATCGCGCTGCAGGAGATCCTGGAAGAACAGAATCGACTCCTCATACATCGCAGCGCGAAGAGTCGTGTCGAACGACGGGAACAACGCTTCGTTCTTCTCCTTGAATTCATCGAACCCGCGAACGTGGATCCATTGGGTACCGAACTCGATGGCCAGGGCACGCACTCGATCATCCTTGAGCATGCGTTGTGTCTGCTGCTTCAGAACAATCGGCTCGCGCAGGCGACCAGCGGCGGCCAGTTGTCGCAGCTCATCGTCGGGCATCGTCGACCACAGGAAGTAACTCAACCGACTCGCCAGTTCCCAATCATTGACGGGCGCTGCTGTGATGCCTGGCGGAGACTGTTCGAGATGCAGCAGAAACGACGACGACATCAGCACTCGCGCCAGCACACTCCGAAACGCCTCGTCGTGAGAGACGTCTTTGTTTCGCAGTGTTTGATAGAGACGTTCGAGGCTCTGCTTCTCCGAGTCCGCGAGCGGACTCCGCCACGCTCGCGCCGCGAAGTCCAGCAGTTGCTCGAGTTGTTGCGGAGCGGCCGCGTCGAAGTCGCGTTGAAAATCGTCTGCCCACTTCTGGAACTCCGGACGTTTGTCTTCAAAGAACTTCACTAGTGACTGTGCCTGATCCTGAGTGACAAAGCCGATGAACAGCGGCAGGTACTCGTTCTCGATCACCGGGTAGCGAGTGACAAAGCGGTGTTCATTCCAAAGCCGCTCCAGCTCCTGCGTTTGTACGTCGTCGAGGAACAGCTCGATCAGCGGTTCGTCTTCGCGGTGAAACGTCTTTAAGCAGACAACTTCGTCGAGCGGGATGACGTGCGGATAGCAAATGTTCGGCGGGAAGAGTCGGCGAAACTCCGCGAGTCCGTTCAGGAATTGTTTGTGTCCTGGACCATCGGACTCGGCAACGACAGGCGACTTTGTGTCCCATGAATTCGTCGAGTCTGGCGGAGACGTCAGCACCTGAAACTGCACCGCGCGACTTGCCGATCCGTCGCGCGAATCGAGTCTCCCGTCAACAACAAACTGACGATCCCGGAACAGACCAGCGGGCAGTCGAACGATCGTCACTTGATCAACAGGCAGGACGAGACTGTCTTCATCGACCGTTCCGCCGAGTGGGTGTTTGCCGAACGCATCCGTGTCGAGCCCAA
>Ga0055584_100007586_pt1 | contig 10634 bp, 11 predicted proteins | sample OSDHelmetaG_FD_58716 | JGI IMG/M metagenome (GOLD analysis project Ga0055584, IMG submission 58716) | Pelagic marine sediment microbial communities from the LTER site Helgoland, North Sea, for post-phytoplankton bloom and carbon turnover... | ecosystem: Environmental > Aquatic > Marine >...
AGATTTGTCCGGACAACCAACTAATTTTCGGGTGCAGGGAGGATTTTCGCACATGCGCGACGGTATTGATATTGAGTTCCGCGAAGTTGGGATGCGGGACGGGCTTCAGAACACCGAGGGTTTCTTTCCAACCGAGGCGAAAATCGCCTGGATGAAGGCGGAAGTGGCCACCGGTATGCCGGCCATCGAAATCTGCTCTTTCGTGCCGCCAAAATTGATCCCGCAATTCAAGGACGCGGTGGAAGTCGTCGAAGCGACACAGGCGACCGATACGGGCGACTGCATCATCTCCGCCCTGATCCCGAACATGAAGGGTGCGGAGCGCGGTGTTGAGCTTGGCATGAAAAAGCTGAACTTCGTGGCCTCGGTCTCCGAGACGCACAATCTGCAGAATGTCCGCCGCAAGCCCGAGGAATCGATTGAAGATTTCCGCCGCATCGTCGAGATGCGCGATGCCCTACCCGACGACAAGAAGTTCTTCATCGACGGCGGCCTCTCGACCGCCTTCGGCTGCACCTTGGAAGGCAGTGTCGACCCGGCGGCGACGGTCAAGCTGGCCCAGCAATTTGTCGAAGCTGGCGCCGACCATCTGACGGTCTGCGACACAGTCGGCTATGCGAACCCGAAACAAGTGCGCGAACTCTTCCGCTTGCTGCAATCCGAACTCGGCCCCGAAGTCACCATGACGGCTCATTTCCACGACACACGCGGCCTCGGCCTCGCCAATATGGAAGCGGCACTCGATGTTGGTATCCGTAGCTTCGACGCCTGCTTGGCCGGTCTTGGCGGCTGCCCCTGGGCACCTGGTGCGACGGGCAACATGGTGATGGAAGACGGTGTCTTCATGGCGGAAGCCATGGGTCTGCGCACGGGCGTCGATCTCGACAAGCTCTGCGCTATCCGCGAGATCATCGAGACCAACCTTCCGGGCGAACGCCTCAGCGGCGCCATTGCGAAGGCAGGCGTTCCGAAGAACCACTCCCCAGCAACCCTATTCGCAGCGGCGGCGGAGTAGAACGATGAGCGGTGAAGGCGTTGTAATGGAACTGGGCGAGGATTATCCGGAAATTCGGGAGTCCATCGCCAAGATTTGCGAGGAGTATCCGGGCGAATATTGGCGGGGCCTGGAAGACCAAGGACCAGAGGGCAGTTATCCAACGGCCTTCGTGCGCGCATTAACGGAGTCCGGGTTTCTCGGCGCGTTAATTCCGGAGGAATACGGTGGCTCCGGCCTGCCGATCAGAGCCGGCGCGGTGATCCTGGAGTCCGTACATGCAAACGGCTGCAGTGCCGCCGCCTGTCACGCCCAGATGTACATCATGGGCACGTTGCTGCGCCACGGCAGCGAGGAGCAGAAACGCGAGTACCTACCTAAAATCGCCTCGGGCGAGCTTCGTCTGCAAGCCTTCGGTGTGACCGAGCCAACGACCGGCACCGACACGACGCAAACCCGCACGAAAGCCGAGAAAGACGGCGACAGTTATATCGTGAACGGCCAAAAGGTCTGGACCAGCCGCGCACTGCATTCCGACCTGATGTTGCTCTTGGCCCGCACCACACCGGCCGATCAAGTGGAGAAACGCATCGACGGCCTTTCGGTCTTCCTGGTCGATTTGCGGGACGCGGTCGGTAACGGCTGCGAGATCAAACCGCTGGAGGCGATGATCAATCACAATACGACGGAAGTGTTTTTTGACAATTGCCGTATCCCCGCCTCCACGCTCATCGGCGAGGAAGGCCGCGGATTCCGTTATATCCTCGACGGCATGAACGCGGAGCGCATTCTGATCTCCGGCGAATCCATGGGCGACTCCCGGTACTTCACCAAGAAGGCCGTTGATTATTCGAACGATAGGGTGGTCTTCGGGAAACCGATCGGCAGCAATCAGGGCGTCCAGTTCCCGATCGCCGCCGCCTATGCGGAAATCGAAGCCGCAGATCTGATGGCCCGCAAGGCCGCTGCTTTATTCGATGCGGGTGTCGATTGTGGAGCCGAGGCAAATATCGCCAAACATCTCGCGGCGGAGGCGGCTTGGAAAATGGGCGAAGCCTGCATGCAGACCTTCGGCGGATTCGCCTATGCGCGCGAATACGATATAGAGCGTAAATGGCGCGAGACGCGCCTCTACCGGACAGCGCCGATCTCGACCAACCTGATCCTCAGCTATATCGGGCAACACGTGCTCGGTATGCCGAGATCGTTCTAAGGCCACAAACGAATGTCCAACCCGCCCCGCCGCTCCATGCTTTTCGTCCCGGCGCTTCGCCCGGACAGATTTACCAAAGCAATCGCAACGGGCGCGGACATCGTTATCGTCGATTGGGAAGACGCCGTCGTCCCGGACCGTAAAGCGGAAGCGCGCGAACTGACCGGTACCTTCTTCGGCGATCCAACGGATCGCCCGGTGCTGCGGTATCTGCGAATCAACTCTCCCCGCTTACCGGACGGCTTGCGCGACCTGGAAGCGCTGTTCGAGATGGAGCACCTGCCGGACGGGATCATGATTCCGAAGGTGGAATCTCCAGAAGAAGTCCGCTGGATGACGGAAATCCTGCAGCCCTACCGCGAGGACATCGAACTATTCCCGACCGTGGAGACCGCGAAAGGCGTGCGCGCCGTCGCGGAGGTCGCCCTCGCCTCCGAAGCCACGACGATTTTAGGATTCGGGGCCGTGGATTTGGTAGCGGAAACCGGCTCCGATCTCAGTTGGGACTCTTTGCTATACACCCGCAGCCAAGTTGTTCTCGCGGCGACGGAAGCGCGCGTCGAAGCGCTCGACACAGTCTGGATCGAGATCAACGATCAAGACGGCCTCGAGGAAGAGTCCCGCCGCGCGCGTGCCCTAGGTTTTACCGGCAAGGCGGCGATACATCCCTCGCAAGTGGCGCCTATCAACGCCGCATTCAGCCCAAGTGAGGCGGAAATCGACCTCGCGCGCCGCATCGTTGAAGCGGCCGAAGGAGATTTCTCCGGCGCGTTGCAAGTCGACGGAAAAATGATCGATGAGCCGGTCATCATCGCTGCCCGGCGCACCATGGCGCGCGCCGAGCGTATCTCGACCGCTGCCGGTTCATAGGCGGCACGGCGATGCTCGAAGTCACCCAACAACTCGCAAAATTCGTCGCCGATCTCCGGTATGAAGACATTCCGCCGGAAGTGATCGACCGCGCTAAGCTGCTCATGTGCGATCTCGTCGGGATCGGCGTGCGGGCACGTCACGAAGCGGATTCAACATTGGCGATGATGCGGGCGACCGAAGTCCTTGGCGCCGATGGCGGCACCTGCGGTGTGTTCGGAGATTCGCGATGGTTCTCACCGGCGGCCGCTGCCTTGATGAACGGCGCGCTCGGCCATTCCTTGGATTTCGACGACACCCACGCCGATGCCTCGGTGCACCCAAGCGCCGTCGTCGTCCCAGCCGCCCTCGCGGCGGCGCAATTGCCGGGCGCCAGCGGCCGGGATGTCATCGTTTCCGTCATTGCTGGCTACGAAACCATCTGCCGGCTGGGCCAAGCGCTGGGACCCGACGATCATTACGAACGGGGCTATCACCCGACCGCGACCTGCGGGGCTTTTGCCGCTGCCGTCGCTGCCAGCAAGGTAATGGGCTTGAATGCGAAAGAGACTGAAAGCGCACTTGGCATCGCACTCTCGCAGGCTTCCGGCACCATGCAATTCGTCGAGAATGGTGCTTGGACCATGCGCTATCAGGTCGGCAATGCGGCGAAGAACGGTCTCGTCGCCGCGAGTTTCGCACGTGAAGGATTCGTCGGCGCGACCCACCCTCTAGAAGGCCGCTACGGCTTCCTGCATGCTTTCGCGCCGTCACCCGATGTCCGCAAGGCGATTGCCGAGATCGGCACGCTTTGGGAGACGATGAATATCGCCGTCAAACCCTACCCGGGATGCCGTCTCGCCCATACAGCGGTGGACGCCATCATTGACCTCAAACGCGAACATGGCTTCGCCGCCAAGGATATCGTCTCCGTCGTGATCGAGCTTCCAGAGTTGGCTTACGATCTGACGGGGGCACCGGAACTTCAAAAGCGAACGCCCGAAAACTTGGTCGACGCACAGTTTTCAATCCACTTCATGTCCGCCGTCGCATTGACTGAAGGCCGCATTTACTGGGACGATTTCCGCAAGCGCCTTCACGACAAGGAAACCGCGCGGCTGATGCAACGCATCAGCGCGATGAAGACGATAGACAGCGATCATTCGCGATATCGAACGCGCGTGAGTATCGCATTATCGAACCGCAGCTCTTTAACCCGCACCTTGGAACTGCCGAAAGGCGAGTTTGGGAACTTCCTGACCAGCCTCGAATTGCGGAGTAAGTTCCGCTCCCTCGTCGCGCCCTGCGTCGGGAAGGAGGGTGAAGAGCGGCTACACAGAACTATCATGAATTTCGAGAACGAATCCGTGGACGACCTGTTCCATCGGACAGTGCCGGCAAACAATTTCCTGCTGGCGGGAGAGGACTGAGAATGAGTTACGGCAGCCGTGAAGTCGGACCCAACCGATACCGCGAAGACATCGGTCGATACTTCGAGGATTTCGAAATCGGCGCGATTTACGAACACCGTCCGGGCCGCACGATCAATGAGGCCGATAACAGCTGGTTCACGCTGCTGACCATGAACACCCATCCACTGCATTTCGATGCGGAATACGCGGCGCATAGCGAGTTCGGCAAGCCTTTGGTCAATTCTTGTCTGACACTCTCCATGGTGGCTGGCATGTCGGTCAGCGACACCAGCCAGAAGGCCATCGCCAATCTAGGGTGGACCGATATCAAAATGCCGCATCCGGTTTTCGTCGGCGATACGCTCTATGCGGAATCGGAGGTGCTGGATAAGCGTGAATCTAAATCCCGCCCGACACAAGGGATCGTCTCGGTACGCACGACGGGCAAGAATCAAGACGGCACGGTCGTGATGTCATACGACCGCAGCTTCCTGGTCCCGAAGCGGGGCCACGGCGTCGAAGATAAGCTCGACGCGGCCGCCGAATAGAACGCCTGGAGCCTGCCGTGAACCATAAACGTCACAACCGTCGCAGCATTATATTTTATTCCGCGCTGGAACCGGAGCGTTGGGAAGACGGTATCGCTTCGGGGGCGGATATGTTCTGTCTCGACATGGAGGATAGCACATCGGCTGGCCGAAAAGAGGAAGCGCGCCAAGTCTGCCTGCCCCTGTATCGCAGACAGGTGGATCGTCCGGTCCGCCGCTTGGTCCGCATGAACATTCCACGCTCCGACGAAGGGGTACGGGATATGTTGGCGATAGCCGCGCTCGAAACGCCGCCAGATGGTGTCGTCATCCCGAAAGTCACCAGCGCCGCGGAAGTGCAATGGGTCGCCGGTATATTGGCACCCAAACATCCGGAATTAGAATTGATCGTTTTGATCGAAGACCAGAAGGGGTTTGAAAACATACGAGAGATCGCCAAGGCGACGCCGCAAATCTCCACCATCTTTCTGGGGTCGGCTGACTTTAGCGGCGAGATCGGCTCTGATTTGAGTCGGGATGCTCTTCATCACCTCCGCAGCCGCATGGTTCTGGCGGCCTCCGAAGCCGGCATCGATTCGCTCGACGGCTGCTTTTTCGACCCCACGGATATTGACGGCTTGATCGCGGAGACCCAAAGCGTCGCCGACATGGGCTTCACCGGAAAGGCGTCCTACGACGCGGTGCAAATTCCACACATTCACAAGATATTCACGCCCGACGCGAACAGTATCGATCATGCGCGACGGGTGATTACCGCCATCACACAGAGTCCAACCGGTCAGGCCCGGGTCGACGGGATCTCGGTCAACCGAGCGAATCTCAAGACCGCCAACCGGGTTATTGAAACAGCCGAACGCCGAGGCGTTCTATAAAAATCTCAACGGGAGAATATAAATGCCTGATTCAGCCATGCTGGAAGAACAAGAAACGCTAATCCTTCAGACGCTGGAGCAGTTTCTCGAACGCGACGTCCGCCCGCATGTCATGGAATTGGAACGCAACGACATCTGGCCGGAAGAGATCGTCTATAAGATGGCCGACCTCGGCCTGTTCGGCGCGATCATCGACGAGGAATACGGCGGACTGGGTCTGCCCTGCGCGACCTATGCGAAAATTTGCGAGAAAGTATCCCACACCTGGATGTCGCTTGCAGGTATCTTCAACTCGCATCTCATCATGTCGGCGGCGGTGCAACGTTTCGGAACGGAAGACCAGAAAAGACATTGGCTGCCGAAATTCGCTACTGGAGAATTGCGTGGCGGCATCGCGCTGACAGAGCCCGGCGGCGGGACTGACCTCCAGGCCATCCGAACCCGTGCGGTCCAAGACGGCGACTCCTATGTTCTCAATGGAACGAAGACGTGGATTTCGAACGGTATCAACGCCCATGTCATGGCCGTTCTCACCAAGACGGATTGGGAGATCGAACCGCGGCATCGCGGGATCAGCCTTTTCCTGGTGGAGAAGGGTGAAGGTTTCCGGGCATCGAAAAAATTAGAAAAACTCGGCTACAAAGGCATCGATACGGCTGAGCTGATTATCGAGGATTGCCGAGTTCCCGCCGACCAATTGATCGGTCTGAAACCGGGCCAGGGCTTCAAGCAGATTATGGGCGGGCTCGAGCTTGGCCGCATCAATGTTGCGGCTCGGGGCTGCGGCGTCGCCGGTGCGGCGCTCGACGAAGCAGTCAAATACTCTCAGCAACGCGAGACCTTCGGTCAGCCGATCGCCAACCATCAGGCTATTCAATTGAAACTCGCCGATATGGTCACGAAGGTCGAAGCCTCGCGCCTTTTGACCTACCGCGCCGCCGAAGCCTACGACCGCGGAGAGCGTTGCGATATGGAAGCCGGAATGGCCAAACTTTTCGCAACCGAAGCCGCCATCGACAATTCGATGGATGCAATGCGTGTCCACGGCGGGTATGGATACTCGAAAGAGTTTCCGGTCGAGCGCTTCTATCGGGACGCCCCGCTCCTGACCATCGGAGAAGGCACCAACGAACTGCAAAGAATTATTATCGCACGGCAGTTGATTCAGCGGAATCCGATCTAGTTCAGCTACATGCTTTCAGTGTTCCAATCCATGGAATTTATTATTCTCCGGACCATCCGCGCGACCGGTCAATCGGCAGCTATGGGAAGACTCCATGCTGCCGCTTGAAGGGTGCCGCATTCTGGCCGTCGAGCAATACGGCGCCGGTCCTTGGGGCACGCAATATCTAGCTGACTTGGGCGCGGAGGTGATCAAGATCGAGAACCCGAAGGATGGCGGTGACATGGCGCGCCCGCTGGGACCGTTTTTCCTGAACGACGGCAATGGAACGGCTGATTCTCAGTTCTACCAGAGCTTTAACCGCAACAAGAAGAGCCTCACGCTTGATCTACAACACGATAGCGGGAAAGCGATTTTTCACGATCTGGTCAAAACGGCGGACGCGGTCACCTGCAATCTGCGGGGCGACGTCCCGGCAAAGCTGGGATTGGCTTACGACACCTTGGGTAAGGTCAACCCGTCCATCGTCTGTTGCCACCTTACGGCCTATGGCCGCGAAGGCGAGCGGGCGGCCTGGCCCGGATACGACTATCTCATGCAGGCCGAAGCCGGGTGGTTCTCGTTAACCGGTGAGCCCGAAACACCTCCAGCCCGGTTCGGCCTCTCGGTCGTCGACCTGATGACCGGATTGCTGCAAGCCTATGCGACCACATCGGCGATCATCGGTGCCCGCGCCGAGGGCAAAGGCAGGGACATCGATGTCAGCCTATTCGACTTGGCGCTCTCCAATCTCTCTTATCCCGCGACCTGGTTCTTAAACGGTGGACATGTGCAAGGACGCGAGCCCCGTTCGGGACATCCGTCACTGACACCATGCGGTGCTCAGAAGACCAAAGACGGTTGGATTTTCCTGATGTGCAACAAGGAGAAGTTTTGGCCCATCCTGTGCGACATGATTGGCCATCCTGAATGGGGCACGGACGAACGCTACGCCACCTTTAAGGAACGGCTCGAACATCGCGCCGAGATCACTGAGATGTTGGATGGAGCGCTTTCCGCGCGAACGACCGCTGAATGGCTCGATATGTTTGCCGGCAAGGTCCCGTCGGCACCGATCCTTGATATTAAACAGGCTTTGGAGAATCCCTTCGTCACCGACAACGGCAAGATTCAGGAACTAACCCATCAAAGCGGCGAGACCTTCCGTTTGGTTGATTCCCCCATTAGCTGCCCCGGCAACCCGACACCCGCAAATCCCGCGCCGGAACTCGGTGAGCATACGGAACAGTTATTGCGCGACCTCGGTATTGCCGATGGAGATGTCGAACGACTGCGGGCCGAGGGGGTCGTTTGATGGCAAACGCAAGTCTGACAAAAAGTTCCGGCGAGCCCCGTTACATGGCGCTCGCGCGGCGGCTGGCAAAAGAAATCCGGAAGGGGAAATACCCAGTCGACTCGCTTCTGCCAACTGAAGCGGAGCTGACCAGTAAGTACGGCATCAGCCGGTTCACGGTTCGGGAGGCGATCAGACAATTACAGTCACAAGGATTGGTCATCCGACGCCAAGGTGTCGGAACCCGGGTCCTCTGCGAACAGCCCGTCCATCATTTTCTTCAGGCCCGAAACTCGGTCGAGGAAGTGTTGCAATACGGTGTGCAGTCCCTCCTCAAAGAAATGGCGATGACAAATGTGACCGCGGACGCAAATCTGGCGGAACGGATCGGGTGCGCGGAAGATGACAAATTTCTCAAGATCACCGGCTTGCGAATGCCGGTCGACGATCCTAGCGGGCTACCCGTTTGCTGGACGGAAATCTTCGTACTCTCGGAATATGCGGGTATCCAGAACGAAATCGGCAGAGGTAATGTTCTAATCGCAAATTTGATCGAAGACCGCTACGGTCAGCGCGCCATTGAAATCCGGCAGGATATCACAGCCGTGAGCGTGCCAGGCGAAATTGCCAAAAAGCTGGCCGTACAATCGAACAGTCCCGGCTTGTTGGTCCGTCGCTGGTATATGGGTGCCGACAGTAAGGCATTCGAGGTGACCATTAGTATCCACCCCGGTGAGCGTTTTAGTTATTCGATGCGCATGACACGGGACACGGACGCTTAAGGTAATCCCCCACGAATACACCCTCTCGACACCAAGGGAGCCGCAACCCCATAGCCTCCGATAGGCCGACGGTTTAGTCCCGCGTCTTCGGTATCTCGATATCCGACATTTGCTCGATGACCTTGGCGATCTCTGTCATATCTCCAGGTCCGTAGCCCATGGCTCCCGCCTGCATGACGAGCTGGTGCACCGTATTGCCGACCCACTGGGTCGCCCCCAGACGTTCGGCCTCCTGACGCCAGAGCGTGACATCCTTCTGCGAGATATACATCGGCCCGCCAAGATCGAACTTCCGGTTCAGGACGTGGCGCGGCACCTTCGTCAAGCTGGCGCTGTTTTGCCCGGAACCGCTGTTGATGACGCTGATCAGCTTTTCGACGTCGATCCCTGCCTTGGCACCCAACACCACGCCTTCCAGGCAACTCGCCAGATTGGTCAGGGACATCATGTTGTTGATCATCTTGACGACCTGCGCCTGACCGACCTTATCGCCGATATAGAATATCTCTCCGGCGAAGGCCGAAATCAACGGTTCGACACGATCGAAGACCGCTTTGGGGCCGGACGCGATTGCGGCAATTTCCTTTGCCCAAGCACGCTGCGTACCGCCGGTGATCGGACAATCGAGCATCTCGATCCCCTTCTCCGCGAGCCGACGTTCGACCTCGCCCACGGCTTCTGTCCCCATTGTACCGAGGTTGACGAATGTCTTAATTTCGCTGCCATGGATAACGCCGTCCTCGCCACCGACGATCACTTCGAAACTCGCCACGCTCGGCATGCAGGCAAAAACGACGTCCGCCTGTGACGCTACCTCCATTGGGGATTTCGCAATTCGCGCTTGCTTATCGGCAAGGGTCTTTGTGGCCTCTGGATTGATATCGAAGACCGACATGTTCTTTTCTTGATCAAGTATAAGTGACGCCAGAGGAAGCCCCATGTTGCCGGTACCGATAAATCCTGCAGTCATCTCCAAATCCTTCCAATTGTGAAGCGGCCGATGGACGCCGCGCGATTAATCGGTAAGGTAGAGGCCGTGATTTTCGCGGCAAGCACGATGAAATAGGGACACCAATATGATTTCAATTTACGGCCTTAAAAATTGCGACACCTGCCGCAAGGCGTTGAAATGGCTTCAAGCGGAAGCGATCGAGCACGAATTCAAGGATGTTCGCGCCGATGGATTGACCGACGCGCTGGTGCAAGGCTGGATCGATGCCGTTGGCTGGGAAGTCTTATTGAACCGGCGGGGCACCACGTGGCGCAAACTGTCCGATGCCGAGAAAGACGATGTCGACGCCGCCAAGGCCAAAGCCCTGATGATGGAGCACGCGGCTCTCATCAAACGCCCCGTGTTCGAGGCCGGCTCGACCGTGATCGTCGGCTTTAAGGACGCGGAGGTCGAAGCCCTCCGCGCCGCTTTGTAAGCTCAGCCCGCTTTCGCGCGGTTCCGCTCGAGCCAGGAATCGACCATCGCCACGGTTTGATCGACCGTGTCGAGTTGCATG
>Ga0055584_100007587_pt1 | contig 10633 bp, 5 predicted proteins | sample OSDHelmetaG_FD_58716 | JGI IMG/M metagenome (GOLD analysis project Ga0055584, IMG submission 58716) | Pelagic marine sediment microbial communities from the LTER site Helgoland, North Sea, for post-phytoplankton bloom and carbon turnover... | ecosystem: Environmental > Aquatic > Marine >...
ATCAAGGCCTCGGCCTGCAATTGTGGCGGATCATTCCTGCGTCATAATCCCCGCGCCGAGGCGTGGGCCCGCAACCATTGGTATGTCTACCTCAAGCACATCCGCCCGACACTGCTCCGAGGCGAACTGCCGCCTATCGACTACCACGAAGTGATGGCGTTGATCGCACCCCGCGCCTACCTCGATGTGTCCGGTCTCAACGACGGGCTGAAACTCACGCAACGCCAACGCATCCTGATGAATCTCAAGCTGATGGACGTCTGGGAATTGGAGAAAGCGCCGGAGAATTTCGCCTTCTTCGCCCACGGCCGCGGCCACACGGTCGCCCACGAATCCCGCGAACTCATTTACGGCTGGATGGACAGCCATCTGCAACCCAGCGAATTCACCGCCACCAAACGGGTCAGCGAATGAGCCGCAAAACGTAGTTGTTCAAGGGCGGTTGAGCTGGAATGCCTTGGCCAAGAAATACGAGATCGTCCCTTGTGTGACAGACTGGTTGTTGACGCTGCTGCCGTTGAATTGGCATGAGGGTGGCGATAGTGGACTCCCTTTTCGCAAACCCAACCGACCGCTAGTGTGTCAATAGTTAGCTACGACCCCTTTTTGAAATACTGAACTGCTCGCACAGTTCACTCACGGGGAAATGGCCGCTTTTGGCCAGGGTGACAACCCTAATCTTTGTTCCATCGGTGTTTCAGTTTCCCTGGGCATCTGGCCAATTTAACTGTCACCCATGTTCCCGGTCGGTCTGTTACCTATGTTCCCGGTTCATGCCTGGTCAAAACTGGCTCGGAATTTGGCGCTCCTGCGAGTCCGTTTTTAGAGTCAATCCAGCTCCGGCTTCATCGCCAAAGTCTTCACCAGAAAGCCCAGCTTATCCGCCACTTCGGCGATAATCTTATCCGTCGGCTTGCCAGCACCATGACCGGCCTTGGTCTCGATACGGATAAGCGTGGGATTTGAACCAGCCTGATACTCCTGAAGGCGCGCGGCGAATTTAAAACTGTGCGCCGGCACTACGCGATCATCATGGTCGCCAGTGGTGATCAAGGTGGGCGGATATTCTACTCCTCGTTTCAAGTTGTGATAAGGGGAGTAGGCGAAGAGGGACTTGAACTCATCGGGATCATCCGGACTGCCGTAGTCACTCGTCCACGCCCAGCCGATGGTGAACTTGTGGAAGCGCAACATGTCCATCACACCGACGGCCGGCAAGGCCGCGCCGAAGAGTTTGGGTCGTTGGATCATGCAGGCGCCAACGAGCAATCCGCCGTTGCTGCCGCCGGCAATCGCGAGCTTGGATGGCTTGGTATATTTGTTCTCGATCAGCCACTCGGCCGCGCCGATGAAATCGTCGAACACGTTTTGCTTGTTGTGCTTCATGCCACCTTGGTGCCAGGCCTCACCGTATTCGCCGCCGCCGCGGAGCGTGGGCTGCGCATAGACGCCGCCCATCTCCATCCAGGCCAGCGTGGACACTCGAAAACGCGGCGTGAGGCTGATGTTGAAACCGCCGTAGCCGTAGAGATACACCGGATGATCGCCGGTGAGCTTCAATCCCTTGCGATGGGTGATGAACATCGGAATGCGCGTCCCGTCCTTACTCCGATAGAAGACCTGCTTGGTCTCGCAAGCTTCCGGATCAAAGTCGACGGTCGGACGCTTGAACACGGAGCTTTCACCTGTCTGCAGATCGTAGCGCAGAATGGTTCCCGGGGTCGTGAAGCCACTGAACGAATAGAACGTCTCCGTGTCTTCCCGTTCTCCCCCAAAGCCGCTGGTTCGGCCAATTCCGGGTAGTTTCACTGCGCGCACCGGACGCCCCTCACGCGTGAAGATCCGCACGCGCGAATGAGCGTCGTGCAGGTAGTTTCCCACCAGCTGGTCGTTGAGCAGATTGACGCTTCGGAGCGTGTCGCGATCTTCCGCAATGATTTCCCGCCAGTGTTTCTTCGCCGGCTTCGTGACATCAATGGTGATCACCCGACCGCGCGGGGCATCAAGGTCGGTCTGGAAGTAGAAGATCGAACCGACATTGTCGATGAAGCGGTAAGAGGCATCGAAATCATTCAGCAACTCGACCATTGGCTGATCCGGTCCCCGCAATTCGCGATAGAATACTCGATTGCGCGTATCGGTACCTTTCCAGACGCTGAGAACGAGATACTTGCCGTCCTCGGTGACGAAGGCACTGAATCCCCATTCCTTCTGATCCGGTCGTTCGTAGATGAGTTGGTCCTCGGATTGCGGCGTGCCGAGGCGATGATAATAGACTTTCTGGAAGTAATTCTGCCCCTTCAGTTGGTCGCCGTCCTTCGGCTCGGCATAGCGGCTGTAATAGAAACCCTGATTGTCGGTCGACCAGGACGCAGTGGAGAACTTCAACCATTTCAAGAGGTCGTCGAGGTCCTTGCCGGTTTCGATGTTGCGAACCTTCCATTTCTGCCAATCACTGCCGGCGGTCGACAAGCCGTAGGCCATGTATTTTCCGTCGCCACTGACCTCGTAGCGCCCAAGTGCCACCGTACCGTCCTTCGACAGCGTATTGGGATCGAGGAGGACGCGAGGTTCGGCAGCCAGAGAATCTGCGACGTAGAGAACGCTCTGGTTTTGCAGCCCGTCGTTGCGGAAATAGAAGTAGCGGCCGCCTTCCCGGAACGGCACGCCGTATCGCTCATAATTCCAAAGCTTCGTCAGCCGTGCCCGGATCTTCTTTCGCTCTTGAATCCGATCAAGGAAACCGAAGGTCACCTTGTTCTGGGCTTTCACCCAGGCTTCGGTCGCGGGTGCGTTGTCATCTTCCAGCCAGCGATACGGATCCGCCACCGACACTCCGTGCAGTACATCGACGACCTCTCCCTTTCGTGTCCTCGGATAGCTGGGCTCAGCCGCAGCCGGGCGACCGGGGCTTGCGAAGAAGAAAATCAGGACCGTGACAAGGCAATGCATTTGGTGCATACGCCTAGGCAAAGTCGAAGGGGAGATTCGGGCAAGGGAAAACGGCTCAGGCGTGGGCGGTATGAACCCGAAAAGGGGTCAAAAAGGGCTCAAGCCTAACTGTTGACACTTCGGCTGCTCTTCTTTGAAGGCAGCTAGCCGGGATCTATCAAGGTCTTGTCCGTCGGATCGAAGAAGAATCCGAATATCGAGGGTAGACGTCGGTCCCGAAAAGATGACGTTCATTTTCGCTCTCCGGTGCTGGGTAAGGATATCGCTCCGAAGTGTGGCTCCAACGCACATGGATGCTCCGAAGTGGGTTCCCGTTGTTTGATTTGGCGAACGCTCCGAATCCGATGATGGGTGCCGGCGAAGTTGTTTCGCGGACAGTTGAGTCTTACGCGAGTTCGGTGTTGTTGTCCACGAGGGACGAGAGGTAGAGGTGCCAGCCGGCGGATTGCTGGGTGCGGCTGTCTTCGAGTGCCTTGGACAGATTGGGGAGGCTGATGCCGGGGATGGCTGACACCGGATTTTTCTGGCGATCTTCCGTGGGCAATTCGGCGAGTTTGGTTTTGATGAGGTCGACGAGGGCTTGGCCGGATTCTTCGGTTGCCTCGAGTTGTTGCAGGCCGGCGTTCACTTGAACAAGGCCAATGAGGGCGAAGACTTTGTCGACGTATTCGAAAGCGAGTTGGGCGGCGGCGGCGTAGTGGCGTTTGGCTTCGTCGTGGACCCCTTCGGCCAGGTTGCAAGCTCCGAGCATGCTGTGCATTTTGGTCTGGCCGATGAGACTGCCGATCTGTTCGGAGAGGCGGAGGTTTTCGGCGAAGTGGGTGCGGGCGGTCGCGTAGTCAGGTTCCTTGGCGAAGAAGGCGAGGCGGCCGAGTCCGCCGTGGGACATGGCCAGTCCGGCGACATCGCGGATTTCGGGACCGCTCTTCAGTTCGATGCTGGTTTCGAAAAGCTTCTTGGCGGCGGTGCGTTCGGCCTCGCCGGCGTAGCTGAGTTGTTCGGCGAGTGAATTGGCGATGCGGGCTTTGAGGCGCAGGGCGTCATTGGTCGGCTCGGCCTGGTCGATGAGTTGCATGGCGGTCTGCCAATGCTCGCGTTGTTTCGCGGCTTCATCGCGCGGGAGTCCGATGCCAATGAAGTGGTGGCCTTCGGCTTTTTGCAGTGGGGCGTCAAAGCGCTCAACGATGCGTTGCCCGACCTTGACAGCGCTGGCGAACCACTTCTGATCGCGGGTGTCGATGCCGGCGTCATAGCAGGCGCGGGCGGTGGCGATATAGATGTCGAACGGGTTGTCCGGCATGGTGTCGAGCTGTTCGAGGGCGCGCCGGGCGGTGGCGACGCGGTCGCCGCCTTCGACGTGGGATTCGTGGCATTCGATGAGCAGGAGTTCGCGCTCGAGCTGGGCATTGTCCTGGCCGGCGGCAGTGGCGCATTCCCGGGCCATGGATACGAATCCGCGGGCCTGATCGTGCTGATACTGGCGGCTGGCGGTGGAGGCGGCGTCGATAAGTTCTTTCACAGCTTTATGGGCGTGTCTGGTGCCGGCAGCGTAGCGGTGAGTGGCGAGTTTGAACAGCGCTCCGTTCGAGCGTTCGAGGGTGGCGTTCCAGGCTTCGGCGAGCGCGGAGTGATATTCGCGAATGCGCTGGGGCAGGGGTTCCCCCGGTCCGGCGGCCCGGACGCCGAGCAATTGGCGGATGACTTCGAGCAGGAACGATGAGCGGAAGGCAAAGGCGTCGTCCTCGTCGTGCAGGTCGCGGACGAAGCCGGTTTCTTCTTCGATGCGATCCAACAGTTGGATGCATTCGAAGCGGGTCATGTCGATGGCTTCGGCAAGCACTTCCACGGTGAACTTGGGGCCGATGCAGGCAGCGCATTCGAGGATGGGCCGGAATTCGGTGTGCTCCTCAATTGCGGACCAGATGGACTGGCGAAGGTCGTCGGGGAGATGGTCGGCAAGACGCGTGCCGGTGTCCCAGGTCCAGCCTTTGGATCCGGATTTCAGGATTTCCTTGCCGGCGAGGTAGGTGATCATCTGAAAGAGCCAGTGAAGGTTGCCGTGTTCGTTGCCCACCGAGTCGGCGAGTTGGTTGGCGGAGTCGGGTGCGAATCCAAACTTCTCGACCAGTAGTTCGTGAATTTCGGCCGCGGGTACCTGTTCCAGCTCGAGGGTTTGGGCGGGGCTGAATCCCCGAACGGAGGTTCGGGAAGCCGCGAGGATCGCGACCGCCTCTTTGCCGTCGGCAGGGAACGCCTCCAGCAGATGGTCGAGGAGTTCGGCGGAGCCGGTATCCATCCAATGGGCGTCGTCGACGATCAACAACACCCGTTGCTCGGCCGCGAGTTTGCGCAGCATGACGGCGATTGAATGAAACAGCTCGGACTTCGAACTCGAGTGACTCTCTCCGTGGCTGGGTGGAAACAGCAGGTCGGAGAAGGGGACAACCTCTTCGAAAATGCCGTCGACCGCTTTGTCGATGCCGGCGAGTTGGTTTTCCGGTGGCTGCAAGAGATTCACCGAAAAGTGGTCTGCGATGGCGTCGGCAAACACGCGATAGGGTTCGGCAACCGCTTCGCCGTGCGGTTCCGGACAGGTGCCGTGGAGAATGGCGACGGGACCGTCGGCACGGACGGAACGGCAGAGCTCTGAGACCAGCGCGGTCTTGCCAATGCCGGCGGGACCCACGAGTTGCAGCCGGGCGCTCTGGCCGTCAGTCCAATCCGCGAGGCCGTCCCGCATCCCGGCATAGGAGGCGGTGGATTTGAATGGGGGATTCTGGGCGAGCCGCACCAGTTCGTTCAGCGAACCCGGGACGGAGGTGTTGTCGTAGTCGACCTGTTCGGTGGTGCCGACATCGCGGAGCATGCTGCCGCTGCCCCGGACTGCGAGGATGGCGACGACGACAATCGGCAGCGCGACCGCCCACATTTTGAGCGCGTGCGCGTCCCCGGGATAGGCGCTGGCGAAGGCTGGTCCGATCCCCAGTGCCAGCACGGATACGGCCACGCCCCAGCCCATCTTCACGGGGTCCACCGATTCCAATGAGCGACCGAGAATCCAGGCAGCTCCGACGGCGCCCAGTATCAGTGGGGGCAACAGTGACCAGACGCTCCAATATCCGACGTAGAGCGCGGCGGTGCCGATGTAGGCGACGCTGCCGAAGGTGACGGATGCGAACAGCGCGCCGCGGCGATTGTTCATGCCAAACCAACGTTCCATCCAGTGGAAGCGTTCCTCGGTAAATCGCAATACGAGCGCGGGGCCGAGCAGCATCACGAAGCCGGTGATCATCGGCCACCAGAAGCTGTAGATCGCGAGCGTCTCATCGGCGGGCATGAACTCCTCGACAATCTCGGCCAGTCCCCAAACGGCGACGCGCCCTCAGAGGAAACCGATCACACCCAATCCGATGGAGGTTTTCCAAGGAGGTGGGAGTTCATCATGTGCGGTCCAATGGGCCAACCCGCGGAAGCCGACGATGGCGAAGAACAACATCAGCACGTTGAAGAACACGATCGAGCTGAAGACGAATCGTCGATCGCGGCAAAAGCCGTAGTTGTTCAGGACCACGGCGGGCTCGGTGTCGACGCCGCGATAGACTTTCCCTTGAGCGAGATAGAAATGGTATTTCTTCACTTCGTCGAGTCGGCGGACCTTCACGATGAGGATGTCGCGGTTTCCCCAGGCGGTTCGAAGTTTGTGCAGCATCCCGACCGTGATTTCGAAGCGTCGCAGTTTTTCCTGCTCCTCCAAGGTCAGAGCGGTGGCGACTTCCAACATGTTGTGGACGAAGAAACGGGGATCGAGATTGAAGAGATACAGGGCTTCGTTCTCCAGTTGCTTGGCGAGATCGTTCTCGTCGGTGACCTGATCATCCGGAAACTCCTGCGGATCCACCACAAACACCACGTCGTGCTGGGCGGTGACGGTCTGGGCGGCGATGACTCGTTCGGTCAGGTCTTTTACGGCAGAGCGGGCGGCCACGACTTCCGGCTGATCAATCAGCTCGTAGGTGGCGGTGGCGCGCGGGTTTTGAAACAGCGAAGGGCGGGCCAGGTAGTGATTCCAGGGGAACACGCCGCGGAAGGTGTCATGCGCCAGAACCTTCTGGTATTTCAGATCCTGCTCCGTGCCGGCAATGCGCGTTTCCAGGCGGTCGATTTTGGCGATCTTCGCCGCAGTTTTTTCAGAGTCGCCATTCTCTCCTCTCAACTTCTCCCGTTCCTTCGCGTATTTCTCGGCAAATTTCTTCTTGGCCTTGGTGATATATTTCTCGCCACTGCCGATGGCGGGGGTGCCGCCGTGATCCATCATGGCGAACCAATAAAAGGTGTCGGCGTGGCGGATGTAGTCCTCGATTGTTTCTTCGCTCGAATACTTCTTGCCGTACTGCTGTTTGCAATAGCCGATGAAACCGATGAACAGCGCGAGGCCGAGACTGTAGACGGTCCAGTCGAGCCAAAGAGGGGCTGCGCTGGTGGATTTTGATGCTCCTGACATTAGTTTGAGTTCTGATTGGAGAGTCGCGCACTCAGTTTGATTGGGTGGTTGATCAACCGATCCAAGCTGACGGTCTGATTCGTTTTGATGCTGCAGGGATCACAATCGACAGGCGGAAATCAGACCACGGATTGAATCGATCGATCTACGTTTCTCAGCAAAATCGCGGGGAACGCGCATTCTTCACGTTGTGGTCACGTGTTTGCTGTCAGACGATTGATCTGGTTGGAACCGGTCCGCCGATCGGGATGATGGGCAGACAAGGTGGAACATCATCTGTTTGCTTCAGCTGTGGGGACTGTCTAAGATCTGGCCAGTGCCACCGGTCTGCAGTCGGATCGGCTGGTTCTCACACTCAGCTGTAAGCTGGTCGAATTCTCATGGCATTCGGAAAACCCAAGGCCCGAAAAATTCAGACCGATCATCTGCCGGGCCCGATTGCCACCAGCTATCGGCGGATTTTTACGCGCCATGAACCGGACATTGAGCGGCTGATTTTTGTTCTGGATACCGCCGAAATCACCGCCCGCTTCCTTGCTGCGGTAATGCTTTGCACCCTGCGTGAATTGGGCGAGAAAGGTAAGATCGAAGGCCCGTTGATCGATCTGGGTGATCCCCGCATGCGTTTGCGCAAACCTTCGTTCGGCCTGTGGATGGAGATTCTTCGTGAAGGGTCGCGTCGCGTGCACGGCAACGACGATCTGTTTGACAGTGACTCGGCCCGAGCCTTGGCGATGCACGTGTGCGGGTATGTCTTCAATGAACAGCAGAAGACCAAGGGGCGGCCGTATACCAACCTCGAGCGGATCCTCGTGATCCGCAACAAGGTGCATCACCCGGACGAGGAACTGGATATCAAAACCCTCTGCGCCGAGGCTGAGGAGCTGATCAACGAGGCACTGGAGCAGCTCGGTTTCTTTGAGGAGTATCCGCTTTACGTGGTGAAGCAGATCAACTTGCAGCGTCGTCGCCTGATGACCGCCCATTACCAGCATCAGTGCTACCTGCTACAGGGGGAGGTCGATTTCCCCAGCGCCGAAAATGACGACCGCTCCTGGCATACTGAAACCAACGAGGTGCTCATCTACCGCGATGACAGTTCCTACCTGAATCTCGATCCCATGTTTGTGTATCTGCATGCGGACGAGATTGAAAAGCCGAAGCCCGGCGGTGGTGGCGGCAAGAATGTGAGTGAACTTTATCCGGGACTCTACTCCTTCGCCGGTTTTGCCAGCAAATCGGCGGGTTTGGTAGTGGAGTATCTGCCCTGCGCCAGCAGTGCCAAGGCTTTCAAGACCACCAACGAACTGTTCAGCGATGCCGAGATTGCGAAACACTGGGCGCGCGGAATCGATGAATTCCTGACCCAGCTCGGAACCGCGGAAGAACCCGAACCGGCCGAAGCGTGAACCCAACCTGCGCCAACCATGAGTGACGAAGACGACGAGATCTCACGCGACGAACTGTTGCGGCGTTACCAGCAACAGGCGGCCGTGCCGAAGCCGGCCACCCAGCGGCGGTCTCCTTTCAAGTTTCTGGATTCGTATGGGGTCAATGATGCCGACATCTTTTTCGGTCGTGACTACGAGATTGAGGAACTGCTGCACCGCTACAACGGCCATGGTTGTGTGTTGATCTACGGCGAGTCCGGCGCCGGGAAATCGTCGCTTGTCCAATGCGGTCTGCGTTCGCGAATACCGTCCGCGGATGCGCTCTTCCTGGCGCCGCGCGTGCATGGCAGCGGACTGCCGACCATCTGTGAGCAGATCTACGAAATGACCGGCAAAGCGCTGGGCGTGGAGGCGGAGATTCCGGAGGGTGCTGATTTTCACAGCACCATGAAAGAAGTCTGCGATGCGGCTTCGCGTCCGGTGGTGCTGTTCTTCGACCAATTTGAGGAGTTGTTCATTTTTCATGAGGCGGCCGAACGGATGGCTTTTGCCAAGGCGCTTGCGGAACTGCCCCAGAAGCGTCTGAACGTGAAGGTGATCATCGGCATTCGCCACGATTACCTTGCCTACCTGAGCGAGTTGGAGGACACGGTCGAAGGTCTGTTCGACAATCGCTTCTGGCTGCGGCGCATGGCGCGGGAAACTGCTGCGAATGCCGTCGTCCAAGCCTGTGCCAAAGGTTCCGTGACGATTGCCGAAGAGGTGGCCAATGCCATTTTGCAAAGGCTGGATCCGGCGGGTGAAGGCGTTGAGTTGCCGTATCTGCAGGTCGTGATGGACCGACTCTTCCGGCTGGCCATCGAACTGAACCCGGAGAATTCATCCATCCGCATCGAAGACGTCGAGAAGCTTGGCGATGTTGCCAATATTCTCGGTGCCTTCCTGGTGGAGGAAGTGGGGAAACTGCCGGAACCTGAAACCGGTCGGCAGGTGCTCAAGGCATTCGTCACCCAGGAAGGTACCCGGAAATCGATCACCCGTGCGGCGGTGGCCCAGGAGGTGGCCGGCTTCGGTGGCGAGATTCCGCCGGAGGTGCTCGACGACCTGTTGGAGCGGTTGTCCCGCGTCCGGATTTTGCGTGAGGTGGCCGATACTGACACTTTCGAGCTGCGCCATGATGCCCTCGCCGCCACGGTGGCCGGCTGGATCACCGAGATTGAGAAGGAGCTCATTGAGGTTCGTGACAACGTGCAGAACCGGTTTCGCGAATGGGAAGCCCGGAGCCAGGCGGTACCGGCCTTGCTCGACCTTGATTTCCTCGACTATTTGGATGTGTTTCACCAACGCCTCGATCCTTTGCTGGATGATGCGATGCGGAATTACATCGCGACCAGTCGGGTGCAGCTCACGCGTCAGAAACGGAAGAAACGCCGCGTGCTGGGGGGCGTGGTGCTGTCGGTCGTGGCGGTCGTTCTGGCCTTCGGTACGTTTTACCTGGCCAAAGTCACCAAGGCTCGCAATGACGCCCGGACGGCGCACGCGCAGGCGGAACTGAACGCGGCGCAGGCGGTCAAGGAACGGGCCGCCGCACTGGAGGCCAAGGAAGAAGCGTTGGAAGAAAAGCGGCGGGCGGATGAAAGTGCCGGGATCGCTCGTGAAGCTGAAGCCGTGGCGCAGACTGCTTTGGGCAAGGCGAAAGAGGAAAAACTCCGGGCGGATCGGGAAGCTCTGGAGGCGAAGGCGAGCCGGGAGAAAGCGGTGGCGGCTTTGTCTCAGGCCAAAGTGGCCG
>Ga0055584_100007588_pt1 | contig 10633 bp, 10 predicted proteins | sample OSDHelmetaG_FD_58716 | JGI IMG/M metagenome (GOLD analysis project Ga0055584, IMG submission 58716) | Pelagic marine sediment microbial communities from the LTER site Helgoland, North Sea, for post-phytoplankton bloom and carbon turnover... | ecosystem: Environmental > Aquatic > Marine >...
CTCACCAACCCTCGCCGAGTTTTCACACGGTCTGTTGCGTTTGTATTGGATCAGTAATAGAACATAGATCGAACAATATGAGATTTATGGTCCGTTCCTATGCCAATGAGCCCAGCAAACCGTGAAGCCCTCGCCCGCCAGATCGCGTCTTTAGAGGCCGAGGGCGGGTCGCCTAATACAACGATAGCGACGATACCGCTGCAATGCCCTGCAATTGATGCTGTTTTGCCCGGTGGCGGGCTGCGGACAGGCGCGGTGCATGAATTGCTGGGTCCATCGATCTCTGAAGGTCCGGTTGCTGACCAACGGGGTGCCGATCAACGAGGTGACGGCGCAGTCATGGGGTTTGCCTGTGGTCTGCTCACCCGGTTGATGCAGGCGCCTGAAGCAGCCGGTCCGGTTGTCTGGTGCATGAACCGTCACCTGGAACATCGCAACGGCCTGTTGTCTGGCCAAGTGTACGCGCCGGGCTTGCATGCCTTTGGCATTCCCATGCAACGGCTGCTGTTTGTCTATTGCAATAACGACCAGGAGGCGCTGTGGGCGACGGAGGAAGCCGTGCGCAGTGCGGCAATTGGTAGTGTGGTGGCGGAGTTGCATGGGCTGGAAGCACTGGCAGCGCGACGGCTGCAATTGGCAGCACAGGCCTCAGCGACCACTGTGCTAGCTATCCGTCCGGGCTATGCGGCAGCGGCTGGCAGCTTTGTTGAGACCCGATGGCGGGTTGCCAGTCTGGCCAGCAATGTGAGGTCTGAGGGGGAAGAAAGCGCCGCGCAGTCCGTCGCTGCGCACTGGCATGTGAACTTGTTGCGCGCACGGCGTTCTTCGGTGACGGGGAGTTGGTCAGCGCGATGGTATGACCGTCGGCTTTTGGCTAAGCCTTACAACGCGGACTATACCGAGGCGGATGTGAGCGACAGAGGATCGGTCGTGCGATTGGTTGTCTGATTGCCGAGATAGCACCAATTGCCCTGGCGACAGGCTGGAGCGATGGCCATAGAACCGGGCTCAACCGACCGGATACGACCCAAACACTCAGCCGATATTTGCTGACACACGGACCGAACGTGATGCAATCGACCGACACCATCATAGCGCTGGCCAGCGGCAGCACCCCTGCCGGCGTGGCGGTGGTGCGACTATCGGGGGATCAGGCGTTTGCGGTATTGCAAGCTCTCACTGGGCAGGCGTTAACCGGGCAATCTCTGCCGGAGCCACGGCGGATGGTTCTGCGCAATGTGCAGGATCCGCGAACTGGTGAGGTACTGGACCGGGCGTTGGTGGTTCGGTTTGCTTCGCCCAACAGCTTTACCGGCGAAGATGTGGTGGAATTGCATCTGCATGGTGGGCCCGCCATCGTTGCCGGTGTGATCGCAGCTATCCTGGATCAGCCCGGCTGTCGTCAGGCGGTTGAGGGTGAGTTCACCCGCCGAGCGTTTGACCATGGCCAGCTCGATCTTACCGCGGTCGAGGGCCTGTCGGACCTGGTTCGGGCACGGACGGCGGCACAGCGGCGGCAGGCGCTCTCTGCTGCGGGCGGGGCTGCACACCGTGTTATCGAGACGTGGAAAGACCAGCTGTTGCGCGCGCGCGCTCTGGTGGAAACCATGATCGATTTCGTCGATGAGGATATCCCCGACGACCTGCTGGCCGGTGCTCGCAACCAGGTGCAAGGCGTTCGCCAGGAGATGGCGACGGAGCTGGGCAAGGCGCAGGCGGGGTTTGCGGTCCGAGAGGGCCTGCATGTGGCCATCGTTGGCGCGCCGAATGTCGGAAAATCCACTCTGTTGAACGCCTTGGCAGGCCGTGAGGCTGCTATTGTCTCATCCATTGCCGGCACGACGCGGGATGTGGTGCAGGTGACGTTTGATTTGGGCGGTCATCTGGTCGTGGTCTCCGATACCGCCGGCATCCGCGAAACGATGGACGAGATTGAGGCCGAGGGGGTGTTGCGTGCCCGGCGGGCTATGGCTGAGGCGGATTTCTGTATTGAAGTCCGTGACCTTTCAGAGCCGGCGAGCTCAAGCGCAGCAATTGTCTCACCGCCGATTGTTTCAGCGGAGGCTGCCGGCGTTTTGTTCTGGAACAAGGCCGACCAGCATAACGGCGCGCCACCTTCGGACGGCATTAGCGGCTCGGCTAAGTCTGGCGTTGGTGTTGATAGGCTGCGCGACTTAATTGCTGAGCAGGCAAGACGGTTGGCCGCGGATGGCGAAACCGCCGTGATCCAACGCAGCCGACACCAAACCGCAATTGCCGAGGCGGCTGCAGCGCTGGCTTTGTGGGATGATCCGTCGCTGTCGGAGGAGATTTTGGCATCAGCTCTGGAACGTGCTATTGCCTCGCTCGGTCAGGTGGTGGGCGCTGTCCATGTGGAGCATATGCTCGATATCATTTTCCGCGAGTTCTGCATTGGCAAATGAGGGCGGAGCGGGCTGTGGTGGGTTTCACGTGAAACTCTCAAGCGCGGCACGAGGCGATGATCACGTGGTAATGACCACGTGGCGATGATGAGGTTTGAAGCGATGTATGATGTGATTGTGGTTGGTGGTGGCCATGCTGGCTGTGAGGCAGCGGGCGCTGCAGTGCGGGTCGGTGCCAAGGTGGCACTGGTCACGCATCGCTTTGATACTCTGGGCGAAATGTCGTGCAACCCGGCCATGGGCGGCGTCGGCAAAGGCCATTTGATCCGCGAAATCGATGCGCTCGACGGCATTATGGGCCGGGCGAGTGATGCTGCTGGCATTCAATTTCGCGTGCTGAACCGCAGCAAAGGCCCGGCGGTGCATGGTCCACGCGTGCAGGCGGATCGTGAGCTTTACAAACAGGCCATGCAGCAGGAATTGTCGGCCTTAGAGAATTTGACGATTGTCGAAGATCCAGTGGTCGCCCTCATCATCCGCGATGGCGCGGTGCAGGGTGTGCGACTTGAATCGGGACCAGAGCTTGCTACCGGCGCCGTGGTGATCACCACGGGAACATTCCTGCGCGGTGTGATCCATTTGGGCGAGGAGCAGACACCCGCCGGCCGATTTGGTGAGCCTGCCAGCCTTGGCCTGTCGCAGGCTTTCTCAGATGCGGGGTTTGCGCTGGCGCGGTTGAAGACCGGAACCCCGGCACGGCTGGATGCACGCAGCATCGACTATGGGCAGTGCGCTATCCAACTGGGTGACGATCCGGCAGAGCCCCTGTCGACGATGACCGACAAGATCACCAACCGCCAATTGCCTTGCCATATCACCCGCACCACGGCGGCGGGGCATGCGATTGTGCGGGAGAACGTGCATCGCACGGCCATGTATGCCGGTCGGCTGGCTGGTCCAGGACCGCGCTATTGCCCCTCCATTGAGGACAAGGTGATGCGCTTCCCAGACAGGGACAATCACCAGATTTTTCTGGAGCCGGAGGGACTGAACACGTATCTGGTCTATCCGAACGGTATCTCCACATCTCTGCCGGCAGATGTGCAATTGGCGTTTCTGCGCACCATTCCAGGTCTGGAGGCGGTTCAGGTCGTGCGGTCGGGCTATGCCATTGAGTATGACTATATCGATCCGCGGGAGTTGGCGCCGACGTTGGAGACCAAGCGGTTGCGCAACCTGTTTCTGGCCGGCCAAATCAACGGCACCACTGGCTATGAAGAGGCGGCGGCACAAGGGCTGGTTGCTGGCCTGAACGCGGCGCGCAAGGCATCTGGTCAGGATGGCGCGGTATTCGACCGGGCCGATGGCTATCTGGGCGTGCTGATTGATGACCTGGTCACCCGCGGCGTCGATGAGCCTTACCGCATGTTTACCTCCCGCGCGGAATATCGCCTGTCGATGCGGGCTGATAATGCGGACCAGCGGTTGACGGCTAAGGGTGAGGCGCTGGGGCTGATCGGGCCACAACGGGTCAAAGCCTTTGCGGCGAAGATGGAACAACTGGCCAATGGCATGCAAGACGTACGGCAGGCAAAGGCTTCTGCCGCGGTTTTGATACAGCACGGCCTGATTGAGAAAGCCGACGGGCGTACCCGTAACGCCTGGGAAATCCTGGGCCGCTATCGCTCGGAGCCGGAGCGTGTGCTGGCTATCTGGCCGGAATTGCGGGCGATTGCGCCGGCTATTCTGAACCAGTTGGCGATCGAGGCGCATTATGAGGGCTATTTGCACCGCGAAACCCAAGATATTGAGCGCTTCCGCCAGGATGAGCACCTCGACCTGCCGCTGGACCTGAATTATGACGAGGTGACGGGTATCTCGACCGAGGAACGGCAGAAATTGGGACGGACCAAGCCGGCCACTCTGGGCGCTGCCGGTCGTATTCCTGGCATAACGCCTGCAGGCGTTATCGCGCTGCTGCGCCATGTGAAACGCAGGCCAGCACGCACGGCGGCCTAGGAATTGGCGATGTTGTCAGAGGCTGATGCGCTAGAGGCGATGCAGGCGATTTATCCCGTGTCGCCGGTGATGGCCGGCCGCTTGCGGATCTACGCGGACCAGCTGCGGATGTGGCAGCGCAAGACCAATCTGGTGGCGCCGTCTACGGTCGATAGCCTCTGGATCAGGCATTTTCTCGACAGCTGGCAGATCCTGCCGGTATTGCCGCAAACGCCGGCCCGCCCGATTGTCGATCTGGGTAGCGGCGGTGGTTTTCCGGGCCTGATTTTGGCGCTAGCGGAGATGGGTGACGTACACCTTGTGGAAGCGAATCACCGGAAGGCTGGCTTTTTGCAATACGTTGCCGCGCAAATGGGCGTGCCGGTCAAGATTCATGCTATGCGGATAGAGGACCAAAAACTGCATGCCTTGGCCCCTGCTGCCGCCATTACGGCGCGGGCGTGTGCATCATTGGGTCAGTTGCTGCGCTGGGCCCACCCCTTGGTTGACCCGGACACACAGTTGGTGTTCTTGAAAGGTCAGTCCTGGCGTTCAGAGATCGTTGCTGCGGAAGCTGCCTGGTCGTTTGACTGGACCAGCACCCCTAGCGTTACTGAGCCCGACGCAGCCATTGTGACGCTAACCCAGTTGGAGCCATGCAACCCTGATGTCCTCACCTGACCCCATGCGCATCATCGCTATCGCCAATCAAAAAGGCGGGGTTGGCAAGACGACGACCGCGGTCAATCTGGCCGCATCGTTGGCCAACACGGGAATGCGTGTGCTGGTGATCGACCTGGATCCGCAAGGCAATGCCTCAACCGCATTGGGCGTTGATCGCCAACAGCGTCGGCACACGATCTATCATGCGCTTTACGGCGATTGCTCTTTGGCTGATGCGACTACGTCCACTGCGGTCGAGGGCCTGGATCTGGTGTCGGCTACGGTCGATCTTGCAGCGGTTGAGGTGGAGTTGTCGGATCGGGAGGATCGGGAGGCGTTGTTGCGGGGTGTGTTGGGCCAGCTCAACCATCTTCCGCCGGCACAACAGCCGCAATTTGTGCTGGTTGATTGTCCACCGACCTTGGGCTTGCTGACTATCAACGCGCTCGCCGCCGCGGACAGCCTATTGATACCGCTTCAGGCAGAGTTCCTGGCGTTGGAGGGGTTGAGCTATCTGCTGCGCACGGTGGAGACCATTACGGGCAAGATCAATCCCGGCCTGACGATTGACGGCGTGCTGATGACCATGGTCGACAAGCGCAACAATCTCAGCACCGCGGTCTGCAATGATGCGCGCAGTCATCTGGGCGCATTGGTGTATGAGACGGAAATTCCGCGCAATGTGCGGCTGTCAGAAGCGCCGTCGCATGGGCTGCCAGTGGCGCTGTACGACCCAAAATGCACCGGTGCTGTCGCCTATGATGCGTTGGCGCAGGAGTTTCTGAACCGTCACCATCTGTGGCAACAGGAGGCGGGTTAATGGCAGGCGATGGATCGGCAAAACCAGGCTCTCCAAGGGATAAGACTACGGGTCGCGGCAAGGCGTCTGGTCGCGGCATGCCGTTAGGGCGTGGGCTGGCGGCTTTGCTGGGCGATGTCGCAGCACCCAGTGGAACGCAGGCCGGATCAATGACGCTGCCGATAGAGCGCCTGTCGCCGGCGGCATCGCAACCACGGCACCATTTTTCCGATGAGGCGCTGGCGGAGCTGGCGGCCTCGATCAAAGCCCATGGCATCATCCAGCCTTTGGTGGTGCGGGAGCGTGCGGATCAGCCGGGCGATTATGAGATCATTGCGGGTGAGCGCCGGTGGCGGGCTGCGCAATTGGCGGGCCTGGATCAAGTGCCAGTTGTCAGCCGCGAGTTGACGGATCAGGAAGCGCTCGCCATCGCTTTGGTGGAGAACCTGCAGCGCGAAGACCTGTCGCCTATTGAAGAGGCGGAAGCGTTTCGGCGTCTTTTGGAAGATTTCGGCCTGACTCAGGACAGCGTTGCCAGCCTGGTTGGCAAAAGCCGACCGCAGATCAGCAACACGTTGCGCTTGTTGCGCTTGCCGCCGTCGGTCCGAGATATGGTCAGTGATGGCCGTCTATCGGCTGGCCATGCGCGCGCCCTGGTCAATACCGCAGATCCTGAAGGCTTGGCAGAGCGCATTGTTCGCGAAGACCTGACGGTTCGGGATGCTGAGCGGCTGGCACAAGCAGGCGCGCCGCCGCCCAGCAAGGGTGCCGGCAGACCGCCTCGTGATCCGAATATCGTTGCGGTTGAGGATGAATTGACGACGGCGCTTGGCTTGAAAGCAGCGCTGAAGGTCAAGGGTGAAAGCCGCGGGTCGCTGACCCTGCATTATAGCTCGCTGGAGCAGCTGGATGGTCTCTTGGCCCTGCTGCATGGGCGCATGAACTGACCAGCCCATCGTTGACCGGCCCATTGTTGATAGGTACGAGGAATTGAGAATGACGGTGCACCAAACCGATATTGCCGTGATCGGTGCTGGCCCTGTGGGGCTGTTTGCAGTGTTTGAGGCAGGCATGCTGGGTCTGCGCTGCCATGTGCTGGACGCCCTGGGGGCTGTCGGCGGGCAATGTGTGGCGCTCTATCCAGAAAAGCCGATCTACGACATTCCAGGATACCCAGAGGTTGAGGCCCAGGCGCTGATTGACCGGTTGGCGGAGCAGGCGGCACCGTTCGAGCCGGTCTATCATCTGGGCCATGCGGTAACTGGGTTGGAGCCGGCAGACGGCAATCGTTGGCGGGTGACCAATGCTGACGGCACTGTGGTTGATGCTGGCGCGGTTATCATCGCCGCTGGGGTTGGCGCGTTCGGCCCACACCGCCCGCCCTTGGATGGGCTTGAGGCGTACGAGGGGTCCAGCGTCTTCTATCTGGTGGATCGGCGTGAGGCTTTTCGGGATAAGCGGGTGGTGATAGCCGGCGGCGGCGATTCTGCTGTCGATTGGGCCATATCCCTGACGGAGGTCGCGGCATCGGTTGCCGTTGTCCACCGCCGCGATAAGTTCCGGGCCGCGCCGGAAAGTGAGCGCCGCCTGCGCGCGCTGGCGGCGGAGGGCAAGATTGAGATGGTGGTGCCATACCAGCTCGCTGGCTTTGAGGGGAATGGCGGCCAGCTTGAGGCTGTCATCGTTCAGACCCTAAAGGGCGACCGCCGGAGTGTGCCAGCCGACGTGCTGCTGCCATTCTTTGGGCTTTCGATGGATTTGGGCCCGATCGCGGAATGGGGATTGGCGCTGGAGAACAAGCATATTGCGGTGGATCAGGCGACTTGCGCCACCAATCGCTCTGGCCTGTTCGCCATCGGCGATATCGCCACATATCCCGGCAAGCTCAAACTGATCCTGACCGGTTTCAGCGAGGCTGCCATGGCGGCCCACGCCATCCACCCGCTGCTGCGGCCAGACGAGGTGCTGCGGTTCGAGTATTCCACGACCAAGGGCGTGCCGGGCTAATTTGATCTGACCTTGCAAAAAGCGATAAACTGTCGCACACTTTTTGGTGAACAGCGATGAGGCTGTTCTACAACCGTTCCGTAGCCAAAGGAGTGTGGAGACATGATTGTGCGTCAAATCCTCAAATCGAAAGGCTCGACGGTCGTGGCGGTTCCAATGGTGGAGCCTGTCGCGAACGTCGCAACATTGTTGGCGGATTCCCATATCGGGGCGGTGCTGGTGTGCAACGCTCTGGGTGAGCCGGTTGGTATTCTGTCGGAGCGTGACATTGTCGAAGGCTTGGCACACCGCGGCACGCGGGTGCTGGAAGCGACGGCAGAGTCGGTGATGACGGTGGATTTGGTGACATGCTCGCCGGATGATCATATCGACGAGCTGATGCAGGTCGTGACCAACCGCCGGGTGCGGCACCTGCCGGTGCTGGAGGACGGCCATCTGGCCGGGATCATCTCAATCGGCGACCTGGTTAAGGCCCGGATCGGCGAGTTGGAGACCGAAGGCGAGGCGTTGCAGCGCTATATCGGGGCTGGTGCCTGACCATTCTTGGGCTGATCAGGGCCTGAGGCTTACGTCAGAACGCAATGCACCTGTCTGCGTCAGCCTCTAGAGCAGATCCCGATCCGTTTGGATCGGGTGAATTTGCTCTATATCTATTAGCTAGAGCATCTTATTCCGATAAATTGATCGCGATAGCGATTCAATTTGATCGGAAGATGCTCTAGCCGGGGCCGGCGGCAGTCGTTACCTTGAGACGCAATGATCTTTATCGATTGCTCAAGGTTCACTGCCCATGCCCGGCCCACTAGATGGTTTTCGCATCCTCGATCTTTCTGCCGTAATTTCCGGCCCCTATGCCACGATGATCCTGGCGGATCAGGGGGCGGATGTCATTAAGGTAGAGCCGCCGGAAACCGGTGATTTCACGCGGTCGGCAGGCAACCAGCAGGGCGGGCTTTCTGCCAGCTTTCTCAACAACAACCGCAACAAACGCTCAGTGGTGCTGGATTTGAAACGGCCGGACCATGTGGAGGCGCTTAAGCGGATCGCGTCGACCTGTGATGCTATGGTGCAGAACTTCCGACCGGGCGTGGTTGAACGGCTGGGCATTGGCTATGACGATATGAAGGCGGTGAAACCGGATCTCATCTATGTCTCGATTTCCGGTTTTGGCGAGGTTGGCCCTTGGTCCTACAAGCCGGTTTACGACCCGATTATCCAGGCGCTGTCCGGTCTGTGTTCGGTACAGGGTGGCTCAGACGAGCGCCGCCCGCGTCTGTTGCGCACGATTGTGCCCGACAAGGTGACAGCGCTGACAGCCAGCCAGGCGATCACCGCGGCATTGCTGGCTCGGTCCCGCACCGGTGAGGGCCAGCATGTGCGGTTGTCGATGCTGGACGCAATTGTTGCCTTTTTGTGGTCGAGCGATATGGGCTCGCAGACCTATGTCGGCAAGGATATCTCTTTGCAGCGGGCCGCCAGCTTCCTGGACCTGATTTACGAGACAACCACCGGCTATATGGCGGTTTCCACCATGACGAACCCGCAATGGCAGGCCTTTTGCCGTGCGTCTGGAAATCCTGAGTGGATCGACGATCCGCGGTTTGCGACAACGGCCCTGCGCGACCTCAACATCGATGCGCGCCTGGAGCTGATCCAGTCGGCAATGATTACCAAGAGCACAGACGAATGGATGGAAATCCTTGATAAAGCGGGAGTGCCCTGCGCGCCGGTGCTGCATCGCAAGGAGATGATCCATCACCCGCAGGTGGTCGCCAACGGCATCGTCCAAGAATATGAGCATGAGGAAGCCGGTCCGCTGCGTCAGGCGCGGGTAGCAGCGCGCTTTGAGGGCACGACGCCAGAGCATCGGTTCGGTGCACGCATGCTGGGTGCGGATAGTGCCGGCGTACTGGCCGAGATTGGCTACAGTGCGGCGGAGGTTGAGGCGCTGTTGGCCAAAGGCTAAGGAAACAGCCCTTTTTCGGGCAAATTCACGAAGAGATTTTCTGGGAGATACACCATGGCATCGAAACTGTTTGACCTCTCCGGTCGCGTCGCACTTGTCACGGGCGGCAATGGCGGTATTGGCCTGGGCATGGCTCAAGGCATGGCAGATGCCGGGGCGACGATCATGGTCGCCGGGCGCAATGCCGAGAAAAACGCCGCGGCGGTCAAGACGCTTCAGGCGTCTGGCGCCCAGGCGGCTTCCGTTGAGGTCGATGTGACGGATCCGGACTCGTGCGCCGCGATGGTGGCAGCAACACAGAAACAGTTTGGCCGGGTTGATTGTCTGGTCAACAACGCTGGCACCTCTATCCGCAAGCAGCCGCAAGATTATGATCTAGCGGAATGGCACACGGTGATGAACACCAACCTGACCAGCGCTATGGTCTGCTCACAGGCGGTCTATCCGCTGATGAAGGCGCAGGGTGGTGGCAAGATCGTGATGATCGGCTCGATGATGTCGATTTTCGGCGCGTCCTATGCGGCGCCCTATTCGTCGAGCAAAGGCGCTATTGTCCAACTGGGCAAATCGCTGGCGTGTTCCTGGGCGCTGGACAACATCCAGGTCAATACTGTCCTGCCCGGCTGGATCGATACAGAGCTGACACAACGGGCGCGAGAGCAGGTCGATGGCCTGCACCAGCGCGTGCTGGACCGCAGTCCGACTGGTCGCTGGGGTAAGCCGGACGACCATGCTGGCATCGCTGTGTTCCTGGCGAGCCCGGCCTCAGACTTTGTGACAGGCACCGCCATCCCGGTGGATGGCGGCTTTTCGATCATGGTTTGACGTGTATGGACG
>Ga0055584_100007589_pt1 | contig 10633 bp, 5 predicted proteins | sample OSDHelmetaG_FD_58716 | JGI IMG/M metagenome (GOLD analysis project Ga0055584, IMG submission 58716) | Pelagic marine sediment microbial communities from the LTER site Helgoland, North Sea, for post-phytoplankton bloom and carbon turnover... | ecosystem: Environmental > Aquatic > Marine >...
CGTGGTTACAAGAGAATCGACGTTGAACAACTGATAAATCTCGACCCATTCGAGTGAATTGGTTTCTTGATTAGCAATTATCTACCAGCAATATACCCTGCCAAAATTCCTTTCTTTATATCCCAAGCCTAATCTTGGAGGTCATGTCGAACTGTAAAAGTACATCATGCGCTTGCGAATCATGCACCACTGAAAATACCCGCCATGAACCGATTCAAGTCGAACACAACATAAGGGTAACACATGTGCAAAGGAAAGAAGTGTATACAATCGCTCCACGTAGATCTTCATCAAGGGTTGTTTCCAAGGCTGGAAGATGCCTAGAAAATCCAGATGAATGTTCTGTGAAAGATATGAAATCAATTGCTGCGTCTGTACTTAGTGTCTCTCAATGTCATGATAATCCCGTGTTTAATTCTGGAGGAGTCTATGTTGAAGAGTATATTGATGAAGGTTATGATGATGAAGATGACGACTGGGAGGATTACGAAGTTGTAAAGTGCTCTTGTGGTAACTTAGCTGCTATGGATTGTGATCACGGTTCTTGCGGCAATTGTTGCACTGGGTGCTCCAGGCATCAGTGATTGTAAGGAGGCATCTTGAAATAGAAGTTGAATCAACGACAATTTGTGAGTTACGCGCCTTGTGCGCCGGCCTAGTGCCAAAACATGGTAACACACCAACCTCTCGATACAGCCATACAGTTTACTGTATACTGTACAGACTGTAAGTCACGCGATCTGGTTCGAGGTAAGTCTGAGACTTACTGCAATCAGTGCGGTTTAGTGCTTGAAGATCAATTGCTTGAAAATAATTGTAATATTGTTCAAGCCCCAGTAGAACTAAATTTACCGTACAATAGTTCAACCATCAACCCTAGAATAAAAAGAATAATTGATCGTGAAGCCTTATGGAATTCACCGAAGGAAAGTAATACGGTAAAGACAGTGAAGAAGCAACTAAAATATCGTTTTGGAAATGAATACAAAGCATCAATTAAGGAAGGAATCTCTATGCTGAATAAATTGCGAAATCATACAACTCCTCAAAACAAGAGGTTACTCAGTGGATACCCTTTGACCTTAACAGCGGCTGCAGTTTCAGAATTGATTTTTAATAGAATCCGTGGAAACGATGTCTCACGAAAGGAATTGATAAAGCAGATTCAGAATCAATTCGATGATATTTACTCTCCATGTCACGAGATTAATTGTGAACATTTCATCTCTGAATTGTCAAGTTGTGTGAATAAGATCATCAAGGGCTTCTCTCAAGTATTCCGAATAAATCCAATTTCAAAGGCAAATTCACGTATACAAAAGTTGGAGTTAATAATTGACAATTTGAAGGAGAATATTATATTACCAAACCAGTTTAAGTTACCGGCAAATCTGCTAACGACATTGCCCGATTTTTATCGCTATCCTATAAGCGGCCAACCATTGAATACATTCCATTGTGAGTTGTTGTACCAATATTGTCGCAGGTATGGAAACAAGATTTCACGCAGGAGTATCTTTGAAGTAGGCTTAGGTATTGGCTCAAAAGCGAAGACGGAACACTGGTCGAAAGATATCATACAAATTTTAAATCATTGGGAGGAATGTAAACATGGAATCAAATGCTAATTTAACCGAGTTAATGTCTGAGGTTCTTGGTCCCGAAGCGACTATACAAAGGATTGAATTAATCGACATGTTAAGTCCGCCGAAGCGTAATGCTACAATGATGGAGAAATATTTGAAAGGCGTTGGGTCAATATCAAAGCAAGAGAGTAACTTGGATGCAGTTTCATCACATGCAGCGGAAAGATTTAGCCGTTTGTTCGGAATTAATCGCGGAGAGTTATTCGAATTGCTAGATCAATATGAATTATCATCATTGCCAGAAGTACCAATTCGTTCTCTATCAATACCTCTAGAGCCAGGAGTTAACGGAGCTTGGGCTCCAAATGGCTATGGCAAAACTTTCGCAATTAGGAATATTTTACAGAAGTTACAGGCCGCTTCAGGAAGTAGTAATACAATGCGTTTTGAAAATTTTGTCAGGTCTTGCAATCTGAAGAATAATTTTGATAATTATGAAAATAAATTGATAATCAATGGTTGGCAAAGCGATAGACAAGGTTCATGGAGAGCCATCGAAGAAAGTTCAAATTTGTCTCGAGAAAAGAATAAGTTAGTTCCATTTAGAGAACTTAATTTTTCATTATCATCTGGTAAGATTGTTAGTATTAGAGTTGATTATGGTGCTGATTGCGATTACCAAGGATTCACAATTATCGTGCATCAGATGGATCCTACTCCGATAAATAATAGTCAAGAGTTCGAAAGCGTGAAAGTCCCCTTATGGCTATGCTTGAAATCTAACATTGATGATAGCAAGAATATATTTTCAATATCATCAGATGATTATGATGCGGATGGTGAAGAAATTGATTACGATTATCTTGATTTCAGGGAAAAATTGCTAGAGTTAATTCTGAATCTAGCTATTGATTATGTAGAGATTCCTAGGTTGTCATACAAAGCAGGGTTCTTTGAAGAAATATCTGCAGAATTTAAAAAATATCTTTCAATTGTTCTATCTGATTTCGAAAGCGACAATGGTCCAATCGCTGAATATGGACAACTCTATCTAAGTTCATTAGTTCATGAAGTAAAAAATCAAAATACAGAAGCAAGACCACCTGATGGGTTGATAATTTCACTTCGGAGGGATATCGAACTTGCGATTTCTGAACTAGAAGATTCTGTTATTGATTATCATAATGATCTCATTCAGGAATATTATCTTAATTCGTTTGATTATCAACCCTTAATGTCTAACGTACCCGATGGTTGGTCTGATCAAGATAGTCAGTATGTAAAAGAAATTTTACATCGATTAGATGAATTTAGAAAACAACTTTCATCTTTTGATAATCAATTAGCGCAATGGGTTCATTTCAATGCAAATTTCCTGCCTGCAAATTTAGAGAGTAAAATGGTTTTTACAACATTAAAGCGAAATATTGTTCACGAGATAGAGGAAATGGCGGAAGACATTTCCACTATTTTGAGTCAAATGTCTGTAGAAACTGAACTACCAGAACCGTTCGCAGAATCTATCTCTGCAGTGTTAGAATCAATTAGCCGAATTAGTGAATGGGTAACGCCCGATAGTTTAGCAGCAATTGTCAGTTCAACCACTGAGAAAATTAGTCAAATAGAGAACATGTTAAATTCTAATCTCAGAGTAAAAACTCCTTGGAGCATCAGAGTAAAGTTGCTTAACTGGATGATTGAGCCTAACTCTAATGTGTTTGCCTTTGAGTATGAAGGAGGAGGATCCGAAGGTGGAGAATTTAGAGCGACTTGGGACACATTATCATTTGGGCAAAAGAGTAATTTCATTTTGCAAACTATTCTAATCTTAGAAGAAGGAATAAATCAAAATGAGCCTAAGAGACCTCTTCAAAGATGCTTAATTATTGATGAACCAGAGGCAGGTAAAGCAGAAGCATGGGTTAGCCAATTGATTGAAGATTTACAACAACACCATTTGAGACTGAAATCCCGGCAAAGATCATCGGTGCTAATTCTATCTCACAGAGGAGTAGTTTTGGACAGTATTTCAGAGGATGGAAGTTACGCTTTAATGCATGCACCATCATTCCAAAAAGAGGTAGAAGATTGACGGTGATTATGTGATTTACCCAGAAAGTAATCGTCCTCGCTCTACACGTCGATTGATATTATTTGAGGATACACATTCATTAAAAATATCCAAAAGTGAAAAGATTATCTCAAATAAAGGACGTTTCAAGATAATTGGTTCTAAGGTTTTACATCCGAGCCAAAACGATTACTCGGCATCAATCCCGTGCAAGTCATTGGATACGCTGGCTTTCATTTTTGCAATAGATAGTATTAGTTTTTCAGATGGTGAATACGAAGTTAAAGGATTAAATAATTGGCTGCAAGAGGGAATTGATGGTAATCTTTCGATTGAAAATATACGATCATTAGAATCATTTTTTTTGGATTCTGATGGACTAGACTTCGAAATTATTTCAAATCGAGAAATTAGGTTTGGCAAAGAGGGTTTACACACTTCATCTCTTCCTGTGAAAAGGCTTCTTCAATATCTAAATAAAAATGCAGGCGAATATAAGCGCAGGGGCGAGCAACTAAGATTATGCATAATTTCTCCTAATTTCGAAGGAATGAAGTATAATGGGTTTAATGAAAAACTTTCATCCATGGAGTTTGAAAATATCGAACCCCACATTGGATTTATTTGTTTGAGAATTGGTGACTATGAAAGTATGGCTGAAGATCGCTTATTCGAATACCCAAAAGGAGTAATCCGAGAACGGAAGCAGAATAAATACTCAGAATATATTTTGAAAGTAGCAAATAGTCTGCGAACAAAAATGTTCATCGATTTATCGAAGGATTTAGGAAATCTTGTTCCCAATTCAAATGCCTCTACACAACTTTTTGCTTACGTAAAGAAAAAGCCACGTAGAACTGCTTACACTCCTAAGGATGTGATGCAGGCATTTATTGAGCAGAGTAGACAGTTCGAGTCAATTTGTAAGGAAAAAACATATGAACAAATCGTGGAATATTTATCTGCCAGAAATTTTCTCTCGTACTCATTAACCATTTCGAGGAAACCAGGGGAGTCTGAACATTGTAAAACTTTGAAGGCAGAGAAGTTGAAAGATTCCAGTTTTACCGAGTCCGAGATTAGAACGGTCTTGACAAATATACTAGGTTCTGAAGAGTAATTATTCTTCTTCATCTCCAAATTTATTCATATATTCTAAGAACTTCTTAAAATCTATACCCACTTCTTTCTTTTTCTTTTTTGATGGGTTCAAAATAGCTTCAGCAAATGCTGCCCGGGTTTTTTCATCTTTGGTAGCCCTAATTGATTCCAAGATTTTGGCGGGGTCTTCCTCCAACTTCACCACGCTAAGTGGCTTGTCTATAATTTGATCAGCAGTAGCGCTATTTTCATCTTTTTTAGTAATCCTAATCAAAGAACGATTTCCGTAGTGTTCGCTTAGTATTGATTTGACCTTCTGCACAAATGATTCTTCGTTTGAACCGGAAACAGCATTGATTAATTGCTCGAGTAATTTGAAATGTTTAGCGAACTTCTTTGCCGAGAAGTCCACTTCAGTTTCGGCAGTATGCCTCATTAGTCTGAAGTTATACTTTGTATCTACATACATCAGAATTGGGAATTCCGCGTTAGTAAATGGTTTACGATCTTGTCTGTATGTTTGAATCGTGATTTTGCTCGCTTTGATTTCTTTTACAAGTTCTATTGCATCTTCAACAGAGTTGATTCCTTTACAACCCTCTTTAAGCAGTTTTGATAATCTCATATTCTCGTGGAAGTTTTTCATGCAAGAGAAGTACTTGTGCAAATCATTTTCCATATTTTCCTTCAACCAAGGTTGCACTTCTTCCGAATCAGGCTCAATTTCGATTGTATAATTTGTCAAATTCCTATCTTTGGCAAACTCCAATTCCTGGAAAGATCTCTCCACGTGCTCTGGTATTGTTGCGCGTTTCAAGATATCTTCGGTAATCAGTTTCGGAATATACTCGCTAGGCTCCTTAATGGCATCTCCCCATCTTGGCAATACCGCTGGCTTACCTCTATCGACCGATGTGTTTAGATTGTTCAGGTGAGAGGTGTATATCGCAGGTTGAGTCAAAAGAGAATCTGCAAAAACTTTGATTAAATCCTTTATCATAGATTTTTTCTTTGTATTTAATGCAAAATTGAGAATTATACTTTCTATAGCCCTATCACTCGCACCACCCTTGAGGAAATGGGTAGATACTACCTCAAAATCTGAATCTTCAAAACCTTCGTCATTCAGGATTTTATGTGCTAAGATATAAGCAGTTAAAGTATCATCATTTATGTATAATTGAGGGTTGAAGGGGGAGTTACTTGAAAACCTTGAAGCGGCTCTCAACTCTGCAAAATCATTAACATATCCAATATCAAGGTTCCAGAAATTATGACCACTGTTTCTCCAATTCCAGATAGAAGGGTCTCTATCATACCATTCGCCTAAGAAGTGACCTAATTGTGCTCTGTCGGAATTAAGAGAATTAAAAATGTGATTTGTAGACTTATTTCCATATGCGATAGTCGAAGTAATCTTATTCAGAGCATCCTGATTTACGGACTTACAAGATTGGTGTAATTTAGTGTGTATATTCGACTTTGGAGGCAGATTAAGTAGCAGCCAATTGGTGGTCTTTAAAGCGAATCTAATATCCTTCTCTGTGACTTCTAATGCACCCTCAACATCATTTCCTTTTGATAAGTAGAATTCATTAAAATAGGCAGTCATTCGTTCAGAATTAATTGTTGATTGTAAAATTATATCTAACATTCTTCTACCGCTAGAAAAGTTCCTTTCCCACTCAATTGCATCATTGTTAGAATCATTTCCGGAAAACATTTCAATTCTATTATTCCCATCTCGATCTATTTCTTGAGTAATTCCTCTGACAAATTCCTCATCAGAATTGGCACTTCCATCAAGTTCAATAATTCGATTTAGTTCATTTATCGTACGCCCAGGCTGAATTTCAGGATAAATATGATTCAAAATCTTCGAGATTGTATCTGGAATTGTGGCAATCTTATTCGAACTTAGTAGGTATTTTTGTTGCCATTTTTTGATGACAGGAACAACATCCAAAATTGCTAACAAATTCTTGTCAAACACTGGGTCTAATCTAACTATTAAATCAAGCGCAGTTACAATGTTATCGACGTCTTCTAAGCCGAGTAGCCAAGATTTTACAATAGCTGCAAATTCGTGGTTTGAAACAATCATATCTGGAACAACTTCCAACAATTGTTTTACAATTAGGATTTCTGAATCATCACTTGGTATTAGTAAACGCATTAGCCAGTTGATAATACTCTCATCTAATTCGGAACACTCGATGACCGAATTCACAATCTCTTCGGGCTCTCTTTCCATTACTCGAATAATCCATTTCATTCTCGGGTTTATCTCCTCAATGAATTTTGAGGAGAGGTCAGAATTAGTGCCTCGTTCAAATGAGCGAATTATGTTAATGATCAGTTTTGCGGATAAACTCCAATATGAATCTTCAATCATCCACGGTTGGGTATACTCTGCATCGATTGGCTTTGGGAAATGCCATGGGCTAATTTTGATTCTAGGGAGGCTGTGGCCGAAAGGATACGCTAATTTGGTAAGTTTACCATTGGCAGGTACATCACGAGAATCAGTCGACGAATGCTTCATTTGAGTAATCATTGATTGAATATTTGTCATTATACGATTTGCTTCTTGTTCTTCATTGAAATTCCCGAAAAGCAAATTCAACCAGGTGAAACAACTTCGTGTTGAAGACAGTGTTGTTCTTGCGAACCCACGATTTTGCATTTCAGGGGGCAAATTATTCCAACCTATCCACAATTTCCTTGTGTCATCTACTATCTTATCAAACAGTTCGAAATCATCGTCTCCATCATAAGAGAGGCGTGAAAGTATGTTTAAATTTACAAACAATTTGAGTGTGGAGATATTGTCTGCTTTGTTATTCTGCTCGGTAATAAAGTTCCCATTTAGGTATAATTCTATTTGAGTTCTGATTTCAGTATCTCTTATGTTTTCGAAAAGTGTATCAAAAAAATCTTGAGATACATCGAATAGAGTATCTAGTTCAATGGGTCTTCGAATTGTCATGAATATCTTTTTGAGAGCTTCAATGAAATCGTATGTTTTAGGGGCAAAATTAATTATGTCATTTTGTAGCCTTCTCCACTTTCGTGGGCTGTATGCTGAATTCAATGCTTGTAGTAAAAGCTTGCTTATTGGCGTTTGGGGGATAGTGCTATTCTCCAAAAAACTTCTAAAACCCTCGTTAGAATTTAGACCGTCTTCAGGGATAGTATTCTTGTGAGGATTCTTTTGTTGAGTGATATTTTGATACTCTTCTATTGTATCGGTAATTACGAACAGGCCGAATTGTGGCCTACTAACTGCTACAAGTATGTAAGATAACTCTTGCATTTCAGTCCATGGTTGCTTATTAGTTCCAGATTCTTTGTAGAATGTGACAACAACTGGAACAGTCAGGCCCTTAATCGACTCAATATCATAAATTCCGATTTCAGATAGTATTGTGACCCATTCAGAAATTCCATCCTTATCGTCATACAAATTCCCAATTTTTCCAATAATTTTAGATACAGATTGTTGAATATCTTCATTTGGCCAATTCTTGATGCTGTTAAGATGTTGCATTACGATTTCTTTACTAGTAATCTTTTGACAAGGTAGAATAAGTGCAACTTTCACAACACTCTCGTTCTTTCCAGTGTAATCATTTACCTGTTTAGCTAATTGTTCTAGAACCAATGCCCAATTTACTTCAGAATCTTGATCTCTTCGCTCTTCGTCATTTGGTGAAGAAGCAAGGTAACCTCTTCTTTCAACATCTGCACGATTTAATTTGATTGCTCTTTTCATATTGGGCATCGCTTTCTGTCCGATATCAGACATTTTTGTGACTATATGATTCACTACTTCAACCGCAGTATCGAAATTTCGATAATTTGCTCGTAAATCTTTCTTCTGGGGATTATTCAATCCATCAGCTAATGTCCAATTTGCATCTTTAGATTGTAATATTAAACTCTCTTTCCAATCTTGGTACAAGTTGTTAATATGAAGCATTTTACCTTGGAATAAGCTGCCCCTGATTGTTTGGTATTCGTCACCAGCGGCGATGAAAATAAATGGAGGACGGTTTGTTGCATTAGTCTCTCCTCTGTTGGAAAAATATTCTAACAATACTGACAAGATATATGTTGAGAAGTCCTGAGATTCATCAATGAAAATACAGTCATATCCACTATGTAACGCAGTTTTCCATTCTTTCGACAAGTCGTCATTACCTTTGCCGGCGTTGCTAAGGTAATTTGCAGTAGAATAAATCAAGCCCGAAGCATTCCATAGGCCGTCATTATTTGATTCGAAATCATGTAAATAATCTACCAAGCCGCCGCTCACCGATAGTAGCGATTTCAGGCTTCTGATTCTATCACATGCCTTGCTTTTACTTGAGCAGTTTGAGAATGGGTTCCAAAAATAAATCGGGCGGATATCAGCAACTGATTTCTGAAATGGTTTATGCAGATTAATGGCTTCATCAAATAAGTCTTGTATTTCCTCATCATTTCCAGTTTCTGGTATCCATTTACAGAACCTCTCAGATGAGCCAAACACTCCGTATACGAAATTGTTGAGTATCCTTGCCAGTAAATCGGGGTTATTAAACCAAAAGTCCCATCTGGATTTTTCAGTTTTAGGGATGGAAATGTCTTGGTTAATTTTTCCCAGAACAGTTTGAATATTTTTACTGTTAATTTTTTCAAAGTTTCCTGGGTTAACTAGGTAAAGGCTTTCCTCAGTGATGAAATCGATATTGGCAATATCTGAGTTTGCTTCTCGTTGTGTGCGCATATATACAAGTTCCAAGATAGATTTGATTTCTTCTTTGGCTTCATCAAGCAAAGTTTGTGTAGTTGCGAGATACAAAATTTTCCTTTTACCACGGTTCATTCCGACTTGTAATAATGATTCACAAACCAAAATATGTTGAATTGTAGATTTACCAGTGCCCGGCCTTCCACTAATGTTCATCATAGGTGAATCTTCAAATCTAAATCTGTTAATTGTTAAGACTTGTTCAAAATTCACCTTAGTCACATCATCAATTAGTCGAATTTCATTAAATTGCTGGAGAAGGATTCTCCTGAAATTAGCTTCATTTTCACCTATCATGTATTCTGTTGGAAGGAGCCTTGCTGCTCCAAGATCCCATGCAATATGTTCAAGAGTCCTGTAATCATCTTTATCGAGAAGAGTTTCCAATGTTCTTTGGTACTCAATGTTGTTTTCTCCGTCCAATACATATTTTGGTTCGATAGAAAATTTCTCTTTCAAATTGAAATCCCTGCCACTCTCAGGTTTTATTTCAGTGGAAGCATGAATCAATATAGCAGATTTACATTTCGACATTTCACTGTCGACATTGTATGGTCCAGAAAAGATAACAGATTTTATTTGCCCTTGTGCAGGGTTGTGATAAGATACGGAATAGTTTGTGCCAACGGGAATCCCTTTCCAATGTAAGTCGGTATAATTTTCATGCTCCGGATGGTACAAGTTCTGCAAACATTTCCTTATCTCCCTGAAAGCATGTTGGCCTTTTTCATCGCCTCTTCTTAGTAATTCAAAAGTAGGCCTAGTGACATATATGCTGAAATCTTCACTAAATGGCAAGTTCCTATGGAATCGATCTTTCCAACGGTCAGTTGGATTTAGTGGGGCCTTTGAGCCCCTACTTCCTGTACGCACAACTTCCCCCAAAATGATGATACATGGTTTTACTTTTAAACACAGAACTTTACAATTGAGATTCTGAATAGAACTAAAGACATCATTAGAATATAATGATGTTAACAATACCGACATAATTCTACACTATTAATATTTCAAGCGGGCAAGGATGCTGAAGAGCGTGGTTACAAGAGAATCGATGTTGAACAACTGATAAATCTCGAC
>Ga0055584_100007590_pt1 | contig 10631 bp, 9 predicted proteins | sample OSDHelmetaG_FD_58716 | JGI IMG/M metagenome (GOLD analysis project Ga0055584, IMG submission 58716) | Pelagic marine sediment microbial communities from the LTER site Helgoland, North Sea, for post-phytoplankton bloom and carbon turnover... | ecosystem: Environmental > Aquatic > Marine >...
CCATCAGCAATGGCCAAAATACCGATAATCGCTTTCTTATTACCGGGATCGAGTTCAAGCATTCGAGAAAAATAATAATAGGCATTATCCTTTGGTGGATAAGTCAGCTTATATTCTTCCAGGCTTTGTTTGCCTAGCCAGGCAAGCGCATTGATAACATCAGCGGTAATAGGTTCAGGGGTAATAACTACGGGTGCGGTGGGTTTTTCAACAGTGTTTGCTAATTCGCTATCATCGACTGCTGGCTGAGGCGCTGTTGCAGCAGGAGTCGCAGTTTCTGGAATAACGACCGTTTTTGTATCTAACACAGTATTTGTAGAGGTCTGTTGCGGTTTCCTGGTATCGTCCTTAATGCTGATTTCGACATACTTCAATGAAGAAAACATCACCAATGCGAGTAGTATCAGGCCCATTAGAATTTTTGACGCGCGTTTTTTACGTAATTCATCATCGCTGGCCGGAGCCATTCCTGTCACATCAAAATCAGTAAAACTTCCCATTGTTTTACGTTTACTTTGTAAGGACTCGATGGCCGTAACCAAATCACCAGCATCAGCGAAACGTTCATCACGTTTCTTGGCCATCATTCGATTAAGTAATGGCTGGAATTCGCTTAATTCTTCCGGTAGCTCGGGAACCGGTCCCTGTTTATGCTGAATAACAATCTCGATAAGTGAATTCGAGACATAAGGTTTTGAACCAGTCAGCATTTCATAGAAAATGCAGCCAAGGCTGTATATGTCCGCGCGGCCATCAATTTTTTGACCATCTGCCTGTTCCGGGCTGACATAGTTGGGGCTACCTAGAAAAATACCGGTAGAAGTCAGATCATGTTCGGTATCGACTTCTTTGGCGATGCCAAAGTCGGTCAATATGGGCGTGTCATTATCGGAGAATAATATATTGGCCGGTTTGACATCACGATGGACTATTCCATGCTTGTGAGCTTCACCGAGCGCATCGGTTACTTTAGAGAGATAATCCAGTGCTTCGTCTGGCGAAACCGGTAATTCCAGGCGTTGCTTGAGATCGCCGCCCCGGACATACTCCATGGAAATGTAGAGCTGCTCGTTGGCGATACCAATATCGAAAATAGTGATGATATTCGGGTGCTTAAGGGAGGCAATTATCCGACCTTCGGCGAGAAATCGTTCGCCCATATCGGAATTATCCATTTTTACGTCATCCATGATCTTCAGGACTACATCACGATGCAGTGATTCCTGCGTGGCAAGATACACGGTAGCCATGCCACCTTTACCTATTTCACGCTTAATTGTATAGCCCTGAATTTCCATGCGCTTGATTATAAAGCTATTCGAGCAAAATGTAGTGCTAACATGTGCAAAAAAACCTGACTTTTCAATTATGTTGCTAATATTTTATGATAAACGCAGTAAAATAATCGAGCTCGTATTTTTACGGCTCCAATTCAATGGAAAAGACTGGATGCAGGACTGAGCAAGATGACCAAAGAGACTTCAGATAGACAGGAACGACGCGGCGCTGGATCAGAGCTCATTACCAATATGCTTGCCGAGCGTAAGCAGCTGCTTGGCTTGTTGCTACAAGCCTCAAGCATGAGTGGGGAAAGTAGCGATGAGCTTGACCATGACTTACTGGACGAGTTTTGTCAGGTGCTGGTGGATTATATAGCTGCGGGTCATTTCGGCTTATACGAACGTATCATCGAAGGCACGGAGCGTCGCAAGAGCGTGGCAAAATTAGCCGTAAACCTCTACCCACTTATCGATGAAGCGACTCAGATAGCGCTGGTATTTAATGAAAAATATTCAGCTGATCGGTTGAATATTAATCTTGCGCAGTTACATAAAGATTTATCGGTATTGGGTGAAAGCCTGACCAATCGAATTGACTACGAAGACCAGCTGATACAAAAACTTTCCGAACTCCTTTAGTCAGGAAAGAAGAAAAAGCATCTGGCTAGCTAGCAGCTTTATGTTTTGCCTGAATGTAGTCCTTGTGCGACACATATAATAAATCGGCAATTTTACGCACGAAGTACTCTTCATATTTATCCAGTACGGCATCGGCGAAAGCGACTTTCCAAAGCAATTCAACAATCCTGACGCGATCCTCACGACTCAGGCTGTCGTTAATCGAGCGGGTAAAATCATGTAAAGAGACAACATGGTCAACTTCTTTCTCCGCTAAGCTGACGAGTTCTTTCGCTTCAGGTTCAGACAGATGAAAATGACTGACGAGTGCATTATCGATGACCTCACGTTCTTCATCACCAATGCTGGAGTCTGCACGGCTAATCTCAAACATAAGCACTGCCGCTGAAAATTCAATGGTCTTCTCCGGTGTATCCCCACCTTTCGTGGTCTCAGTAACAAAATGAGAAGAAAAGAAGTCTTTAAGTTGATTGATCATAAAGGGGTGTATAAAAAGTGTAGATTAATTAACAGGTCTTTCGCTCAGGTATCGGCCATTTTGAAATTTATCAAAATAAGAATTAACCAGTGGATGGTTTATTGCTTCGCCTGAGGCGTCCGAATCCAGGTTTTGTTCAGCCACGTATGTTTCATGTACAGCATTGTGCACCAATACTCGATACCAGGGTTTGTCTTTAGGTGGCCTGCTCAGCGCTACCTGTTCATACCATTCGTCGCTATTTTGGAAAATAGGGTCAACATCGACAATAACTCCACGGTAATTGAAAAGGTTATGCTGAATCAATTGTCCTACATCGAATTTTGCTTTAGTGCTACTCATTGAAATTTGCTTAAGTTATATTTCCATACATAATTATCGGGCCTCGCCATCATAGCAAAATCAGGGCAAGCATGAACAATATTGAAAAATCTTATTTATTAGCAAGACATGCGTGAACCTCGTCTCTATCTTGATCAGGAATTGCATTGTGATCTGACAATCTCATTATCTGCAGAGCAAACGCACCATGTCTGTCGTGTTTTGCGCATGCGAAGTGGACAGCGTCTGTGGCTTTTTAATGGCCTTGGTGGAAGTTACCTGTCTGAGATAGTCGCGATAGAGAAGCGCCTGCTTGAAGTAAAATTATTGGAGTTTAACGAAAGAGATCGTGAATCAGCTTTACAAATAACACTGCTCCAGGGAATTTCACGTAGTCAACATATGGACTACACCTTGCAAAAGGCGGTGGAGCTTGGCGTCAAAAAAATCGTGCCGCTTATAACAGAGTTCGGTAACGTGCAGTTAGATCAAAAGAAAACAGAAAAAAAATTACTGCATTGGCAAAAAATAATAATAAACGCCTGTGAACAATGTGGCAGAAACATTTTACCCTTGATTACGATCCCGGCTCCGATTGCACAAGCCCTGAAAGAAGAAGACAACGCGTCAAAATTTCTTTTACATCCAGGTGCAGATCAACATTTGTCGAAGCAGGTAAGTACTAATAACGCGCTAAGTTTGTTGTCAGGGCCGGAAGGTGGCTTTAGTCCGGCCGAAGTCAAGCACGCAATGGACAGTGGTTTTATCACGATTGAGCTTGGACCAAGAGTATTGCGTACTGAAACAGCAGCCGTAGCCGCGATAAGTGCCTGTCAGGTTTTATGGGGAGACATGGCTTAAAAAAGACTTACTTATAATTGAAGCTTATCGTAAAACTAAACTATAGGTCGTTGGACGCTCGGTTTTTCTATTGTCTGTCTCTCATCATGAATTACGAAGGAAAACAATCCTCCCGCCACAGAAGTCCGGTAGAAAAGATGCCACAATTGTGTTCTTTTGCGTCATTTCAATAGGAAATGCATGTATGCCATACGTTATACTGTGTCAGGAAGTTTGTCGGATCATTGTGATTTTACTTCGACGAAGGTAAATCGGCTCAGTTTTCTGCGATTTTTTGCTACATAGGCAACACTATGTAGCCGAAAATGGCGAAACACCAGTACGATGCGAATACCCCTTAGTTTACGAATCTCTAATGCCGACCGGACACAAACCTAATTTAATCAATAATTTAACGCAAGATGACATCCAAGCAAACCACAACGAAGCCCTGGGGCGGACGATTTACCGAATCCACTGACAGTTTTGTCGAGTCTTTCACCGAATCTGTTTCTTTTGATAAGCGCTTAGCCCTACATGATATAGCCGGATCACTGGCGCATGTGCAGATGCTGGCGCATGTGAAAGTATTAACGACTAAGGAAAGCGAGTCGATCAGTAAGGGTTTAGAGACAATACGCGCACAGATTGAATCTGGAAAATTCGAGTGGCAAACGGCACTTGAAGATGTGCACATGAATATCGAGTCTGCTCTGGTAGAGGGCATTGGTGAAGTCGGTAAGAAGCTGCACACCGGCCGTTCGCGTAATGATCAGGTAGCGACCGACATCCGTTTATATTTGCGTGAGGTGGTGGATAGCCTCTCAGCGCAGCTTGTGACACTAATGACGGTAATAGTCGATATAGCGGAGCAGCAAACGGAAACGATAATGCCCGGCTTTACACATCTGCAATCTGCACAGCCGGTGACCTTTGGTCATCATATGCTGGCCTGGTACGAAATGTTAAAACGCGATCAACAACGATTAGTTGATTGTCGTAAAAGAATTAACGTTTTGCCACTCGGATCGGCGGCGCTGGCAGGAACCAGTTTTCCGATTGACCGTGAGTTTAGTGCAAAACTGCTGGGCTTTGACGCGGTCTCGAATAACTCTCTGGATGCAGTCAGTGACAGAGATTTTGTCATTGAGTTTAGTGCGGCTTCATCACTCATCATGATGCACTTGTCGCGTTTCTCGGAAGAGTTAGTGTTGTGGATATCACCACAGTTCGGCTTTATTGATCTAGGCGATGCCTACTGCACCGGCTCATCGATTATGCCGCAGAAGAAAAACCCGGATATCCCTGAGCTGGTGCGAGGTAAAACCGGACGCGTGTATGGCGATCTGCATGCTCTGTTAACCATCATGAAAGGCCAACCGCTTGCTTATAACCGCGATAACCAGGAAGACAAAGAAGCTTTGTTTGATGTTGTCGATACGGTACAGGCCAGCCTGCATGCCTATGCCGGATTATTGCAAACATTGGTGGTGAATAAGGACGTTATGCTCGATGCCGCAGAAAAAGGCTATGCGACCGCGACAGACCTGGCCGACTATTTGGTCAAAAAGGGTATGCCATTTCGTGATGCACATTCTGTGGTGGGCAAAACAGTGCAATTTGCGATTCAGGAAAAACGTAATCTGTCTGACTTATCGATAACAGAGTTAAAAGGCTTTAGTGACAAAATTGATGAAGATATTTATCAATTTCTCGAACTTATTGGCTCAGTGGCTGCCAGAGATCATAAAGGTGGAACGGCGCCAGCGCAGGTTAAGCAATCTGTGCAAGAAGCACGTGAATACATTGCCGCATTGAATTAAGGAAAACACAAAGTGAAAGCATTATTTAAAATACTGATGGTCTCGAGCGGACTGCTACTGGTTATTCTCATAGCAGTCATCATTACCCTGGCCACGCTAGACCCGAATGATCATAAAGATTGGATCAGCGAAAAGGCCTTAGAGAAAACAGGTCGGTCATTATCATTGGAAGGTGATCTTGATGTTAGTTTTTATCCCTGGCTTGGGCTCGAGCTCAATAATCTTACTGTGGCGAATGCCCCGGGATTTGGTGACGCACCTTTTCTAAAAGCGGAATACATTAAGTTGCGCGTGAAACTGATGCCAATGCTAAAAGACCGTTATGAAATTGATACCGTCAGTGTTCGTGGTCTGGTGATGAACCTGGCCAAGAACAAAGAAGGTTTGACTAACTGGGCTGATCTTGTTGGTGAGGAAGAAGCCGATGATTCTGCCGCCTTCCCACTTGCCGCCGTTGTGTTAGGTGGTGTTGATGTGCAGCAGGCGAGTTTGAACTGGAGTGATGCCAGTACCGATACGCAATACAAGATTAGTAATATGGCGATCAAAACCGATGCGCTGACCTATGGCGAGCCAATAAAACTGGCACTGGCTATGGATATGGAGTCCAACAAACCAGCCTTAAGTGGCAAGGTAAAGTTAGACGTCACAACGGCATATGACCTTGGCAATCAACTCTATAAAATTCAACCCTTCGAGTTAATTGCTGATATCAAAGGCGCGAACATTCCCGGTGGCGAAACAAAAGCAACCTTGTCATCCGCCATGACGATTGATTTCGCTAATAACACCGCCGCAATTTCCGATCTAAAACTGGATGCGCTGGGTACACTGCTTGAAGGTAACTTCAATGCGACTCAGATCCAGACAGCCACACCTTCCATTGACGCAACAGTCAGTGTGAAAGGGAATGATCTGGCGCAATTATTTAAAGTAGCTGAAATTGAACCACTGGCAAGTCAACTTGCGGGTCTCAGCAATCGTGCCTTTACCATGGACGCGAGTATCGGTGCTGATCTGGAAAGAGGCGATGTTGATGTGCCCAAGCTTGGCCTGGTGATGCTCGGCGCGACTGTCGATGGCAATATTAAAGCGAACAATATTTTTTCAGAAACCCCAGCTTATCGAGGCCAGTTACTGGCCGCGGGACCTGACTTACCGACTTTGCTGCAGGTTCTCGGTCAATTCCAGGGCGGCAGCGATTCGGCTTTAACACAATACGGACTGACTTTTGCAAAAGGAAAAAACAAATCGTTTAAGGTCGATGCTGTTTTTGATGCAGATTTGAAAAGCGGTGAAGTGGATATATCAAAATTGGCAATAGCACTGTTGGGTGCAACCGTCGATGGCAATATAAAAGCAAGTAATGTCTTGTCGGAAACACCGGGTTACAAAGGCAAGCTGAATGCCGCTGGCCCCGATCTACCGACCTTGCTTCAAGTCATCGGTCAGGCACAAGGTGATCCTGAGTCATCGCTGCTAGAGTATGGAAAGAAATTTGCCAGTGTGAAAAACAAGGCCTTTAAAATAAACACCGGTTTTGATGCAGATTTGAAATCGGGCAATATCAATGTGCCGACGCTTGATATCGCTACCCTCGGCATAACAGTTAAAGGCAAGCTGGTAGCAAAGGCGATGCACACCGACAACGGTGTCATAGATGGCAATCTTAAAATAGACGGCAAAAGTATTGCCGGCTTATTAGTCGCATTAGATCAACAGCCGCTGTCCGAGGTACTGAAGTCGATCAACGTAAATGCCGGTATCTCTGGTAACACAGGCAACCTCACCCTCAACCCATTGGCGCTGAAAGCAACGCTTGCTGGCAAGCAGGTGGGTAAAACGTCGGTGAATGTTTCTCTCAATGCGAATACGAATATCAACCTCGATAAAGAAACACTCAGTATCAATGGCTTGAGTCTAAAAGGACTCGGTCTGGATGTGAGCGGCTCAGTGAAGGCGACAAAATTTATACAGGCGCCTGCCTATAGCGGCAATATTAATGTGGCCGCATTTAATTTGCGTTCCCTGATGAAGAAGTTGAATCAGGAGCTGCCGGTTACCGCTGACAAGAAAGTTTTTTCCAAAGTGGGTTTGAGCACAAAATTCGCCGGTAATAAAAGTGATCTGAAACTCGATGGACTCACCATGATCCTGGACCAGACAAATCTCAGTGGTAATTTTTCAGTCGTGAATTTTGAGAAGCCCGCGATAAAGTTTGGCTTGGATATTGATCAGATTAATATTGATCGTTATCTCTCGCCAGTTGAAGAAGGAAAAAGTAACAAACCTGTCACGCCTGAAACAGCGGCTTCTGCTGCGGTAAAACTTCCGGTTGAAACCTTGCAGGCAATTAACATGAAAGGTGATCTTAGTATTGGTAGTTTGATTGTCTCTAAAGCAAAGCTTTCCAAAGTAAAGTTAAGTCTGAATGGAAAAGACGGCAAGATTAGTCTCGCACCAGTTACTGCAAAGCTTTATCGAGGTTCCTATAGCGGTAAAGTGTCTATTAATGCGAATGGAAAACTGCCCAAAGTAGTCGTCAATTCAGCCATTAAGGGTGTGCAAATTGAGCCATTACTCAAAGATACAATGGGTAATGCTGACTTAGTCGGCAAAAGTGACATCTCCATTGCCGTAGTCGCCAGAGGCAGTGATACCAATACTTTCAAACAAACTCTAAGTGGTCAGGCTGAATTAAAAGTAACGAATGGTATTGTGCGCGGTGTAGATGTACCGAAGGCGCTGGAGCAGGTAGAGATAATGATCGAAAGCAAGCGCTTCGGTAAAGTCGATACAACAGGTAATACCCCGTTTAGCAGTTTAACTGCAACCTTACCTATCAATGCCGGCATTGTTACCAATAATGATCTGCTGCTAACGGCACCGGGTTTTAAAGTAACCGGCAAAGGCACCCTGGCCAGAATTTCCGACATGACCTGGAAGTACAATCTTAAGGTCGGTGTCGATGAACGCTCGGTAGCGAAAAACGACAAGACCTACAATATTGGTGATTACAGCATCCCGATTAAGTGTCGCGGCAAGATAGCCGGAGAAAACTGTAAGCCGGATAAAATGAATCTGGCAGGTACCGCAGTACAGAAAATACTGTTAGACAAATTAATCCCTAAAAAGAACTCGTCCGCTGAGACGAACGCGACAAGCACAAATACAAACACTGACCCTGGCAAAGAACTGCTCGACAACGCACTAAAAAGCATCTTTAAATAGCGCGGTGTTGCGATCTTTTCAGCTCGTCCTGCTACTGTTCTTTTCCGTTCAGCTCTCCGCAGGAGAAGTGCAACAGGCAGCGGTATCACATAAAGACGGCGTCTATACACTTGAATTAGAAGTGGTCGTGAGTTCTGCCTACGTAGCCGTTCATGACATAGTCACAGATTATGATCGACTCCACCTGATCAGCGAAGTGTTAATCGAAACAAGTCTTCTCAGTGAAGCAGATGCAGAAATCAAAAGACGCAAACTGGTGGCGAGAACCTGCATTCTCATTTTTTGCTTTACTGCAGTCATGGTTGAAGATGTGTGGGAAAGTGATAATACCATTACGACTAAAATCATCCCCGAAGACAGTGACTATAAATATGGTAAAACAGTATGGACAGTGGACGCGGTTGATGATCAACGTAGTCGCATTAAATTATATTGTGAACTCGAACCCGATTTCTGGATACCACCCTTCGTAGGTCCTTACCTGATGAAAAAAACCATGTTGCAGGAGGCAAAGAAAACCATTCTACGTATTGAAGAGTTGACGGCTAATGGCTAAGTTCAGTCAGCAAGTGCTGAAGTGGTATCGTCACGCTGGCCGCCACGATTTACCCTGGCAACAAAACCCAACCGCTTATCGTGTCTGGATCTCAGAGATCATGCTACAGCAGACACAGGTCAGTACGGTTATTCCTTATTACACACGTTTTATGCAGGCTTTCCCCGATGTGGATAGCTTGGCCGCAGCCGATGTCGACGCAGTGCTGCATTTGTGGACGGGCTTAGGTTACTACGCACGCGCCCGCAATATGCATAAAGCTGCAAAAACAATTTGTCAGGAATTTGATAGTGAATTACCCAGCGATCTGGATGGCTTAATCTCTTTACCCGGTATAGGACGTTCAACCGCCGGTGCAATACTCTCGCTCAGCGCTGATCAATCAGTGGCGATTCTGGATGGCAATGTAAAAAGAGTACTCGCCCGCTATCACCAGGTAGAAGGTTGGCCCGGAAATAAAGCAGTAGAAAACAAACTGTGGCAAATAGCCGAACAATACACACCCAAAAAAAATGCCGGTGAATACACCCAAGCCATTATGGATCTGGGTGCAACCCTGTGTACCCGAAGTCGGCCTCAATGTGATAACTGTCCGGTTAAAAGTGGCTGTCAGGCAGAGAAACACGCGCTGCAACACCTGTATCCGGGCAAGAAGCCGAAAAAGACCCTGCCCGTCAGACAAACAGTATTTGCCATACTGGAAAATGCCGATGGTGAGATTCTATTGGAGAAACGCCCGCCCAGCGGGGTCTGGGGTGGTCTTTGGGGTTTTCCCGAATATGACAAAGAAAATGAGTTAATAGACTGGCTGGCCTCAGACAGAGGCTATGTAACGGACCTCTCCAGCCAGCATGCTGTCGTTCGCCATACTTTTAGTCATTTCCATCTCGATATCACACCCGTAAAATTGCGTTTAGTCTCCACAAAAAACAGAATAGAAGACAAGAGCGAAGAGTACTGGTATAAACCCGATGGCGGTATGAAACTGGGCATGGCCGCACCCGTAAAAAAACTGATTGATGGTCTATTTTCAACAGCAGCAGGAGAGAGTTAATGACGCACATGGTTCAATGCGTAAAACTGAACAAAGAAGCAGAAGGTTTAAAGGCATTACCCTATCCGGGTGATTTAGGTAAGCGTGTCTATCAAAATGTATCGCAGGAAGCCTGGAATATGTGGCTTTCACACCAGACAATGCTGATTAATGAGTATCGTCTTAGTCCGATAGAACCCAAAGCAAGGACATTTCTAGAAGAAGAGATGGATAAATACTTCTTTGGAGAGGGTTCCGAGGCACCAAAAGAGTTCGTTAAGCCGGAATAAACTCTCCACTTGACCTCAGGCCGCTAGATCGCTTTAATACGCGGCTCCTATTTTCATATCAATGGCCAGGTAGCTCAGTCGGTAGAGCAGGGGACTGAAAATCCCTGTGTCGGTGGTTCAATTCCACCCCTGGCCACCAT
>Ga0055584_100007592_pt1 | contig 10631 bp, 10 predicted proteins | sample OSDHelmetaG_FD_58716 | JGI IMG/M metagenome (GOLD analysis project Ga0055584, IMG submission 58716) | Pelagic marine sediment microbial communities from the LTER site Helgoland, North Sea, for post-phytoplankton bloom and carbon turnover... | ecosystem: Environmental > Aquatic > Marine >...
TGAATGTCTAGAATCTATATTGGAATTGAGAATGTGCTTCTTACAATTTTGAAGGATTGTAATAGGAATAGGTTATTTCATTAATAGCATAAACTGTCTTCTAATGATTTCCTACAACTTTCTAAAGAGCACATTCTCAATTTTATCTGAAGGGGAGCAATTTAAATCGAGATATTGAAATTATACAAAATCTTCACTTGTATCAGTGTCAAATTTTGAAATTGACAATGTTATTTAATTGTTCCAAAAAGCACTTTTCCTTCGTATGTCGAACCATTTATATCAGCTCTTGTAACGCCTATAATATAATTAGGTCCAGATAAACCTGTGGAATGACCAAACTGAGCATCTTCTTCTACTAGAGGATCTGAGCGACTCTCTTCCAATTCCTATTCAGCTCCATTGTATTGATAGATATAAACTAATCTAGGCTTGCCATTGCCTTTGTCCTGAGCTTTCCTTTCTGAGACTAAAATATAGTCACCATTAATTGAAAATTCTAACCCTAGATGATGATTGATTCATTCTGCATGCAAAGTGCTTTAATACTAAAACATGAAAATTGACTAGGCTTAAGGAAAGTCTTTTTGTCAATTGCCACGCCGTCACGCCTTTAATCAGCCATGTAATCATTACTCTAATAATTATATATTCGAATTTATAAATATGAATCTTAGATGAACGATAAAATAAAGTGCCCAAACTGTTCTCATCAATTCGATGTGGAGGAAGCATTAAGTGGTCAGATACAAGCTCAACTTCAAGCTAAATTCGAGCAGAGGTTATCAAAGCAAGCAGAAATTTTTCAGAATAAGGAACATGAGTTAAAAAAGCAAAGGGAAGAATTTGAAAAGAAAAAAGAAAAAGAAAATGAACTTTTTAAGCAACGCCTCAATGAAAAGTTAGCTGTAGAATCTCAAAAAAATCTTAAGGACACCCAAGAGTCTTTTCAATTAAAGCTTAGTGCATTGCAAGATGAGAATGAAAAGAGGAAAGCTGAAAATCTTGAACTGAAGCATAAGGAATTGGAACTTCTCAAAAGAGAGAATCAAATCAATGAAAAAACCGAAGAACTACAATTAACTCTAGAGAAGGAAATGATAAAAAGACAAGGTGAAATAGAAGAAGTAGCGAGGAAAAAAGAGCGGGATGCTTTTGAATTAGAAAAATTACAACTTCTAAAACAAATAGAGGATAATAAGAAACTGGCTGAGGAGATGAAGCGCAAGGCTGAGCAGGGGTCCATGCAATTGCAAGGCGAAGTGCAAGAGATTGCTATAGAGGACTTATTGGCTCAGACCTATCCTTTTGATGATATTCAAGAAGTGCCAAAGGGGATAAATGGTGCAGATGTAATACAGACAGTGTTAAATCGAAGTCAGCAAGAATGTGGTAAAATTGTTTATGAAAGTAAGAGAACTAAGAATTTTGATAATAAATGGATAGAAAAACTGAAGCAGGATCAAGTAAGAGTAAAAGGTGACATTGCGGTGTTAGTTACCCAAACCTTGCCCAAAGATATGAATCAGTTCGACTACAAGGATGGTGTATGGATATGTCGATTTGATGAAATAAAAAGCGTATCAAAAGTTCTCAGAGAACTTTTACTTGCTACGCAGTCCGTAAAAATAGTCCAAGCTAATAAAGGAGATAAGATGGAATTGCTCTATAGCTATCTTACTGGAAATGATTTTGTTCAAAAAGTGAAAAGGGTAGTAGAAACCTATGATCTTATGGTCCAACAATTGAATTCTGAAAAGAAAGCAACTTTTAGAATGTGGGGTGAAAGAGAGAAACAAATTTGGCTGGTACAAGAGAATGTAAATGCTCTGTTCGGAGATATAAAAGGTATAGCAGGTACTGCTCTAGGTGATGGAGATTTAATGGAGTTAGCAGAACCTGAAATAACTTAGAATTAAATGATATGAAAGTAATTATAACTGGAGCCTCAGGTATGATCGGTGGCATTGTTCTCGACCATTGTATTAACTCAGATAAGATTGACGAAGTAGTATCAATAGGTAGAAGAAAGATCAATCAAGAGCATTCAAAACTCACTCAAATTGTAAGAGCTGACTTTTTAAATTATGATGATATCTCGGATCATTTTATAAATGTAGATGGAGTGTATTATTGTCAAGGTGTATATACAGGGGCGGTTTCTAATGAAATGTTTGAAACAATTACAGTTAATTATGTTGAAACATTTATAAATTAACTAAAGAAAGAAAGCCCAATGGCATTCGTCTCCTTCTTGAGTGGAGCAGGGGCAGACCAAACAGAAAAGAGTCGTGCTGCATTTGCTAAGTTTGAAGGTAAAGCAGAAAAAGTACTATTGAAGGACATTGATAAACTATTCATTTTTAGACCTGGTTATATCTATCCCGTAACACCCAGAGAAGAGCCTAATCTAATGTATATCGTTACCAGATTCCTTTATCCATTAATCAGACTTTTCGGAAACAAAGTCAGTATAAGATCTTCAGATTTGGCAGAGGCTATGTTCTTATCAGGCTTCAATTCCCCTTCTCAATCGATTTTGGAGAATAATGAAATTTTGGACTATTTGAATTCATAATGTTTTTCAGTAAAATTGGTAAATGGAAAGTTTTTATGAAGGCTGCGGTTATATCGCAACTTTTTTAGGCACCTTATTGGAAGGAGAATTGTCTCTAATTACTTCTATGCTTGGGGCAAAAATGGGTTATTATAATGTTGGGATAGCCATGGGATTTGCATTTGCTGGGGCATGGGTAGCGGATTGGTTCAAGTTCTTAATAGGAAAGACCAAAGGCAAGGCTCTTTTAGAAAAGAAACCCAAAATTCAGTTGAAAGTCGATAAAGCTACGGCTTGGTTTGAGAGTCACCCATATCTTATTTTGACCTTTTACAAATTCTTTTTAGGTACTACGACTGTTATTCTACTTTTAGCAGGACTAAAAAATGTTTCATACTTAAGGTTTGCTATACATTCTGGAATCAGTGTGCTACTCTGGGTATTGGTCATTGGAGGATTAGGATATCACTGTGCTGATCTTTTGACAAAGAATATTGAGCTGTTTTCTATGCATAAATTGAAAGTTTTGAGCGCTTTAGGGCTACTAATTTTTATCTATTGGTTTTTTGTAAAAAGACCTTTCAGATCATATTCCATGAATGCTAGTAGAATTGAATCAGATCAAATGTTTTAAAACTTCAAAAGAGCTATTCTATATTTTAATATAGACCTTCTTACAGCTCTATTTAAAATCATACATTTACTGCAACCAATAAAGAGTGATAAATGCCAAATGGGAAAATAACAGGTATTGGTTTTTACGTACCTGATAATGTGGTAACAAATGATGATCTAGCCAAGATTATAGATACTTCTGATGAATGGATAAGAGAACGATCGGGTATTGAGCAAAGACGATATTTTGTAAAAGGAAAAGATACTGTTTCAAGTATGGCAGGGCATGCATCAAAGATGGCTTTAGAAAGGGCAAATCTAGATGCACAAGAAATAGATTGCATCATTCTAGCGACTATCACACCAAATTACACACTTCCAGGAAGTGCTGTATTATTACAGAGAGAATTAGGCCTTTGTGGAAAGTCTGTTCCTTCTTTTGATATCAGGCAGTCTTGTAGTGGATTCATTTATGGATTAGCAATGGCTAATGATTTTATAAGATCAGGCTCTTATAAGAACATTATGGTAGTAGGTTCAGAAATACAATCTACTTTCTTAGAAATGACTGATGAACATCGGAATACTGCAGTTTTATTTGCTGATGGATCTGGAGCTGTAGTGGTACAAGCCAATGAGGAAGATGATATGGGTATTTTGAGTACTCATCTCCATTCTGATGGGACATATGCAGAAAATTTGATGGTAGAATATCCTAGATCTCATAATCGGAAAGAAGATATGAGCAATGGAGTAATGGGCCTTAATATGGATGGAAGATTAGTATTTAAACATGCACTTCAAAAATTTCCCGCTGTTATAAATGAAGCTTTAGAAGCCAATGGTAATTCTATTAGTGATTTAGATATGCTTATTCCCCATCAAGCAAATCTGCGCATAGCTCAGGCAGTGCAAAGAATTTTAGAGATTCCGGATGAAAAAGTTCATAACAACATCATGAAATATGGCAATACTACAGCTGCTTCGATCCCAATAGCGCTTAATGAAGCATGGGAACTAGGCAAAGTAAAAGAAGGAGATTTGATATGCCTGGCTGCTTTTGGAAGTGGATTCACTTGGGGGAGTTGCTTGATGAAGTGGGCTTACTGATTTAATAGAAAATTAAAATTTCTATAATACTAAAGGTGAGACTTCTATTTACCAAGATCTGTTTTAAAAAAAATACTGTATTTGTTTTGAATCGGAGGGAGATAATAGGCCGTTATCTTTCTATGATTATTTTGTATAGAAATTTTAAAATTTAATCTAAATCATTTTGCATTACGATTAGAATTCATTTGTCTTGTACATTTGAATTTTATACCTCAATTAAAAAATGAAATGCCACTTCCTTCTACATCGTATTTTCTGAGAGACTGTACCATTACTTTTCATAACCTATTGAATGTCAATGAGTTTACACGTAAAAATGAACTCTGGAAAGGATTGATGAAATATAAATGGCTATCCAAAATGCTGTTTGTTTTCGCAATTTTTGCAAGTGTTTTACTCATAATGTCAGTTGTGGATTGGTGGAGTCAGACCCCTGATCAAGTGAACTCGTTAGCTGAATTAGGAAGTGTGGCATCATCTCTTTTTAAAGGTGGATATGACCTGTTTGTGATAGGAGGTCTGAAATATGTAGTCTTGATTTTAGCCGAGGTTGTGATATTTCATTTTGCTAGGAGGTCATTGGAAATTGTAACAAATGAAGAAGTTGATAATTCTTTTGAGGCGTTTTGGATTGCTCAAAAGAGAATGGTCAAAGTGGCAATCTTTTCTTTTATTATGGAGTCGATATACTCACTTGTTTTTAAATTAGGCACCTCTATTATTGGTCTAGGATGGATTAACCCTGCCGGAATATTTTTGATTCAATGTTTCTTTTTAGGTTATGCAATCATTGATAACTACAATGAGATATTTCATTTAACTCTGAAACAAAGTTTCAAAGTAGCACAGAGATATGCAGGGGTCGCTTTGGTCATTGGAATACCGGTATATCTTATTATGTTGATGCCACTATTAGGAACTATTTTGGGTCCTATACTTGGAGCAATAGCTGCTACTATTACCATGAATAAATTAGTCAGGATAGATGGAGGGTTAGATTGGGCATATCAGATAGAATAGAAGATTTTCTTTTGTGTTATTGTATATGATTTTTTCCAATTAGGAATGAAAAATGTTCAAATTCATAAATTGCCGCGTTGTCGTCTTCGGGATGTGCATCTGAATCTTTTGGTTTAGCCGGCTTCCTCCCAGATACAATATCAGCATAGGCATTTTTAAGATCTATTAATCTTTCAGGTTGAGCCACAGGAGTATTATGTGCTGGGAAAACCCTCTTTAATGTAGGTGTTAAATCAGCTAGTTTGCCGATACTTTCTTCATAAGATTTCAAATCTGTACCCTCAAAAAACAACCAAATGGTAGCCTCGTAAAAGGTGTCTCCTGTCCATAGATATCCATTTGTTCTATCCAGAATTGCTATGGCATCTGGAGTATGACCAGGCACTGATATTATTTCAATTTTTCTTTCGCCTAAATCCAGAATGGAACCATTTCTAATGTAGCCTGAGATCCTAAATGGTTTTATATGATAATTAGAAACATCTCTATGTTCGAGATGACGGTTACAAAATGCCTCAGGCTCAACTTCATGTGCTACTTGTTCATGTGACCATCCCTGTTCGGCCCATTTATGGGTATATGCGGTATCCATGGCAAGGATATTGTCGAACTCATGATTACTTCCTATATGATCATAATGTGTATGAGAATTTATTACGGTTATAGGTAGGTCAGTTAGTTCTTGCACAATTAGTGATATAGAGTCCAAGCCCATACCTGTATCAAAAAGCAACGCCTTTTTCTTTCCTAGAATGAGATAGGAAATTACTTCTTGATAATTATAAGGTTCTGCTATTGCTATGACGTCCTCTCCTACGTCATATACTTTATACCAAGAAGATGAGGTAGAGAGTTCTTTATACTTCGCAAACTGAGGTCTTAATTTTTGCTCACACCAATTGAATGTGTTATCTGTGTTAAGTTGGTTGTTACAATTGAAGAAAATTAATGAAGCTACAGCTAAAAGTATTGACAATTTCATTATCAAATATAGGTTTTTACGATGATGCCTTTTACCAATTATAAATTTCAGTATTGTGAGAAAAGAAAAGTTCAGAAGGATATTTGCTAATCAATTCTTGTACATTCAAGACTAATTATCATCATCACCATGGCTCAATATTTGCGAGCTTGTTAGCGTGATAATCAGCAAAAGCAAAACTAAATCTACTAAAAGAAAAAAAGCTACATATAGTGTTTATGTAGTAGAATTGAGTAGAAAAGTCTGGACTAATAGTTGGAAATTTAGAAATGCCAATCCACACTTTAAAGGTGTGCAAGAGTGCCTATATGTTGGAATGACCAGCCTTTCTCCTCAAGAGAGATACAAGAAGCATAAAATAGGCGCTAGAAGTAAAAAAGGTTATAAAATTTCGTCTTTTTTTGTAGAAAAATATGGGACCTTCTTAAGGTCTAGTATGTACAGCCAATATAACCCTATGACAAGATCAGAGGCCATAAAAATGGAAAAATGGCTTGCTGAAGACTTAAGAAAAAGAGGTTTTGCAGTTTGGTGGAATTAGATTTTAGAAGAATAAATTGTCGAAAATTTGAACATTTAAAGCACACATATCCCATTGATTATGGTCTAGGCACAGTCCCAGTGCGTCTTGCCCAATTCATCCATAGAGCTGACATCTCTAATACTTTTTTTGGATTAAGGGGAGCTAAATCATTGAGTTCCACTCTGTCAGCTTCCATATCATATAATTCCCATTGATCTAATGGTAGATCATCCACCTTGTCCCAAATAGTATATGCATTTGTCGCCCTAGAAACCAATTTCCATTTACCATCTCTAATAGCTCGATTCCCTTCATGTTCCCAGTATAGAGGCTCATCTCTTTGAAAAGTATTGCTACTGAAATTGGGAACAAGACTTACTCCTTCCATCGGGATGATGTTGTTTTCATCATGGGTTTTTGGATATGCCCCACCAGCAATATCTACACATGTAGCCATAATGTCTATCAAATGACTGGGTTGGTTTTGCATTCCTCCTATTTCTTTTATACCATTTGGCCAATGAACGATTAATGGTGTGGCAATTCCACCTTCATGTACCCAATGTTTGTATTTCTTGAAAGGAGTATTGCTCACATTTGCCCAATTCTTTCCATAAGCAGTATAAGTATGAGCCGGACCTGGCATTACTTCTTTGTTTTGTACTGTAAGAGGAATACCATCTCTAGTTGTCTTTGGTATCATGAATTGTTGCCTGCTATCAGACTGGAGACTATATCCATCAGGTAGGTTTTGAGGATTTTCATAATGAGATGGCGATCCTATCCAATCCAGTTCTTCGGCACATCCTCCATTGTCCTGGAGAAAGAAAATTACAGTGTTATTAAGCTGACCCTTCTTTTTTAATTCGTTTACAATTTCTCCTATTCCAGCATCCATACGATCTACCATTGCCGCATAAACTTCCATATTGGCTAATTCCCATTCTTTATGAGCTATATCTTCTGACCACACAGGAATTCTACTATCACGATCACTTAATTCAGCATCTTCGGATAAGATACCCAATTCTTTCATGTTTTTTAATCTCTCCGCTCTTGTGACATCCCAACCTTGGTCATATTTGCCTTTATACTTCTCTATATCTTCTGGAAGAGCATGCATAGGCCAGTGCGGTGCTGTATATGCCACATACATAAAAAATGGATTCTCCTCATTATGATTTTTGATCTTTTCTTTAGCAAAATCAGTTACGGCGTCAGTCATATAAAAGTCATCTCCAGGAGTGATATATTTATTGTTTCTTGCCAGAGATCGCGGATCATAAAAACTTCCTGCACCGGATATCATTCCAAAGAAATCATCGAAACCTCTTTGAGTCGGCCAGTTATGTTTACTTGTTTCGTGGTCTTCTAATTCTGGGTTCCAATGAGTGACATGCCATTTGCCTGAAAGATATGTACTGTATCCAGATTGCTTTAAAACTTCTGCTATTGTTACTGATTTCTTACTCAATTCACCTTTGTATGCTGGGGTGCCTTTATCACTTACCATGTGTCCAATACCAGCTTGTTGAGGATAAAGACCTGTAAGTAAGGAAGCTCTTGTAGGACAACAGCGTGCTGCATTATAAAATTGAGTATACTTGATACCATTTGCCGCTAATGCATCAATATTGGGCGTGTTGATCTCTCCACCATAACATCCTAAATCAGAATATCCCATATCATCGGCCATGACCAGAAGGATATTTGGTCTGCTACTTTTTCTACTTCCATTACTGTCTGTACTGTTGCACGAAAGGTGCATTATGATAGCAATGATTAATATCACCAATGCCCAATTATTTCGATTTAATTCCATCATCAGAAATTATTCATTCATATTACTTCTAAAAGAATATTTCTAATATTAGAAACCGTATTTGCATATTTTGGCAATGCTACCATCTTTTTCCATCTTGGATCAGCACCAAACTCTTTCCAAGCTTCCGCTCTGTGTTCATTATCTCTAAAGTTGAGCATATAGACCAGACAAGGCATGTAGGGTCCAGCTATCATTTCACCAAAAAAAATCGGCTGTAGTTGGAGATCTAAGAAGAGATCTATCTCTTCATCGTTAAACATCGCAATCTTCCGCCTTACTGCATCTTCATTATATCCTTCATAAATTCTTAATTCAAAGAGTTTTGCGCCATCTATCGGGTCTTTAAGTTGTGGCATACCTGAGAATGCATGAAGAAGTGATGTAGATAATCTGCTATAGGGAGAGGAGTCCTGAGCATCATATTCTTTTGTAATCATCTGAAAATCGGATGAATGTGATGCTATTATTCCACTTTGATATGCCCCAAAGTCTGGATAGACTATCTGGACATGGATATTTGTAGGAGTCTCAATGGATTGTTCCTTATATACCACAAATGAACTAGCTCCTGAATTCAAAAGAGTGGGTTTAAGCATTTCTGTCACATACTTTAAAAACATCTGAGAGTTTCTGCCCCATTGCATTTTATAAGTTCTCCATTCTATTACTGATAGGTTGTTATTAGATTGTGGTCTCACTATAGATTCAGCGGTAGCATATGTACTTGCTGCTGTTCCGATTGCTGCCGTGGCTACAAATTTTCGTCTTTTCATTTTTTTTTCCTTGAAAAGGGCTAAAATAAAAAGTAATACTAATAAAGTCAGTTTGTCGAAAAGAAGTGAATTAGGCTTTTTTAATACTACTTGTATTTATCATTTCATAAATTTAGGCACTCTAAAACCTGGCTCGATGAGAATGCTTTGCCTTTTATTGACTTTCATATTTTCTTCAACTAGCTATTCTCAATATTCGACTTACCAAGACAGCTTAATTCAACTTTCAAAAACACTGAGCGATAAAAATGAGCAGGCCAAAGTGTTGAATCAGATTATCTGGTCATTTAATAGAAATGTAGAGGTCGCAGAACCATTTTTGGATCAATATGATGAAGTAGGTGACGAATTAGACAGTGATGACATAAGACAAAGAGCATTTTACCAAAGAGGAGTAATTTATAGAGTTGCAGGTAGATTTGTTGAAGCTTTAAATTCTCTTAATAAGTGTGAGTCTATAAGCAGAAGAATAAAGGACGAAGTGATGTTAGCAAATGTCACTTATCAGATAGGTGCCTTGTATAATGCACAAGCTAGATATGAGGAGAGTTTTGAGGTGCTACTAGAGGCTCTTATTTTATTTGAAAGTCAGAAGGACAGATCAAGTGAGGCTTTAGTGCTAAATGTCCTTGCTATAGGGTATAAAAAAATTGGTAGAAGAGATGATGCAGAGTCTACCATGTTAAAAGCATTATCCATTTATGAATCACTAGAAGATGATGGTGGGCAGGCTGATGTATCTCATAATCTTGGAAATTTCTATTCTGAAAATGAAGACTTTGAGAAAGCTCTAGAATATTATAGAAACCAAGAAGTGCTGGATAAAAAGACTAATTATCAACCAGGGCTGGCTTTTCTATATGAAGCTATGGGCAACGTCTTTTCTCTTCAAAATTTGGATAAAAAAGCCAATGCTAAATTGAGTGAGGCTCTTGAGATATGGCAAGTAATTCAGGGAAGAAAACAAGAGGCTGCAGTTTTGATAAAATTGGGACTAAATGAATCTAAGTTGGGGAGTTCTTCAAATGGTAGAAAAAGAGTGTTAAAAGCTCTAGATATTGCTACTGAAGAGGAAGACTTAGAAAATATACAAGAGGCAAAACTAGCACTTGCAAAACTTTCTGAGCTTGATGGAAAGTATAAAGAGGCATATCATTTTCAGTTACAATACGAGTCGTTGAAAGACAGTCTCAGGTCAGAAAAAGTAACCACACAAATTAATA
>Ga0055584_100007593_pt1 | contig 10631 bp, 9 predicted proteins | sample OSDHelmetaG_FD_58716 | JGI IMG/M metagenome (GOLD analysis project Ga0055584, IMG submission 58716) | Pelagic marine sediment microbial communities from the LTER site Helgoland, North Sea, for post-phytoplankton bloom and carbon turnover... | ecosystem: Environmental > Aquatic > Marine >...
GCGAGGCTAGTATTGTCTAGACTCTATCCTCGTCATCCCTGCAGCGCTGTCAAGTACGCGTGCGCAATACCCTGGGTTAGGGCGCAGCGATCGCGCACAATTGGGCAACCATAAAATTCATTATTCCGCCATATAGAGGACCTCAACCTATGCGCAAAACTACTCGTTTTCGCGAACTGCTTAAATCTGAACAGACCCTTGTAGTACCGGGCTGTTATAACGCTATGACGGCGAAGATCCTGGAAAAAGTCGGATTCCCAGCGGTCTATATGACCGGTTATGGCACGTCGTTGTCATTGCTGGGTTTACCCGATGCCGGTTTCGCGACAATGACTGAGATGCACCTGAATGCGCGTTACATCGCCAATGCCGTGGATGTGCCCCTGATCGCGGATTCCGACAATGGCTATGGCAATGCCATCAACACTATCCGCACTGTGCGTGAGTACATTCAAACGGGTGCCGCTGGTATTCATATCGAAGACCAGGTGATTCCGAAACGCTGCGGCCACGTTGCTGGGCGTGTAGTGATCCCGCTGGAAGAAGCTGTGGGTAAGTACCGGGCCGCCGCGGATGTACGTGACGAACTTGACCCAGATTTTGTGATTATTGCGCGCACCGACGCTCGCGGCGCACATGGTGGCACCCTGGAAGATGCAATTAACCGTGCCAATGCGTACTTGGCAGCTGGCGCCGATTTGGCCTTTGTTGAAGGCCCAACCAACGAGGAAGAAGTGCGCCGGATCTGCAAAGAAGTGGACGGCCCGGTGTTTTACAATCAAACCGGTATTTCGCCGCGCTTCAGTCAAGAGCAAATGACTGAAATCGGCATCACCGCGACTATTCTTCCCGGCGCGACACTTCGCGTCACGATGCAAGCGGTTTACGATTTTGCCGTGTCGTTGCGTGACGATGGTGCGTTGGCAGAACAAACCTTCTTCGAAAAATTTCAAGACCATCCGCTGGGTGATTTTCACACCTTTGCGGGCTTCGACAATGTGCGCCGTTGGGAAGAAAAGTATTTAGAGCCCGATGCGCTGGCAAAGTATGCTGATTCCATTGGTCATCAGCCTGCGGCGAACGATGATTAGGAAGCGCTGCTCGCGCTAGCTGTTGGCTATAGAGGGTTGCATCCGCAACCCTCTATAGCCGGCACTCTAAAGGCCTGACTTCAAAGTAGTGCTAAAGCTGTTGCAAACGCTCCGGGGCGCTCAAAGTCGCGCAAGGTTGCAAACAACTCATCAGTTTTTTCACCAACGGTGGGGCGCGCCAGCGGCGTAAATTTCTGCTGCAGATGCTCCCATGTCATTGGGTTTTCTGGATTTCCAAGAGACACTGAGATGGCGGCGCTATGCTGTGTGCCATTGGTGTATTCGACCCGCATGCGCGCGGCACTCGGCTCTAGAGCATCGTCTGTGTCGAGCTGCACGCGCCGTTCGAGTGATTGAATGTTGGCATTGCTGAGGCGATCAAGCTGGAAGTCCGCTTCGCTTGCGGTATAACCATTGAGGCCCAGTGACACGCAATAACTGAGCGAAAACTTCCCCGCTAGACTGGTTCGCGGTGTGCGTTGATTAGCGACCTTAGACGCAAGCGAATGGGTCTCGACAACGATTCGCTCAATAGCATTAATTTCCAGCTTTCCCGACCCGAACCCAGCAAATAATTCGCGCGCACAATCGATCGGTGCATGGGTTAGACCGCAACAGGCATAAGGTTTGAGCGCATTGCGTTCGATCTCCCAGGTTTCGCCGAGCCCATCCAAACTCATCGTAACGCTGCCATCTTGCACCAATGCTCGCGCCAGGCTGCGCTCGGAATCGAGAATGTCTAATGCGCCCTCGAAACCTTGTGCGGCTAATTGTGCTGCTAAGACACCATCAGCGGCTGCCTTGCCGGCATGGAAAGGTTTGGCCATGGTTCCGAAGGAGCTGGTGAGCCCGGAGGTTTGGGTTGCCGCGATCGCCATTGCATGGGCGATGCCATTCTGGTCGAGTCCCAGCAGCGTGGCGGCGGCAATGGCTGCGCTCAGGCGTCCATGTACGCCGGTCGAGTGCCAGCCGCGATCAGTCACCGCTTTGCCAACACCGTTATCGCCGAGGCGTGCTCCCACCTCAAAACCGGCCAGAAACGCATCGATCATGGCGCACTCATCTGCGGCCACTGACGCGCCAACTGCGAGCACCGCGGCCCACGTTGGGGCGCTCAAGTGTGATAGCGATGGGAAGTGTAAGTCGTCGTAATCTAGGCAGTGCGCGAGAGTACCGTTTACTAGCGCAGCTCCCATCGGCGCACTGGTGCCGCCGACGATTAACGGTGAGCGACCTTGCATGCCCCACTCGCGCACTACTTGGGCTACTTTTACACCCGCTGGCTCCGCACGTGCGCCGATAGTCACAGCGAACCAGTCGACCAAATTCATGATCGCGAGATCTGTTACCTGCGCCGGCCGATTAGCCTGTCGGCAAGTTAACGCGAACTGGCTTGCAGCCGTGATTAATCCACCCATTTTCAAACCCCCTAATATGTACCGTGCGTTTGCGATGTTGCCGTTCGATGTCGGTGCGAAACGTGAGAAGCCGTTCCATCTTTACCCGGCGACCGTTTAGGCTAAGCAATCTAAATTGATATCGACTTACGGAGAAGAACTGATCCAATGTCAGAGCAATACGCAAATTTGCGCTACAGCGTCGACGCCGGCGTGGCCCGCATCACGCTTGACCGCCCGCCGCTTAATTTGATCGACCTTGAGCTTACGCAAGAGTACATGCACGCGCTGGACTGCGCTGATGCAGATACAGATGCGAAAGTCATTGTGCTCGACGGCGCTGGCAAGGGTTTGTCGGCTGGTGTCGACATCAAATTCATGCGCGAGTTTGACGCCAAAGGCATGGCGGATTTTGTACAACTGTTCTATGTAGAGCAGGTGCGCAAGGTACGTGCATTGAGTAAACCAATTATTGCGGCGGTACACGGTTATGCACGCGAAGGCGCCTGCACGATGGCGTTTACCTGCGACATGGTGATCGCCGCGGATGACGCTACTTTCGGTTATCCAGGCGTGCCTAATCTTGCCGCCCCGCCGGGCATGCATGTATGGCATTTACAGCGCCTACTTGGGCGCATGAAGGCCGCTGAGTTGATTCTCACTGGTGATCCAATGAGTGCCGCTGATGCAGACAAGCATGGTTTGGTGACGCGCGTAGTACCGCGTGCCGAGTTGTACACTGCAACCTTGGCCCTCGCATCGCGGATCGCACAGATGTCACCGTACGCGCTGCGTGTGACGCGTGAACTCATGTACAAGATGGAGAGTATGGATTTTGCACAGGTGCCAGAGACCGCCGCCAAAGCCATCTCGGACGCATTCGAATCAGCTGATAGTCGTGAAGCGCGGCTCGCGTTTTTGGAAAAGCGTAAGCCGGTGTGGACCGGGCGCTAGGCGCGCCGGGGGCTTCGATTAGGACTGATGTTTATCGCCAGCGACGACTACAACGCTGGCGATAAGCGGATGTTGGCCTCAGCAGTGTTTTCGCCGCGAGCACCTCGGATCGCTTCAGCGAGAATGTGATGCGCGCAGCTTAGGTGTGCGTATAGCGCACTAGAGCGCGGCACCAAAGCGCGCTATCACCTCTTCGCCCTCCCCTAGGATCTCGCCCCAGGTGAGGGTTCCGGAGGCGACATTGAGCATCACCTGCCACAGCTCATCCGCAACTTCGGCCAAGCTTGAGTCTTCGACTAACGCTGCTTTTGCGTCGAAATCCAACTGCTCACCGAGGCGCTTGGCGGTTTGTGGATTTGCACTGAGCTTGATAGTTGGGGCCAACAAACTTACGAAACTATTGCCAACGCCGGTCGAGAATAGTTGCAGCTGGGCTCCGGCGGCACAAAATCCAGTCAGCGACTCAGGCGCATAAGCAGGCGCATCCATGACGTGTAGACCGGCCATAGCCGGGGCTTGCGCGTAGCCGAGCACAGACTGAATCGGGCGTGAGCCACTCTTGGCAATGTTGCCGAGTGATTTCTCTTCAATGGTGCTCAAGCCTGCAGCAATATTGGTAGGCCCGGGGTTGTTGCCGAGTAGATCCAAGCCAGCGTCCAAGGCCATCTGCTCACGTGCTAGGGCTGCCGCTCGAATCTGTTCACGCACAAGATCGGTGGCACCACGCGCGCTCAACAGATGCTCTGCGCCTAACCATTCGGTCGTCTCGCCGATTGCAGCACTGGCGCCCGCGTCTACCAGGCGGTCTGCAATCAAGCCCATGATCGGATTGGCAACCAGGCCTGAACTTGGATCAGAGCGGCCACACTCCAGGCCGACAAACAGATCGGACACGGCTTGCTCGCTGCGGCGTTGGCGAGAGGCATCACGGACCAAGCGTGCCGCGGCGCGTACACCGTGCGAGGTCAAGGTGAGCGCATCATGTCCGCACTCATCAAGTGTGATTGCGACGCATACGCGTTGGCTCGCATGCGCGAATTCAGCGAGCGCCGCGACGCGTGGCTCGTTAGCACCAATGATGACAACGGCGGCCACGTTCGGATGGCTGATGAAGCCACGTAGCGCGCGCTCGGTAGCTTCACGGTCAGCGCCAAGTGGCCCGGTATCGACGGGATTACACACGACGAGTGTGCCGGCCACTTGTTGCCCGATCCGGCGCGCGCATGGTCCAGTTAACCCAGTCGCAGATAGCACTAGCACGTAGTTGCGGACACCCGCGCGTCCGCTTGCACGAGCGTATCCGTGGAACACTTTTTTTGAATGCATCTTAGTCATCGATTCCTAATCACGGTTTGTAGTGCAAGCCAGCGCATTGCCGCGTGTTGGCATGGTATCGAGCTGCCGTGCCATGCGCGAAACGGCCGCATCAGCGATTCTATGTTGTCACATGCTGACATGGCACCGCTACGAATCAGCACGTCGTGCAGCGCGCAGGCGCTCGTGCTTGGATGGGATAATCCGTTAACATGCGTGGCAATATAAGGTTCATGCACACTCGATAGAAGGACCCACGCGATGGCAGGTCAAACGTTATTCGACAAGGTGTGGGAACACCATGTAATCACTGAACGCGACGATGGGCAGACTTTGCTATATGTCGATAGACACCTGTGTCACGACGGCTCATTTAATGGCTTTAAGCGCTTGCGCGCGGCTGGGCGCAATGTACGCCGGCCACAGCAAACCTACGCAACGCCGGATCACTACACGCCCACACATACCAGCTCAATCGATGCGTTGGAAGACCCACGGGCGCGGGAAATCGTGCGCGCCATAGATGTCAACGCGGCCGACTTTGGCATGCATATATTTCCTTGGGGTGACCCACGCCAAGGTATTGCCCATGTGGTGGGACCTGAGCAAGGCATTACCCTGCCTGGTTTGGTCATGGTCTGCGGTGACTCGCACACATCAACACATGGTGCGCTTGGCTGTCTCGCTTTCGGCATTGGCGCGTCGGAGGTTGCGCATGTGCTGGCGACGCAAAGCTTGTGGCAAAAACGCCCGCAGCGCATGCGCATCACGGTTGATGGCGAGTTGGGTTTCGGGGTCACGGCCAAGGACATCATCTTGGCTATCATCCGTAAAATCGGCGCTGCAGGCGGCACTGGTTACGCGATTGAATACGCCGGCTCGGCTATCCGTGGTTTGTCTATCGAAGCACGCTTAACGCTTTGCAACATGACTATTGAGGCGGGTAGCCGCACCGGTATGGTTGCTCCGGACGAAACCACTATCAGTTACATGCGCGGGCGCCCGTATGCGCCTAGCGGTGAGAAATGGGAGCAAGCGCTGGCGTTTTGGCGCAGCTTACCCTCAGATAGTGACGCTGTTTTTGATCGCGAGGTGTATCTCGACGCAGCAGATATTGCGCCAATGATCACTTGGGGTAATAGCCCTGAAGACGCCGTTCGAGTTAACGAAGCATTGCCAGATCCACAGCTAGAATCAGATCCTGACCGGCGCGCTGCGATGGCGGCAGCATTCAAGTACATGGACTTGCAACCCGGCATGTCGATGCAGGATGTGGGCGTCGATAAAGTATTCATCGGCGCGTGTACTAACAGTCGCATCGAAGATTTACGCGCTGCCGCCGCGGTGGCGCAAGGTCGCCAGGCAGTTGTGCCTACGCTGGTTGTACCGGGCTCAGGACTAGTCAAAGCGCAAGCCGAGGCCGAAGGGCTTGATCAGATATTTATTGATGCCGGTTTCGAGTGGCGCCTGCCTGGATGCTCGATGTGCGTCGGTATGAACGGCGACTTGCTGCAAGCCGGCGAGCGCTCGGCCTCAACCAGTAATCGCAACTTCAAAGGCCGCCAAGGCTTGGGCTCGAGAACGCATCTGGTTAGCCCGGCAATGGCCGCTGCGGCCGCCGTGGCAGGCCGCTTCACCGACGTTCGAACACTCGCGAAGGACTAAGGTAATGGAATCATTTACACGTATTGAAGCGGTCGCTGTGCCGATTGACATCATCAATTGTGATACCGATCAGATAATCCCCGCGCGCTTCTTGCGCCATCTTCCTGATGACGGTGGGTACGAGAATTACTTATTTCACGATCTGCGTTTTAGCAAAGATGGCGCCGCTGTTCCCGAGTTCGTGTTCAATCAAGCGCGCTATGCGGGTGCGCGTATTTTTGTCGCGGACTTGAATTGGGGCTGTGGCTCATCGCGCGAAAACGCAGTCTACGCACTGGTTGCGAATAACATCACTTGTGTCATCGCACCAAGCTTCGGCGACATTCACTTCAGCAACTGCATGAAGCACGGCGTGTTGCCGGTGGTGCTACCGCGTGCGGTGTGTGACGCCATGCGTGCGGATTTGCATCGAACCGAAGGCGCCACCATCGCCGTTGATTTGGCCGCCCAAACTGTGGTCGGACCAGATGGAACTGAGCACTCTTTCGAAATCGGTGCGTTCGACAAACACCGCATGCTTAATGGGCTCGATGAAATTGCCATGACGCGCGAGTATGACACTGAGTTTGATGCGTTTGAGCGCAAACATGCGCAAGCGTATAACTGGCTCTAAGCGGCGTTTTGCGGGCGCTTGGTTAAGCCGAATACCAAGGCCCAAAATATCAGCGGGAAAGTAACCATCACGGCGCGCAACAATAACGCCGCCGCGGCCGCCAGCGCGACTGGCGTGCCCAATGCGGTGAGCAAGGCTGTCAGCCCGGCATCGCTAAAGCCAATGCCGCCGACCGTATGCAAAGGCACAATTGCGATGGCGTTGTAGGCGGTGGCAACGAGAACCAAATCAGTTGCGCTGACATCGATGTTAAGCACCAATATAATTGCTACGATTGCCGCAATATTGGCGCTCCATCGAGCCAATGTTGCGAGCACACCAGCGCGGATCTCGGTCGCACCGAGTTGGTGCCTATACCATCTTCTTGCGCGTAGCAACGGACGCGCAAGCGCGTACCAGCGTCGTGTCCCGGAGCGTACTAATGGCCGTGCGACCAGTTCCAGCATTGATGGCATCTGCGACATAGCAATAACGACCGCAATGACCACCGCCACGACCGCAGCGGTAGTTAGTACGTTGGTACCCATCGGTGCTATCAATAGACCGAGAACCACGAACAGACTGCCCAACACGGCCACGTCAAGTAGCCGCTGAGCCAGCACGTTCACAACAGCGCTGCCAGCGTCGAGGCGCAAATGTTTGCCAAATAGCACCATGGCGGCGACCTCCCCCATCCGTGCAGGTAGGGTGATTAGCATCAACACATACCACGCGTTCAAGCGTGAGCAGGTTGCCAACGTATGTTAACCGGGTGTGAATGCGCGAATGCGCACGGCAGTGAAGAAACCCTCGACCAGAAACAGACAAAATCCGGCAACAAACCACGGCCAGCTTGCGGCCTCGAGAATGCTCGGCAATTGGCGCCATTGCACATGCATCAACACGGCGCCAAACAGCGCCACACTCACCGCTGCTAGCAGGATCCACAAGCTTGGTTTAACCCAGGCGCTCGCGCTCACGAACTATGCGCGTCGAGTGCCGCGCTCGGACGTCGCGCCAGACACCACCCTAGTGCTAATGCATAAGCGGGAATTAGGGTGATGTTGTAGCGTGGGATGCTGACCGATACACCTGCGTAAAACGCCACCATGAATATTCCCGGCCGGTCCAGATGAGCAAGTCCCAGCGGCCCTGCGCAATGTGGCGACCAGCACCGCGAGCACGCTAGCAAATCCGAGCAAGCCGCAAAAGCGCCCTGGAAACAGTGCACGAACGGCCAGCGGTAAACTCACAAGCGTATGTTTGACGGGGTCACCAATCACCGCGTGCCGAAGTAAGTATCCAGCGACCGCGTTGACGCTACCCGCTGCTGCGACCACCTCTTGATAGTAGCGTGGCGCCTCTTCGGCATAGTAAGTGCCAGGCCCAAAACCCAATTTCTCGTAATATTTTGGGTCGTACATGTCGCGTGCCAAGCTGTCACCAAAATCTGGCAGCCAATAGATGAATGCGACGCCCCATTCGGGCCAGGACATGCGGTTATAAATAACGCGCTGAGCGAGAATGTAACCACCATAACTGGCGGTCAGGGCCGGGCTGGAAAAATGGCTCAGGTTGCGCGCACTCCATGGTGCTAGCACGGCACAAAAGCCGAGCGCAAAGACTAAGGCGCGTAGTGTTGTTTGGCGCCGGCCACATGCGATGCCGACAACAGCTATTGCGAGCACCGCACAAACGACGAAATAGTCAGGGCCTGGCCGCGTCAAAACCGCCAACGCAAACCATATGCCAGCCCACAGTGCTGAGCGTGCGCGGCGAGCGGTAAAAGCGGAGACGAAGCACAACGAGGCCAATGCAAAAAACGGCAGGATCAGCGGGTCAGACCCGGTCGAAAACCAATAAACTGCTGAATCTAGGCTTGTTTCCTTCCCGGAATGACGGACGAATCGGTCTTAGGAGCAGCTTTCTTAGCCCGAAAAGGCGCTGTAAAGGGGACGAAGGGCCTCACGCAGGACAAAACTGTCATGCTGTGGAAGCACTGTCCTATACCTGGGGTTTAGTTGAAGCGCCTGCGCAATGGTGGATACAAAGACCTCGCTGCCAACCGCAATTGCCTGCGACCACATTGGATTGTGAGGCCGCAGGCCATGGGTCAATTGTTCATCAATCGCAGCATTTCGAAGCGCGCGTAATTCCGCGAGTTCTGTGCAACCTAGCAGCGTCATGAGCTTAGATGTATCCGTAATGCAGTAGCGTTGGCGACTGTCTTGCATTTCCCGGTAGCCGCTTTGTGGCCATTCCTGAGGATGGGCTACTGCGTTTGCGCGAACCATATTGAGGTCGATGTATGTCATGCATCTCGCCAAATGTGAGTCTGTCTCGACCGCGGTAGCGTGATATCGATCCTCCCATAACGGCCCACTCCGTTGTTTACGAACATTGAAGGCTTGCGCTACTCGTCCGGAAACTAGCTGCATCGACGCGCTGATTTCACCTCTGCCTTGGTCGTGCACCAACAAGTGAATATGGTTCGATGTAACGATGTAATTGAGTACGCAGAGTCCATAGCGACTGCGCGCTTCGTACAGCCATCGGCACCACAAGTTGCGGTCCTTTGCGAAGCGCAGCAGGAATGCCTGGTCAAGGCACCGCTGCGTGATGTGCCATACCTGTCCTGGAACGAAGACTCTATTGGCGCGAGGCATAACTGGTATTGGATGAGATTGGTATGTGGTGCAGTACGCCACGGCACGGCGTGCGTGTATGTAGGTTGCTGGCTGGTAAGCTCGTCGGATATTAGCGCCTCTTCTCGAGGGCAAAAAGATAGCGCTAAGCTCAGAATGGTCTGCCTTGCGTGTTCAGGGTCGTAGGAAAAACAACAGCATAGAAGCGTTTTTTGGGTGTTCTATCGGGTCTGACCCGATGGGATCCGATGGGTAATCGCCAACGACAAAGAGGAAATCGCTGCCGAAGAATTGTCGCAGGACGCGACTCGCAGATCAGGGGGGCATGCACTGCGCCCGCACAACTGTCTGAAGTATTTGGCGGAGAGGGTGTCCGCTCATATAGGGTCCTATAAAGCCCATAAAGGTTCGTTGTCTTTATATTTATTAGGTAGTTATAGTCTACCTAGGTTCGTCACAATCCGATAGAATCCAGTATAATTGGGGGACCCAGTGGGGGACTAACCCACATTGCGCCGGATTCGAAATGGCCATCCACAAACTCAGCCCGCGGAAGATCGAAACTGCCAGCCCCGGAAAACATGAGGACGGCGGTGGTCTTCGTTTGGTGGTATCCAGCGCCGGTGCGAAGAAATGGGTACTGCGCTACACCATCGACGGCAAGCGCAGAGAAATGGGGCTGGGCAGCTACCCCGACGTGACGCTTGCCGACGTTCGCAAAAAAGCTGGCGAGCAGCGCAACTTGGCCTCAGCCGGCATTGACCCTATTGAAGCTCGGCAGGTCGTGCCTGCCGCAATCCCAACCTTCACATCCTGTGCAGCCCGCTACATTCGCGCACACCGCCGCGGTTGGAAGAACGCCAAGCACGCCCGACAGTGGGCACGGACACTCAAGACCTATGCGCGCCCGCAAATCGGGGAGCAGAAGGTGGACGCCGTAACCACCAAGGACATCGTGAAGGTTCTCACCCCC
>Ga0055584_100007594_pt1 | contig 10629 bp, 13 predicted proteins | sample OSDHelmetaG_FD_58716 | JGI IMG/M metagenome (GOLD analysis project Ga0055584, IMG submission 58716) | Pelagic marine sediment microbial communities from the LTER site Helgoland, North Sea, for post-phytoplankton bloom and carbon turnover... | ecosystem: Environmental > Aquatic > Marine >...
ATAGTGGTGAATGGCGCGCCCGGGAAGACTCGAACTCCCAACCTTCTGATCCGTAGTCAGACGCTCTATCCATTGAGCTACGGGCGCATAAAGAAAAGCGAGCCATTCTTACGCAAATACCGTGGAAATAGCAAGCCTTTAAAATAGGCTGGGTATTTTTTTGCCTTGCCTCTTGTTGTAGCTTGACTTAGCTATGATTTTTTTTAATAGTCTGGCTTGAGGCTAGAGGGAATTCAGTGGTTTCCATGAAAGAGTTTACTGCAAAACGGGCACTTTTCTTGCGCACAGCTATGGCCTGCGCGGTTGTTGTTATGTCTTCAACGGGCATGGCAAGCGCGCCTGCGCATGCGCAAAGCGGCCCGCCACCACTCGTTATTACCAATGAACCACTGCCGGCTGAGCTACGTAGCCGCGTGTATGCCCGCCCTGCCCGCTCACCGGAAATAACGGGCGCGCAGGTTTCAGGAGCGTCCTACTTTAAAGACAGTGATGTCGGCACCACGATTGTTAGCCGTAAGGTTGATAATCTGCGCAGTGAATTATTTTCTCTTCAAGGTAAAGTAAGCCGTCTGTCCGAAAAGCTTGTGCGTCTCGAAACATTGGGGCAATCACATGCGGCTGAATACTATGCCAGCGTTGCGACGATTAATACGCAACTGCAATCCGGTACCACGCCCGGTAACCCGCGTCTGGTTGGAAAGCTGGGTGCTGCCCGCAATGATCTGGAGAAACTGTCTGATAATATCTCGGGGCTGAATAGTCTGGCACTGGAAGTTTCAAATACGGCATCTACATCTGCCTTTCTTCTTGAATCAGCACGCGCGGCTTACAGCCTGTCCGGTGCGATCGAAGAAGATCATGTGCAATTGGCCCAGCTTGAAGATGCTGTGAACGCAACGGTCGTTGTTATTGACCGGCTGTTGAATAATGTAAATGACGATATAACCCGTACGGTTGCTTATATGGGTACCGAGCGCGAAAATATGCGCGCCCTGGCGCTGGCGGTTACAACCGGCGATCTGTTCGGAAAGAGCTTGTCCAACCGCCCGTTTTCAAATGTACAACAAGCCAGCCTGTCATCCATGGGCGGCGCACACGCACCGCGTGGCATGACCATGCAAGCACCGCCAGCTATGATGGCGCCTGCACCGGCTGCGACATCATCTTACGGTGCGCCTGCTTATGCGGCACCGGCTGTGGCGGCTGCTCCGGTTGGTGGTGCGGCACGGCCTTTGGTGAAGATTCGTTTTGACCGCCCGGATGTGTCTTACGAACAACCGGTATATCTGGCCGTTAATGAAGCTTTGTCACGTTACCCCAGCTCGCGCTTTGAACTGGTCGCTGTGCACCCCAATCAGGGTAATGCCGCACAAGTCGCTATCGAAAGCACCCGCGCGCGTCGTAATGCCGAGCGTGTATTGCGGAGCCTGACACAGATGGGGATGGACCTCAGCCGTGTTGATCTATCCTACACACCGAGCGCCCAGGCAACATCAAGCGAAGTACATCTCTACGTGCGCCGGTAAGCACGGCTTGTCTCTGAGTTTTTATTCTGGAGAAATTGGTTTGGGTGGCTTGGTAATCTGGCCATATTTTTTCTGCAAAAACCCTGTGTCATTTAAGATTTCTATAACCTGATCGTATGTTCTGTCAGGTGTATGTGCCGCATCAATTTTATGCCAGCCTATCTGGCCAAGATCGAAGCCAAGTTGTAAGTCTATGATCGCTGAATCCGCATCAGAGGCATCATCGGTACGCAGGTCAACACGTTGCTTCATTATCGTAGGAGGCGCATCAAGCCAAAATCCGACAAATCCCGCCCCGGCATTAAAAGCAATTTCCTCAACTGTGTTTCTGGCAACTTCTAAGGAATAAAGTCGGTCTGCAATGACAGTAAAACCCTGAGATAGGCCATCTGTAATTTGCTTGTCCATTTCATCGTAGACTTTTGAGCTGAAATTCTTTGTGTAGGCATCTGGTGGTAATTTTTGTGTTTCAGAAGCGCCCCACAATTCTTTGCGGATGCTGTCGCTGCGCACCCAAAGAACCGATCCGTGTTCATTAAATAAAACCGCAAGCTTTTTTGCTAGTGTTGACTTCCCGCTACCTGATAGGCCGCCCACTGCGATTAAGTTGCCTCCCATATTAACCGGCCCTTAGTAGTGGCGTGGTGGAATGTTGTTAAATATCTTTGCTGGTTTTCTTACATCCGTTGGCGATTGCGGCTTGTATTGAAATTTTTTCTGCTTCTCGTCGTCTTCATTGGGTCTCAGCAAAGAATCGGTGTCACCCGGTATTAAGCCCATCTTCAGGGTTGCTGCCCGTTCCGCTGCAGAGCTGTTCAGTATGGATTCCGTGCGTTCGTTTGTTGGTGCCGTCATCTGCCCGACATTAAGAAGTGATTGTATGTCTTCCATATCATCTGCATGGGCAGCGGTGCCGCCGCATAAAACTGTAACGGCGGCAATAAAAGCAAATTTCCTAACCTTATTCATCATCATCTTTTTTCCCTCGCCTTTGGTGTTGTTTGTCTTTTAGTTTATTCCGGTTATTAAACTCATATATTTGCGGTGTGGTGGATGGTTTGTCTTTTAGTTTATTCCGGTTGTTAAACTCATATATTTGCGGTGTGGTGGATGGTTTGTATGAAGGTAAGTGCGAGATAGAACTGGGGTCGCTCATAAGCTTTTGTAATCCGCCTTCTTCCGACATCATCCTTCTTTGTTCTTCCAGTTTCTTCATCGTGTCATCAAGTTCTTTGTGGGCTTCGATGACGCCTTTATAGGATTCATCCAGTGCTGCTGCGTTGCCCGGTTCTGTTGCGTTAAAATCAAAGCCTTCCTTGTGGCCCTTGGCGGCCATACATTTCTTTATGTGCTTCTTCTTCTTTTTGCTCATCACAAAATATTCTTTGGGCGGAGCCGTAAATGCGGATAGCTGGTCTGTTGGAAACTCTTTTGAAAAACACTCGTGAAAGCTCTTTGTGAATTCATCCGAATACATCTTCGGCAAACCCTCTCGTGCTTTCATGGCTTTTTCTATCGTTAGCTCCTTATGCATCTTAAGCGCTTCTTTTTTGGTCAGATCACCGTCATCACGAGCTTGCGCTACAGAGATCGGCGCAAATATTAGCGCTAACAGCAAAAAGCCGGACGCTCCTGATATAAATAATGTCTTTGGAAACATCGATACCCCCACCGATATATTATAGCATAAGGATGCCGGAAAGCACCAAAAAGGCTACTTGAACAGTGCAGAAATGGAGCGCTCCTCACAGGTGCGCTTGATCGCCTCGCCCATCAGGGAGGCAACGCTAAGCCGTTCAATTTTAGAGCAATTACTGACCGGATCGGTGGCGGCAATACTATCTGATGTGACCAAGCGTTCCATGACGGAGCTCTCTATTTTTGAGACCGCCGCACCAGACAAGACACCATGAACGACATATGAGTGAACTTCTTTGGCACCGTTTGCCTTCAGTGCTGCCGCGGCGTTGCACAGCGTGCCGCCGGAATCGACGATATCATCGACCATGACACATACCTTGCCTTCAACATCACCAATAACATGCATAACCTCGGATATACCCGCAGCCTCACGGCGTTTATCAATAATAGCCAGATCAGCATTCAGGCGCTTGGCTATCGCCCGTGCGCGCACGACACCGCCCACATCAGGCGATACCAGAACAAGGGGCTGGTCTTTGAATTTTTTCTCTATATCCGGAATAAATACCGGTGCGATAATCAGGTTATCAACCGGAATATCAAAAAACCCTTGAATCTGTCCGGCATGCAACTCCATCGTCAGAACACGGTCAACGCCTGCGGATGTAATTAGATTTGCCACCAATTTAGCTGTAATCGGTGTGCGTCCGCCTGTTTTGCGGTCTTGTCGTGCATAGCCGAAATAAGGAATAACAGCCGTAATTCGTTTTGCTGATCCGCGCCGTAACGCATCAATAGAAATCAACAGCTCCATTAGGTTGTCATTAGCCGGGTAGGATGTGGACTGGATGACGAAGACGTCCTGCCCGCGGACATTTTCTTGAATCTCTGTAAAAAGCTCCATATCCGAAAAACGTTTCATGCTTGCTTTGGCAAGCGGCACGTTAAGATAGGCTGATATGGCTTCGGCCAATTGTCTGTTTGAATTTCCTGCGATCAGTTTCATGAGCCTGACTATAAGAAACCCGCCATATAAATCAACACACTTCCATCAAGTTTTGCAGCTGACGCATAACTTTTTGTAGACATAAGGATAAAATTCGGGTTTTAGCCCCTAATTGCTTTATTTCTTGATGACAATAACAGATGCCTGGCGTCCGTAATCCGGTTCCTTGCGGTGAGTAGCGCGGCGGAAGCTAAAATAATCCTCTTCATTGAAGCAGGTATTGATTCCCTTTACGGCAATATTTTCTACGCTTGCGCTCTCCAGCTTTAATTTGACGTAAGCCTGCAAGTCGAAGAAATATTTTCCATCCACGCCTTCAACGGGAGAAAAAAAGGCGGCGTTGCTCTCACTCTCTTCTATAAATGGCGCGTAAAAATCATTGTCGACCTCATAGGATTCGCGTCCGATACAAGGCCCGATGCATGCTTTTATATTTTTAGGCAGAGCGCCTTTTGCTTTCATAGCGGTGACGGTGTTTTCAATGACACCTGCCAGTGCGCTTTTCCATCCGGCATGGGCCGCCCCGATCACGGTCTTACCGGATTCATTATGCCCGATCAGCAATACCGGTGCGCAATCCGCTGTTAGAATCCCGAGCGCCAGCCCCGGCACGTCTGTAACCATCGCATCGGCTTCCGGCCCGACACCGTCCCAAAAATCGGTAACCTCGACACACTTATTGCCATGAACCTGATGCAGGGTCAGGAAAAATTCACGCCGCACACCCATGGCCTTCGCCACCAGACGCCGGTTTTCGCGCACAGCCTCAACCTCGTCACCCGATATAAGAGCACAATTCAGGCTGCTGTAAATGCCACAGCTAACCCCTTCGCCCCGGCCAAAAAATCCGTGGCAAACATTGTCGTCATTCAAAATGTTATCGGTTAGGTACATGCAAACCCCTCTGGCTCCACATCATGACACAAAGCCATGACCTTAAACAACCGGCCCATTTGACCGGGGGCGCTCAAGCGTAGCCGTTCTTCTTCCTGATTCAATGCTTTGGCACGTTCCCGCAGGCCCAGATTTACTAAAAATGCCCCTTGTGTGACTGGTCCATAAACTGCGCCTTCCGTGATGGCGTTTTTTAGTGCTGAAAAATCAACGTGACTGGTCAGGTCGGCATTGCCAATATCTTTTAAAACGGGTGCAAACTTATGAGATTGCACGGCCTGTAACGTATCACCGATACCGCCCTCGTGACCGTAATCAACAAACAAAGCGCCACCACGCCGCTTCTTTATAATTTTTGCAACAGAACAGACAAAGGCTGCGCGCGCGGCGGATGTTTCATATACATCACCTGTTTTTGCTTGTCCCGTGACCGTGATTGTTTCCGGTTTGTGCTGGTCTGAGTTTGAAAAAGACAGATTGTTATTCTCGGCATCAATGACAAGAACACGTTCCCGCCATTCATTGCCGACATACTCCCATTGCTCGATCGGCAGTGCGTCTAAAAACTCATTGGCAAGAAGAATAACCGGCGCAGCGCATGACTGGATGGCGGGATAGGACAACTCATCCACCCATGTAACATCATACTGATGCAACGCCTCTTGCTGTTTCTTCTTTAAAACAGGGCTTATCTCCAGCAAGACAATTTCTGCTGCCGCATGAAAGCCCGGAACATTTTTTGTTGCGCGCAAGGCGTCCGCCATCAATGTGCCGCGTCCCGGCCCGCATTCGATCAATTGGAATTTTGTTGGCGACCCCAGTTTTATCCATATATCCGCCGCCCATAACCCCAGTAACTCACCAAACATTTGTGAGATTTCCGGTGCGGTCGTGAAGTCTCCTGCGCGCCCGAACGGGTCACGGGTCATGTAATAACCATGATCGGCATGACCGAGTGCCAGCGTCATAAAATCACCGATGTTCATCGGTCCGTTATGCTGAATTTTTTGTCTGATTATTTCTGTGAGTGGCGTCATAACTTTTGCTTATAAAGGCATATCCAATCAGGAATAAGCCGCCCAAAATCATAGGGATGCACAAAACCTGTCCCATCGTAAGAGAGTTCAATACAAAGCCTATCTGGGCGTCGGGTTGCCGGAATTGCTCGACAAACATGCGCGCGGCGGCATAGCCCGTCAAAAACAGACCGGAAACAAGTCCGGCCTTGTCGCGCAATGTTTTGCTGTGAATGATAATGGCTAGAAGAATAAACAGCACAGCGCCTTCCAGTACGGCTTCATAAATCTGGCTTGGGTGTCGCGGCACACCGCCACCGCCGGGGAAAATTACGCCCCACTTTGAATCTGTTGCGCGACCAAACAATTCTCCATTGATAAAATTCGCGATGCGCCCGAAGAATAATCCAATCGGAACAGCGGCACACACAATGTCTGTTAAGCGCAATAGCTGTATTTTATGCTTCCACGCAAATAAAATCATCGCCAGAATAACGCCGAGCGCACCGCCGTGAAAAGACATGCCCCCTTCCCACAGCCGTAAAATCTTTGCAGGCTCGGCCAGATACATATCCAGATTGTAAAACAGGATGTAACCAACCCTGCCGCCGAGAATGACTCCGGCAATCGCCCATGGGAAAAAATCATCAATATGGATCTTTTTAATCGGGCCTTCGTTCTTATCCAGCTTTGTAATATGTAGCGCATAAGCCCAGCCCAGTAATAACCCTGCCAGATAGGCAAGCGCGTACCATCGCACAACCAGAGGGCCAACGGAAAAAGCAATCGGATCAATAGCAGGGTAGTTCATCGGTAAGCATCACTGCTGGTCATGTAATCTTTAATATAGCGCGCAACGCCATCTTCCAGCGATGTGAACTCTTTATTGTAGCCAGCCTTGAGAAGCTTGCTCATATCCGCTTGCGTGTAGCTTTGGTAACGTGCTTCCAGTTCTTGCGGCATATCGATGTAATTAATTTTCGGCGGCTTATCAATGGCTGTGAAAACGGCATTCGCCAGATCGTTAAATGTTCTGCCCTGCCCTGTTCCAACATTGTACAGGCCGGAAACTTTAGGGTTGTCGTACAGCCACAACATTACATCCACACAATCTTGCACATAAATGAAATCGCGGATCTGGCCGCCATCTTCGTAATCGGATTCATGTGATTTAAATAATTTGGCCGCTGCGCCTGCTACGGCTTGCGGGAAAAGCTTGGATACAACGCTCATTTGCCCGGCCTTGTGATATTCATTCGGCCCATAAACATTAAAGAATTTTAGCCCGGCCCATTGTGGCGGCGTTTCTTCTTTTTGATCGCCGTGAATGATCCGGCTGACGCGGCGGTCAAAAGCATGTTTTGACCATCCGTACGGATTTAAGGGCCGCAACTGCGCCAGATGATCCGGCGTGTCGTTGTCTGAAAAGCCGTGTTCGCCCATGCCGTATGTTGCTGCGGATGATGCATAAATAAAACGCACACCTCTTTCCACGCACCAGCGCCACAAACGGCGGGACAAAATGAAATTATTTTCAACAATCAGGTCAGCATCATTTTCGGTCGTGGATGAAATGGCACCCATGTGAAAAATTGTTTCCACGCCTTCGCCGTGCGTTTCCAACCAATGCAAAAGATTTTCCGGCTTGATAATGTCGCGCACTTCACGCTTGGCTATGTTGCGCCATTTATCATCACTGCCCAAGCTGTCGGAAATAATAACATTTTTGTAGTCTCTCTCCTCCAGTGCTGCCACTAGATTGGACCCTATAAAGCCTGCGCCGCCAGTAACCAGAATCATTGTTCTCTCCTATAGTTATAGTTAAATAGATATCTTGTTTTTTGTCTGCGGTCAAAAGCCTTGCACACACCTTGCGACTCCTGCTAAATCGGTATTTATGGGACCAGACGCTAGAGTACTAGATGATATTGCACGCGTTGCAGGCGGTGCTGTCAACATCCTTGGGGGCCTGCGGCAGCAGATTCGCGAGGAAATAAAGGCACGCCTTGAAGACATGGCGGATCATATGGATCTTGTTCCGCGTGAAGATGTCGATATTCTCAAAGCGCGTATTGACAAATTGGAAGCACGGATTGTGACTCTGGAAAAGGGCGGCAAGAAAACAGTCGCCAAGGCAACAGTTTCCAAAAAACCGAAAACCAAAGCCAAAGCAAAGCCCAAAGCAAAACTAAAAGCGAAACCGAAAACGAAGCCAAAAACAAAAACAAAAAAGAAAAAGCCAGCAGGAAAAAGAAAGTAATGAGCGAGAACCTCGATACATTCGAAGACGTCAGCAATCCACTAGATAGTGTTGAAGATTTGCTGACCGGGAATAACTGGATTTTCAATCGGCCTAATCCCGATGAATTAACTGTGCATGTCAGCGGTAAACACGATGCCTATCAACTGACCTTCCTCTGGCAGGAAGATTACAGCGCCATGCAGTTTTTCTGTGATTTCAGCCTGAAGATCCCCGAAGCACGCAGCGAAATGGCAGGCCGCGCGCTCAGCTCTATCAATGAACGGTTATGGCTGGGCCATTTTGATCTGCCCGAAGGTACGCGCACGCCGCGTTTCCGCCATACCAGCCTGTTTCGCGGCTGGACACAAAGCTCCGGCGCAGAACATGTCGAAGATCTGGTTGATATAGCGCTCGTTGAATGTGAGCGTCATTACGGCATTTTCCGCCTGTTGGCTGATTCAGTCTATATCGACAATAAAACTCTGGCGCTCATGCTTACCGAAGAAGCCGGGGAGGCTTAAGTCCTCATGGGCAGCGCCCTCAATCTCGTCCTGATCGGATGCGGCAAGATGGGCACGGCTATGCTCCGTGGATGGTTGTCTGCCGGTATTGAAAATCGCGTTTATGTGCTCGACCCTGCCGGCTTGCCCGCAGAGCTTAATGACTTCGCTCCCAATCCTGTTATGCATTTCAAAAGTGCAGATGATTTTGTGAAGACCGCGCCGAAAGCTGATATTTTTGTTATCGCCGTAAAGCCGCAACTCATGGAAGAGGCTTGCAGCTCTATCGCTGCCGCCCTGCCGCGCGGCGCACTGGTTTTGTCCATCGCGGCGGGCCAAACTATTTCCGGTTTTGAAAATCGCTTCGGCACATCACAACCCGTTGTGCGTGCGATGCCCAACACACCCGCCGCCATTGGTAAGGGCATAAGCGTTGCAGTTGCGAATGATCATGTTTCCGATACACAAAAAGAATGTGCAACCAGCATCCTTCAGTCCATGGGTGCTGTCGAATGGGTTTCTGATGAAAGTTTGATGGATGCCGTTACGGCTGTCTCAGGCAGCGGCCCGGCCTATGTTTTCTATCTTATCGAAGCCATGGCTGCGGCGGGGCGCAAAGCGGGGCTTTCTGATGAACTTTCCATGAAGCTGGCACGGCAAACCGTGATTGGCGCGGGGGCTTTGGCAGAAAAAGAAGCGGCCATACCCGCATCATCCCTGCGCGAGAACGTCACCAGCCCCGGCGGCACAACCGAAGCCGCCCTGAGCGTTCTGATGAGCGGGCCTTTACAAAAACTGTTTGATGAAGCGATCGCTGCGGCAACCGCCAGAGGCAAAGATCTCAGTAAATAATTACTTTTGCTTGGTGGTGCCCAGGCCAATTTCCTTGGCGAGGCTGCTGCGTTTCTTTGCGTAGTTTGGTGCAACCATCGGATAGTCCGCGCCCAGCCCCCAGCGTTCCCTGTATTGCTCGGGGGTCATATTGTAGGCGCTCTTCAAATGCCGCTTCAGCATTTTCAGTTTCTTTCCGTCTTCAAGGCAGACGATATAATCCGGTGTTACAGATTTTTTGATCGGCACAGCCGGCTGTGGCCGGTCGATGGCACTCATCGGCCCGTCGGAACCCAGCCCCGCTAACGTGCCGTAGACCTTCTGGATGATCTGCGGAATTTCATCGGCCGCAACAGAGCTTGCCGACAGATGTGCCGCTACAATCTCGGTTGTCAGTGCCAGCAAGTGATCGTGGTTATTTTCATCTGTCATGTGAACAAAACTCCAGCGCAAGTAAAGATGTTTTCTTTATACAGACAACAATGATACTGCGCAACTATAGCATAGTAAACTCCCTCTCTTTACTTTGCCGAGAATTTACCTTGTTCACCTTCTGCCCTTTTGGTAAAAATACGAATGAGTAAAAAAATCCGCATCGCTGCTTTTGGCGCCCTCAACCAAGGAAGTTATGACATGTTTCGCGCGTGCATAGCACGTGAAGCCAGTGAAAATAATCTTGATATAGAAGTTGTCAGCGCCGGGCCCTACCCCAATGCGCAGGCTGTGTCCGCGCCGGGCCGCCCGCTACGTGGCGAAGCACTGAAAGATCCGGCGCGCCGGGAGGAGTTAATTACTGCTGTTGCCGATGATGCGCGCGCACTGGGCGATGACTTTGATGTTTTATGCATGCCTTGTATGTCCATGATTGGTTTTCATGACGGGGTAGAGCAAGCGCTGGGCACGCCTATCGTAAAGCTGGCTGATGCCCTGACTGATTTTTATAAGGATAAAGACAAGCTAAGCGTGATCCATA
>Ga0055584_100007595_pt1 | contig 10628 bp, 7 predicted proteins | sample OSDHelmetaG_FD_58716 | JGI IMG/M metagenome (GOLD analysis project Ga0055584, IMG submission 58716) | Pelagic marine sediment microbial communities from the LTER site Helgoland, North Sea, for post-phytoplankton bloom and carbon turnover... | ecosystem: Environmental > Aquatic > Marine >...
TCACGATTACCCGAGCCGCTACCGCAACCTCGTCGAGGAGCGTCTAGCTGCGCTCGAGCGATTCAATCAGGAGGTCATCTCCATGGATGCTCGCCTGGAAAAGGAGGCGCGCACCCACCGTGTCGAGCTGGTCGCGAACCTGGGGAGAGGGCAAACCCTCGTGGCCAACGTCCACCGGGATGCCTTCGGCGAGGCCCTCTACGAGGCCATCGACCGCATGGGGAGGCAGCTGCGGAAGCAGCATGATAAGGCCAAGCTGGAGCCCCGGAGGCACAACGGCGTCGCCTGACCGGCGGGATCTCGCCATCGGGCCGTAGGGTCGGCGAGCGAACGGAAGCGGCCCGGCCGGATCTCGATCCGGCCGGGCCGCCTCTTGTTCTCCCAGGGGCTGCGGCGACTCGCCGGTGGGGGGCCACGGTGCCCCCTGGCGGGACCCAGCCGCGGAGCGCCAAATCTGTTAGATTGGCGGCGTAGAGTGAGCCCGAGCCCCGGTGGCTCACTCCGGACCCCACACTTCCCATGGACTGGTACAAGCGTTTCAAGTCGAAGGCCTGCATCCTCAAGATGAAGGCGGAGTCCAAGGATGAGGCCCTCGATGAGGTCGCCGCGCAGATCCTGTCTTCGGGGCTGGTGAGCGAGGAGCTCGGCGAGTCGATCCGGAAGGCGCTCCACGACCGGGAAGCGCTGGCATCCACGGGGGTGGGCATGAACGTCGCCATCCCTCACGTGAAGGTGGAGGGCCTCTCGGAGGCGGTCTGCTCCCTCGCGGTCTGCAAGGACGGGCTGGAGTGGAGGGCGGTCGACGGCGCTCCCGTGCACATCCTGTTCACGGTCATCCGCCCCGACGGACCCACGGACGAGCATGACCCCGAGGATCACCTGGAGATGATGCGGTGGATCGCCAAGCTGGCCCGGGACACCGACTTCCGCGCCTTCGCCCTGCAGGCGAAGACCAAGCCCCAGCTGGTGGGGCTGCTCAAGGAGATGTCCTCCATCTGAAGCTCCTCGCGGCGCCCTTGAGCCGCGTGAGGGCCGCTGGCCATGACCACTTGCCGCAATGTCACGGTCGTGAACGAGGCTGGGCTCCACGCCCGCCCGTGCCACGCCATTGTCTCCCTCGCCATGGCGCATCCCTGCTCGCTCAGGATCCGATCGGTGGCAGACGCGGCGCGTGACGTCAATGGCAAGAGCATCCTCGAGCTGATGACCTTGGAGGCGCGTCAGGGCGTGGAGCTGGAGCTCAGCGCCGAGGGAGAGGGGGCAGCCGAGCTGCTCGATGAGCTCGCAGGGCTCTTCTCCTCGGGGTTCGGGGAGCGCGAGTCCGCCGGCTGAGGCGGCGTCAGGGGCCCCAGGCCCCTCCCTTGGCCTCTCAAGGGCCTCCCAGGGCGGCGATCGCCCATTCGGCAGATTCTTGAGGCCGGCAGGGCGCCGATCCCTCGCCGAGCCAGCGGGCTGTTCCAGGGCCCCTCAAGGGCCTGGGAGAGGGGAGGGGAAGCACGCTCAGGGCTGCAGAGGGGCCGTTCTCTGCTCTTTTTTGGGACGGCTGCTCAACCCATTTGAGGGCGCTGGACGACACAGCCAGTGGAGCCGCCGGGGCAACCCCATCGAGCGCGGCCCCCCAACCAACGGGAAAGGCAAGTGTTTCGGAGCAAGAAGAGGGTGGTCGGACTCGACCTCGGCAGTTCGGTCGTAAAGGCCGTAGAGATCACGCTCGAGGGGCAGGAACCGGTGATCACCGGCTTCAGCCGCGCCGAGTTGCCGCCAGGGGGGAGCGTCGATGACGCCGTGAAGCAGGTCTTCAAGGAGGGCCGCTTCCGCTCGAAGCGCGTCGTCTCGGGGGTCTCCGGGCAGGACACGGTCGTGCGTTACCTCTCCATGCCGCAGATGTCCGACAGCGAACTCCAGCAGGCCATTCAGTTCGAGGCGGACAAGATCGTCGCCTCCGACGATGACTTCATCCTGGACTGCTTGCCGCTCCAGCGGGGCACCGCAGAGGACCCCGAGATGTCGGTCCTCGTGGCGGCCTGCCAGTCCGAACGCCTGAATGGCCAGGCCCAGATGATCCAGAGCGCGGGCTTGCTCCCGATCGCGATCGACCTGGACCTGTTCGCCATCGCCAACGCCTGGGAGCTGTGCGTCATGCCGGTCTCCGAGGGCGGGGAGGGGCGCGACACGCGGGCCACAGCGCTGGTGGATGTCGGCTCGCGGGTGACCTCGATCAACGTGATGCGCGGCGGCGTGAGCTGCTTCAGCAGAGAGATCCCCATCGGCGGAGCGAACATGACCCAGGCGGTCGCGCGCCGGCTCAGCCTCGAGGGCTTCGAGGCCGAGGCCGTCAAGCGGACCTCCGAGGACCACCAGGCCGAGGTGCGCACCGCGATCGGACCGGTCCTGGAGGATCTCGCCTCGGAGCTGATGCTCTCCATGGACTACGTCGAGCACAACGAGGGGCTCACCGTCACCGAGGTGCTCCTGTCCGGTGGGGGCGTCCTCGCCCCCGGCGCGGCGGAGTATGTCGAACAGGCCGTGGCGCGACCGACGCGCCTCTGGAACCCCCTCGAAGGGCTCCGCGTCGACGTCAACCGCGTCGACGTCGAGGAGCTCGAGGCCTGGGCCCCCTCACTTGTCGTTGCCGTCGGACTCGCGTCCAGGGTGGTGAACCAATGATCAGCGTCAATCTCCTCCCCGAAGAGTACCGCCGGCGGGCGAAGTCCCCGATCGGGGTCATCGCCGCCATCAGCGCAGCTGTGCTGATCAACGCGTCGCTCTTCGCCTACTGGGGCTATCTCCACTTCGGCGTCAAGGCCAACGTGGCGACCACCCGCGACGTCCTCCAGGCGGACCTGGCCGGCCTCAAGTGGCAGGTCGACTACCACAACAGCCTCAAGGCCGAGATCGCCACGCGCTCCCAGCGCGAGCAGACCCTCGCGGAGATCACCAAGGACCGGGTCCTCTGGACGAAGACGCTCGATGAGCTGATCGACGTCGTCCACGCCGGCCGCGAGGGGGTGGACCACTTCATCTGGTTCAACGACCTTGCTGCTGAGGTACGGACCGACCGGAACAACCACGGTCAGCTGACAGGCGACGGCGTCTCAGGCGCCGAGGCCTACGCCCAGCTGGCGAACTTCGCCGAGGACCTCGAGGACACCTCGCTGTCCTCGCTCATGGATATCTTCGAGGCCCCCGAGCCGCTGCAGGCGACCCAGGAGAAGCCGGATGAGACCCTCATCCCCTCCGTGACCTGGTCCTTCCCGCTGCGGATGAACCTGCTCAGCCCCCAGGACCGCGTGAAGAACCGCGAAGCAGCTGAGGGGGACGACCAGTGAACGACAAGCAATTCTGGTCGACGCTCGGCGGCATCACCGCGGCGCTGGCGATCCTCTTCGGTTACCTCATCTACAGCGAGCACGAGGGTGTGAACTCTGTCCAGGCTGAGGTCGTCTCCCTGCGCGATCGCATCGCCAGCTCGCGCAAGACGGTGCAGTCCACGCCGCAGGTCGAGCAGGAGGTCATCACCCTCCGTGAGATCTCCGACCGCATCCGCGAGATCCTCCCCGACACCAAGGACCTGAACAACGTCATCCGGGACTTCGAGGACTACATGCTCGAGGCCGGGGTGACCTCCCAGGGGTTCCGACCCACCTCGAACTCCAACGCGCGGCAGCGCACTCGTTCGGCTTTCGAGCGGGTCTCGTACCAGTGGCGGCTGGCGGGGGACACCTTCCAGGTCCTCGACTTCCTGAACCGCATCGAGACCCACAGCCGCTTCATGGCGGTGTCAAAGCTCAGCATCAAGTCGGCGAACCGTCGCGCGATCCTCGACGAGGGCGTGGCGAGTCACACGATCATCCTCGACGTCGAGACGTACAAGTACGTGCCTCCGAGCGCCAAGGAAGGGGAGGTCGAGATCCGTAGCTACGAGCGGAAGCGTGACCTCCTCTCAGGCAAGATCGGAGTCCGCCGTCAGGCGCTGACCCTGCAGACCTATCGCTATCAGGGAGCCCGCGGACGCCGGGACCCGCTGGTGGACCCGCGCGTGCCGGCCCGGGTCGACGACCCCAACGCCTGGACCGTACAGCGTCAACAGGAAGAGGTCGACGAGCTGGTCGCTCGCGTCGAGGAGGCCCAGGGTTACTGGGTGGCCTCGAACGCCGCCAAGTCCGTCCTCGAGCGGATGGTCCAGCGCAGCGAGCTTGAGAAGCTGATCCTCCGCATCGGCGAGGACGTCCGGCGCATCGAGGAGGAGGGGCACATCACCTACCGCCCTGCCCAGAAGCGGTTGGAGACCCTCGTCACCGATCCCCTTGAGGTCCTGCGCCTCGCGCTCGATCGGAGCAAGGCCATCGAAGGGCCGAGCGCCACCGCCCTCCAGACGGTGGGGGACACGATGGTCGGCTACATCGAGTCGCTCGAGTACGAGTACGCGCTTGATGCCTTCGACGCGGTCGTCGACTCCCTCGAGCTCCTCGCCGACGACCCGGAGCGCATGGAGCTGGCTGACTGGCTCCTGATGCTCTACGAGGAGGCGACCATCCTTCGCGACTTCAGCGCGATCGAATTCGATGTGGGCGGCGTGGCCATCATCGAAGGACTTGAGCCCGTGATCATCATCGACGGCAAGCGCCGCGCGATCGGTGACCTCGTGGCGGACGAACTCGTGGTGCACGGGGTGCGCCCAAACGAGGTCGACTTCATCTTCCGGGGCGCGATCGTGACGCGCGAATTCTGAGCCCCGTCCTGCCCGAGCCAGGCGCGCCCCCGGGCGCTCCCGTCTCTGCACCGTTCAAACAACAACCACCGCCACTCCAAGCCAACTACCGTCCGCTCGTCGGACAGAAGGACTCCTGGTGAAAATCATCAACAGCCTCAACGCGATCGGCCTCTGCCTGGCCGCTCTCACTCCGCTCGCGAGCGCGCAGGTCCCGAGCCTCGACGCCCGGGTCGACATCGATATCGTCGAGCGTGACCTCTCCGAGGTCGTGCAGTACCTGCGCGAGAAGTCGGGCGCCAACATCGTCGTGCTCGAGGGCGGGGACGAGAAGGTCCAGACGCTCAAGCTCTCCGACGTCTACTGGCGCGACGCCCTCGACTACGCCGCCGAGTCGGCGGGGTGTGTGGTCGAGGAGGACAAGTCCGGTGTCCTCACGATCAGCAGCCCGTACCGGGTGGAGTTCGTCTTCGACGACCAGGACATCCGCGAGGTGATCTCGACGATCGCCAAGGCGGCAGACGCCAACGTCGTCATCGCCCCCGAGGTCGAGGGCACCGTCCGGCTCCGCCTCAAGAACGTGCCCTGGCGCGACGCGCTGGAGCAGATCTGCGAGGCCCGCGGGTACACCGTGGTGGAGAAGGCCCGGAACATCCTCAGCGTCGTCGACCCGGCGCAGCTCGAGCGCCAGAAGGTGACCCGCAGCTACCAGCTGCGCTACATCCGCCCCCGGAGCTCGCGGGCGGCGGTGCTCAAGAGCGAGTTCGTCGAGGGGCAGTCGCAGCCCCCGATCGGCCCCCCCTCCGAGCACTTCTCCATCCTGGCGGCCCTCGACGGGGCGCTCTCGGATACCGGGGATCTGACCTTCATCGAGTCGCAGAACGTGATCCTCGTCCGCGACACGACCCAGGTGCACGAGACCATCCAGGAGATCCTCCGCCGCCTCGACGTCGAGCCGGGCCAGATCTTCGTCGACCTGAAGTTCGTCTCCACCGCCAACTCTGACCTGCTCAACCTCGGCGTCGACTACGGCGACGAGGGGGCTCGGGTCTCCATCAGCGGCGGACAGATTCCGATCGAGCTCCCGTTCAGCATGGGCGAAGGTGGCTGGGAGGACAGCATCATCGCCTCGGACACGGGCTTCGGTCCCTACGCCGGAAACTCCACCGCTGGCGGCGCCCCGATCAACCCCGGGCAGACGCAGGTCCCGGCGACGATCTTCGGTGCCCTGAGCTTCAACCAGGTCCAGGCCACCCTGCGGATGCTCCAGCGGGACACCAAGTCCGAGGTCATCCAGGCCCCCAAGATCGTGACCCTTGACGGCAACGAGGCCACGATCTTCGTCGGGGAGACGGTCCGCTATGCCGAGGCCAAGTCCGAGCAGGGCCAGGCCGGCGGCCTCCAGCTGACGGTCGCCGAGGCCCAGGGCTCGCCCGTTGAGATCGGCTTCCAGCTGCTGGTGCGCCCGAACGTGATCCCCGGCACGCGCAAGATCCGGATGGAGGTCATCCCGAAGGAGACGAGCCTCTCGGGTACCGGCGCGAGCGCGCTGGCACCGGCGGGCTTCGATGTCTTCACGGTCGGCTCCGCCGGCGGCGAGGGCTCCATCGCCCTCCCGCGGACGCGCTCCTCGACCCTGTTCACCCAGATGATCTTCGAGAGCGGGCAGACCATGGTGATCGGCGGGCTCACCACCGACGCCGAGACCAAGACCCTCAGCCGCGTGCCGTACATCTCCCGGATCCCCGTCCTTGGGGAGCTGTTCAAGTACCGCAACGAGGCCCGCGACCGCCGCAGCCTGCTGATCTTCATCACGCCGTCCCTGGTCCACAATTCGGAGGACGCGGAGTTCCTGCTCCAGCAGGAGCTGCAGCGTCGCAAGAACCGACTCGCGGACGAGGTCGAGGCGCTCCTCGACGAAGACGCCGAGTGATGCAAACGGGGTGGGGCCCCCTTCAGGGAAGGGGGCCCCATCCATATCCAGCGCGGCCCCTGGCGGGGCCGGGCTCTCCGTCGCAGGTGCGGGCACCGGAAACGGGCCGCGGAGCGGGTCCTCCCCCGTCCCAGGCCCCCTGAGCGCCCCCTCGCCCCTTTTTGGGCGGTGATGTTCGACTCCAGGGTCGGGCTCTGCGACAGTCCTGAAGAGCGCTGAGGAGCGATCCTCCGCCTAGCCCAGGAGGGGCGCGCTGCACCCCGCCACCCCGGGGCGGTGCCGAGGCCAGAGTGACTGGCTCTCTCACCGACCAGCGGCTCCTCCCGACCACGTCCAGCCTCGCCACCCGCGCGGGGATCGCCGGGGCGCTGCGCCGAACCCGTTCGGCCGCGCGCCTCCCCTTCGAAACACAGTTACCCAGCGGCCCCTCACGGGCCGCTCGGCGCCCCGCGGCTGTCGACGCTGCGCCCGGTCCCATGGTTCTCTACGGAGGACCAGGATGACGGGGCGCGCGCCACCTCGGTGGGCGCTTTACAACGATGACAGATCAGTACCCCGTCGACAGAGACCTCTTTGTTGACTCGATGGTTCTCCTCGCCCTCTCGAGCCGCTTTCCCAGCTGGGAAAGCACCGACGACACCGCCGATGGCGCCTCCGGCGGATTCGGAGCCGGAATTGAACCCGGCTCGCGGCCGAGCACCTCGGACGCCGAGGACTCGGATTCGACTGCCAAGAAGCCCGCGCGCAAGCGTCGAGTGCGCAAGAAGCCGGTCCGCAAGAAGGCCGCCTCCTCCGACGCTGATTCCGACGGAGCCGAGGGCGATTCCGCGCCCGAGGTCGCGGAGCCGAAGGCCAAGGACCCGGGGAGCGAGGACGCCAGCCCGAATAGGTCCCGCCGGCGTCCGACCGCAGAGGCGGATGGGGGGGAAGCCCCCGGCGAGGACGGCGAGGACGGCGAGGAGCGCGGCGCCCGGAAGCGCCGCCGCCGCGGTTCCCGCGGCGGACGTCGCCGCAAGCGCGGTGAGGACGACGACTCCCCCGAGGTCGATGTGATCCCCGGCGAGGAGGACGAACTCCCCCGCGGTGATGGCGCCCCTGACGCCGAAGCGGACGAGGACCGGCCCGCTGCGCGCAAGAAGAAGCGCACCCGCCGCAAGTCACGCCGCAAGGCGAGTGGTGAGGACCCCGGGGCTGACTCCGAAGGAGACGCGACCCCCGAGGGTGAAGGCCCTGCCTCTGATTCCAGCGACGAGGACCCGGAGGGTGAAGGCGGCAAGAAGAAGCGCCGCCGCCGTCGCTCCCGCAAGAAGGCCACCGGGAGCGCCGACGCCGAAGAGGACGCCGATGTGGAGGGTGAGGCTCGGTCGACCAAGAAGACGCGACGCCGCTCCAAGAAGGCTGGCACCGCCACGGCGACCAAGTCGGCCGAGGAGAAGGCGGCCGAGGCGGAGGCCATGCGGACGCAGACGATCGCGGTCAACGCGGTGGAGCCCGAAGAGCGCCGCGTGGCGGTCTACGAGAACGGACGCATCGAAGACATCCTGATGACGGCGGAGAGTCAGAAGACCCTCGTCAATGACATCTACCGCGGCCGGGTCGTCAACCTCGAGCCTGCGATCGGAGCGGCCTTCATTGACTTCGGTCAGGGCCGGAACGGCTTCCTGCACACCTCCGACGTCCTTCCGATCTACGCCGACGGCGACTTCCAGCTCGAGGACCTGCTCACGGGCGGACACCACGACGAGGAGGGGGACCACGACGCGGACTGGTCCGAGGAGGCAGATGCCCTCGACGAGGAGTACGACGACGAGGAGGAGCTCGAGGAGGCGGTCAGCGAAGATGTTAACGCCGCCCCTGAGGAGGCTGAGCCGACGGACTCGCCCGGTGACGAGGCTCCGGCCGAAGAGGACTCCGATGGGGACTCCGACGACGAGCCCGACGACGAGCCGGACGACGATGGGCCCCGGGGGGATGATCCCTCCGGTGACGGCGATGATGGGCCGGCCCCCGGCTTCGCGCAGGGGATCGTCGACGAGGACGCCGAGGCCGAGGAGCCCCGCGGGACCAGGTCCCTTCGATCAAGGTCGAGGCGCCCCGCGTCGTCGCGCGTCGCCGCGATGGATGATGGTGATTCGCCCGGCGGTGACGACGACGGGAAGCCCGCGCGCAAGAAGCGCAAGCGGCGCTCCTCGAAGAAGGCCGCCTCCGCGAGCGCCGACGGCGACTCCGGGGCGGACGGCGACTCCGAAGAGGGAGGCCGCAAGCGGTCATCCAGCCGGAAGCGCAGCCGGAAGAAGGCGACGGCGTCCGACAAGGGGGCCGAGGGCGGCGCGAAGAAGGCAGCCAAGAAGAGGACCAGCAAGAAGGCTGAGCGCAAGTCGAAGAAGAAGGCCTCCTCACGCCGCAAGGCCAGCAAGGGCGGCTCGAAGAGCGGTGGAGCGCGCTCGAGGGGCCGGACAGAGCGTCGCCCCCAGCGGGAGCGGCGGCCGATCGACCAGCTCCTCAAGGTGGGGGACCCCGTCGTGGTCCAGGTCACCAAGGACGCCATTGGCGACAAGGGGCCGACCCTCACGACCTACATCTCCATGCCGGGGCGCTACCTGGTGCTGATGCCCTCCATGTCCCGGACCGGCGTGAGCCGGAAGATCCCGGACGACAAGGAGCGCAAGCGCCTCAAGCGAATCCTGGCGAGCCTGAAGACGCCCACCGACATGGGCGTGATCGTCCGCACCGCCGGTGTCGGGCGCACGAAGGCGGACCTGCAGCGTGACCTCGACTACCTGCTGGGGCTCTGGGAGTCCTTCGGGAAGAAGCTCAGGGGGAGCCGCGGGCCGGCGCCCCTGTACCTCGAGTCGGACGTGGCGACGAGGACGCTCCGAGACCTGTTCAATCGACGCACCAAGGAGGTGCTCGTCGACGACTTCACGGTCTACGAGCAGATGGTCAGCTTCGCTGAGAAGCTGATGCCCGAGCACGTCGGGCGTATCAAGCGCTACGAGGGGGACCGACCGCTCTTCCAGGAGATCGGGCTTGAGCAGGAGTTCGAGCGGATCTTCTCGCGCCGTGTGGACCTGCCCTCGGGCGGCTCCATCGTGCTCGACCAGGCGGAGGCGCTGGTGGCGATCGACGTCAACTCCGGCCGCACTCGGACGGACAGCTACGACTTCGAGGACATCGCGCTCAAGACGAACATGGAGGCGGTCCCCGAGATCGCGCGCCAGATCAAGCTCAGGGACATGGGCGGGATCATCGTCTGCGACTTCATCGATATGGTGCGCTCTTCGAGCAACCGGCAGGTCGAGCGGGCGCTCCGTGAGGCGCTGGCCGACGACCGCGCCCGGAGCAAGCTGGGCCGCATCAGCCAGTTCGGGCTGCTCGAGATGACCCGGCAGCGCCTCGGTCCCGGTACCCACAAGAAGGTCTTCCAGGCGTGCCCCCGCTGCCGCGGCACAGGCCGGGTTCGTACCGTCGAGTCGAGGGCCCAGGCCATCCTGCGTCGCCTCGGCGGGGCCGTGGTCCAGAAGGGCTTCACGAAGGTGGAGGTCCGGGCCCACCCCGAGGTCGTCCAGTACCTCAAGGAGGACCTGTGGGACTGGGTCCGCGCCCTCGAGCATCGCTCCGAGAAGCAGATCGAGCTCTCATCGGTGCCCGACCAACTCGAGGACAGCGTCCTGCGCTATCTCCGGGCAGACGGCCGCGAGGTGCGCCCCGGCGGCCGCCGGAAGCGCTGACTGGCTGCTGACAGGCTCCGAGGGCCCCTCCATGGGGCTCCTCGCGAGGACGGGGCGCGGGGCCAAGGTGGGCCCGCGCCCCGTGTCATGGGCCCGTCCCTGCGGCGGGCTGTCCGCTCCTGCCTCTTCCCCGGGCGGAGAACAGGACGGCCCTGGGGAGGTTGTGCTGCGCCGGGGCGCGGCGTATGCTCTTCGCCCCCTCGGCCAGCCGAGCGGCCCCCGGGAGAGAACACCGTGGGATAGCCGGACGCCC
>Ga0055584_100007596_pt1 | contig 10627 bp, 6 predicted proteins | sample OSDHelmetaG_FD_58716 | JGI IMG/M metagenome (GOLD analysis project Ga0055584, IMG submission 58716) | Pelagic marine sediment microbial communities from the LTER site Helgoland, North Sea, for post-phytoplankton bloom and carbon turnover... | ecosystem: Environmental > Aquatic > Marine >...
GGGCCCCATGGCAGGCATCGCTCGGGCTTATCAACACTGAAAAAGGATAAAGTAGGTGTATCTACGGCAGCTGCAACATGACCAAGTCCTGAATCACTACCCACAAACACTTTTGATTGTTGAAGTAAGGCTGCAGCTTGTAAGAGATCGGTTTCAAGACACATATCGAGGCAAGGAAGTTCTAGTTCTTTCGATATTTCCAACACCAGTTTTTTGTCTCCACTTCCGCCAAGCAACAGCACAGCATCAAAAACATCCTGCAACCCGTTTGCTAGCGCTGCATAATTTTTTGTCGGCCAAAATTTTTTTTGTCTCTTCCCACTACACCCTGGGCCAAACGCGAGAATACTTTTCCCGGGCAAATCAGCCAAAGCCTGAGTTGCAAATGCAATACTGTTCTTGTCTATCCATACCTCCGGTGACGGAATTGGCTTGTCTTCATGTATATTTCTTATGATTCCCATTAACGATTCAACTGCGTGTACTCCATAGGCCTTCCCGTTCCATTTTGTATAACGCTTTTCCCCCCTCAAAAGATAAGCCAAACCATCAGTTCTGAGATCAACAATTACATCGTATTTTTTTCTGAATAGCTTTTGCACAAGAGCAGGAGCTCCGCGCAAAAACTTTCTTTTGTCCTTATAGAATATTTCACCCCGAAACGGGCAGTTCACAAAAATAATATCGGAACGCTTATCGGCTACAATATCAAATCTGGCTTCAGGGTACGCAGTATGGAGCGCTTTCAATACAGGCGTTGTCATCACAGCATCGCCTACACAGCTTAAAGTGATGAAAAGAACTTGTTTTACACTGCTTGGCATAGTTCGTTACAGATCTCTATTTTCCAATACAAAAGTTCGCGAATATCTCACCCAAAAGATCGTCTGCAGTAGTCACACCAGTAATCGTTTCCAGTTGCTTTTGCGCCTGATGTAGATCTTCTGCTATCAACTCTGGTGCTGTTCTCCTTATTTCAAACTCCGAGCATATCTTGCTTAATAATTCTTTCGTAAGCGACAGCGCCTCAATATGCCTTCTTCGGGAAGAAAAGACATCTTCGCTGGTATCTTCGTAAGCGATAGCTTTCTTAATCAATGAGTACAAAAGCTCCATTCCGTCTCCAGTTTTTACTGAAAGATATACTTCTGGTGATCCATCTTCGCTAGTTGTTGTTTTTGTTTTCAAACCGGCAAGGTCAATTTTGTTATAGATGTTAATGATTTTAGCGCTACCGGCAAACGATAAATCTTTGTGTTGTTGATCCTGTGTTCCATTTGCATCCCATACCAACAGCAACAGATCCGCTTGCTGAGCCGCTATTTCTGCTCTTTTGATACCCTCTTTTTCAATATTGTTGTCGGTTTTTCTTATCCCTGCTGTGTCGGTTATATTTAAACGAATACCTTCAATTAGAATGTTATCCTCAATTAAATCACGTGTAGTGCCTGGAGTGTCTGTGACTATTGCCTTGTCGCTTTGTGATAATGCGTTTAAGAGGCTTGATTTACCAACATTAGGCGCGCCTATTATGGTTACCTTAACGCCTTCCTTTAACACATTGCCGCTTTTTGCTTTTACCAAAATTTCTCGCAGAGACTGAACACACTTTTCTATTCTCTCCTCCACATCAGACTCACTTATAAAGTCTATTTCTTCCTCTGGAAAATCAAGCGCTCCTTCTATAAAAACCCTTATCCTGATTAGCTCTTCAAGTAGAGCATTAATTCTTTTTGAAAATTTACCCTCGAGTGAACGCATCGCACTTCGTGCTGCCTGTTCAGATGAGCTGCTAATCAAATCCGACACTGCTTCAGCCTGTACTAAATCCAGCTTATTATTTAAAAAAGCTCTCTCTGTAAATTCGCCTGGTTTCGCTAATCTCGCACCCAAATGAATTACTTCTTTCAATAGTAAACTGAGGACAACTTGTCCTCCATGCCCTTGAAGCTCGACTATATCTTCTCCAGTATATGAGGCTGGCGCGGAAAAATAGAGTGCAAGACCCCGGTCCAGTGTAGATCCGTTGGAATCTTTAAACGCAGTGAATTTAAATGTCTTTGGATCGGGCTCTTTGTTAGTAATTGAAGTGTATATTGTCGAAGCTAAAGGACCGGATACTCTAATCACACCGATGCCTCCAGTACCAGGTGGCGTGGCGATGGCTGCAATAGTTTCTATATTGTCGATCATAGTAGATCGATAATATTTAAGTTTTACCGCCTAGACCAGCTCGTTCAATGCTGCGAGTAATTTGCCATTGCTGAGCAATTGAGAGAATATTATTGACCACCCAGTAAAGCACTAGCCCGGAAGGGAAAAATGCAAAGAAAACCGTGAATGCAACTGGTAAAACAGACATTACTTTCGCCTGAACCGGATCCATCGGTGCCGGGTTTAGTTTTTGCTGTACGAACATCGTAATGCCCATCAATAACGGTAAAACATAAAATGGATCAGGGCTCGACAGATCCTGTAACCACAGTATGAAAGTTGCCTGCCTCATTTCTACGCTTTCCAAAAGCACCCAGTAAAGTGCGATGAACACCGGTATTTGCACCAAAATAGGAAAACACCCGCCTAAAGGATTTATTTTTTCCTCTTTATATATTTGCATCATGGCCTGATTAAGCTTGGTCTTGTCATCCTTATATCGATCTTTAATCGACATCATGCGAGGTTGCACTCGACGCATATTAGCCATTGATTTATAACCGGCGGCAGACAAGGGAAAGAAAATTATTTTTAAAATAATTGTGACCAAAATAATTGACCAGCCCCAGTTACTCGTCATGTCATGCAATTTATTTAAAACCAGAAAAAGTGGTTTTGCTATAAACCATAACACGCCGTAGTCGACAGTTAATTCTAGTCCTTCAGCAATTTTTTCCAGGTCTCGTAATATTTTAGGACCAATATAGATTTTCTCTGTTAGTTCTAAAGTACTTCCCGTCGCTACTGTTTGTAGCGGGGCAATAGCACCAATAACATAACGATCGTTTGCTAAAGCTTTTGTGTAGTAGCGATAGGGTTGCGTAATATCAACCGGTACTAAAGCGCTGACAAAATAATGCTGTAACATAGCGGTCCAGCCATTACTAATGTCCCGTTCGAGCTTTTGATCTTGCATGTCATCAAAATCGATTTTTTCGTAACGTTCTTCAGGGCTTGAGATTACTGCGCCAGTGTATGTGTTTATTAAATGGCGCCCGTCTGTTGGAGATGCTCTTTTAATTTGATGGTATGAGCGCCCCTGCCAATTTTCTCCGCTATTATTTTCTACTAAATAACGTATTGTTATGAGGTGGCTATTACGAATAAATTCGAATGTTTTAGTTACTTTTATTCCTTGTTTAGATATCCAGACCAAGGGCACTTGTAAAGAATCGCTGCCCTCCTCTAATTTATAGTTATAGTTAGAAGCGACGTAGAAGTCTTCGTGGGTGGGTGCAGATAATTTACTGAGCAAACCACCTTGTGTTATGTAGAACAGATCTGTGCTTTTGTCCATCAACACATAAGCTTCTTTCTCGCCAGCAGAAACTGGATAGTTAAGAAGGCTTAGCTTTTCAATACCTCCTCCTTTAGAACTTATTTCAATGTTAAATAAGTCTGTTGTTACTATCACCTTCTTTTCGGTTCGAACAACACTACCTGGAAGTGAAGATGCTGTGCTTACTTTTTCTAAAATGTTTTCTGCTCCGGCCTCAACCATTGGAGCAGATATTTGCAGGTCAGGCTTGTCAGATTCTATTTCTGCCGCGTCCGTAATCGCACTAGAGATCGGTTTGCCATAGTCTTCCTGCCATGCCTGCCACAACATCATTGTGACTAAACTTAAAGCTAGAACCAGAACAAATTGTTTTGTGTCCATATTTTATTACTCAGGGAACAGGATCGTAACCACCGGAATGAAAAGGGTGGCATGTACATAATCTGCGTGCAGATAGGTAAATTCCTTTTACCGAACCATAGCGCTCTATGGCTTCAATAGCGTAGGCAGAACAAGACGGGAAATATCTACAATTACAGCCTAGAAAAGGGCTAATGCAGTAAGCATACAACTTAATAAATCCTTTTAGGATTTTGCGCATTCTATTATTTTTTTCCAGTGATTCTCTATGGAAGCTCTTAATACGGTATTACTTTTCTCTTTAATTCGTCTCTGTGCCAATACAACAAAATCAAATCCCACTAACTCTGATTGATGAAGCCTAAAGCTTTCTCTCACAAGCCTCTTTATTCGATTTCGCTGTACAGCCAATCGTAAATGTTTTTTTGAAATAGCAAGACCAAGCCTGGGCTTTTCCAAGGAGTTTTCTTTAGCTAGAACAAGAAATTCTTTGTCTGCCGATCTATGCGATGAATCAAAGACCTTTCGGTAATCTGATGCTTCAGTCAGTCTTAAAGATTTAGGAAATATTGTCGCCTGATAGGACACCGGCGTTTTTAAGCAGACAGTCTTTTACGACCTTTGGCTCTTCTCGCTTTAATTACCTGACGTCCCGCCTTTGTCCGCATCCTAACTCGAAACCCATGGTTGCGCTTACGCTTGAGGTTACTTGGTTGATATGTGCGCTTCATTATTATTAAAACCTATATTAACAATTACTTATGTTGCGTTGAAAAAGCCGAGCATATTACTTGTCTAAGCATGACATTGTCAATTTAAACCTTAAACTTCGAGGTAATTGAGCTTGTGGATAAGTACCATGATCAGGTATACACTCGCGGCTGCAAAAGTAACTAATTTACGAATCACGCCGAGGTTTAGTTTTGGGCTCTACTGTATGGAAATCATGTATTGAACAATTAGAAGGAGATCTTTCTCCGCAGCAATTTAATACATGGATCCGACCCTTACAGGCAATTGAAGAAAACAATAACATTCTTCTCTACGCGCCTAATCGATTTGTCCAAGATTGGATAAACGAACAATACCTTGATCAAATAAGGCTCATAATTAACAAGCTCTCTGACGTAAGTGAGTACTCAATTACTGTAGAGGTTGGCAATCAAGCGCCTGATTTGGCGAGCAAAAAAACTTCGCCTAAACCGCTAAAACCAATTACTAAAAAATCATCTCAAAGAAAATCGAGTAATTTAAATTTAAACTTCTCATTTGATAGTTTTGTTGAAGGTAAATCAAACCAATTAGCAAGAGCCGCTTCAATACAGACTGCCGAAAACCCTGGTAATGCTTATAACCCATTGTTTATTTATGGAGGTGTTGGTTTAGGTAAAACGCATTTAATGCAAGCTGTTGGCACAGCTATTCTTGCTGAAAAACCAGAAGCAAACGTGGTTTATCTCCACTCTGAACGTTTTGTGGCGGACATGGTTAGAGCCTTACAACATAATGCTATAAATGAATTTAAACGTTATTACCGTTCACTAGATGCTCTATTAATTGATGATATTCAGTTTTTTGCTGGTAAAGAACGTTCTCAAGAGGAGTTTTTTCATACTTTCAATGCTTTGTTGGAAGGGCAACACCAAATCATTCTTACCTGTGATCGCTATCCCAAAGAAGTAAATGGCCTGGAAGAAAGATTAAAATCTCGTTTTGGTTGGGGTTTAACCGTAGCAATTGAGCCACCTGAACTAGAAACAAGGGTGGCTATAATCAAAAAGAAAGCAGAGTTGGTAAACATTCACTTACCAGATGATGTTTCTTTCTTTATCGCAAAACGTTTTCGTTCTAACGTAAGGGAACTAGAAGGAGCACTTAATAGAGTTGTAGCTAATTCTAATTTAACTGGAACTCCCATTACTCTTGATTTTACTCAGTCAGCGTTAAAGGATTTATTATTATTACAAGACAAACAGGTAACAATCGATAATATCCAAAAAACCACAGCTGAGTATTTTAAAATTAGAGTGGCAGATCTTTTATCAAAAAGAAGAAGTCGATCTATCGCAAGACCGAGGCAGATAGCTATGACCTTAGCAAAAGAATTTACCAATCACAGCTTACCTGAAATTGGAGATGCTTTTGGTGGAAGAGATCACACTACTGTTATCCATGCGTGTAGAAAGATTGCTGAACTTCAACTTCAAGATCAAAAGATAGAGGAAGATTATAAAAACTTATCCAGCATACTCACAAGATAAGTGAGTTTAAGCTGTTAATAAAAAGACAAAGTATATAATTATTGATTAAAATCCATATTAACCCACAGTCTTAATGAATGAAGCTTACAACATAAACAAACATAAAATTAGTTCTAATTAATTGATTTTAAAATAATAATTAGACTTACCCACATATCCACAAATATTATTATAGTAATAATAAGGTTTATAAAATGAAATTTATTATTAAAAGGGAAGAATTACTTCCAGCATTGCAAATAGTTAACGGTGTAATAGAGAGAAGGCAGACATTACCTATACTTTCTAATTTACTGTTAAGTGCTAAGAAAAACTCTTTAACTCTTACTGGTACTGACATGGAAGTAGAGCTTATTACCACTCGGAATCAGGATGTAGCCACAGAAGGAGAAGCGACTTTACCGGCTAGAAAACTTTTAGATATTTGCAGGGCATTGCCAGAGGATGCTGAAATAACCTTAAGTGTTAACGGCGATAAAGCTCAGGTTACTTCTGGTAAAAGTAGATTTACTTTATCTACATTACCTGCTCAGGAATATCCTATTGTTGAAGATATCGATGCAATCGTAGAGTTTGATATTCAACAAAAAACGTTTAAATCACTTTTAGATAAAACATCTTTCGCAATGGCCCAACAAGATGTTCGATATTATTTAAATGGTTTACTAATGGAATTAGATGGGGATAAGTTAAGAACAGTTGCGACTGACGGACATAGACTTGCTCTTTGTGATACAGATTTAAAAACAAATCTTACTGAAAAAGTTCAGGTAATAATGCCAAGAAAAGGTGTGTTAGAACTAATTAGATTATTTCAAGAAGACGATGAAAATATAAGAGTTAAAATAAGCTCCAACCATGTGAAGATCAGTTGGGGAGATTTACATTTCACTAGTAAATTAATTGATGGGAAATTTCCTGATTATACTAGAGTGATTCCGGAGGAAGGAAATGCTCCGATACTGGCTAATAGAGAGGAATTAAGACAAAGTTTAACGAGAGCTTCTATATTATCAAATGAGAAATATAGAGGGGTTAGAATTCTCCTGGAAAAAGATAAGCTTAGAGCATTAGCACATAATCCTGAACAAGAAGAAGCGGAAGAAGAATTAGAGGTTGATTACAAAGGTTCAGATATGGAGATTGGTTTTAATGTATCTTATTTGCTAGACGCATTGGCAATCATAAAAACAGACAAAGTAATTTTAACAGCCTCAGATCCGAATAGTAGTTGCCTGGTTCTTCCTGAAGAGGAGTCTCGGTGTAAATATGTTGTAATGCCTATGCGTCTTTAATGTTTTTTGAGTTATTAAGGGTAAACAACGTTCGTAATATTACTAGTATACAGTTAGAGCCAAACCCTTTACTCAATGTAGTTGTTGGGCCAAATGCTAGTGGTAAGACAGCGCTTTTAGAAGCAATACATATATTGGCACGTGCAAAATCGTTTCGGACCCCGAGAATAAAAGATGTAATTAAACACACTGAAACAGGTTTACAGGTGGTAGCGGAAGTAAGTAATAAGCAGAGTAATTCTATTACAACCGGAATAGAAAAGAGCCATGGCTCTACTTTGATTAAATATAAAGGCCTTTCTGTTAAGACTATATCTACTCAAGCAAATAACATCCCACTCATACTTATTACCCCAGATAGTCATAATCTCATCACAGGGTCTCCGAAACAGAGAAGACACTGGTTGGATTGGGCTATGTTTCACGTGGAACACACTTATTTACAAGACTGGAAGGCTTATCAGAAAGCGCTAAGAAACAGAAATATACTATTAAAAGCTGGAGCCGACGATAAACAAATAAGCGCCTGGGAAAATAGCATGTCAAAAACAGGGCTTATTCTTGATCGTTTAAGACTAAAATTTATAAAGACTTTAGATGAACAGTTTACAGGTTTAGACAGAAGTGACTTTCCAACAAAAACGAGTATTGGTTTTTATAAAGGTTATCCGGAAGAGATAGATTTCGGAGGATATCTGTGTGAAAAAAGAGAGCAAGACAGAAAGCTTGGTTATACCAAATATGGCCCCCATAAAGCTGATGTGCTGTTTCTTGCTGAAGAGCATTCGATAGGAAAAGTGTATTCCCGGGGACAGATTAAAAGATTTGTGAGTTTAGTGCTGTTAGCAGAAGCAAAAACGTATGAGCTTATAAATAAGGAAAAACCTGTTTTTCTAATAGATGACTATGCGGCTGAACTTGATATCAATGCAAGAAAAGACTTATTAGAATCAGTATTGGATTATGGAGGACAAATATTTATTACCTCAACGGAAGAAGACAAGGTACTTTCGCAGCTAACAGATTATAATTTGTTTCACGTGGAACGCGGAAGTTTTCATAAAGTGGTAAAATAACTCAATTATTTTAAAGAGATTTAGGTATGGCAGAAGAGAATGATTATGGATCATCGCAAATTAAGGTATTAAAAGGCCTTGAGGCGGTGCGAAAGAGGCCTGGAATGTATATAGGCGATACTGATGATGGTACTGGCTTGCATCATATGGTGTTTGAGGTGGTAGATAACAGTATTGATGAGGCTTTGGCTGGTCACTGCTCAGAAATTAAAGTTGTTATACATACTGATGAATCAATTTCAGTTATCGATAATGGTAGAGGAATTCCTGTTGGTATTCATGAAGAAGAAGGGATTTCAGCCGCTCAGGTGATAATGACCACGCTACACTCAGGTGGTAAGTTTGATGATAATTCATACAAAATATCAGGTGGTTTACACGGAGTGGGTGTTTCAGTTGTTAATGCTCTTTCTAGTCAATTAGATTTAATAATTTATAGGGATGGATATTGTTATAAACAGAGTTATAAAGACGGTGATCCGACAGGACCAATGCAAGAGGTTGCGGAATCAGATCATAATGGCACAGAAATAAAGTTTCTCTCAAGCCCCGACGTATTTAAAAACATAGAGTTTCATTACGACATCCTGGCGAAACGTCTTCGAGAGCTCTCTTTTTTGAATTCTGGTGTGCGCATCGAATTGACAGATGAGCGTAACGGAAAACAAGATACTTTTGAGTATAAAGGTGGAATAAGTGCTTTTGTTACTCATTTAAATCGCAACAAAACGCCTCTTCATGAAACAGTTATCGATATCGATACAGAACGAGACGACGTTATAGTGCAACTCGCTATGCAGTGGAATGACTCTTATCAGGAAAATATCTTTTGTTTTACCAATAACATACCTCAGCGTGACGGCGGAACCCATTTGGCTGGTTTGCGCGGTGCTCTAACGCGAACAATAAACGCCCATATGGAAAACAAGGCTTTAGCCAATAAGGATAAAACCCAGATTACAGGCGATGATGTGAGAGAAGGTTTAACGGCTGTTCTCTCGGTTAAGGTGCCTGATCCAAAGTTTTCTTCTCAAACAAAAGACAAATTGGTCTCCAGTGAAGTAAAAGCCGTGGTTGAATCATCAGTCACAGAGAAACTGCTCGAATTTTTACTGGAAAAACCAACAGACGCTAAAGCGGTTTGTGAAAAAATTGTAGATGCGGCTAGAGCCAGAGAGGCGGCTCGTAAAGCACGCGAGCTAACAAGAAGAAAAACTGCTCTCGATATTGCGGGTTTGCCTGGTAAGTTAGCGGATTGTCAGGAAAAAGACCCGGCTTTATCAGAAATATTTCTAGTGGAGGGTGACTCAGCCGGAGGCTCTGCAAAACAAGGAAGGGACAGACGATCGCAAGCAATACTCCCTTTAAAAGGTAAGATATTAAATGTAGAAAAAGCGCGTTTTGATAAAATGCTGTCTTCTGTTGAAGTGGGCACGCTAATTACAGCACTAGGTTGTGGTATCGGACGAGATGAGTTTGATCCCGACAAGTTGAGATATCACACGATTATTATTATGACTGACGCGGATGTTGATGGATCTCATATACGTACTTTGTTGCTTACGTTTTTCTTTAGGCAGATGCCAGAATTAATAGAGAGAGGGCATATATATATAGCCCAACCTCCTCTTTATAAAATTAAAAAAGGAAAACAGGAGAGGTATATTGATAATGAGGCTCAACGCGAATCTTATATTATGGAGTTGGCCTTGAATGACGCTTCTTTGCAAATAGAAGAAGAGCCAGAAGTTTCAAGCGAAGAACTTATCGCTTTGTCCGGGCAGTATCTAAAGATGAGGAGAGAGCTGGAGCGTTTGTCGAAACGATATCATCCGGTTGTGCTTGATGTTATCAGGTATATGCCTCAATTAAGCGCTGAGGATTGTGCGCAAGAGTCGAAAGTTGAGGCCTGGTTTAATGATTTGGAAAAACGTTTGCTGCAGGAGAAAGGCGATGGTGCCAACTACAGTGTAGAGGTGTTTTCTGTCACTGGCGGTAAAGATTATGGTGGCAAAGTAACTATTAGTACGCATAGTGTCGAATCTTCTAATGTGTTTACGCCTGATTTCTTCGTTTCAGGCGAGTATATGGGTTTAACAGCATTGGAAAATAAGCATGAGTTTAATTCGGTTACTATAAAAA
>Ga0055584_100007597_pt1 | contig 10626 bp, 6 predicted proteins | sample OSDHelmetaG_FD_58716 | JGI IMG/M metagenome (GOLD analysis project Ga0055584, IMG submission 58716) | Pelagic marine sediment microbial communities from the LTER site Helgoland, North Sea, for post-phytoplankton bloom and carbon turnover... | ecosystem: Environmental > Aquatic > Marine >...
TGCGGACCTTCGTCGACTTCTTCAATGATCCGCTGGGGTTCCCAGCAGCGGGCGTCGTAGCGGGGGCCTTCGTGATTGGTGCGATCGCGCTGGCACGGCGCCGCGACGGGGCTCTCGTCCTGCTGGCCGGCCCGGTGGTGTTTGCCTTTGCGGCTGCGGTTCTGCGGCTTTCGCCGTTTCCGACGAGCTCGCAGTACGGGCTACTCGATTCGTACTATCCGTTCTTTGGGCGCGTGCTGTTGTTTGCGGTGCCGCTCGTGATGCTGGTGGTCGCGAGCGGATTCACGGCGCTCTTCGGAGTTTCGGAACGGCCCACGGGGGAAGGCGCTGTCGCCCCGGAAAGAAGCCGGGCGCTCATCTTCGTAGCGAGTCTTGCGCTCGCTATCGCACTCGCCACACCGCTCTACGTCCTGGTGCGCAATACCGTCTCGCCTCCGCAGATCCAGGACATGCGCACGCTCGCCGAGACGATGCTGCCCTTTGCCGAACCCTCCGATCGCTTGCTGACGCTCGGCTACGCCGAACCCGCGGTCGACTACTACATGCTGCGGTCCGGGCTGCCGCGGCCGTCGGATGTTCTCCGACTGCGCAGGCAGGCCGATGTGCAGCCGCTGCTCGAAACGCTTGCAACGATCCCGCCCGGAGGTCGTTTCTGGTTCGTTACGGTGCACCATCCGCACTGGCCCACGCGCGCCGAGCGGGAGCAGCTCCTGCCGGTCTTCGATCGGATCGCATTCGAGCTGCAGTCGATCGAATCGTTCCGCGGGCACGCCCACCTGTATCGACGACGTTAGCGGGATATCCTGCACGGGATGTCGCGTCGCGCCCCGCCTTGGATTGCCGTCGGACTCACAGTTGGGCTCGCGGTCGTCACCGTCGCGACCTACCGATCCGTCTTGGACCAGCCGTTCCTCGGCTACGACGACGCGGTCTACGTCGTCGACAATCCGGCTGTAAATGGCGGGCTCTCGGTGGCGGGGCTGCGCGAGGCATTCCTGGGCTTCCACGCGGCGAACTGGCACCCGGTCACCTGGCTCTCTCACCAGCTCGACGTGTCGCTGTTTGGCCTCGACGCGTCTGCTCACCACCGAACCAACCTGCTGCTGCACCTCCTGAACGTGCTGTTGCTGTTCTTCTGGTTGGACCGGGCTGTTGGCCCGGAAGCGCGTCGGCGCAATGCCTTCGTCGCTGCGGTCTTCGCCCTGCATCCACTGGGAGTCGACTCGGTCGCTTGGATTGCCGAGCGCAAAAACCTGCTCGCGACCGGCTTTGGCTTCGCGACCTTGCTCGCCTGGACGGAGTACGCACGCTCCCCTTCGCGATCTCGCTATCTCGGGGCACTCGCCTTGTTCGGGCTCGGCGCGATGTCCAAGCCGATGCTGGTCGTGCTCCCGGGCATTCTGTGGTTGGTGGACTACTGGCCGCTCAGCCGTTGGCCGGAGCACTCGCGCACGACCTTGATTGTCGAGAAGCTCCCGCTGCTCGCGGTGTCGTTCGGGACTGCGGGGCTCACCGTGCTGGCGCAGGGCTCCGGTGGGGCGGTCGAAAGTCTCGAACCGTTCCCGATCGGTTTGCGGCTCGCGAATGCGGTCTCCGTGCTGCCGACCTACCTCGGACTCGTGGTGTGGCCTGCCTGGCCGAACGGACTGGCGATCCTGCACCCGCATCCCGGCGCCGCGCTCACGACGACGCGCTGGGTGGTCGCGACCGCGGTCGTTGCGCTGTTCGTCGTCGCGGTCATCGGGTTCGGACGCCGACGCCCCTATCTGTGGGTCGGCGCGGCCTGGGCAGCGCTGGGGCTGTTGCCGGTCATCGGCCTGGTCCAGGTCGGCGCCCAGTCGCACGCCGAACGCTACGCCTACTTCCCGATGGTGGGAGTGGTGATCGGGTTGACCTGGTGGGCATCCGACCTCGCACGGGAGCGTCGCTGTCCGCGCCGTCTCGTCGGTCTATTCGCGGTCGTGGCGTTGCTGCTGCTCGGCGCGGCGACTCGCAGTGAGCTTCGCCACTGGCGCGACGAGATCGCGCTCTTCTCCCGTGCGGTCGAGCTTCACGAGCGCAGCGGGATCGAAACGCGTCACGCGATGATCCTGTACTACCAACTCGGCGTATCGCTCCAGGCGGTGGGCCGCGACGAGGAGGCCGTTGATCGCTACCGCCTCGCGCTTCTGTCGAACGCGGACGACCCACGGCCGCACAACAACCTCGGCTCGGCGCTCGCGTCGCTCGGGCGCTTCGACGAAGCAGCGCACCACTATGCCGAGGCGCTTCGGGTCGCCCCGGCCCACGCCTCGGCGCTGTACAACCTGGCGCACCACGAGTGGCAACGCGGAGATCCGCAGAGGGCTCGCTCGCTCTTTGCGCGGTTCCTGGAGCGGGGGGCGCCGGATGTCGCGAGCCGCGACGTCGCGATCCGCGGACTGCTCGCCCTCGATGCTCCACGGCTCGCAGCGGCTGCCGCACTCCAGGTGTCGCCCCCGACCGCTGCGACGCTCGCGCTCGCGGCCGAGGGGTTGAGCCGGAGCGGCCGCAGCGTTGAAGCGCGCGTTGCACTCGAACGAGCGCTGACCCTGGACCCGACGAGCCGGGCGCTGCGCAACAATCTCGCGTATCGGATCGCGACGACGGAGCCAGATGCCGAAGCGGCCGCACGCGCCGTCCGTTTGATGGAGCAGCTGGCCGCGGAGGCGCCGCTGGACGCAGCAGAACTCGACACACTGGAGGCCGCGAGGGCCGCGGTCCGGGCGACGCGTTAGTCGCTCCAGGCGTAGGGGCCCCGCAGGGTCGCGTTGTGCGGCCCGAAATTGCGTCCTGTCCCCACCTCGATACGACGCGCTTGCGGGCCAGCCGACGATTACGACGACATCCTGGTGGCGCAGCGACAGCAGGATCGGGTCCTCGCCACAGAGGGCATCCCGTTCGGCGAATTGCGGGCGGCACATCCATCCGATCGAGTTCGAGTGGATCAGGTCGATCTCTTGCATCTGGTCCGGCTTGCTGAAGTGGGGATTGATTGGCTTCAGCTGAAACGGTGGAGGCGCCGCCCGGAGCAGCTCGAGCAAGGAGACGCTTTCGAGGAGCTCTCCATCGTGGGTGAGCATCACGATCTGGTGATCGCGTACGGGAACCTCGGGATGGATCTCGGGGACGATCCGATGGTCGTAGCTCAGCGTCGCTATCTCACCGCGGGGGGGGGGGCGCTCGACCTCGTGGTGGAACGGAAGGTCTCGGCTCCAGCGAACGGAACCTGTGGGCTCGAGGCGTAGCAGCAGGCGGACCCGCGAAGACTTCTGTTTGTCCTAGCGCGGGGTGCGCATCGTGGCGAGGACATCCCCGTCTTCGAGCAGGACACTGTTGCCCCACATGGCGCACGGTGAATGCGACCAGCTCCGCAGCACGCGCCCATCGAGCGTTGTGAGCTGCGACGAGCAGCCGTGAACGTTCGTGAAGTAGTTGAGCCCCGGCTGGGTGCGCGCTGGCTCGTGCATGACCACGTCGTCGATGGCGTTGAGCCGTCTTCGGGCGCCGCATCGGAGACGTCGTCGTAGCCGAGCGCGCGCAGGCGGCCAGCTTCTTCGGCATCGATCTGCGGAGCCGATTGCTCGGGAGCGGCGCTCAACGGGCTCGCGTTCGACTCCGGCTTGGCCCTGGCGTGCCGTCGGGGTCAACACGGGCCAGGAGCCAGCACGGCATCGCCACGAGAAGGAGAAGCGCTCGCATGGAGCGCTTGCACATCGGGTTCAGTGGCAGCGCACCGGGTCGAGCAGCGGCATCGCGCACGCCGGCGTCAGTCGGTGCGCGGGAGCGGCTGCTGCGAGCCGATACGACGGGCCAGTTCTGTGGCGTCGACGCCTTCGAGCCGGCGTGCGCGAACGACGACGCCGGGTTCCCGCTGGGCGCTCACGTTCGGATTCACGAACTCCCAGACGCGATCGCCGTCCGGAGTGACCTCGAAGATGCGTCCCTTTTCCGACTCGGTGATCAGGGTGTTTCCGTTGCCGAGGCGTTGCGAAGCCCCGCGCGTTCGCGAGTAGAAATCCTGCGGGGTTTCACTTCGGTATTCCCAGACGATTTCGCCGCTGCGCGGATCGAGTTCGACGACGCGCGACCAGTCCCGGCCGAGGCCGTTGTCGAAGGTCAGGATGTTTCCGCTCGGCAGCAGCGTTGCATCGTGCGGACCGGACAGTTCACCCGGCCCCCAGCTCCAGATGACCCGTCGCTCGCTCCAGTCGAGCATCACCAGCACGTCCTGATTCCGCACACACACGAGCACACTGTCCGCGCGGAAGATGGGGTGCGTTCCGATCAGTGCCGTCTCGCGGATCCATTCGACCGAGTTGCTGTGATAGAGATCGATCTCGCGAGCGCCTTCGAAGCGACGAGCCCGTACCGCTTGCAGGTCGAGTGGCGGATCGGCGGCCAGGCCCGCATCCCACAGCGACAGCTGATCGAGGATTTCCCCATCGCCCGACAGGCGGGTGATGAGGTGATCGCGCACGGGCACCGACGCGTGGACGCTCAGCAGCCGGCGGAAGGCGTGGGTCATCGCGAGCAGATCGCCGCCCGGCATCTCCTCGACGTCGTGATGGACGCGCAGCGGGACTCGCCACCGGATCGTTCCATCCCATGCCAATCGGAGCAGGAAGCGAGCGGCGTCGGACTCTTCTGGGGTCTTGCCCTGCTTCTCTCGCGTCGTTACGAGCAGGTCTCCGTCCGGTAGTAGGACGGTGTTGTCCCAGCGGTAACAGGGGCTGCCCGACCAGCTCTGGAGCCGTGCTCCCTCGGCGTCGATCAGATGCGTTTCGCACGCGCGTGCATCGGTGTAGAGCGTTACGCCGGGTTGGCTTCGTTCCGGATCGTGGTGGACGACACCGATGGTCGCGTCTGCAGGCAGGGCCTGGCCGGAATTCACGTAGCCGAGGGCCCGAAGTTGCTCAAGGCGGTCGGTGTCGATCGCGTCGTCGTCGGTTGCGCTCGGCGTGCCGCGTCGCACCCCGAGATCGACCGAGAATGCACCGTTGCGGGACGTGAAGGTCTCGATCTCGAAGCCTTCGAGTGCGGCAGAGAAATCGAGCCATTCGACGATCCGATCGGAGGATCCGTCGACAGCGATGCTGCGGCGACGCGGTCGTGGCACAACCGCGAAGTCGGCTTGCGCTTCGTCGACGATCCTGCGCGCGGTTTCGGTGATGCTCTCGCCCTCGCGGCGGTGGGTCGACCAGGTCGGGCGGTTCCAGAAGATCACCGAGGTGGCGTTCTGCTTGCGCATCAGGAACAGCATCTCGCTGTGGTCCAGGAATGCGACGCGGCCGTCGCCGATTCGTTCCCGCAATGCGCCGGCGACTTCGCGTTGATCGGTCAGGCTGGCCCGGTTGTGGACGGGCTTGACGCGTTTCATCTCGATGTCGGGTCGCAGGGGGCCGGGTCGGCCCAGCCCGATCGCGATCAGGCAGGTCGCAAGCACCACCCCCGTCTTCGATCCGTCGCTGCGTGCAATCCTGCGGTCGATCGCAGCAAAGCTGGCGACTGCGAATGCGGCCAGGAAGAAGGCCGCGCTCTGGAGAAGCAGGAAGTAGTCGCCGTACCACTGGAAGTCGAAGAGGCTGAAGCCGACGACGCCGAAGTGGTACACGACGAGCGGTAGCAGCAGGGTGAACTCTCGGCGGGCGCGCAGCCAGGCCAGCGTGACCGGGACGCCGAGCCAGCTCAGGTAGAAGAGCCAGGCCTGCCCGCTGCTCTGGCTTGCCACCGCGATCGAGGCGAGACGTCGCATCAGCGACGAGTTGCCCGCAACCTCTGCACCGCGGAAGAACGAAGCCGCGATCACCTGCTCGATCGTGGCGCCCACGGCTCCGGTTACGGCGTAGTAGAGAAGGAAGGGCGCCAGCCCGGCAGCGCCGCCCGCCGCGACCTCGAGCGCAGGGCGCCACCCTGCGCGTTCGCGACCGATCACGAGTGCCGAGACGAAGGCGGCGAGCCACGCGATGACGCCGATCTGCCAGTCCATGAACGCGAGTGCGCCAGCGACACCGGCCCAGAACCAACGGCCGCGGTCGACCAGCAAGGCCATGCAAAGCGCGGCAACGCCCATCCATAATTTTGGGAGATTGCCGACCGAAGCGAGCAAGCCCATCAGGCTGAAGCTGCACCAGGCGAGAACACCGAGCAGTCCAGAGATCCCGCGTCCACCTCCGAGCCGGCGGAAGACAACGAAGCTCAGCATTCCGGCGAACGCGAGCGCGCCGAGGTAGCCGGCGCGGATGACGAGCAGCGGATCGAGGCCGAGTCCCTCGCCCAGCTTGAACATCAGTGCGCCGACATAGCTAGTCAGTTGAGTCTTGTTGTCGAACAGGTCGAGGTGGTGGACGGCCCCCTCGTTCAACTGCCAGGCGAAGTAGAGGTAGTACCGGGCATCGGTAACGATCGGCATCTCGCGGATGTCGAAGCTCGCGAAGTGGATCGCGCAGACGGCAAGGGCCGCGAGCCATGCGCCGCGGCGCTCGAGCGCAGTTTCCTCAGGCGCTCCAGTGTTCGCAGCGGGGCTCGTCACGCGGGGGATGCTATAGCCCCCGGGCCAAATCGCGACTGCTGACGAGATCCGACCGGCGGCACACCCGACTCCCCGCGGGGTATCTGTATCCTGTTGGTTCCCGTTCGGTCCGTCCGCAGCGAGCCGGTTGCTGTACAAGGGTGGGCAGGGACACGCGGGCGGCTGGGGTCCGCGGTCCAGGCGTGAAATCGAGCTAGCGTTGGGCGCTCGAAAGTTCGCTCGAGTGGCGGGGTCTTGTCCTTCGTGTTGCGCGTCTGCTGGCTACCTTCTGGTCTCGCACCGGGTCTTGCACTTGGCCTCGTGGTGCTCGCCGCTTGTGGCTCTCCGTCGCGGCCGAGCGTCCTGCTGATCACCATCGATACGCTGCGCGCGGATGCCCTCGGCGTCTACGGCGCCGAGCCGTCGCCTTCCCCGCAGATCGATGCCCTCGCAGCCGAAGCGGCGGTATTCGAGCACGTCATTTCGCCCATGCCGATGACTCGGCCCGCCCACTTCTCGATGTTCACCGCTCGCTATCCACGCGAGCACGGCGTTCTGAACAATCGGCTCTCGTTGCCCGAGGACGCCCATACACTCGCCGAAGAGCTGCAGGCGCACGGCTACCGCACGGGAGCATTCGTCGCCGTGGCGATCTTGTCCGAGACGTCGGGCGCGTCGCAGGGGTTCGAAGTAATGGATGCACCGCGGCGGCGGCAGCGTCACGCGGAGGGTGTCGTAGCGCCGACGCTCGAGTGGCTCGGTTCACTGGACCCCGCCGATCCCTTCTTCGCCTGGGTCCATTTGTTCGACCCGCATCAACCGTACGAGCAGCCCGACGCCGTGCTCGGGGATGTCGACGCCGAGCTGCTGCGCGCCTATCCGAAGCTCGAATGGTCCGACTTCTACCGCGTTGCGGAAGCCAACGGTGGCGACATCCCGCGGGCCGTTTTGGACCACGCGCTCGCGCTGTACCGCTCGGAAGTCGCCTACGCGGACCGCGAGGTCGGTCGCCTGCTCGATGGGCTTCGCGCCGTGCGTGACCTCGACGACGTCGTGGTCGTGGTGACGGCGGATCACGGCGAGTGCTTCGAGAACGGCGTCTATTTCGAGCACGCCGACTGCCTGCAGCAGGGTGCCCTGCGGGTTCCGTTGATTGTGCGGCACCCCGAATCGTTCGAGCCCGGAGCGCGCATCGATACGCTGGCAAGCCACGTGGATCTCGCACCGACATTGCTCCAAGCTGTCGGCGTTGCCGCGCCGGAGTCGTTTGGTGGGATGGCCTTGCAACGTCCTCTCGACGCCGCGCGTCGAGTGCTCGTGCAGTATCCGTTCTACCAGTCGAGGGCGGTCGCCGGCCGGCTCGAGAAGCGCAAGGTGATCGAGACGGTCGCCGGCGAAACGGCGACGCCGGTGGTCGTCAGCGAGGAGAAGCTGGGCCTCGTCGGCCGCGACTGGAGCTATCTGCGGAGCGGAGCGCGCGAGGAGCTCTACCGACTCGGCGCCCGGCCCGACGAGTGGACGAACCGGGCGCCCGAGCAGCCGATCGTGCGGGCCGACTGGTCGGCCGAGCTGGACGCGATGATGGATCGCCACCCGCTGAACGTGCTCGACGCGGGCGAGATCAACGAAGAGCTGCGCGCGACGCTCGAAGCGCTGGGTTACATCCAGCCTCCGTCGGGTGATTCGTCTCCCCCCTCCGGTGGCGGGCGCTAGCCGCGGCTATTCCACGTATCCGAGCGCCTCGAGCGTGGCGCGCTCGTGTGCAGAGAGTTCTCGGTCGACGGGTTGGGTTGTGACCGCAAGCTCGCCCGCGAGTCGTTCGATCCGCGCTCGGTGGGCGGCCGCGATGTCGGGGTGTTGTTTTGCGACGTTCGCGGTCTCGCCGGGGTCGGCCTCGAGATCGTAGAGGAACAGCTTGCTGTCGCGGCGACGGATGGTGCTCTTCCAGCGTCCGGCGTCGTCGATGTAGGTCTGGAAGCGGCGCTCGCTGACATAGTGCTCCTGCGAACCCGGGGCCTTGTCTTCCGGACGGCGCAGCCCGGCAATTCGTTCGAGCAGGTGGAACACGTCGCTGGTTCGCAGTGGCGCGGCCAGAGTCCCGGGGCCATCGGAGTCGTCGGTAACGGGTGGTGACACGATCAGCGGAATCGCAAGCACCTCTTCGAACGACGGGTTGCCGTAGTGGCTCGGCGTGCCCGGGGGACGGTGTTGCTCGCCGAGGCGTTCGCCGTGGTCGGCGGTGAAGACGACCGTGGCGCCAGCGAGCAGCCCCTCCCGTTCGAGGTCGTCGAGCAACTTGCCGACGGCCCGATCGAGCAGCCGAACCGAGGTGGGGTAGTCGGTCTTCAGGTAGTGGTAGTCGTGAACATCCATGAAGTGGACGTACAGGAAGAAGTGATCGTCGCGCCGGCGCCGGATCGCCTCGCTTGCGGCGCGCGTCACGTGGTTCCACGCGCGGAGCTCACTTAGCCGGGTGCGCTCGTCGCGGGTCTGTTCGATTGGCCGGTCCGGGGATCCGACTTCGACCCATTCGTCGAAGCCGCGCCGGAAGCCGGACTTGCCGAACAGGAACTGATTGGAGGGCACCCCGATCGTCCAGTAGCCGGCCGCTTGCATCCGCTCTCCGAGCGTCGGAAGGCCCTCGGGCAGACAGGCCGGTGACAGGCTGTCGACGGCGAAGCGCGCCATGCCGCACCAGGTCTCGCTGTTCCAGTGGAGAGAGCGCGCCGCCGTCTCGGTCTCGAGGCTCGGCGTTTTCCCGGTGAACAGGGAGCCCATCGACATCGTCGTCTGGTGGAACGCTGCTCGCACATTGGAAAACGCCTGTCCGCGTGCGGCGAGCGCATCGATTCGAGGGGTCGTGTCGCCGCCCCCGTAGGCAGAGACGTGATCGCGCCGCAGCGTATCGACGACGATCAACACGATGCGGTCGGCCGCGGGCTCGGACGTCGAGCACGCGATGATCAACGCGCCCATCAGTGGGACGAGGGTAAGGATCCGCGGGCGGAGGGGCACGGTGGGCGAGTGTAACGGCCGCACCGCGTCGGTCCCATTGCCTGCCGGGGAGAGGGTATCCTGCCAGGTCATCGGCGGCTGCCGATCGAGGAGGTCCTACTCATGCTGCGCGCACAGATTCACGAGCCCGGAGTCGTCCGGCTCGACGATGTCGACGAACCCACTCTGGGGCCGCGAGATGCCATCGTCGATGTTGCGGCGTGTGGGATCTGCGGAAGTGATGTCGGCTATGTGAAGCTCGGTGGCGTCGCGGGACCGGTGCCGGAACCGATGCCGCTTGGCCACGAGTTGTCGGGCACGGTGGCCGAGGTGGGCGGCGAGGTGGAGTGCATCTCTCCGGGTGCCCGCGTCGTACTGAACCCGGGAGCGACCGGTTTTGCGATTGGCAACGGCGGCCCGGAGGGTGGCTTTTCGCGGCGGTTGCTCGTCCGAGAGGCCGCGCAGGGGCGAAGCCTCTTCCCGATTCCCGACGAGATGTCCTTCGAGATCGCGGCGTTGGCCGAGCCGCTCGGGGTGGGGATGAATGCGGTCGATCGGTCACGGGCGGAGAAGGGTGACCGCGTCGTCGTGATCGGTGCCGGCCCGATTGGCCTGGCCGCCGTCGCGACGCTGGCAGACCGCGGCTTCGACGATGTCACGGCGGTCGATCTCTCGCCGACGCGGCTCGAGGTTGCGCGCAAGCTAGGCGCCCGACATACCATCGATCCGAGTGACCAGGACATGTGGAAGGAGCTGGTTCGTCTCCATGGGACGACGAATTTTCTCGGGGCGGACTACGCCGATGCCAACGTCTTCATCGAGGCCTCGGGCTCACCCGTCGTTCTGAAGCAACTGATCGAGAGGGCGCGTCCTGAGGCACGTATCTCGATCGTTGCCCTGCAGCGCACGCCGATCGAAGTCCACTTCATGCTCGTGATGATGAAGCAGCTCATGCTGCAGGGGGCGATGGAGTATCCGGAGCGGTACGAGAACATGATCGAGCTGCTGGCGCGCCGCGATCTCGCGCCGATGATCACGCACCGTTTCGCGCTCGACGAGTTCTTGTCTGGGATGGCGGTCGCGCAGGACCCGAAGCTGGGCGC
>Ga0055584_100007599_pt1 | contig 10621 bp, 6 predicted proteins | sample OSDHelmetaG_FD_58716 | JGI IMG/M metagenome (GOLD analysis project Ga0055584, IMG submission 58716) | Pelagic marine sediment microbial communities from the LTER site Helgoland, North Sea, for post-phytoplankton bloom and carbon turnover... | ecosystem: Environmental > Aquatic > Marine >...
CGGCATCCTCCCGGGTGCGGCGGAGTTGCCACCAGACCAGCGGATGAAACCAGTACACTGCGGCGGCCAGACGGACGATCAATGTGGCCAGTCCGTCATGGCGACGAACATGGCCCAGTTCGTGAAGCAGGACAGCGTCCAGGCGCTCGGCAGACCAGGCCAAGGCTTGCTGCGGCAGGATGACGGCGGGGCGCAGAAAGCCCCACACATGCGGAATGCAGGATCGCTCACCCAGCACGACCTTGATCTGTCGGTTGAGACCCATGGCCTCCGCCAGCTGTGCACCGCGCCCCGCCATGGCGGCAGGCGCCGGACGCGAGCCATAGGTCACCTGCCAGGAAACCATGATCAGATCAACCAGGAGGCGCAGGCTCATGGCGACAGTCACTGTTCCCCAGATGGTGATGGCCGTCCGGACCAGGTATCCCTCAGACGGCATGCGCAGCGAGAGAACACCCAGCAACAGCAGGCAGGCCATCCCGATGGTGGTGACCAGATGACGCACCGCCGGGCGCCCCCGTCCTATGAGTGTGCCGGCAAGGAGAACAACCGAAGCCAGCAGTGTCACGCGGATGAGAAAATCCGGCTTCCAGGGCAGAAGGGAGGAAACACAGGAGACCACTTCGCTCTCCATGATTGCCAGGGTCATCGACCGCTCCCTCCGGCCAGCGGCCGGAGTTTCTTGGCGGAGCGGTCTGTTTCCTCTTCCACTTCCACCTGGGTCAGGGTCGCCTCCAGGCGTTCCAGTTCCTGCTCATCAAGATCGATCTCGGAATGCCTCAGCAGGGCCAGGGCAGCACGTGCTGCCGATCCCTGGTAGAAGGTCTTCACCAGGCGCGTGAGGGCATGCTCACGGGCCACCTCGAAGTCCATGGCCGGAGCATAGATATGCCGAGGGCCGCTGGCGTTGCAGACGGCGTACCCCTTCTCGGCCAGGATGCGGAGTGTTGTGCGCACGGCATCATAACTGGGCGGATCGGGAATTTCATCCCGGACCTGCAAGGCCGTGGCCTGCCGGTGGCGCAGCAGAACGTCCATGATCTGACGCTCACGGCGGCTGAGATCCTCCACCGGTGCGGTTTTGCGTCGCGACAAGGCGTCCTCCGTCGATTCATTCCCCGGCAATCGGCCTGACCAATCTGGCCCCGACCAGGGATGGTGATTTTTTACCGGATGGCCGGTAAATAATTACCACCTGATTTGCCCGTTGTCAAACTCTTTTTTCATGGAGAGGTGCAGAAACATCTTTCTGGACATCTTTTCCTGCCGGGCTTCATCTCTCAGACCCCTGTCGATATTCCTCAAACAGGGTTCAATTCCTCAAATCGGGAGGCCTGCAGGAATCCTGCGGGCAATCCACAAGGGATGAGCCGGCTCTTTTGCAGATCGCCACCGTGGCACGGCGGTTGCTTTATCCTCCCTCAAACTTCTTGAACCGGAGGCGACAGGATGAAATTCGAGACGATCACGAGTTCAAGGGCAGCCAGGATGGCCGGTATGGCCGCCTGTGTGGCCATCATCAGCTTGACGGCAAGCCCGGCAGTGGCGCAGCACCGGGTGCGCATGCCGGCGAGCAAGGCAAAGGTGGAGTTGCCGGCGGGCAAGGACAGCATCCGGCTTCCCCTGCAGACCAGCGGCGATCACATCATCCTGGATATCTCGGTGAACGGTTCGGATCCGCTGTCGGTTGTCCTCGATACGGGGATGCCCATGGGGGGACTGGCGCTGTTTGATACCGAGGAGGTGCAGGCCCTCGGCCTGGAGTACAGCCCCATGGAGGCCCAGGTGGGCGGAGCCGGGGGTGACGGCAAGGTCACCCAGGCGAAGATCGCCAATGGCGTCAGCCTGAACCTGGGTGGCGCCGTCTTCGACAACACCATGGTCCTGGTGCTCCCCGCCATGAAGCACTTCTCCCTGAACCACGCCGGCATCATCGGCGCAGCCGTGTTCAACAGCTTCGCAGTGACCTTTGATTATGACGCCGGCGAGATCGTGCTGACTCGCCCTGAGGCGTTCACTCCACCTGCCGGGGCCGCCGCTGTGGACCTGGAACTCAAGGGCAATCTTCCTTATCTGAATGCGACCGTGGCCGTCGGCGCCGAGCAGGAAACACCCATCCAGCTGGTCCTGGATCTGGGTGCCGTCCACGCCGTGTCACTCAACACCAGCAAGAACGACGCCCTCTCCATTCCCGGCGATGCCATCGAGACCCACATCGGACGCGGACTCAGCGGTGCCATCCGCGGCAACGTGGGGCGCATCCCCGGTTTCACTCTCGGTGGCAATACTCTCGAGGGTGTGGTGGCCACCTTCCCTGGCCCTGAGCATGAGAATCCCCGGGGCATCGATTCCCTGGACGGCAACCTGGGCATGGGCGTCATGAGCCGCTTCAACTTCACCCTGGACTACGCCGCCAGCAAGCTGTACCTGCAACCCAACAAGGATTTCGCCGACCCCTATGAATGGAACATGTCCGGCTTGACCCTGGAACCCGGCGAGGGCGAGGGCCTGGAGGTGAGCGAGATCGTCCCCGGGTCGCCTGGCGCTGCTGCCGGCCTGCAGGAGGGAGACGTGGTCCTGGCCCTGAATGGTGAAATCGTCTCGGGCGCCGATCGCGTGCGCGTGCGGGATCTGTTCCAGCAGGAAGGCCAGGAGATCTCCGTGCGCTACCGGCGCGGCGATACCACCGAATCCACCCGCTTCAAGCTGCAGCGAATGATCTGATCCTGGTCAGGATTTCTTCTTGTACAGCCCATCGAAGGCAGTGGTCCAGGTCTTACCCTTGTCGCTGGACTGCTGCCAGTGCTGGCGCACCGTGCCATCCTCGTTGTCGTACCAGGTGACCCGGTTCATGACCATCTCGCCCTGCTGAGTCCTGGACTCGCCCTCGAGGATCATCTTGCCATCCTTGTAGTCACCGGACATGTCCAGGATGGTACCGTTGCGCCACACCCAGAACTGATGCCACTTGCCGGTCTGGGGGTTGAAGAAATTGAAGCTGGAGCCGGCAGTGCCCTGGGCTCCGGCCCAGGTCTCCTGCAGAACACAACCGTCCAGGATCGGCTGGATGCTGTTGGATCCTGCCACGTTATCATCGGCAAAGACCTCCCACTCACCGATCCAGAAGTCGAACTCATGGGCCTTGTCGTTGGAGCATTTTCCCTGAGCTTGCTGGGCCATTGCCGGGACGGCCGCGGCAAAGGTGAGGATTACCAGTGACAGCGCGATCTTTTTCCCCAAGGACAGCATGTAAGACCTCCTCATGTCTGAATTGCGGGCCGTGGTGGACGGCCCCCGCAAGAATGCGGGCTGAAAAATCTTATTTCAGCATGGCCGGCGTTGTGCGGCCCTCGCATCAATGACTGCGGAGAACAGCCAGCGGACTTGCCAGTGGCAAGCGCCAGGCCGCGGCCTCACGACTGTTGCGAACCAGCAACAGATCGCCGTACAGGGCCATGTTGTTCCAGGTGGGGCCGTGTACAGCCTGAAAACGGCCGAGAACCCTGTTGGGCTCCTCTGTCGTCATGTCCACCAGGACGACCTCACCATCCTCGGTGAGCACCAGCAACTGGTGGTCCACAGCCAGGATCTGCCCGTGGCCATAGCGCCCGGCCTTCCAGATCCGCCGCCCGGTCTCCAGTTCCACGCATTCCAGGATGCCGTCGGAGAGGCCATAGATGAAGCCGTCCTGGATCACCACCTGGGTGAACTTGGTGCGCATGACCCGGCTGTCGGCCCAGATTTCCTGGACGTCCAGGCTGCCATCATCCCGCGGCGTCAACCTCAACAGGGCGGCCCCGCCCCCGTAGCCCTTGGAGATGAAGACGCGGTCGGGAGCCACCGGGACGGCCTGGGATGAACTGGAGTTACTGGGCGTGTTGCCCGGCCATGGGTGCTCCCACAGCATTCTCCCCGTCTCCGGGTCGTAGCCGCCGAGGTTGTCCTCGTTGACGTTGAGGATCTGCTGCACACCGGCGACCGTGGCCATGTTGGGTGAAGAGAAACTGATCTGCCGGTCTCCCGTCTCCCAGATGGTCTCGCCGGTCAACCTGTTGAATGCCGCCAGCGAGGCGATCTCACCACCCTTGTTCCCGCCGGCCGGAAGGTACACAACATCGCCCACCACCAGCGGTGAGTTGGAACGTCCGAACTGGATGCTGGCAAACTCCTGTTCGGAGGTCACACCGTAGTCCGCCAGCAGATCCCGTTCCCAGACGACCTCACCGGTGGCACCTTCCAGGCAGACAAACCGGCCGGTAGCGCCCAGAGTATAGACGCGGCCCTGATGGATGGTCGGTGTGCTGCGTGGACCGATGCCTCCCAGTGGATGAGAAAACCGGCCGGGAGCACTGTTGATCCACAGCAGTTCCCCGGTGGTGGCATCGTAGGCCGTGATCGCTTCATCCTCGCCACGCTGTTCCATGGTCACGGCGATGCCGTTGACGATGGCAAAGGCCGAATGTCCCTGACCGATGGGCCGGCGCCAGATCTCCTCCGGTGTCCGGGTTGCCCAGTCACCCTGGAGCCGGACGTTTTCCAGATGCGCATTGCGCCGGGCTCCCAGGAAGCCAGGGTAATCCTCAGCGGTGGTGGTTTGCAGATCCACGGCCTGGCCGGGAGGCGTGGTGGCGTCTTCCAGACTGGGGCCATCAGCAAGCGTGAACTGGGGCACCATGTTGCCGCTGACCCCCTCGAAGCGAAAGATGTTGAAAAAGACCACTGCCGACAAGATCAGCAGGACCGGCAGTCCAAAGCGCCACTTGCGAGCGTAAGCTGAGAAGAAGATGAACCAGGGCGCCAGGATGATCATCGCCAGGATGCCCAGCATGGCGCTGTTGACATTGGTCATGCCCTGATCGCCGGCCGAGTCGGTGACCCGGATCCACAGCATGTAGCCCAGCACTCCCGTCAGAAGAAGTCGCATCCAGATGGGTGGCCAGTACTTGCGTACCTTCTTGCGCTCAGCGGACACTGTTCCTCCTTCGCCGGGAACCGCCGGATTCGGGTTGCATCATTATAGGGGGAAACGGTCCCGTGGTATCTTGCAGGGATGAACACCACGTCCCGCAGCAATCTTCCCCTGATCCTGCTGCCCCTGGCCAAGCTCCTGGTCCACCTTGCAACCTATCAGGGTTACGGCATGTTCCGGGATGAGTACTACTATCTGGCCTGTGCCGATCACCTGGCCTGGGGCTATGTGGATCAGCCGCCCTTTTCCATGGCCGTACTCTGGCTGGGAAATCTTCTCATGGGCGATTCTCTGCTGGCGGTGCGACTGCTACCGGCCCTGGCCGGTGCAGGCACTGTGCTGCTGGCAGGACTCATGGTCCGTCGCCTCGGTGGTGGGGTGGCAGCCCAGTCCCTGGCCATGATCGCCGTCATCGCCGCGCCGTACCACCTGGCACTGGACCACTTCTTCTCCATGAACGCCTTCGACATTCTCATCTGGGCTCTGGCTGCCTACCTGATCATGGGCCTGGCCGAGAAGGCGACTCTGCGGGCCTGGCTTTTCCTGGGAGTGGTTCTGGGCTTCGGCCTCATGAACAAGATGAGTGTGTTGTGGCTGGGCATGGGTCTGCTGGTGGGCATCCTGGCCACCGACCGGCGGCGCTGGCTGCGAACGCCGGGACCGTGGTTGGCCGCCGGACTGGCCGGCCTCATCTTCTTGCCTCACATCCTCTGGCAGGTGGCCAACGACTGGCCGACCCTGGAGTTCATCCGTAACGCCGGCCAGAACAAGATGGCCACCATACAGCCGATCCAGTTCATGACCCGGCAACTGATGATGATGAATCCGCTGAGCCTTCCCCTGTGGCTGGGCGGACTGATCTGGTTGCTCATCTCGGCCAGGGGGCGCCGCTTTCGCCTGCTGGGGATCATCTATCTGACCGTACTGGCCTTGCTATTACTCAATGGCACAAGCCGGGCAGGCTATCTGGGACCGGCTTACATCTGGTTGCTGGCGGCCGGCAGCGTCTGGGTCGAAGGGCTGTCTCGCCGGCTGGCCTGGGGGACAGCAGGTGTGCTGGTGATATCCGGAGCCGTGCTAGCTCCCCTGGCTATACCCATCCTGCCGGTGGAGCGGTACATCCCCTACGCTGCCGCTCTGGGCGAAGCGCCGTCCACCGAAGAGCGCAAGGAGGTCGCAGCCCTGGGCCAGTTCTATGCCGACATGCACGGCTGGGAAGAAATCGCAGGCGTGGTTTCGGCTGCATACGGGCAACTCACACCAGCAGAGAAGGAGAAGGCGGCGTTCTTCGCCTACAACTACGGTGATGCTGGCGCCATCAGCCGCCTGGGACGGTCCATGGACCTGCCTCCGGCGATCTCGGGACACAACAACTACTGGCTCTGGGGGCCCGGCGATTTCGATGGCCAGGTGGCCATCATCATCGGCGATAGCCGTGAAGATCATCTGGCGAGCTTCGCCAGCGTCACCCAGGCCGGCATGGTGGACTGCGGCTACTGCATGCCCTACGAGAATAATCGTCCGGTGTGGATCTGCCGCGGCCTGAAGCGACCCGTGACGGAGGTCTGGCCCGACCTCAAGCACTATGATTGAGTGAGATGATGACCCTGGAACCCGGCAAGAACCTCGGCCACTACCGTCTCGTGGAGAAGATTGGCGAAGGCGGCATGGGCGTGGTGTGGAAGGCGGTGGACACCTCTCTCGATCGTGATGTGGCCATCAAGATCCTGCCTGATGCTCTGGCCGGTGACCCCACTCGCCTGGCCCGCTTCGAGCGGGAGGCCAAGCTGCTGGCTTCTCTGAACCACCCGGGCATCGCCGTTATCCATGGCCTGCACGCCGGGGAGGGTCTTCATTTCCTGGCCATGGAACTGATCCCGGGCGAGGATCTGGCTCAACGCCTGGCCCGTGGCCCTGTGCCCCTGAACGAGGCTCTCGCCATGGCTCTCCAGATCGCCGAGGCCATGGAAGCAGCTCACGATCGGGGCGTGATTCACCGGGACCTCAAGCCCGCCAACATCCTGGTGACACCCGAGGGTACGGTGAAGATCCTGGACTTCGGTCTGGCCAAGGCCCTCTCTGCCGACGGTGCCAATGACACGGACATGTCCATGTCCCCCACCATGACCTCGGCCGGAACCATTGCCGGAATGATCCTGGGTACTGCCGCCTACATGAGCCCGGAGCAGGCCCACGGGCGGCCCGTGGATCGTCGAGCAGACATCTGGGCGTTCGGTGTGGTCCTCTTCGAGTTGATCTCCGGCAAGGGCACCTTTCGTGGTGAATCGGTCAGCGACACTCTCGCCTCGGTCCTCAAGCTTGAACCGGACTGGTCCATACTCTCCGCTGCGCCTGCGAGTCTCACCTCTCTTCTCAGACGCTGCCTGACCAAGGATCCGCACCATCGCCTGCAGGCCATCGGTGAGGCCCGCATCGCGCTGGAGAAGATCGGGGACGGCAGCCTTGAGCCGGCCGGGAATGATGAGTCCGGCTCAGGAGCACCGTCAGGCACCCGGCTCATGGCGCTGGTGCCGTGGTCACTGGCAGGAATCATGGCCGTGGTGGCGGCAGTCATGCTGTGGAGCGGCAGGGTATCCGCCCCGCCTGCCACCCCGGCCGGGCCGACCACCAGGCTCCATATTTCACTTGGCTCCGACGACCCGGATCAAGGCGGCCTGCCGCTGGTCAACCAGGGACCTGCTTTTGCCCTGTCTCCAGAGGGGCAGCGGGTGGCCTACATTCTGAACGGGGCGGCGGGAGAGACACTGTGGGTTAGGGAGCTGAACAGCCTCAAGGTGCACCTTCTGCCCGAGACAACCGGTGCCACCGCTCCCTTCTTCTCGGCCGACGGTGAGAGCATCGGCTTCTTCGCCGGTGGCCAGCTCAAGAGGACGCCGGTGGCCGGCGGCCCGGTGACCGTGGTGGCCGAGGCGCGCACCGGACGCGGCGGAACCTGGTGCGCCGACGGAAGCATCGTCTTCGCCCCGGATGTTCGCAGCGGCCTGGTGAGGGTGTCGGCGGCGGGAGGCACACCAGAGCCCCTCACCACCCTTGACCCGGATACCGAGGAACGGTCGCATCGCTGGCCATCCTGTCTCGCCGATGGAAGCGCGGTCCTCTTCATGACCCAGTACGACGGCAAGGACTATGACGACGGAGCGCTGGAGGCCGTCAACCTGGACTCCCTGGAAAGAACAACACTCCACCTGGGCGGCGCCTTCCCACGGGCCCTGAACGATCGTCACCTTCTGTTCGCCCGCCGGGGTCAAATGTTTCATGCGCCTCTGGATGCCGCCGCTCTGACCCTGACCGACCGGGCCACGCCTGTACTGGATGATCTCATGTCCAGCACGGGTAACCAGGCCGCCGGCGACGGCAGCGCTCAGTTCGCGGTGAACGACGATGGCCTTCTCATCTACAGAATGGGCTGGAGCGCCACCAACAGCTTCCCCATGATCTGGGTTGATCGAGAGGGCAAGGCCGGTGCAGCGTTCAGCCAGCCAGGCACCTACACCGGACCGCGGGTTTCTCCCGATGGCCGCAAGGTGGCCTATGGGACCATCAGCGGCACCAGTAATCACATCGTGGTCCTGGACCTGGAGGATGGCAAGGTGACCCGGCTGACCTTCGGCGACGGGTCGCATTACTTTCCCGTCTGGACATGGGATAGCCAGCATGTGATCTACTCAAAGGATACCGATTACTCGGGAAACGCAGGCATGGGCGGCACGGGAATTTTCATCACACGTGCCGATGGCTCAGAAGCTCCCAGAATGATCTTCCAGGGAGAAGTCCGAGACAGCAGAGACTTGACCGGCCAGCGCATTGCCATGATCAATCCTTCCTCTCCTTCACCAGATATGCGTACTCTGGTAATGCAGGGCAGCACGACTGGAGGAGGATGGGACCTCAGCCTCCTGCATCTGGATGCAAACGGCAAGATGGAATCCCAGGAGAGTTTCGCCGCCACCCAGTTCACTGAGTTGTATGGCGAATTCTCTCCTGATGGCAGTCTCATCGCCTATCAGTCCAACGAGAGTGGCATCACCCAGATCTACGTGCGGCCCTACCCGGATACGGGAGGCCGCTGGCAAATTTCCAGCGGCGGAGGCGCTTTCCCGCGCTGGTCCGGTGACGGGACGGAACTCTTCTTCCGCGCCGGACAGGCCATGATGGCGGTGAGCGTGGCCAGGCGAGGCGACACCGGGCGGCCGAGGTTCGGCAGGCCCACCGAGCTATTCCAGGGCACGTTCCTGGATCTGAACCCGTTCTCGGCCTACGACCCGGCACCTGATGGGCAGAGATTCGTCATGTTTCCCGGTCCCTCCACCGACGCCAGTGCTGGCAGCAAGGCCGTCGCCGTGTTCAACTGGCTGGGAGAACTGGAAAAGTAATGGTTCATCGGCCGGATCGACCTGACCGGAATCCCGGGGGCATCATTCAGGATACCTGCAGGGACGCGGGTCAGACAGCATGATCGGCCGCACCATCTCCCATTACCGCATTCTCTCCACGCTGGGCGCCGGCGGCATGGGAGTGGTCTACAAGGCGGAGGACCTGCGCCTGCGCCGACCGGTGGCCATCAAGATTCTCAATCCCGGCGCCATGGACGACCCGGAAACACGCCAGCGCTTTCTGCTGGAAGCCCGTGCGGCCTCGGCACTGGATCACGAGAACATCTGCGCCATCCACCAGATCGATGAAACCGACGACCAGCAGATGTTCCTGGTCATGGGCTACTACGACGGCGAAACCCTGCGGCAAAAGATCGACAACAGCGCCTACGATCCCGGGACCACACTGACCATTGCCGGCCAGATCTGCAGTGGTCTGGGATACGCCCACCAGTGCGGCATCGTCCATCGGGATATCAAGCCCACCAACATCATGATCACCCGCCGGGAGCAGGTGAAGATCCTGGATTTCGGTCTGGTCAAGATGGAGGGCAACGATGAACTGACTCTTCCCAATTCAGTCCTGGGCACCATCAAGTACATGTCACCGGAGCAGGCTTCCGGCCAGGAAGCCGATCTCCGCACCGACATCTGGTCGGCAGGAGTGCTCTTCTACGAGATGCTGACGGCAACCCACCCATTCGACGGCGCCCATGGGCCGGCCATCCTGAATGCCATCCTCACCCGTGAGCCCAGAGCACTGACCGAGGTCTGCCCCAATGTACCCCAGGCCATGGCCGGCGCCATCCATGCGGCCCTGGCCAAGGACAGATCGGATCGCCCCCCGACCATGGCGGCATTCCTCAAGGCCCTGGGCCTGAACGTTCCCCGCAGCCTTTCAAGCCGCGCCGGCGTGGGACCGGCAGGAGCCCCTGCGGACAGCGCATCTCATCTGGATCCGTCCATCCTGGTTCTCCCCTTCGCCAACCTGTCCAGCGAACCCGATAGCGACTATTTCAGTGATGGCCTGACCGAGGAGATCATCACCGACCTCTCGTCCGTGCGGTCCCTGCGGGTCATATCCCGTACGTCGGCCATGGGCCTCAAGGGCACCACCAGAAATCTCACGGACCTGGCTGCCATGGTCCGGGTCCGCTATGTGATGGAGGGAACCGTGCGCCGCCAGGGAAACAAGCTTCGCCTGACGGCAAAACTCGTGGAGGCCGCATCGGACACCATTCTCTGGGCCGAGAAGTAC
>Ga0055584_100007601_pt1 | contig 10620 bp, 9 predicted proteins | sample OSDHelmetaG_FD_58716 | JGI IMG/M metagenome (GOLD analysis project Ga0055584, IMG submission 58716) | Pelagic marine sediment microbial communities from the LTER site Helgoland, North Sea, for post-phytoplankton bloom and carbon turnover... | ecosystem: Environmental > Aquatic > Marine >...
GTGTATAGATCGAATGCAACAACTTATGTGACAGATTTGTTTTCAGAGATGCAATGCTGCGCAAAACTGACCGATCAACCAAGTAATATTTCTGCTCTGTGAAAAGATTCTCTGTGAAAGGATTGTTGTAAAAATGGGAATGATCGACACAGGCAGATTGATAGAGTGCCCTGGAGATGAGTTTTATGCCTAAACCAATGATCGGCAGCGAATTGCCATTCGCCGAATCAGAGTTCCGAAATCGAATCAGGCAGATTCAACTCAATCTACAACGAAACGATCTGGCTGCGGGCATATTGTTTGACCCGGAGAACATATATTGGTTAACGGGCTACCAGACCATCGGTTATTTTACCTTTCAATGCTTATTGGTATTACCTGATCGAGATCCAATACTGATTTCCAGAAAGGTCAATGGATTTTTAGCCGCGGTAACCCCAACTCTATCTGACTTCGTTTCTATCGCCGATGATGCGTCTGCGGTTGAAGTGCTTGCGCAGTTGTTAAATCAACTTTTTTCAGGCACTGACGTAATTGGTTTGGAAACCAGGGCATGGTATCTAACCGTACAGGACTACCATTCAATAAAATCATTATGTCAGTGTGATATTGGTGAGTGGAACGATCAAATAGAACCCTTTCGTATGATCAAAAGTGCAGATCAAATTGATCGAATGCGCGATGCCGCGAAAGCGGCTGAGGCTGGCCTCGACGCTGCACTGTCTGCGGTTCAGGTTGGCGCCACGGAAAACGATTTGTCAGCAGCCATGTTTAACGCCTCCATTACCGCTGGTAGTGAATATCTTGGCCACCCTCCTCTGGTCGTGAGTGGAGAACGGACCGCATTATGTTTTGCTATGTGGAAGCGCCGCGCATTAACAGAAGGAGATGTTGTGCTACTTGAAGCAGCGGGATGTATCGACCGCTATCATGCGATGATTGCGCGGTCGGCCGTTGTTGGCAATGCATCACAAAAACAGCGGGAGATGGCTGCCGTCATCATTGAAGTGCTGGAAACCGCTATCAAGACAATCAAACCCGGCGCTGTTTCCGCGGAAGTGGATGAGGCCTGCCGCAGAATCACAGCACGTAAGGAAGTTTCCGGCAGCTTTGCCCACCGAACAGGATATGCCATTGGTATTGGGTTCCCGCCGAACTGGTCCGAAGGTCGTTTTCTGGCTTTACGACCAAACGACCCCACTGTGTTGCAACCTGGCATGACATTTCACTGCGTGCCAACTTTATTTGACGAACAATATGGCATGTGTTTCAGCGAGAGTGTATTGGTCACAGAAACAGGTTGTGAGGTGCTGACAAATTATCCTCGAAAGTTATTTGAGATTCCGCTCTAACGGTAACATGATGCATAGCCATGGGACTGATCAGCGATACTAATACCACTCTCTCACGGTTGCAGGATCATGCGCGGCAATCTCCACAGCGGTTGTACGCTACGTTCGAAAACCAATCCCTGACTATTGGTGAGCTTTATGTTGAAGCTGCTGACACTGCGGCAGCTCTGTCTGATCAGGGGGTCAAATCTGGAGATCGGGTAGCGGTAATGCTGGATAACAGTCTCGACTATGTGGTGCTGTTTTTCGCACTCATCTGGCTCGGGGCCATCCATGTCCCGGTCAACACGAGGCTGCGTCACAGTAGTTTGAAGTTCCTCATCGAACACGCGAAGCCACGATTCATTATTGCTGAACAACACTATATCGAACACCTTGAGGCATCATCATGTTCGGTTTCGGACGCTGCAATTGTCAGTCGCGACCCTGCAAGCAGATCGCCATGGAAACTGACAACCGGGAAACGACTAAATACAGATCTTGGAGCAATTGACCCAGTCAATGCTGAATCAAGCGATGTGCTTTTCATTATGTACACATCAGGCACCACAGGGCCGCCTAAAGGTGTTCTGGTGACTGACAAAATGTTGCGGGCATCTGCTTATGCCGCCACTCTGACTGCCGATGCGAAGGCTGGTGATCGGTTTCCGGTCTGGGAACCCCTTTATCACATTGGTGCAGCCCAACTTTTACCCATGGCTTTGGATACAGGGATAGAACTGCACTTTATTGGTTCTTTTAGCGCATCGCAGTTTTGGAAAAAAATAAGGGCAGTTCAGGCCACGCAGATCCATTTCCTGGGTGGCATATTACAGATCTTACTTAGACAACCACCCGATCCATTGGATCGGCAACACGGCTGCCGAATCGCCTGGGGGGGTGGTGCACCAGTAACCGTGAGCAAGACATTTGAGGCCAGGTTTGATATTCAGGTGCGGGAAAATTATGGTATGACTGAAGCTTCCAGTCTGACCAGCATTAACACAGACGGGCATAAGGGTTCCGTTGGCAAGGTCGCACCTTATTTCGACGTCAGAATCATGGGCCCTGGTGATGCAATCCTTGGGCACGGCAACCATGGTGAAATCGTTGTTCGTGGGCGCGAACAAGGCTTGATTACCCCTGGATACTACGACAATGAATCGGCCACGCAAAAAACCATTCGTGATCAATGGCTATACACAGGAGACCTTGGCTACCTCGACGAAGATAATTATCTTTATTACGCCGGCAGACTAAAAGAAAGCATACGACGCCGCGGTGAAAATATATCAGCGTGGGAGATTGAGCGTGTAGTAGAGATGCTCGATATCGTCGAACAGGCGGCTGCAATCGGGGTTACGGATGAGTTAGGGGATGAAGAGATAAAACTGTTTGTAAAACTGAGTCAAAAAACCACCGACATAGCACCGCCATTGCAGATTCTGAATTGGTGTACTGAACAGCTAGCTGACTTCCAGATACCACGATATCTTGCCATTGTCGATCAGTTCGCCCTCACAGGAACCCAGAGAATACGTAAGGAATTGCTACCCGCAACTGTTGATGACTGTATCGAGCTTGCTATAGATTACAGCCGTGGACCCAGATCCTAAAAGCAGAATATATATTTAACGGATAGTATTTTGAATCAACCAGGTGAACAGAAATCATTTGATGTCACCATCATCGGTGCAGGTATTGTTGGTGTTTGTTGCGCGTTATCGTTAATAGAACGCGGTAAAACCGTGCGTCTGATTGATAAGGTGGGTGTAGCCCAGGAAACTTCCTATGGCAATGCAGGTGTGATATCCCCCTGGTCAGTTGTACCCCAATCAATGCCAGGGATGTGGGCAAGCGCAATCAAATGGCTGATTGACCCATTGGGGCCGATTAGTATTCGGCCGGCCTACCTGCCAATCTTTTTACCTTGGGCAATGCAATTTTTAGCACTAGGCCGATTGCCTGAAGTAGAACAGTGCTCAGCTGCGATGGCGGATTTAATGCGTAAAAATATACCGCTTTATCGCCATCATTTATCTGGCACCGGTCAAGAATCGCTAATACGTGACTCGCATTTCGTTATCGCTTATAGAGACGCCAGACAAATCCATCTCGATGACCTGGGTTTTAAGTTGCGCACCAATATCGGCGCACAGGTGGAACAAATCGATGCTGCCGCCTTGCAGCAAATGGAGCCTGGACTATCGACGCAATATAAAGGGGCGGTGATAGTCAGAGATCAAGCCAGAACCGTTTCTCCAGCAAGGTTGGCAATCACACTGGCTGACAAAGCCCAGGCAAACGGTGCAGCCTTAACGATTGCTACAGTGAATAAACTTACTGCTCAAGCAAATGGCCAGTGGCAACTGCAAACCAGTGAAGGCACGTTGAATGCCCGGACGATCGTGATCGCTGCGGGTCCCTGGTCAGCGACTTTGCTGGAACCACTTGGCCTGAAGCTGCCGCTGGCTTCCGAGCGAGGCTATCACCTTGAGTTTGCCAACCCGGGGGTCGCTCTAAACAACTCAGTTCTTGATGTCACTCACAAGTTTGTGACAAGTTCTATGGAGGGAGGAATTCGCAGTGCCGGAACCGCCGAGTTCGATCGACTCGATCGGGCGCCCAACTATCAACGCGCGAAAATGCTTGAGCCTCTGACCAAGTTGATGTTGCCTGATTTAAACACCGAGTCATCGCAGCAGTGGATGGGTATAAGGCCATCGTTTCCAGATAGTCTTCCCTGTATTGATCGGATGACTGGACAGCAGAATTTATTTTTGGCCTTCGGGCATAGTCATTATGGATTAGGGATGGCACCACAAACCGGTGAATGGGTTGCCGACCTGGTTACTGGTAAAGCGCCCTCGGTTGATCTGTCTTCTTATCGTGCCAGCAGATTCTAATCAGCAAATCCACATGACTTTACACTCCGGTCATAATCGGTATCCACAGCTCCATTCAAAGACGAGATAGCTAATGCGATTTGACTTCGTCCCTTTTTTTCATCCAGGAGAAAATATTCCCTGGAATCACACAACCGACATGATGCGCGAGCAAACCCGGGTTGGCGAACAGGCTGGATTTACTACTGTCTGGCTCACTGAACATCATTTTGCTCACAATGGGTATCTGAATGCTACTCCAAATCCGATATTAATGTGTGCAGACTTAGCCGCACGTCATAGCAAGATCCGGGTCGGCCAGGCGCCGGTAGTTTTGCCAGACTGGCACCCTTTGCGGGTCGCTGAAGACATTGCATTGCTGGACAACATGACTGACGGCCGGGTCGACTTCGGCGTAGCGCGAGGCACCAATGAACGCACTTGCATACAATTCAATATGGACGCCGATAAACGCGATGATAAAAAAAGCTATGCGTTGTTTCGTGAATGTTTGGATATCATCTTAAAGGCATGGACAGAAGATCCTTTCAAATATGAAGGGGAATTTTATACATTTCCGGTTAAGGGCTGGCATGAAACAAATCGAATGTTCTTTCCTCTGGACAAACGTTATCATGCAGAAGATGGTGAATACATTGGCATGTATGTGCATCCGCGACCCTATCAGCAACCCCACCCTCCTGTCTGGATGATGTCAAATTCACCCTTTACCTACGCATTTGCCGGACGAAACGGATACGGCGTTATCGCGGTGATGACTTCCATAAATAATATTCTGGCCTGTTGGGATGCTTACCAGGAGGCCGCGAAAGAAGCTCGCAATCAAACGCTCAGTCGTGGTGAGAATGTCGGGCTTTGTGTCACCATGTACGTTGCTGACAGTATGCAAGAAGCGGCAAGAATAATTCGCCCTTCTATCAATCTGTATTACCAGTTTTTATCCGGCGCCAGAACCAGTGGTAACGGTATGCGTCAGGCCTATTTGGAAAAAGGTGAAACCCTTACCGATGAAGAGTTGAATATCGACTGGTTCGATTTTTTAATGGCCAAAGAGGTTATCTGGGTGGGCACCGCAGATTATGTGGCGGAAAAGGTTGAAAAATATCGTACCGAAATAAACTTACAGCATCTTATGCTGGTACAGCAATTTCCAGGAGTGCCGTTTGAAAACATCATGAGCAGCATGTCCAAATTTGCAGAGCGCGTAATGCCCCGATTTGTCGATTAATCTGAAAGCCCATATTCTGTTTCGTTCTGATCACATTTAATCTTTTACTTAAATTAATTGTCTACTCTGGCAAAAGTGTACCTGTATTTGTCGCGATCGATTGATCATAAACGATTGCCGCAGCAGCGAGGTCCGCGAGGGCCAATCCCTGAAACACAAATATAGCGCGCTCACTCGAGCAACTACGCCATGGGGTCGGTGCCTCAATCAGCTCCTGCAAATCCATTGTATAGGGTCCGGCCGGCGTGAAGCGCCTCACCTTTTGACTTTTCTCTGCCTGCTCCCGACTGTCAACAATACGGTGGTCTACATCATCGAATCCCTGGTCGCACCATGATCTCCCTAAATCAACCAACGCGGCAAATGACCCTGGGGCCAGCCATTCAGCACGCAGGAAAGCGAGTGGCGCAGACTGATCCGGGACACTGCTGACAACAATGTCCTGTCCTGTAACAGCGGCTTCTGGGTGTGGCGACCATTGGGCTTCAACCCCCTGGGTTCTGCACCAGTCTACAAATTTTTTTGCAGATTCCGGCCGCCTGCTATAAGCAGTAACGAAACCAATCGGAAACTGTTGTTTAAATACAGTCAAATGAGCTCGAGCCTGGGCGCCACAGGCAATAAATCCCATTGTTTTTGCGTCTGAACGAGCAAAACGACGTGCCACCACAAGGCTCAATGCGGCAGTTCGCATTGCAGTAATCCACGAGCCATCCATGATGCAGCAGGGTAATCCGGTATATCCATCGAGCAGAACGATCACGCTACCAATATGTGGTAAACCTTTATCGTGATTGAAGGGCGACAGACCTACCACCTTGGTGGCGGCATAAGGCGGCGCGGGTGCGTCTATACCCACCGCCAGAATAGATTGGAACAATCTCCCATCCGGCAGCTGACAACTTGATTTAGGATTATTTTGCGCACAGCCGTTCGCAGCCGCAGCAAGTATTTTTTCGATACCATCTGCCAGCATCAACCCGCTCACTTCCAGATTTTCAATATCACTGTGGGATAAATAACGTATCATTTGGTCAAACTACTCGATAATCATTGCAATGCAACGTTACGAGAATTGCCCACCCGAATGCAACAGGGCATCGGACTTGATGCCGATGGCAATGCTTCGTAAACTTGTGGCTCCAACATTACCAATGTCAGGGTGCTATTACCATGATTCCTACAATCACATGAAAAATGGATTGGCAAGATATTTTTATGGTATCGATTGCACCTTGTCGGAACTATTGATCACCGGGTGGGGGAGTTTTTCTCCGCTAACGCATCCACCGACTATTCCAGCTGACAAAGCCATCTGACCGGTTTACTAAGGCCCCGACTACAATCCTGAATCGAACCGTGAATCTGCCAAAAGTTGCGGACATTGTCATCATCGGCGCCGGAGTATCCGGGTTGTCAGTGGCATTGCCCACCGCAAAAGCAGGTTGTAGTGTAGTGATTCTGGACAAGGGCGAACCCTGGTCGGATGCCTCGGGTGCCAATGCGGGAACGCTCTCTATTCAGGTAAAGCGCCGCGAGGTTTTATCCCTTATCCATGAATCCATTCAGCGTTGGCAGCAGATGTCGGAAGACTATGGAATAGATGTCGGGTTTGGACAACCTGGAGGCATTAGAGTAGCGACCACAGACGCAGAACTCATCCAACTCGAACAATCTGTGCGAGACCAACAGATTGAGGGCATAGACGTTCATATGCTGGACGATGAAACCCTGAGAACGATGGCGCCGTGGCTTGGTCCACAGGTCAAGGCAGGCAGCTTCTGTCGTTGGGATAGCTATTCCAACCCCTTGCAGGCTGGCAATGCAATGGTGGCTGGTGCGCGCACAATGGGTGTAGTGGTTGCCGGCGGTAATGCCGTGACCGCGATCGATCATGAAAAGAACTCGGCATGTGGCCGCTTTCGTGTCAGGACGTCAACGGGACAAATAATTCATGCTCGTCATATCGTCAATACCGCGGGGGCCTGGGCCGGAGAGATAGCGTCAATGCTGGACACTCGATTGCCGATGGAAGTGGATGTGAATATGTTGACTGTTACGGAATCTGCGCCACCGTTATTTGATCGTGTAGTCACTCACGCTGGTGGTATCTTATCGATCAAGCAATTTCCAAATGGCACTTGCCTGATCGGTGGTGGCTGGCAGGGTAGCGGTTCAGTTAAATCGGGTATAAAACAAATTGATTACGAGCGCTTTATTCACAATATGCGAGTGGCTGCCAGCGTCATCCCTACACTTGGCAATTTACATATCATTCGCACATGGGCAGGATTCGAAGCCGTAGCACCAGATGCCTTGCCGATCATGGGGCAGCTTGGCGGATACGATCAAGCCTGGGTGCTTGCCTGTGCGCGGGGCGGTTATTCCCTGGCGCCTGCCCTGGGTGCCAGGCTTGCCGAAATGATTTTAAGTCCCTCCACCTGTGAGCCCTGCCCCCAGTACTCGCCGCAAAGGTTTTGTCATGAATAATTCAAGTGATAATCGAATCGGTCGTTCGCCGCCTGATTCCGAAAAATCTGATGAGCGGGTATCGTTCCAGTTTAATGGTCAGGAGATCATTGGATACGCTGGAGAGTCTGTTGCAGCAGCACTAATTGCCGCAGGCATCTTAACGAATAGAACAAGCCCAACGGGGATGCCAAGAGGATACTATTGTGGCATGGGAGTGTGTTGGGAATGCATAGTACGAATTAATGGAAAACATACCCAAAGAGCCTGTATGCAATTGCTGGAATCCGGAATGATCGTAGAGACAGTGGAATCCGCAAAAAAGCCATGACCATCGAAGAAGTAGATGTGGCGGTAATTGGTGCAGGTGCTGCAGGATTATCTGCTGCCGGGGAAGCCGCGAAACTTGGCGCACGAGTTGCATTAGTTGATGACAATCACTACCCCGGTGGACAGTATTTCAGACAACCATCCCCACAAAACTATAAGCACCAGAATTCAACAAGCAGTAAAGACACTGAGCGTTTTTCTGCGCTTCTTGCCGACATAGATACGACTCTGGTCGATTACCGTCCAGGGGCTACAGTATGGGATATAAACGCTCCACTTACCCTTGGATTGGCGGACGGAAAACGATCATGTCGCATTCGAGCATCTGCAATAGTAATCGCAGCAGGCGCTCGAGACTATGTTGTGCCATTTCCTGGGTGGACCCTGCCAGGGGTGATAACGGCGGGGGGATTACAGAATTTAATCAAAGGAATGGGCGTTGTTCCGGCGACACCAGTGGTCGTTGCTGGTAGTGGCCCGCTGATACTCGTTGCCGCTGCTAATCTGGTCTCTGCAGGCATAGACGTGGCCGCTGTGGTGGAGGCAACGAATCGACCCTGGGGCATAGTCCGCGAGGCCGGAAAACTTATTCGAGATCGATCCAATCTGCAGCTCGCCATCAAATATTTGAGAAGGCTGCACAAGGCGAATATTCCCGTTCTTAGAGGCTATGGTGTCATCGCGGCGAATGGCAGCGTATGCTTAAAATCAGTTGATATCGCTCCAATTAATCGTGATGGTAAATTTGAACGTTCAAAAACACGCCAGATCACCGCAAAAACAATGGTCATAGGGATGGGGCTCACCCCCTCATTGGAACTGGCTCGATTAATAGGCGTCGATGAAATTTCATTACCACTGCGTGGTGGTTCGAACATCGTAACCGATGAAAAGTTGATGACCAGTGTACAAGGTGTTTTTGCTGCGGGCGATGGTGCTTCCATCGGCGGCGTCGAACTGTCACTCGTTGAAGGTCGAATTGCAGGCATTCATGCGGCTATCCATGCGGGCATGTCGGTATCCAAACAAGCTGAATCCACCCTCTCCCGTGATCTATCGAAGCATAAAAGTCTATGTAAGTTTCGTACAGGACTCGAACAAATTTTCAGAAATAACGTCGACTGGACCGATTTGTTAACACCTGAAACCATCATATGCCGCTGCGAAGATGTAACCCTGGATGAGTTAAATCAATGTAAGGCAAAAGGATGGACCAGCCCGCTGCAACTCAAAGCAGCGACCAGAATCGGCATGGGTCGGTGCCAGGGACGCAATTGTCTAGGAACTTTGGCTGCATTGACTGCCAATCCAACCAGTGACGCAGAAACTTATCGGGCAATGCCCCGCACTCGACAACCAGCTCGCCCCATTTTACTCAGTGATTTGCTTCACGAAAAGTTAGCAGATCCGGAACTTCCAAACGACCCACATCTGCCAAGGCGACGTGACTGATACCCTGGCTGGTTCGCTGTACGTGCATCTGATGGCAAGTTGTTGATAAATTCATAAGGGAGCAGAATGAATAACATAACGCCAGCAGATAAAAAAACAGAATCTGACCGCAAGGGTAATCAGTAACCAGCCATTTTAAACCGGCATCGTTGTTTGTTAAAAACATACCCGCAACAGTGACGAGCGATATTCCGCTTAAGTTTGCAGACATCGTCGGTTCAACAATGACAGACTTCTTTTGCTCGACTGCCTGTCAATTGATGATGCCGGTTTTGATAACTATTCAAACTATCTAACTTGGGGCGGAATGAGATGTCCTGATCTGTTCGCATTAATAATGGACCATCAATCAAGGAGTTATCCCGGAAGTGATTTGATCCGAATTCCACCCTCATATACACTTTCCGGTCTCACAAATTAATTGCCATCGATGCTCAATTATATAATTTAAGAGGAAACTATGTTTACAGGCTCCATAGTCGCACTAATTACACCTTTCGAAAGTGGCAGCGTGGATACTGTTGCACTAGGTAAACTAGTGAAGTGGCATATAGACAACGGTACCCAGGGAATCGTGCCTGTTGGTACAACCGGAGAGGCACCGACCCTGAGTAGAAAGGAACATCAAAGAGTGGTTGAGATTGTTTGTCATGAAGTCGGTGGACAAATTCCTGTAATCGCAGGATCCGGCTCGAATAACACCAAAGAAGCCATCAAATATACCAGGCATGCAGTAAAAGCCGGTTCAGATGGCGTTTTACATGTGACCGGATATTATAATCGGCCCAGCCAGGAAGGCATCTACCAACACTTTCAAGCTCTGGACCGTATTACTGATTTACCTATTGTGGTCTATAACATTCCGCCCAGGGTGATCGTCGATATCCTGCCCGAAACCATGGCG
>Ga0055584_100007603_pt1 | contig 10619 bp, 10 predicted proteins | sample OSDHelmetaG_FD_58716 | JGI IMG/M metagenome (GOLD analysis project Ga0055584, IMG submission 58716) | Pelagic marine sediment microbial communities from the LTER site Helgoland, North Sea, for post-phytoplankton bloom and carbon turnover... | ecosystem: Environmental > Aquatic > Marine >...
TCTCTTTACTGATATGTATTCCGTTGACACTTATACGGCAGTATATTGGTGCTCTGTGTATAAGCTTTTTTGCCGGCGCATTGCTTGTTATCTCCAGTACCTTGGGGGTTCTAGAAAATCATGTGCAGCTACCGACAAATCAGAGGGTGGTAGAGGCGGTTGGTACGGTTCTGGATTATCCAGACGTTAACGTTTGGCGCGCGCGATTTGAATTGCAGATAATAAGTTCGAATCGCACCGAGATTAAGGCTGGTCATAAATTTCAAATTAATTGTTACGAGTGCCCTTACAGCGTTCAACGTGGGGATACCTGGCAGTTGATACTAAAACTTAAGCCACCCCATGGTTATGCAAATGCTGCTGGTTTTGATTACGAAAAATGGTTATTACGGAATAGAATTCATGCAACTGGTTATGTGAAGGATCATGCAGCTAGTAAGTTAATTAGAGCAGCTAATCTCGGCCCAATTGGTCAGACCCGAATACGGATTGGCAGATGGTTGGAATCACATGACCAGGCAGGGACAGACGGGTTTGCAGCAACGGTGGCCTTAATGCTGGGTGATAGATCGGGTTTTAGCGATGAACTATGGTCTACTTTCAGGCGTACCGGAATCGTTCATATATTTGCGATTTCTGGTTTGCATATTGGCTTGGTTTGGTTGTTTATTAGTGTGGCGACTCGTTGGTTTTCTAGGCTCTTTCCCTCGCTTTACCTATATGTGCCGGCCCCATTCATTGGGGGTTGGTGTGGCGTTTCAGGAGCGGCAGTCTACGCCGCCACAAGTGGTTGGGGCATACCAGTACAGCGTGCATTACTGATGTTAGTGCTGTTTCAAGTGAATCAAAGTTTTGGAAATCGCCGATGTCCATTTCATGCGTTGTTGTTAGCAGCAGTTTTAATACTACTAATTGATCCGTTGGCGGTATTAGATATGAGTTATTGGATGAGTTGTTACGCTGTATTGGTGCTTACTGTATTGACTCATCGTGACGTGGGGGGAGGAGTTGAAAACTGTCAACCGGCATGGAGGCATTTTTTATCGTTTCAGATAAAACTAAATATACTAATGGCTCCAATTACGCTGATGCTTTTTAGTGAAGTCTCGCTTATTGCACCATTGGTGAATATAGTTTTACTTCCTTTGCTTGGTGGTGTGTTGCTACCAATTCTATTTTTATTAGCTTGTTTGTTCCTGTCTGGAGCTAATACACTGGCTACGTCATTACTACTGCATGTGGCTTCTGGTTTGGATTGGGTGGCTTCCGTCCTACGAGTGATTTCTGAGCACGAATTTAGTGCAATTCAGGCGTCTTATTCATCGGGGCTCTACCCAATTACACTGTTATTTGTACTAACGTTGTTGCGTTTTCGAAAGGTCCCGGTACGGGGGCTAAATATGCCGGCTAGACCCATGCTGTTTTTATTTTTCGTTGGTACCACATTGCTAATAAGCTCAATACTCTTTAGATCAGAAGACCTAGTAGAAGGTGAGTTTGAGGTCCATGTTCTAGATGTTGGGCAAGGCCTTTCGGTGATAGTGCGTGGTGCCAGTAAAACACTGATGTACGATACTGGAGCGAGGTTTCGCAATGGTTCAACCGTTGCTGATACAGTCATTATTCCTTGGCTCCAGTACTACGGTATACGCAAGCTAGACTATCTGGTTATTTCACACGGCGATAGTGATCACATTGGGGGTATGGATAGTTTAGTTACAACGTTGGAAATTGGCCAAATACATACCAGTGTCGAGTCTTTATTGTCGACAGGAAAAAGTAACCCCGTAAGTGACTGTGAGACAATTGATAAATTTAGCTTTGATGGGGTACGGGCTGAGTACTTAAGCGGTAGTTTGGATTATTTGACTGCTAATGACCGTTCCTGTGTACTAAAACTTAGTGGTGTTGGGGGCTCAATCTTGTTTAGCGGGGACATCGAAAAGCAAGCTGAAGGAGATTTGGTTGAAATCTACCGAGAAAGAATTAAAAGCGACGTACTAGTAGTTCCACATCACGGGAGTAAAACTTCGTCTAGGCCAATATTTCTTGAAGCCGTTCAGCCTAGTGAAGCGGCTATTTCCAGTGGTTTCCTAAACTCGTATCGGCATCCTGCTGCAGATATTGTTGATCGCTATAATTCACGTGATATCGAGGTTGGTAACACGGCTTTATCTGGGACGCTAAGCTACTACTTCACTACCACTGGAGTTCGCTCGATGAATTATCGAAACTCCTCTCCGAGACTTTGGCGTGGGCTGGATAATTCCGCTGAGTAAGTTAATATTCCAAATATGCTTTTGTAAAATCGACGGGATTGAGGTGTAAGTTGTATGTGAGGGGTACGTATTTAGTCCGGATTTGTTACTATCCAAACGTTAGATAATAATTAATCGATAGCCGTATAAATGTTTGAACTATTTCGTGCGGGCGGTCCGCTTATGTGGCCGTTACTTTTGTGCTCTGTTGTTGCGTTGACTATTATAGTCGAGCGCTTTTGGGCGCTTAGTGCAACATCTGTAGCGCCAGCAGATTTGGTTGAAAAAATTAAAGATTTGCTAGCTGCGGCAGAAGTTGATTCAGATCGACTAAAGCTGATCGCCAATCATTCGCCTCTTGGGGAGATACTCGCGGCTGGTATTAAAAATATCGCTCACGGTCGAGATGCAATGAAGGAGTCAATTGAAGAAGCTGGCCGGCACGTGGTTCACGATCTGGGGCGGTATCTGAATACACTGGGAACAATTGCTGTTATATGCCCGTTGATTGGATTGTTAGGCACGGTAATTGGTATGATCAGAGTGTTTACCGCAATTACTGTTAGTGGTGTCGGTGACCCAGGAATCTTATCTGGAGGTATTTCTGAGGCTTTAATTACTACTGCGACGGGGTTGTCAATTGGTATACCTGCTCTAATGTTTCATCGGTACTTTAAGGGGAGGGTGAACCGCTTGACCGTTCGGCTTGAGCAGCATGCAGTTCATTTAGTTGACGCAATTCGTGCGGGCAATGACGATGAAGACGATTAGAACTGATTGAGTTTTTGATTGTAGAGATTCAAATTTGAAATTTTCAGAACCAGAATCCGAAGATACTAATATCGAACTCACTCCGCTAATTGATGTGGTGTTCTTGTTGCTTATATTCTTTATGGTTTCAACAACTTTTACTCGTGAATCTACTATTGAGGTTAGTTTACCCGAAGTATCTAAACAAGCTGCGGAACAGGACGAACCCAAGCGATTTGAATTACACATTGGTAAAGATGCTTCGTTTGCGTTGCAAAAGCCAGATGAAGAAAGAGCTACTTTATTGCGCAGTCGTGACCCAGCGACTCTACGTCAGGCTTTACGCGAAATAGCTGACCCAGACTTATTGATGGTGATTCGTGCTGATCGCAAGGCGCCACATGAGGCTGTTGTTCAAGCGATGGATGTCGCTGGTAAGCTAGGTATATTGCGAATTAGTTTTGCTACCCAAGAACTGATCGAAGAGTAAATGCAGGTCCCATATTGAACGCCTCAAATTCAGCGGCCGGACCAAGTAAGAGCCAGGTTCAAGAAGCTGATTCGTCGGGCCAATCAAATTTAGCGCGAATGGTCGGCTATGTGAGCCGGCATAAACCGGCATTTTTTCTTGCTGCTATTTTTTTAGTGGTCGGTGCAACGGTGCAAACTTTGTCTGCGTGGATTATCGAGCCACTCGTCAATGATGGATTAGTTAACCCTAAACCGGATGTGATTCGTTGGTTACCGATTGCGTTGGCCGCTTTACTATTTGTTCAGGCAGTCTCAAACTTTATTGGTAATTATGCAATGTCTGCCGTGGGGCGCGGGGTAATAGCTGATTTACGTAGTGACCTATTCGCGCGAATGGTGGTACTGCCCTCTGCTTTTTATGAGCAGAATTCTTCGTCTCGTTTAATTTCGAAGCTGGTTTATGATGTTGAGCAAACGGCGGTTGCGACAACAGATACGCTAACGTCACTGATTAAAGATTCGCTAGCAACACTAGGCTTGCTGGGGTTAATGTTTTATCTCGATTGGCGACTGACCCTGATTTTCATTGCCTTTGTACCAATAATCGTCCTCACTATGCGGCTCGCGTCTAGGCGTTTCAGATTGACTACAGAGAAAATTCAGGACTCTGTTAGTGGTATTACCAGACTGACTCGAGAAGCAGCAGATGGCCAGCGCTTAGTTAAGACTTATGGGGCTGCCAAGCAGGTAATGACAGCTTTTAATAGCGCGAATAAGACAAACTATAGGCGTTCGATGAAGCGTGCAGGGTATTCCTCTGCAGTTGTACCAGTGACGACGTTAATTACAGGCGTACCGTTCGCAATTATTATGTTTGTTTACCTGAATTACTTGATGGCAGGACAAGAAGAGGGCTTGGCCGGAACGTTTATGAGTTTTGTCGGTGCTTTGGTTATGGTCTTGTCGCCTATCAAACGCTTAGGGAAGGTCAACGAGAAGATTCAAATTGGACTAACATCTTCGATGAGTGCGTTCGAAATAATTGATATGGAAGCGGAGCGAGATACCGGCTCATTGACGATAGGGAGGGCGGCAGGAGCTCTGGAGTTTAAGCAGGTTAATTTTGCCTACCCATGGAATAAAGAGGCAGTATTAAGCGATATAAATATTAGCATTCAACCTGGACAGCGTATTGCTGTTGTTGGGCCTTCGGGATCTGGGAAATCTACGTTGACTGCTTTATTGTTAAGGTTGTACATGCCTTTAGGTGGAGAAATTTCACTTGATGGTGTAGATATTCAGTCACTTAGTCTTAGCGAGTTACGCGCGCAATTTGCGATAGTTAGCCAGGAGGCGGTGTTGTTTGATGACACGGTCCGTAACAATATCGTGTTCGGCTCTGGTGCAGAGATAGATGATTCCAAGCTCGAGAACGTGCTGGAGGCAGCATATGTGAACGAGTTTATCAATGATCTTCCGGCGGGGATTGAAACTAAAGTTGGCGAAAATGGAGTGCGGCTATCCGGGGGGCAGCGACAGCGTATTGCTATCGCAAGGGCCTTGTATCGAGACGCCCCTATATTAATATTGGACGAAGCAACCTCGGCGCTGGATGCTCGGTCGGAAAGGTATGTTCAAAATGCGACGGAAGTATTAATGCAGAATAGAACGTCATTGGTAATTGCGCATCGTTTAAGTACCGTTGAATCAGCCGACGAGATTATTGTGCTGGCCGATGGCCAAATTTCTGAACGAGGCAGTCATATGGACTTGTTAGCGAAAGAAGGTCTATATGCAGAGCTCTATTACGCGCAGGCAAGTAGAGTAGCTAAGGTTAATCCAGACTAGTTACAAACATGCTCAACAGATTTATTGAGAATGCGTGGCAGCAGAAGAGTCTGTTGTCTAAATTGTTCTGTAGATTATTGATCCCAATCTCGTATTTATATCGGGCCATTTTCGCGCTACGTAAGTATTTTTATAAAGTTGGGGTGTTTAAGGTTCATCGCATTAAGATTCCAGTAATTATTGTGGGAAATCTTAGCGTAGGTGGAACTGGTAAGACCCCGCTTGTAATTGCTTTGGCTGAACGACTGGGTGAAATGGGTTGTGCAGTTGGCATTGTGACGCGTGGTTATGGCGCTAGTGTGGCAAAAGTTCCTTTATTGGTTTCTGAGAATAGCGGTGCTTTAACTGTTGGAGATGAGGCAATAGTGTTGGCCGAACGTACCAGCTGTCCGGTGATAGTGAATCCAAATCGAGTTGCTGCGGCGCGTGAGTTAGAGAAACTTTGCGGAAAGGATAGGTTAGATGTTCTTATTAGTGATGACGGCCTACAGCACTACCGCTTGGGTCGTGATGCAGAGATTATTGTCCACGATCCGCATGCGGCGACTCAAAACACCTATCTACTTCCAGCAGGACCTTGGCGGGAGGCGCCTGCAGGCCATGACGATTACGATGTCAGTGCTTTGCGAGGTGAAAACTATGATTTGCTACTGGGCGATCCATTACCTGTGCGTAGCGGTGGGGTGCGATGGCAATCAGTTAATACTAGAGTCCATGCGGTAGCCGGTATCGGTAAACCGTATCGGTTTTTTAGTCAGTTGCAAGAGGCGGGCTATGAGATAATTGAACATACGTTTTCTGATCACCACGAATATTCTGAAGATGATCTTGTGTTTAACGATAAGTTACCTATTCTCATGACCGAAAAAGACGCGGTAAAATGCCGCGACTTTAGCATCGCGGGGCTCTATTATGTGCCAGCAACTGCTCAGTTCTCTGATCAGTTAAGCGGTGAACTTACTGCCGTGCTTAAGCGAGTAATGAAAATATAATTAGGAAAGTGAAAGTAATGATCGATCGAGAGTTGTTAGATATTTTAGTCTGTCCGGTTACATTGGGACCTCTAAGATATGATGCAGAGGCAGATGAACTGGTCAGCGTAAAAGCAGGGCTCGCGTATCCGGTGCGAGATGGAATCCCTGTCATGCTGCCTGAAGAGGCGAGAAAACTCGAGGGTGATAGCTGAGATAGTCTTACGTTATAGAAAAGATATATTCCAGAGTTAAATAGAGATGCCATTTGATGTAGTTATACCCGCGCGTTGGGAGTCGACCCGACTGCCTGGTAAGGTGTTGGCGGATTTACATGGTATGCCAATGATTCAGCGTGTATACGAGCGCGCTGTACTAAGTGACGCAGAAGTTGTTGTTATAGCAACTGATAGTCATGAGATTCTGCAAGTAGTTGAGGAGTTTGGTGGCGAAGCAATTTTGACCGACTCAAGTCATAAGTCTGGCACTGATCGGATAGCTGAGGTATTTACTAGTGAACGCTGGGAACCGGATCGAGTAGTGGTTAGTGTCCAGGGGGACGAGCCGTTTATTGAGCCAACTACGATTAACAATGTTGCAGGCGTGCTGCTAGACGGAGAAAACGACGCAGGCGTCTCAACGGCTGCGACTCAAATAGATTCGGTCGCTGAGTATCTTGATTCTAATGTAGTAAAGGTTGTAGTGGATAATGCAGATAATGCGTTGTACTTTTCTAGAGCACCCATACCGGCGGTTCGAGGCGCTAAACCTACTGAAGCGTATACCTCTGCTATGCGGCATTTAGGGATATATGGGTATCGGGTATCGTTTCTGCGCGAGTGGCCAAACTTACCTGTGTCGATGCTCGAAGATTTAGAGGCACTAGAACAATTACGCATTCTATCAGCTGGCAGCAAAATAAAGGTTTGTCGCGTAGAGGAGGGCAACTCGATCGGCGTCGACACCCCTAAAGACCTAGCAATCGCGAGGGAGCTGTTCGCAAACCGCTTGTAGTTTGTCGCTTTGGATCAAGTTAAACCGATAATAAAAGTGCTATTCGTGTGTTTAGGCAATATTTGCCGTTCGCCTACAGCACATGCTGTGCTTCGTAGTAAAGTTCGCGATATGGGGTTGCAGCATGCGATACAAGTTGATTCAGCGGGTACTGGTAGCTGGCATATAGGTAGCCCTCCTGACGAGCGATCGATACAAATAGCAGAAAAAAATGGCTACGATATGAGCGGCATCTATGCGCGTCAAATATGCGCGTCAGATTTTGAAGAGTTTAACTATATACTCGCAATGGATAAGGAAAATTTACTTAATATTCAAAAGGTTAAAGGGTATAGTGAAAGTATAAACTTAGATTATTTTTTGAAATTTAATTCTACGTCAAATACGTTAGATGTACCCGATCCTTATTATGGCAAGGTTGATGGGTTTAGCAATGTTTTAGAGTTGATAGAAGAAACATCTGACGAGTTGTTAGATCACCTTAAAACCAAGATTACCAGCGTAGGTTAATATGCCATTGCTTGTCGATATAAATAAGCAAGTGCTGAAACTCTATGATGGTTCAAATTTAAAGTCTACGTACCCAATTTCGACAGCATTAAATGGCGTGGGCCAGAAGATAGGCAGCGAGTGTACTCCGCTCGGTGCTCACATTATTCGGGCAAAAATTGGCGCCGGAGCACCTTTAAACGCTGTTTTTGTCGCGCGCCGGCAAACGGGAGAGATTTACAGTCGGGTTTTAGAGCAGCAATCTCAGCTGGAAGGAAACCCTAGAGATTGGATTTTGACGAGAATATTGTGGCTCTCGGGTCGTGAAGTTGGTCGAAACCGCTTAGGTGAGTGCGATACCATGCGCCGCTTTATTTATATTCACGGCTGTCCTGACTCTCACCAAATGCAGACTCCAAATTCACACGGTTGTATCAAAATGCGTAATGCTGATGTGGTCGATTTATTTGATAGGGTCTTTGTTGGAGAGTCGATTGATATAGTCGAAAGTGATGACAGCCATGTCGTGTGAAGTGGTTTTTTTAGTTTAAACGTAAAAATGAGTAATTGAGAAATACAATAGAATGACTTGCTTAATGATCGATGTAGAAGGCCTAGAGCTTAACCAGGAAGACTGTCGTCGGCTGAAGCATAGTATGGTGGGCGGTGTGATTTTGTTCGCGCGAAATTACCAAGATCGAGCTCAGTTAGTTAATCTAGTCAACTCAATAAAGGCGATTAAAACACCTGAATTAATTGTGGCTGTCGATCAGGAAGGTGGCCGGGTTCAACGATTTAAAGATGCTTTTGTTTTGTTACCTGCTGCTCAGCAATATGGGATGTTGTTTGATAGGGACTATCAAAAAGGACTGATGGGCGCTGCCGCAGGTGGTTTGATTATGGCAGCGGAATTACGAGCGTGCGGTGTTGATATAAGTTTCGCTCCGGTATTGGACGTCGCATCCGTTAGGAGCGATGTTATTGGCGATCGTAGTTTCCATAAAGACCCATATGCAGTTTCAGAACTGGCTGGAGCTTTTGCCGATGGTATGCGTCAAGCCGGGATGGCTAGCGTTGCTAAACATTTCCCTGGACATGGAGGTGTCAGCGGTGATTCACATATTGAAAAACCTTGTGACAATCGAATTTATGCTGAATTAGATGGCTGCGATTTAGTTCCGTATAAGGAATTAGTTGGTCAGTTAGAAGGAGTGATGACCGCGCATGTGAATTTCCCAGAAATTTATCCAAATATTGCAACTATGGCGCCGGAATGGATAAAGACTGAATTAAGGGAAAAACTCGGGTTTAACGGGGTTGTCTTTAGTGATGACCTAAGTATGGAAGGAGCAAAGTCTGGAAGTATCGTAGATGTTGCGAAGGGGGCGCTGAAAGCTGGCTGCGATATGCTTTTGGTTTGTAATACACCTATCGCAGTGGACGAGTTGCTAGATTCCAGCGGCATATGTATTCCTTCGGATCTAGAAAGTCGTATTGGCCTGTTGAGACTACACGATGACTGTTCAGAACAGAGAGTAGAAACGGCTCTGAGTTATTTACGTGATACCGGGTTGATCTCCGTTTAGTGGTTCTTTAATCACAGTAATCTAATATAGTATCTCTCGGCTAAGTTTAAAAATCTCACTCTGGGGCGTTTTTCAACAAGCTAAAGGTAACAGAATAGGTTTCCCCGCCCTTATCTACAAACTCAATTTGTACACTCTCGGGTTGCACTTCGTATTGTGGTGTATAGATCATTAAATGTTTGCCGCCGGGTTCAAATACTGCTGATTCTCCTGGTTGAAGTACAACTGAATCTAACTTGTGCATTGAACTTATACCGTCAATAACTTCAGATTTATGAAAGCCGATGGACTCAAAACTCTTACTTTGCGCCTCAACCAGTTCTACTGTATTAGGAGATAGATTAGTAAATACTCCGTAGCCAGCTAACATTTGCATGCCCGGAGGGGGAACCCTGACCCAGGCTTCAGAAACGTTTATGTTTTGCTGTGCAGAAGATGTGCAGGCAATCAGCAAACTACACACGCAAAAGAGTAGCCGCTTTTTAGATTTCAATTTGCTCATAGTAACTTTGCATAGGATAGTGAAAATAATGGATATCGGAACGACCATTTCGGGTCAGGGCTGTGGCGGAGGTACCTTAACCGTGAATACTGATTAGATCATCGGCGATATCTTCCCAGTCATGTGGTGCTGAAAACAGTCCTCGCATTTCGGCGTCTTCGTTAATAATGAGAATGACTGCTGAATGGTCAACGGCGTAATAGCCTGTCTCATCCGGCCGATTGTGTGCAAATACAACACCTATTGAACGTGAAAACTCTTCAATATCATTTAATTGGCCGGTTACGCCAATGAAGTTCTTATCAAAATGGCTTAAATACTCCGTTAAGCGTTCTGGCGTATCTCGTTTGGGATCAACTGAAACGAAAACAACTTGTGCATTTTCTATACCTGCTTGTTCAATTTTGTTAATGCTGCTGACCAGCGATTGCATTGTGGTCGGACAAATGTCTGGGCAGTAAGTGAACCCAAAGAACATTAGAGTCCATTTATCTCGCATCGTTGCATTACTGAATTCTGTGCCATCATGTTTTATTAACTGTGACTCGGCCATTAAACGTGGTGGGTCTAGTACGGTCGCTACCTTCGTGACAACAGGTTTCGATTGATTTCTAATACCAAGTTGGTAACTGCTAACGCCAATTACCGCTGCCAAAATAACGGTACCGACTAAGTATGCTGGCTTCATATTAACTTCCTTGAGCTGTCGGCTACGTGGCGGCCGGTATGT
>Ga0055584_100007604_pt1 | contig 10618 bp, 4 predicted proteins | sample OSDHelmetaG_FD_58716 | JGI IMG/M metagenome (GOLD analysis project Ga0055584, IMG submission 58716) | Pelagic marine sediment microbial communities from the LTER site Helgoland, North Sea, for post-phytoplankton bloom and carbon turnover... | ecosystem: Environmental > Aquatic > Marine >...
GACGAATTGATTTTCAAGGCCGGACGTCAGCTCCGGAATTCCCGCCGCGAGTTTCTGCAGCACAGCGGAATCGGAATCGGTGCCATGGCGCTGAATGCCCTCAGCGGCAACCAGACGCTGGCGACATCGACCAACCCGATGACCCCGCGGCCGACGCATTTTCGGCAGCAGGCCAAGAACGTCATCTACATCTTTCAGGCCGGGGGCCCCAGTCAGTTGGAGATGTTCGATCCCAAACCGGAACTCCAGCGCCTCCACGGCCAGCCCACGCCCGCAAGTTTTCTGGAGGGCAAACGTTTCTCTTTTCTGAAGGGTACTCCGCCGCTGCTGCAGACAGTTCGTGAATTCGGACAATACGGCCAGTCCGGCGCCCCGTTGAGCGAACTCCTGCCCTACCACCGCGAGATCGTGGATGACATCTGCTTCGTCAAGGGGTTGAAGACCGACGTGTTCAATCACGGACCGGCCAAGCTTTTCTTCAACACCGGTTTTCCTCAGCCCGGTAAGCCGAGCATGGGCGCGTGGGTGACTTACGGCATTGGCAGCGAATGCAACGATCTACCCGGTTTTGTGGTGCTGCAATCCGGCCCCCGGGGACCGCGCGCAGGTTCGACTCTTTGGTCCAGCGGTTTTCTGCCGACGACCAATCAGGGAGTGCCGTTCCGCAGCTCCGGAGATCCGATCCTGTTTCTCACCAGCCCCGACGGAATCAATCGCAAGAAGGAGCGCCAGTTCACCGATGTGCTGAGTGATCTGAACGGTCATCGTTTCGACCTGACCGGCGATCCCGAGATTCAGACCCGGATTGCCTCGCATGAGATGGCTTATCAGATGCAGACCAGTGCCCCGGAGTTGATGGATATCTCCGATGAACCGGCGAGCGTCCGAAATCTGTATGGGGCTCAGCCCGGGAAATCTTCCTTTGCGAACAATTGTCTGCTGGCCCGCCGTCTCGTTGAACGCGGGGTCCGTTTTGTGCAGCTCTACCACACCAATTGGGATCACCATGGAGGCCCGGGGCAGACCCTCGGCAAGGATCTCGACAAGGTCTGCAAAGAGGTCGATCAGCCCTCCGCCGCCTTGATCAAGGATCTGAAACAGAAGGGTCTACTCGATGATACCTTGGTGATCTGGGGAGGTGAATTCGGCCGCACTCCCATGGGTGAAACCCGCGAGAGCAAGATCGGCGGCCGCGATCATCACATCGATGCCTTCAGCATCTGGATGGCCGGCGGTGGCATCAAGCCGGGCATCATCCATGGGGACAGCGATGAACTCGGTCTGCGCGGGGCGGAGAACGCTTCGCACGTCCACGACGTTCAGGCGACCATTCTTCACCAACTCGGACTCGATCACGAAAAGCTCGTCTACAAGTTTCAAGGTCGAGATTTTCGCCTCACCGACGTTCATGGCCACGTGATACACGACATCCTGACCTGACGATTCGATGCCGGTTCTACGAAGTGAGCGCGGCATGAGGTGTTTTCCAGTCAATGTCTGTTCGTTCGTTGCCATCGCGGTAATCGGTTTTGCGTCAAACGGGAGCGAGTCTGCCGCCACCGAAGCGATTGTCCTCACGTCAACGACCGGGACCGAGGGGAGGGCTGCCAAGGCAACCACGATTCATATCGCCAGATCGGGAATTGCTTCGAGCTCGGAGGATTACAGCGTTTCCGGCACGACCTCGAATCCTGACCTGCGCGATACGGTTTTCACTTTCACGCTCGATGCGGTTTCCGTGGTGAACGCGAAACCGGGACCGGACTTTGGTGCCAAGCTGACTGAGGGAGACATTGACCGGGACAATTCAGGCAAGCTGGGCGTGCGGGGTGGATCGAATGGTATCAACGAACGGGAAGGGCTGCTCATTGGTCTGGATGTGAAAGATCTTGATCCGACCCTCGGCTGGCAATTGACGGGGATCCAGTTTGCCTACGTCGGCGATGGCGAATCCTACACCATCGTCAACCGGAACCGTGTGACGAAGCAGCTGACTGGTGACACGGATGGGATGGTAAATGTATCGGACCTGAGATTGTTTGTTCGCGGCGGAACGGCAGATCATGAACTGGCTTCCGTCTTCGCGAGAAACACGGCTGATGCGCGCAGTTCCGGTTTTCGCGTAGTCGCATTCAGGTTCGCTGCGGCTGCCAAACCAGTGACTGAAACGATCAGAGTAAAGAAGCTGCCGCGGATGCACTTCGCTGACCGCGTGAGTGGTCGGCCGTTTTCAAAAGACCCGGCGGTGGTGCGCTTCCGGGACAAATACTGGCTCTACTATTCCGTGCCGCCCTACGCGGGCAAGGCGAACCGCGGTTGGACCATCGGGGTGGCCACGAGCGACAATCTGGTGGATTGGAACAAAGCCGGTGAACTGAGCAACACCGGTGTGGCGGAAGCGAAAGGCTTCACCGCGCCGGGAGCAATCGTTCTGGATGGGACGGTACATCTGTTCTACCAGACCTATGGCAATCGGGAAAATGATGCGATCTGTCATGCTTGGTCGACGGATGGTCTGAACTTCATCCGCAATCCATCCAACCCGATCTTCCGACCGACGGGCGACTGGAATTGCGGCCGGGCAATTGATGCGGACGTCATCGCGCATGGCGATCGGTTGCTACTCTACTGGGCGACGCGGGATCCCGGCATGAAGATTCAGATGCAAGGTGTTGCAGCCGCACCTTTGGACAGCGATTTCACCCGCGGGCAATGGACGCAATTGAATCCCGACGGTCCGATTCTGGCACCGGGAATTCCGACGAGACTTGATGAGAGTGACCTTGATCTGGCTTGGGAAAGAAGCTGCGTGGAAGCCGCCGCGATGGCCCGCCGTGGCGGGCGGCTCTATATGTTCTACGCCGGCGGCTACAACAACGATCCGCAGCAGATTGGCGTCGCCGTGAGCGATAATGGCGTTCTGTTCAAAAGGCTTTCGGATTTTCCGTTTCTGCCCAACGGTCCGCCGGGCAGTTGGAATTCCAGCGAATCGGGGCATCCCTTTCTGTTCCAGGACGACGACGGTCAGGACTTTCTGTTCTATCAGGGCAATGACAGCGCCGGTCAGTCCTGGCATTTGTCCGTCCTGCCGGTGGACTGGAAGGACGGTCGTCCGGTGTTGGCGCCAGAGAAACTGCCTGCAGCGCTGCAGGTCGGCAAGAATCCCTAAGCCCGCTTGCGTAGCGGCGCGAGACAGTGTAGCAATTTCGCCTCCCGTTCCTGCCGAACTGGGAAGAAGCGAACAAACATGTCCGATCCGACCATTATCTACACGAAGACCGACGAGGCTCCCGCTCTCGCCACCTACTCTTTCCTGCCCATCGTCAAGGCGTTCACCAAGCCTTCCGGAGTGATGGTGGAAACCCGCGACATTTCATTGGCGGGTCGGATCATCGCGAATTTTCCTGAATGTCTGTCCGAAGACCTGCGTATCGGCGATGCCCTGGCCGAACTGGGGCAGTTGGCCAAGACTCCGGAAGCCAACATCATCAAGCTGCCGAATATCAGCGCCTCCATCCCGCAGCTGAAGGCGGCCATCGCCGAACTGCAGGGTCAGGGTTACGCGCTTCCCGACTATCCCGAGGAACCGCGGACCGATGAGCAGAAGTCGGCCAAGTCACGCTACGACAAGATCAAGGGCAGCGCTGTGAATCCGGTGCTCCGCGAAGGAAATTCGGACCGCCGTGCACCGCAGGCCGTCAAGGCCTATGCCCGGGCCAACCCCCATTCAATGGGTGCCTGGTCGAAAGATTCCAAAACCAATGTCGCCACCATGGCGGCGGAAGATTTTCGTTCTAGTGAAAAGTCGGTCTGCGTCGCGGAAGCCACCACCGCGAAGATTGAATTTGTTGCCGCAGACGGCGGCGTAACCGTGCTGAAAGAATCCACCCCGCTACTGGCCGGGGAGGTGTTCGATGGTACGAAAATGAGCCGGCGGGCGTTGGTCACCTTCCTCGACGAACAGATTGCCCGGGCGAAGAGCGAGGGGATCCTCTTCTCGCTGCACATGAAGGCGACGATGATGAAGGTCAGCGACCCGATCATTTTCGGAATTTGTGTCGAAGTGTTCTTCAAGGATCTTCTTGCCAAGCACGGCGCGACCTTCGAGGAACTTGGTGTCGATTTTCGCAATGGCTTTGGCGACCTGCTGAATCGTCTCGATCAGTTGCCGGCCGACACGAAGGCGGAGATTGAGGCCGACATCGATTCCGCATTTGCCAACGGCCCGGATCTGGCCATGGTGAACTCTGACAAGGGCATCACCAATCTGCACGTCCCCAGCGACATCATTATCGACGCATCCATGCCGGCAATGATCCGCACGTCCGGTCAGATGTGGAACACGCAGGGCGAACAGCAGGACGCACTCGCCGTGATTCCGGACAGCTCTTACGCGTCTGTCTACCAAGCCACCATCGATTTCTGCCGTGAGAATGGTGCCTTTGATCCGACCACGATGGGCACCGTCCCGAACGTGGGGCTCATGGCGCAGAAGGCCGAGGAATACGGTTCGCATGACAAGACCTTCCAGGCCCCCGGCAGCGGCACCATTCGCGTGACCGATTCGGCCGGCAACACCCTCATCGAACACGCCGTTGAACCGGGCGACATCTGGCGTGCCTGCCAGACGAAGGACGCCCCAATCCGCGACTGGGTGAAGCTCGCCGTGAACCGCGCCCGCGCCACCGGTTGGCCAACGATCTTCTGGCTCGACGAATCGCGTGCCCACGATGCCCAGGTCCTCGCCAAGGTGAACGAGTATCTCAAGGATCACGACACCGACGGTCTCGACATTCAGATCCTCCCGCCGCTCGAAGCCACCAAGTTTTCGTTGGAACGCATCGCCAAGGGCGAGAATACCATCTCTGTCACCGGCAACGTCCTGCGTGATTATCTCACCGACCTCTTCCCGATTCTCGAAGTCGGCACCAGTGCCAAGATGCTCTCCATCGTACCGTTGATGAACGGCGGCGGCCTCTTCGAAACGGGAGCCGGCGGCTCCGCCCCCAAACACGTCCAGCAGTTCCAGGAGGCAAACTATCTCCGCTGGGATTCGCTTGGTGAATTCCTGGCGCTGGCAGTTTCCTTGGAACACCTTGGCGACACCTTCGACAATCCGAAGGCGAAGGTAGTCGGAGCCGCCCTCGACCAGGCCACCGAGAAGCTCCTCACCGAAAACAAGTCACCCACTCGTCGGCTCGGCGGCATCGACAACCGGGGCAGCCACTTTTACATCGCCCGCTACTGGGCCGAAGCCCTGGCCGCGCAGGATGACGACGCCGAACTGAAGTCGCACTTTGCACCGATCGCCGAACAACTCGCCGCGAACGAATCCAAGATCGTGGACGAACTGCTCGCTGTGCAGAAATCTCCGGCCGATACCGGCGGCTACTACCAACCTGATGATGGGAAAGCCGCTGCCGCGATGCGCCCCAGTGCGACCATGAACGGCATCATCGGTTGAGTGGGTTGTCGTGGCGGCGAGCGTGAGCGAGTGGATCGGGTCCTCTTTCGAGGACGGAGGACCTGACGCCCACTCTAAGAGGGCCTTGGTCAGGGCCTCCTCACGTCGGTTGTTACGGCTTCGCCAGGTAGCTTACCTGGTTCGTGCTTCCGGGTATCACCGTCACGGATTGAAACGGCTGATCTTTGGTTTTCAGGCACAGGTGGAAAGTTCCGGGGGGAGCGAAGGGAATGACAAAGTGATTTGAGCTGTCGATTTTCGTACGGACCAGCGTGCTCCAGTTGTCCTGCAGCACCCGCAGTTCCATATACCGGGTCTTTTCGGACTGCTTGATTCCCTCGACAACCCCTTCGATTCGCCCCCAGGGCTGGAGCCAGATGCGATCACCCGACTTGAGTGAGATGGCCGATTTGATTGCAAAGCCGCTCAGGTGACTGATCGCAACGTGCTGGATGTCGTTGCCGGGCGGAAGTTCAAATACACCTTTATTGTCTGCTTCCTTCAGTCGGCCTTGGAGAAAGAGTCCACTGCTCTCCAAGTCGCGGTTGTCCAGGCGCATTTCCCGTTCCCAATCGGAAAGCAGTGCCACGTCCGCGCTGGAGGCAAAGTCGCCACTCGGCGTGATTGCGGAGATGGATCGTGGTTTGCCAGGTATTAACTGTACATCCAGTTCGAAATCCTCACCCTGCTTGCTGAACGCGTCGCTGATGAATGTTTCGTAGCCATCGGCTTCAAGGCGCAATCGCTTCTTCTGGGTTCCCTTGCTGCGGGCGACGTACATCTCAAAGTGTCCATTCGTCTCGGCTGGGAGAAACATGTCGCCCACGTTCCAGTAGGGATGCTTGCGACCGCTCATGATCCATCCCGCGCGAATGGTGAATTTCGGTATGGGTTCACCGGTATGGACGTCCGTAACAACGCCACTGATCTTCAACTTGGGGGTGAGCTTCATCCGCAATTCGGTCTGCCCCTCCTCCAGCTGGAAGTAGCGGATATCGTGACCTTTGGCTTCCACCCGCAACTTCATTCTGGTCAATGGTGCATTCTCCCAGACCACGCGGCCATTGGCATCGGTCTTCTCGTTAAACATCGTGGTTGGTACAATCTTGGCGCCCACATCCGGTTCGTGGAAATAGGGACGCCAGTAGTCGTGAGACACATCGACTCCGGACATCGGGTCGCCCGCGGCGTTCATCACCTGCAGTTGCACGTAGCGGCCGCGGTTCAACACGATCTCGACGTGCTCCGCGTTGCCCGAATCAATCGCCACACTATTCGCTGCAAACTGAACGCGATCCGGATACTGGTCAGTGCGATCACGAAACGCAGACAGGATGTTGACTCCGGCCGCGGGCGCCATCAGTTCGAACCGCCCGTCGAAGTCACTCTCGACAAACTCCCGGTCGCGATAGGGATGTCCGACATTGACCCGGGCGGAGTGAATGGGTGCACCGTTCTCGTCGATGATTCTACCTCGTATCTTGAACGTTCGGGCAAGCCGGGTGACGTGCGTGCCGGCAATCAATTGTTGGCGAACATCGTCCTTCGCGGCGTCGATCTTCGCGTCCCGATATCCGTTCATCGAGATACTGACCGTCGTGGTCGGCAGTTCGTGCGCGGCGAGGCCATCCACGGACCAGAACCCGTTCGTATCTGTGAACAGCCAACCGCCACTGCGTTCCTGGTGGATCTTTCCTTCATATTCGGCAAAGGACTCCAGATCCGTGATGGATCCGGACAAGGAGATCCAGGCCTCCACCATCGGATTGCTGTCTTTGTCCAAGACTCTTCCGCTGATGAGTTGAGCGGGATGCACGGGATACACGAAATTCGTCGGCGGCCGGAAACCCTTGTCGAAATTCCAGCTTATCGAAGAGCTTCCAAGACCTTCCTTCTGAGTCCAGATCCGAATGCCACGGACATGGTCGGGTTGGTTTGGGATCGTCCAGCGCCCCTCCTCATCCGCTTTTCCCGCGATTCCAAGCTTGTATACGCCCTCGATTCGCTTGCGGTAGTCGAACGTCATTTCTGGAATCGGTTCCCGGGTTTCGGCATGGATGAAGTGAATCGTCCCAATGCCCGCCGCGTTCGTGGATTGCGAGGACGCTGCCATGGTTGTTCTCCGGGGTTTTCCGATCGCCGCCGTACCCGATCGTGACACCGATTCAACGGTGGCTTCAGGATCGATCGGCCGAGCCGCTTCCGTATTTGCTTCTCCCGTGAATTTCAACCATCCGACCGTTGCCAACACTGCCGCCATCGTGGCGACGACCGCGCCCGGAACAGGTGATAATTGGGACCACAATCCACTCAACAGAGAGGTCCCCGATCCCACTTTGATTCCAGCACTTGTCCGTTCAATGAGTCCTGAAGGCAGATCTGCCGTGGCACTGTTCAATCCTGCAGCCAACGCTGCGGCTGGTATTGCGACCCCACGTTGTCCCAGTTTTTCCCGCAGGCGATCCACGGCTCGCGCGACCCGTTTCTGCGTGGCATCCTCGCTGGTGCCAAACAGTTCACCAACGGCCCGCAACGGTGCCCGTTCAAAAAAGCGGGCAATGATCGCAATGCGATCGGGTTCCTTCAGATCGTTGATCGCATCATCCAGTCGCGCTTCGGCATCCGGCCAATGGGCCGGTTCACCGGCTCCCGCCCCGGCGAGTTCCGATGCCGCGCTTTCACGTGCTCGCCGGCGTGAATCGGATCGACGAATCGCGGAACACACAAAGCAGGTATGACAATGTAACCAACCTCCGAGATTACCTTCACGTTTCAGCTTTGCTGCCTTGCGTGCCAGGTCGGCGAAGACCTGTTGCATGGCGTCCTGCGCCAGGTGTTCATCCCCGTTCAACTGACGCCGAGCGGTCGCATACACCAATCCGCCAAATTGTTGCACCAAGCGTTGGAAGGCCTCGTTGGAACCATTGGCCACGTAAGCGGCCAGCATGTTTTGGACATCGTTTTCGGACATACACCCTATTCAATCCGCCGGTCCCAAAATCCGACTGATTTTCTTTGGTGCAATATGATTATCGTGACCGGATTCATACAAGCTCCGGTCGGTGTGCCCATTGTGGCAGGGCGATAATTGCGCATAATCCGGCGCCTGTCATGAACGCACGCGTTGAGAACTCGATACCATCCTCTGACGCGAAGGCCTTGGAGAAGCAATTCGAGACCCGTTTCTCGACTCGTCCGTCAGTCATCGCTGTTGCGCCGGGGCGGGTGAACCTCATCGGGGAACACACGGATTACAACGGCGGTTACGTGCTGCCCTTGGCGATCGATCGAGTTTGTGGCATGGCGGGCCGCATCAGTGGCGGAGAGCAATTTGTCGTCCGCTCGGTTGATCGAGATGAAGAGGTTTGCTTTTCACACGGAGATTTGACTCCCGGACCGCGCGGGGATTTTGGCGACTATCTTCGCGGGGTCGTGGCGGGTTTCGTCGATCGAGGGGTGGAGGTGCCGGCTTTCGAGGCGGTGATTTCGTCCACCGTTCCGGTCGGTTCGGGGCTCAGCAGCAGTGCCGCTCTGGAAATGGCGACGGCCACGCTGATTGAGTCAATGACGGGCCACGAGCTTCCCTTGTTGGACAAGGCCTTGCTTTGTCAACGGGCGGAGCACGATTTCGTCGGCGTTCCCTGCGGGTTGATGGACCAGTACACCAGCGCGTTTGGGGAGGCAGGGCACCTCGTGTTACTAGACTGTGCAACGAACGCGTCGGAACTGGTGCCGTTCGCGGATCCAAATGTGGCGTTGTTGGTGATCAATTCCAACGTGCGACATCGACTTGCCGATGGCGAATACGCGGTGCGTCGTCGCCAATGCGAAGCGGCGGCGAAGAAGCTGGGCGTGATATTCCTGCGGGACGTCGAGGTGCTTGATGAAGCAAACACCAATTTGGAGCCGGAAGAGCTGCGCCGCGCCCGACACATTGTTTCCGAGAACGTGCGCACGCTCGCGGCGGTCGAGGATTTGAGACGGGGCGATTGGAGCACGGTGGGACGGCACATGTACGCGAGTCATCAGTCTCTGCGGGATGAATTTGAGGTCAGTTGCAGTGAGCTGGATGTGATCGTGGAAATTTGCCAATCGCTGGGCGAAGCCGGCGGCGTATTCGGCGCGCGCATGACCGGTGGTGGTTTCGGCGGCTGCGCCATTGCGTTGGTCCGGACGGATCAGATCAGCGCGATTCAGGATCGTGTGGAACGGGAATACGCGGAGCGAACAAAGATCCAGCCGACCCTGTTTTCGGTCCGGCCGGGCCCGGGAGCGCAGTTGTCGAGTATGGAGGCGGCGACATGAGCGAGGTCCTGCTCGCCATGCGTGGCATCCGCAAGGTGTTCCCCGGAGTGGTGGCACTCGATGGGGTGAATTTCAATCTGCGCGCCGGTGAGGTTCACGCCTTGATGGGAGAGAACGGCGCTGGAAAGTCCACGCTGATCAAGGTGCTTACCGGAGTTTACCAACGCGATGGTGGAACGACGGAGCTGGACGGACAAAGCATTGATCCACGTTCCACGCTCGAAGCCGAGGCGGCCGGAATCAGCACGGTCTACCAGGAGGTGAACCTGGTGGGGAGCTTGTCGATCGCGGAAAATATCTTGTTGGGGCGCCAACCGCGACGATGCGGAATCATCCGCTGGGGCGAGACGCGGCGTTTGGCCAAACAGGCTTTGGCGAGGTTGGGATTGGAACTCGATGTCAGCCGGCAATTGGAGACCTGCTCCATGGCGATTCAGCAGATGGTCGCGATCGCGCGGGCCCTGGACGTGAACGCGCGGATTCTGGTTCTCGATGAACCGACCTCCAGCCTGGATGACCAGGAGACAGCGGCTTTGTTCAAAATCATGCGTCAGTTGCGCGACGAAGGTTTGGCGATCGTGTTCGTGACGCATTTTCTGGATCAGGTTTACGAGATCAGCGATCGGATCACCGTGCTGCGCAACGGCACGCTGGTCGGCGAGTACGAGACCGCCGAGCTGCCGCGCATTGAGTTGATCGGCAAAATGCTCGGGCGCGAACCGGATGTAGTGGAACACCAAAGTGAGGATTCCGGCGGGGCTGAAAACGAACAGGTCGAACTGCTCGGGGCGAAGGGGATCGGACGTCGCGGATCGGTGCATCCGTTGGACCTCAGCGTTCATCGCGGGG
>Ga0055584_100007605_pt1 | contig 10616 bp, 10 predicted proteins | sample OSDHelmetaG_FD_58716 | JGI IMG/M metagenome (GOLD analysis project Ga0055584, IMG submission 58716) | Pelagic marine sediment microbial communities from the LTER site Helgoland, North Sea, for post-phytoplankton bloom and carbon turnover... | ecosystem: Environmental > Aquatic > Marine >...
GCGCGGGTTCAGATGAAACTTCCAGTTCCTTTCACGCATGGAGGCGGCTTGCCCGGTGGTGCTGGTCTTCCAGAAGATCGGCTTGATGCGTTCGCGGGTTTTGCCGAGCCAGATGTCGGAGACGTCTTCACCGTCGAGCTGTTCCGGCAGGTCGGTGATGCCAGCGATGCGACCGAGCGTGGGCATCCAATCCATGCCGGAGAATACGGTGGCGGTGTCCGTATGATCCGCCTTGATACGACCGGGCCAACGGATGACGAAGGGTGCGCGTACGCCGCCTTCATATTGCTCGTGTTTGCCGCCTCGAAATTCTCCGGCGTAGCCAAGCATGTTGTGCGAAAACTCTTTGGATTCCTTCTTTGCGCCGAGAAGCACTGGCGCGGGTCCGTGGTCGCTGGAGAATACGACGATGGTGTTCTCCCGAAGTCCGAGTTCATCGAGGGTGGCGAGCAGGCGTTTGACGTTTTGATCGATGGCCCACACGTCACCGAGGTATTGGCGCATGGCCGTGTTCAGGTCGCCGCCAATCTTTTCGCACTCGTCGAACTTGTGCTGCATGGCCGGGGAGAAGTCTTTGCGGTCAACGTTCACGTTGTTGAATTCAGCTTCGAGTTCTGGATGCACACTCACCGGGTAGTGCGTGGCGTGGCCCCAGACATTTACATAGAAGGGCTGGTCGGCGTTCTCCTTGATAAACTCAATTGCTGCATCGAACAGGCCGGCGTCGCGGCCACGGGGCGAATCCTTGGTGTTGGCACCACCGGCGTATTCGTCGATGCCGTACATTCCGGACCGTGCTTCGGGTCCGATGTGCCATTTGCCAAAGTGACCCGTGCGATAGCCGCGCTTCTTCAGCAGGTCGGTGATGGTGACACGATCGCCAAACCCGAAGTCAGCGGGGTATTTGGGAAAGCGGGCGGTATGCAGGCCGGTCATGAATCCGGTGCGACTCGGACAGCAGGTGACGCCGGTGACATAGAACTGTGTGAAGCGCGTGCCTTCGCTGGCGAGCTTGTCGATGGCAGGCGTCCGGGCATAGGGATGTCCGTAACAACCCAGGTCTCCCCAGCCCAAATCATCAGCAAACATAAAAACAACATTCGGCAAGCGTTCCGCTTGACCGCTATGCGGCTTCGTCGCGGAGGGTTTTCGCATTGGGCGTTTCCCTTTGGCCACGGGCGTTGATGACTGTCCCTTTGGCTTTTCGTCTTCATCCAATTCTCGCCGTCCTTCGAATGGGCCCCAAGCCACACGGGTTTCATATTCCTTGGTCGCCCGGTAGTGCTCGGGATCGTAGTCGGGATTCACCTTGGGGATGCGTGCGCCGACTTCCTTGAAGTAGCGCATCATTTTGCTGAATAGCGCCTTGTGTTCGAGGTAGTTGTCGGCAGCGATGTTCTCCACTTCGCCTTCATCCGCGCTCAGGTCGAACAGCATCGGCACGTTCGGTTTCTCGTAGAAGTGCATCACCTTGCGCGGGCCGGAAACGATGGCCGAATGCGGCATGGTGGTGCGGTAGTGTGGGTAATGGAAATAGAGGTGACGGTTCTTGAAGGCCTGGTCTGGTTTCTCGCCACGCAGGTATTCCGCCAGGCTGAGGCCGTCGATGTCCTTCAATGATTTCGGATCTCCGCCCGCCCAATCCACGAAGGTGGGCAGGAAGTCGTAGTTCACGACGTTCTCCTTGAACACGGAGCCACCCTTGATCCCCGGACCCCTGACGATCATCGGAACTCGGATGCCTCCTTGCCAGGCCCACCACTTGTGCGCGTGCAGGGGTTGGTTGAGCCCGGGATAGAACTTGTGCCGATAGCCGTTGTCCGCGACGACGATGACGTAGGTGTTGTCTTCGATTCCCAGCCGTTTCAGCTCATTGAGGACCGCGCCGATGCGTCCGTCGAGGTCCTCCGCCATTCCGAGCCAAATCGCCGGATCCTGTTTGCGATGGATGTTGTCTGCGGTCTTGCCCGCCTTCTTGTAGTAGGCCTGTATCAGTGGATGCTTCACGTATTTTTCACGAGTGGAGCTCAAACATTCGCTGCCCGCGTGCATCGCGTAGTGAGAGATTTGAAGATAGAAAGGATTCTGCGCTTTCGTCTGCTTTTGCATGAAGCCGATCGCCTTCTCGGTGACGCTGAACATCAACTTGGGATCCGTGATACCCTCCGGCTGTCGACTGACTTTGCCGACGGTGTTGCCCGGGTCGTTGTTGGTGTTGCCATCGTGGATGACATAACCCTCGTCACCCGGATCACCCCCCATGTGCCACTTGCCAATGTGTGCGGACACGTAGCCGAGCGGCTTCAGTGCCTCGGGGATGGTGATCGCGTCCGGATCGATGGTGCTGTCCGAAATGTTCGGCACGAGCGGCAATTTCTGATACTGGCGACGCGTGTCGTAATAGTCGTCCTTGGTCTTGCCCAGAAACACCGTGAATCCGGACCGGGCGGCCGATTGCCCTGTCTGCAGACAGACTCGTGATGGCGAACATTGCGGTGCGCCGGAGTAGGCATTGCGAAATTTCATTCCCTGCCGCGCCAGCTTTTCCAGATTCGGCATCTGTGCCACCGGCATCTTGGAATTGGGCATGCTGTCATCCATCGGCACGGGCGTCCCATTCCACGCCCAGTCATCGATGAACAACATCACGATATTCGGTTTCGTTGCGGCGTGAGCGGCGATTTGAACCACGAAGGCACAAAGTATGCCGAGGAGCGCTGAGGAAAGATGCTTCATATGGATTGTGTTAGGAAACGGTTTGGACGGAGAAAAGGTAACGGAAAATCAATGGCTTCTGGGGGCGTGTGGAAATGATATCGCATCACCCTGATCGGCCGGCTGAAACACCGTATCAATCGTGGAGCGCGCGCGGTTGGCGATCGGCTTGACATCGACGGGCGGCATGGCAACAAGCTGTGGAAATGAAGGTTGAGGGATTGCGCGGATGTTACGACAAAACGGGTGGGCTGTTCTACGTTGCCCGCATGTGTTCCAAGGTTCGACTCCACGCGGAGGGCAAACTGCCGGAAGAATACCATGAGATGCTGGGCGGCGGGTTCGACGGTCGCACATGTCGTTACTTGGGCGTCCGTTACGAAGATGTCCGCTCCGAAGTGCTGGCTGGGAACCCTGATGCTGAGGTTCTCGAATGGTGTTTTGCCCACGGACGCCGGCTCACCGAAGAGGAAGTGCTGATCTACAACAGCTTCATGAGCAAGCGAGGTTGGCGTGATGACGAGACTGATGAATTCATTCCGGAGATGATCAAGGAATATGCTTTGCCCGATGACGGGTCGGTTCTGACCGATTTCGACCTGATCGAGATGGACGAGGGGCGCTGGAGTCCGGATCAGTGGCGTGATGCCTGGTGTTGACTCCACTCATGGATGGCCTTTGCGATCATCGATCCCCGCACGAGGCAGTTCTCAGCACATGAACCTGGAGATTCCCCGTTCTGGCGAGGCACTGGTGTCATCCGTGCAATCGGCAAAACCGTCCTGCCATTGCAGAAGAATGGCGGACGGGCTGAGTGAAAGCCGATTGTGGATCGGAACGCTTCAACCTCCCTGTACCGGTGGAAAGAGCGATACCTGATCACCCTCACTCAACCGGTAGTCCGCGGGCTGATACTCCACCCCGACGGCGATCAAGGTGGAACGTTCCATGTCCTTGAGCTTGGGGTATCGTTCGTGCAGCTGGCTGCGGAGATCGGCGATGGTGGCGTCGTCCGTCAGTTCAACTTGGACCTGCTCACAACCGGTCAGATCCTTGAAGTAGCTGTAGAAACAGACGGCGACGTTCATTCGGCAGTGTAGATTTCCGGTTTGAGGACACCGATGAAAGGGAGATTGCGATAGCGCTCCGCGTAGTCCAGTCCGTAGCCGACCACAAATTCATCCGGCACTTCGAAGCCCACGTAATCCGCGGTGATTGATTTGATGCGTCGTTCCGGTTTGTCAAGGAGCACGCAACTGCGGATGGAGCGAGGCTTCAGCTTTCGCAATCTGCCGGACACATCACTAAGTGTGCGGCCGGTGTCCAGGATGTCATCCACCAGCAGGACGTCGCGTCCCTTTACGTCGAGTCGCAATTCCTTGGTATAGACAAGTTCGCGCGATTCCGTGCCGGTGCCGTAGCTGGAGACGCCCATGAAATCCAGATGCATGGGAATGCTGATGTTGCGGATGAGATCGGCAAGGAACATCACCGTCCCACTGAGAAGTGAGACCACCACCAGATCGTCTTTGCGAAAGTCTTTTTCAATTCGCCGGCCGAGTTCCTCGACTCGGTGCGCGATCTGCCATTCGCCGAGGAGCACATTCTGCACTTCACGTCGCAAGTGGCGCGGGATGTAGGAGGGAGGCAGTGGGATGGGTTGTTCCGGCTTCATGGATTGAATTCTTTTCCGAGTCGTTCAGAGATGGTTTTGGCCAGCCATTCGGCCTGTTTCTTGTCGCGGATACCCGATGCGAGTCCGACTTCCGTGTCTGCTCCGATCACGGCTTTGATGTCGTAGTACTGCTTGTCCCCGGATTGCATGCCCGAGCCGAGTTTGATCCGTGATATCTGCTCGGGAGAATGGTTGCTGTCGCCGACCGGGATGAGGAATCTTCGATAGACCCGGAGTCCGACCGGCCCGGCGATGACTCGTGCGGAATAGAACAGTCCACCCAACAGGCACGCGAAGATGATGAGATCGAAGAATCCGAATACGATCGGAAACAGCAAGGGTGCCTTTTCCTGAATCATGAACCAGATGGCGCCGTTCCAGAGCAGCAGGAAAAAGGACAGGAAAACGAGTGTGCCTTTGTTCCGGGCTGGCGGAAAATAGGCTTCGATGGTTTCGCCTGTGTCCGTCACGCGAATAGGATCGTCAGTCGGCCATTGGTATTCGCCGCCGTGAGGTTGGAACGCGGCGGTTGGATCCTCGGTCGGTTCAGCGTTGGGATCGCTAGCCTCAGTCTTGAAGACCGGCACCTGAAACTCTGACCGGTAGTCAATGCCCGCCACGTCAGCGGTGACCTGCAGTTTCCAGATGTACGTCGGATTGTTCTCGCGACTCTGCGGCAGGTCGTAGGGGATGTGGAAGAACACCGGCACGCCGGTTCGGCTTCGATCGTGGCTCAGCAGATCCTTCTTGATGATCTTTTCATCCTCCCACTTGGTGTCCTCGTGAGTGCTGCGATTGTCGCCGGATCCAGAGCGGTACCGATGCACACAGAGAAGGCGAACCTTGAATCCTTCCGGTGGACTCACCTGCACGGGGATTTCAACCGCGCCGCGAATCGTGCCACCCAACACACCGGGATTGGACATCAACCGAAAGGTCGAAACGCCGTACTTTTTGTGGCGGGCAATCGCGTAGATGAACCAAGCCAACAGAAACATTCCGATCAGGGGAAAGAGGAGCACGAAAAGCGCTTTCTTGTCACCCTTGGGGCCAAACATCTCGTCCCACGCGGCGATGGTGGCGCCCCATGAAATTGCATTCCAGACGAGGGCGAATGCACCGGCTGCCCAGAGTGCGACTTTGCCCTCACATTTGACGCAGCCATCGGCCCAATCGGGTCGCCACATCCAAGGTTGTTCAGGAAACTCGACCTTCTTCTTTTCGGTTTCCTTGGAGCGGCGAACGCCGTAAATGAGTCCGCCGAGCATCACACAGGAAACGAGGATGAAGACGGATCCGACGATGACACCGATGTGCGCGTCCTTCTCTCCTGATTGCGTCCCGTTGATGCCAGCCCAGACCGCGAAGCAACCCCCGACAAAGAAGGGGGTGATGAACAACAGCCCGCAACCCGTTCCCCATTTGCTGACTCCACCGGTGGCATCAGGTGTGCCGTCGTCAGGGAGGTCATGATAATCCTCCTCGTCGTCGTTTCCGGAACCGATGGTGAATTTGGACATGGGGTCAGATGTGTTTGGAGTCGTTCTCGTCCTTTTCGGTATACCCGCTGTCCTGACGTTGGAAGTTCACCTCATTCTTCTTGCAGTAGGCTTCGAAGATGTCGTCCGCACTCATGCCGAGCACCTGGGCCAGGCTGATGAGAAAGTGGAACAGGTCGACGACTTCCACGCGGGCATTCTGTTCATCAAACTTCTGATACTTCGCCCACCACTTCCACGGCACGCTGTCGGTCAGCTCGGCCATCTCCTGGGTCATGGCGCGGCAATAGTTGAGCACCCACTTGGTTTTGTCCTCCTCGGACATGTCGTAGGTGTGCACGCCAATGCGCTCGTTGAGGGACTGCTGCATGCGGAAGAGTTCGCGAAGTTGATCCGGCTTATCCATGGCGGCGAGGATAGTCATGGGGCCGTTTTTGCGTCAGTGAAAAAGACGTCCGGCAATTGTAATCCTCGGCTGTGAACACTTGAAACTTGGAAGTGCCGGGGGCCGCACCTATAACGCCCCGCATGCTGCCGAAGCTCCTCACGTTGGGTGGACCCATGGCGTGGATCCTGATTTTCACGAGCGCCGTGGCGCTGGCGGTATTTCTGGAGCGGATGCTCCATTATCACCGCGCCCAGATCAACTCCCTCGAATTCTTGGATGGTGTCCGCAACGTGCTCCGACAGGGCAACGTGGTGGAGGGCCTTTCCATCTGTGACGCGACGCCCGGTCCGGTCGCCCGTCTGGTGAAGGCGGCCCTGCTCAGTCGTGAGCGAGGGCGCGAAGGCGTGCGGGAGGCGTTGGAAGAGGCGGGCATGCAGGAAGTGCCGAAGCTGGAGGAAAAACTCAACGTGATCGCCACCGTCGCCCAGATTGCCCCGCTCATGGGCCTGCTGGGCACGGCGCTGGGTTTCATCGACATCTTTGAGGTCATGGAGTTGAACGGTCAGTATGCGCACGCATCGCTCATGGCGGGCGGTGTCTGGAAGGCCCTGATCGCCACGGCCCTTGGCTTGGCTGTCGCGATTCCGTGTTACATCGGCTACAACTACCTGGTGAGTCGTGTGAACCAGATCGTGCTCGATATGGAGCGCGCTTCGAATGAAATTGTGAATCTCGTCCTTGACCCGAATCCGCGATCCGGCGAATGAGATACCCGCGCAATGCCAAGATCTTCCGTGGTCAATTGGACGCCGCGCCGTTTGCGGGGGTGTTCTTTTGTCTGCTGGTCTTTCTGTTGCTGAACTCCAGTCTCGTGTTTTCGCCGGGCGTGAAGATTGACCTCGCGACTGCGGAGGACCTGCCCGGTCACGTCGGCCCTTCCGCAATGGTGGCGGTGGATGCGTCGGGCGCACTGATCTATCGCAATCGCATCATTTCCGAAACCGAACTGAAGGAAGAGCTGCGCGGCGAGGTTCTGCGGGCGCGAAGTGGTCAGGAGGAGCTGATACTCGTGGCGCTGTTGGATCGCGATGTGGACAGCCAGACGCTCGTACGGCTGGCGCAACTCGCCAAGCAGGCGGGCATCCGACAGCTGTTGCAGGCCACGCGGCCCCAGTTCGAACCTGCCACCACGATCAATCCGGCACCATGAGCAACGACATGGAAGAACTGCCGCCTTGGGGCGGAGCACGATGGTTCTTTTCGATTTCGCTGCTCGTTCTGTTGCACCTAGGGGCGCTATTCCTGGTGTCCGGTCTGAGTCAGCAGCCCGAGGTTCGCGAGCCGGAGGAATTCACCGTTCGAATGCTGACGGAGCCGGGTGACGGCAGCCGGCTGTTGGCCCGGTATGCGTTGAACGATCCGACCCTGCTGGCCTCGGCCAGCCCTCGTGGATTCTCCGGTCCGGCATGGCTCAACATCGCCCCGCCGCCGTTCAAGTTGCCGGATTGGAAGGACGAGGAGCGTTGGCTGAACCAGCGCGTCGAGGGTTTGGGTGGCGATTTTCGAATGTATGTGAGAACGAATCTTGGCTCGACCTTGTCGATTGCAGATCGTCAGCCGATACCGGATGAATCCTCGACCGAAGTGTCGTTCCGCGCGCCCGAGTCACAAATCTTTGTCGTTGGCGATCTGGCTCGCCGGCAATTGCTGGACCGCCCGCAGCTGGAGTCCCAACCGGGCGGTGATGTGTTGTTGCCGACGCGGGTGGACGTAATGGTGAATCAGGATGGCTTCGTGTTTTCCCCGCGGCTACGCCAAGGCGGTATCGAAATATCTGCGGAACAACGAGCGGCTGATCGGGAGGCTTTGAAACTGATTCCCAAGCTCCGTTTTGCCGCCGTCGGTAATCTGCCGGCAGATGACGCCTTTCCCTTCGCCCGGGGTACAGTGATATTCCAGTGGGTCACGAAACCGCCGCCCATTGCCACCAACGCTCGCCCCAGCCGCTGATGTCGCTCCAGATTGTCATCCTCTTGTATTTCGTGGTGATGCTCGTCGTGATCTGCGGCACGGGTTGGTATTCCGATCGTCAACGGCGGCGCTTCGAGCCTGAACCCACGGATGACAGCATTTTTCGCTGCAAGAAATGTCGGTACGTGTACACCGACGACCACGACGTCGACCTTTCGCGCTGCCCACAATGTGGGACCAGCAACGAGGTCTTCCAGTTCTATTGAGGGGAGTTACTGACGCAGCTTGCGTTCCAGCATGCCGACGGTTTGGCGTACGCCACCATCGATCTCCATACGATCCTTCACCAGTCGGCAAGCGTGTAGCACAGTGCCGTGATCCCGGCCGCCATAGGCTTCGCCAATGGCGTTCAGGGAATTGCCGGTGAGTTGCCGCGTGAGATACATGGCGATCTGCCGGGGAAAGGCGATGTGCTCGGGGCGGCGTTTGCTGGTCATGTCCGCCAAGCGGATGTCGAAGTGTTCGGCGACCTTCTTCTGGATCATCTCCACGCTCACAACCATCTGTGATTCCTCGTCCAGCACGTCGCGCAACAGGTTTTCCACGATCGCCTGGGTCAGCGGTTTGCCGGTAAGCGAACCGTAGGAAATGATGCGGATCAGCGCGCCTTCCAATCGACGGATGTTATGGCGGATACGCTGCGCGAGGAAATTGGCGATACCATCGGGGAGATCGGCATTCATCGCGTCGGCCTTCTTGTTGAGAATAGCCAGACGGGTTTCAATATCGGGCGGCTGCAGATCGGTCACGAGACCCCAGACGAAGCGGGATACCAGACGATCCTCGAGTCCGGCGATTTCGCCGGCCGGGCGATCACAGGTCAGCACAATCTGTTTGTGGGACTCGTGGAGCGCATTGAAGGTATGGAAGAATTCTTCCTGGATACGTTCTTTGCCGGCCAGAAACTGAATGTCATCGATCAGGAGAACATCGGTCTGACGATACTTCTTGCGAAATTGAACCAGCGAGTTGTTCTGAATCGCGTCGATAAATTCGTTGGTGAACTTCTCACAGGACAGATAGGCGACGCGTGCCTTGGGATTGTCCGCCAAGACCTGATGGCCGATCGCGTGCAGCAGGTGGGTTTTGCCCAAACCGACTCCACCAAACAGAAACAAGGGGTTGTATGACTTGCCCGGGTTCTGGGCGACGGCCAGTGCGGCTCGGTGGGCGAACTCGTTGTTGCCGACGACAAAGGTGTCAAACGTGTAGCGCGGATTGAACGGATTGACTCCCGTGCTGTTGGCCTTCTTGGCGGAACTGCGCTTCGTTCCGCTGGTCGTTTTCCGCTCGGGAGTTTCGCTGACGGTGACTTCGGTGCCGTTGGAATGAAACACGACCTTCAGTTGACGCCCAGTGGCCTCGGCCACCGCTTTGCGCAACAAGTCGTCGTAGTTCTCCTTCAGCCAGACTTCGCAGAATTCATTGGTCACCTCGAGCCGGATGGAATCTTCATCCATGCCGACGGCTCGCACTGGTTTGAACCACAGATCGAAGATATCTTCACTCAGCACCTCTTTGAGGCGTTTCTGTGACGTTTTCCAGACCTTTTCTGCAGCTGTTCGTTTGGCTGCCACTTTTCCTTCCAAAACCTTATCCATCAGTTTTTATTCACGCACCGGGTTTACACGTTCGTAACCGGCGTATTTACAATGGGTTTACGCAAAATCTTTAAGTTTTTTGCGAGTGATTGAATTGCCGTATTTTCACCGCTGACACTCGGTAAAATGAGTTGTAAGTCCCTTAAAATAAGGCACTTAAGGCTTAATGAGCACCGTCCGTTGTGATTCGATTGTGTAGCCTGTTCAGTCATCCGTATCAGTTGGATCGCAATGGTTTTAGGATCAGCTCGTAACGTTTTCTAGGAATAACTATTCGCCATTATTCCCAAGTTGTACACATACCGATTTTGGGCCTCGAATTCGGCGAAATACGGGCACTCTTCGCCCCGATTATGCAACTTCGTTGCCGATCCGTAACCGCGCGATGATGGCGATCGGAAAAGGAGTTCGAGATGATGGCGCATTAATCGAGGATCGGATTGAACTTTGATGGTTCGCTGCCGGCGTTGGTGGGGGCGGATAATAGTCACGGTCCGAGGACTGTAAACTGGATTCTGATTTTTTTCGTTAGGACAAAGAAGTATCCCACGTTCGGTCTTCGTTCATGTCGTTGTGCGGGAACGGACTGGACACGGCGTCGCCGTTCTGCTTTCTCTCGATGATTGGTAGGCCACCCAGGAATCGAACCTGGATCTAAGGTTTAGGAAACCCTTGTTCTATCCGTTGAACTACGGGGACTGTTGATT
>Ga0055584_100007606_pt1 | contig 10616 bp, 9 predicted proteins | sample OSDHelmetaG_FD_58716 | JGI IMG/M metagenome (GOLD analysis project Ga0055584, IMG submission 58716) | Pelagic marine sediment microbial communities from the LTER site Helgoland, North Sea, for post-phytoplankton bloom and carbon turnover... | ecosystem: Environmental > Aquatic > Marine >...
TATTTACTAGATGTAGAACATTTCTTTTTGTCCATATCACAACTCAAACCATCAGCTAGATCGCTATCACTGTCACTGTCTGAACTGGGAGGGGGGCGATTAGCGGCTGCTTTTTTAGCATCCCGTTTTGCTTTCCTTGCTGTAGATACAATAAGATTTATCAATTCATCTATATTAGCAGATTGAAATTTACTAGCTCCCTTAACACCACATTCTTTTGCAATTTTACGTAAGTTAGTAATGCCAAATTTTGCTAATTCGGATTTCTTTGTACAATCAGTCATTTTTATCTTATAACATAAAATAATTTTATAAAAACTATTGTGTTTTTATAACTCTATAAAAAAGTTAAAATAAAATCTTTTTTGTAATCTGTAATTTTATCTCTGGGTTTCCCCCTTTGATTTCCCAATAATCTACTTTCCCCATCTGTAATAAAATCAAAATTTTTATGAATATGACCACACACCCATGCTTCTATTCCTTTTTCTTTTGTAACCATAGTATTTTCAAGATCAGTTGCATATAGAGAATGAAATTTACTTTTTTTATTTGTACCTTCTAGTACCTTCATAGATGGTGGATAATGTGTCACCATGACTAATTTGTACCCTTTATTTTTACAGTATTTGGATATATTTTCTATATATACAACATCTTGATGATGTCTCCTTGTATAATATTCTGTTGTCATACCATGTATTCTTACTATATATTTTGGAATAACACACCGTGGACTACTCCAAAGGGTACAACCCGCGATACAAACATCTCCAATACGTATACTATCCCTATCGAGTATATATAACCCTGGTATTGTTTCAGCTAAAAATTTTAATCTTTTTTCTAGTACATACATAGTTAAATATGTAGCTGTACTTTCTTTATCATTTGTGTTTGGAGTATAGTATTCATGGTTTCCAGGTATATATATTACAGCCTGAAAATGGGGGACAAGTTTTTCTAAAAAAGTATGAAGTTGTTTTAGTTTATATAATGACCCTATATCTCCGGCGAGGACTAAAACATCTCCGGTAGGTGTTATATAGTCTAGGGGGTTTGGATTTATATCTGGTGAGGAAAGATTCTCCTTATATTCTATATGAAAATCTGATGCAATTTGTATTGTTATCATTCTGATATATATTATAAGCAAGAACTTTTTATACCGGTATGTCACTAATATCCACGGTTGGACCTCTCATTTTTCTTTTTGGGATACTTGTATCTTTAGGTGCACCTCCACTATTTCCAGCTGAATTACCATTCATACTATTCATCATCCCCATCAAATTTGCCCCAGTTTTCTTCATCATCATTTTTGAGATTACAAAGAATGCAGCATTCATAATAATCATAAAGAGAAGGCGTAATTCAACAGGCCATTTGGATCCTGAGGGTACATAACTCTTTTCACCTAGTTCTATGAGGAGTTTTTCGTATGAATGCATACTTATAATCTGCTGTTGGGTAAAACCCTGCATATCAAACCCCATAAAATTTCCCAAGACAAATTCACAACCCATGAAACCATATACCAAGTAGGTTTTATATGTCTCTACTGCAGAGTCTAAAGACAGTCTACGAACTGAGTCGTTATATGACTTTTCTAGGGTAGCGAGATCAGTATGGATAGTGTACTCAGGGATATTTGACAAGGGATATGATTTACGAAGAAGGTCAAATTTAAACAGGAGTTCCCTTTTGGAATCTTCTTGTTGTTGCTCATATTGTCCTGACTGGTTAATGTCCCGAAGTTCCCTTTTTGGGATATAACCTCCCTTTGCTTCTAATTCAGCGAGGGTGGGTGGAGATCCCGAGGGACCATTTTCTTGAATACTTGGAGAAAGTGATTTACGCTGTCTACTATATTTATCATATGACTTACCACCCTTGTGATTTGGAGTACTACTAGGGGTATCACCATTTAGTAATTCTTTTAGACGTACAGAAAGGTTATCGTCATCATCATCCTTGTCATCCTTAGTATCCTTAGTATCCTTAGTATCCTTATCCTTATCGTTTTTATCTACTGGGGGGGTGTATTTGTCTTTTTTAGTATGTTTGTAATCTTCATCAATAGATATATCACTTACATCACTATCTATATCAGATGACTTGTCACTGTAATTATCATCTACTGAAGATTTATCACTATCACTCTCCTTATCACTCAATAATCTATCTAATCTACTTTCAAACTTATCATTGCTGCTAGATTCAGATTTATTTGTGGGGGTGGGGGTAGGTGTAGGAGGTTTTTTGTTTGGGGGTGGTGTATATTCAGTCCTATTAGTGGTAGATTTATTATCTGTATATTGTGAAATATATTCCTTATTAATAAGGTCTTGTTTGATCTTAGCTTTATTTTCTATCAGCTCTAGATACAATCTTGGCATACGGGGAAATACTTGCGGTTTACTAGTAAGAGTTCCACTATGTGGAACTTTTACAACTTGTATGGACTGCTTCTTTGGCATTTTACCCATTAATGGAGTCACTTTAAGTCTCTTGAATTTTGAGATAAACTATACAAAAAGAATGTAAAAATGAGTAATATCATATCTGTAAACTGGAATATAGGTACACATGTACCTTATACTAAACAATCAGTCTATGAGACTGTAAAGTTAGCTGTGCGTTGTGGGATGTATACTATGCAGTTCTTTTTTGGTAGTCCCTATAGTGTGACCCTCCCCAAGGATGTATCAGATTCTGATGTAGAACGTGTACGTCTCATAACAGATAGATTTCCTATGTGTATAGTAACACATTTCCCCTACGTAGCTAACTTTGCCGGTAAGGGAGGTGTCTTGGCACACAAGGTTGATACACCTTTCTCTTTTACCCTAGGTCCTGGAAGTTGTAACTGTGGTTGTGGGGTACCCCAGGATGCTTACATTGGGAATGTTACAAAACGTCTAGAATGGGAACTGAAACAGGTCTCACGTATTGGGGGGCTAGGTGTTGTTATACACCCTGGATCACACCCTAACAGGGATAAAGGACATAGGAGTGTTTCTAGGACTCTTAGTGGTTTAACCCTTGGGGATAATATTACATCCCTCGTGTTGCTTGAGAATTGTGCAGGGGAGGGTAATAAGCTCTGTAGGAATCCCGGGGAGTTGGCGTGTGTGATAGATAATATGACCCTAAATAAGGATAAAGTTGGGATATGTATAGATACAGCACATTTATGGGGTGATGGGGAGTATGATTTACGGGATGTTGATGAAATAGATAGATTCTTTGGGGATATGGAGAAATATGGTATTATGGACAGGTGGAAACTTTTACATCTTAATGATAGTGGGGTGCCGTTTGGATCCCGTAAGGATAGACATGCGAGTATAGGTACGGGGTATATATGGGGTGAGAATTTAACAAGTTTGGTGTATTTACTAGATAAATGTGAGGGGTTTGGAATGGGTGTGGTTATGGAAACATGCCTAGAAGATATGATTTTTATATCAGAATTGAATTATTTGGTCTAAGAACGTGTCATACAAAACAAAATGACACAACAAGCAGAACAAACTGAGTTTAATCGCTCTACTGTAGAATCCCTTGGAAATAGGGTTCGTATTACTGACAAAGATGATAATGGTCTTGAACTTTTTTGTTATGTACAATGTAAACCCGAGGACGATATAACCCTACACCAATGTCGCGGTGTAGTATTTAAAGATGATCAACTAATAATGAGGGCCTTTCCCTATACTGTTGAACACCCCCATGATGACATGGATTTAATTGAAAGGGATATTCAACCCATTATGGGAAAATGTACCTTTTTTGATTCCCACGAGGGTACCCTTATTCGTGTATTTAATTATGAAGATAAATGGTACGTATCAACCCATCGGAAGCTAGATGCATTTCGTAGTAAATGGTCATCTCGGGAATCGTTCGGCCAAGCCTTCTGTAATGCTCTAAAGGCCGAGGAAAATGCAAATTCATTATTTTCTAAAGAATTAAAGGACGCTAAGTCTACTATAAATAAAGACGATATACTAACTTGTTTTCAGTCTACACTGGATCCCAAGTTACAGTATATGTTTTTAGTTAGAAATAGTTATGATAATCGTGTAGTATGTAAGGCACCCATGAGGGAGACTGTATATCATGTGGGAACCTTCCTCCAGGATGGAACTTTGGATATTGAATGTAAGACAATTTGTGGTATCCCCAGGCCAAAACAACATACATTCCTCAATATTGATCAACTTGTAGACTATGTAGACAAGATGGATATTGCAGAACTACAAGGGATTATATGTTTTGCACCGGGGAATGTTCAGTTTAAGGTAATGCATAGTCGTTATCTTGACTTTTTTAGGGCTAGGGGTAATGAGCCTAGTATAAAATATCGGTATCTTCAAGTTAGGATGAATAAGAAAGTAACTGATATGTTATACTATCTATATCCTGATATGGAAAAATCATTTGATGAAATAGAAAATTTTCTCTATGAAATAGCTAAAAATATCTATACTTCATATGTCCAGAGATTCATCAAAAAGCGTTTTCTAACTGTACCAACAGAAGAGTTTGCTGTAATTAAGGAATGTCATAAATGGCATGAACAAGACCGAGAACAAAATAGAATTAGTATAGACAAAATCATTAGTGTTATGAACAAACAAACCCCCACAGCTCTAAATAAAATGATTCGGCGCTATAAAACAGGAGATAAAGAAGAAACGACCGTTAAACACCGTAATAGATCCAATACTGTTGAAGATGATACTAGGGAAGATAAAGATAAAAGTGTCATTAAATCGCCTTTGTTATTGGCTTCTAATAATTCAGGGGAAAATATAAAATCTATTGAGCTTGGAAATTAGGAATAAAATATATACTAAAATATATACTAAAATTTTTATACTAAAAGTATAAAAATGATATTTGGGTATAAACCCGTATATATAAAATAAAAATGACAAGTATTCTGTTTATTGGGGATCCCCATTTTCAAATTACTAATATCCCAGAGGTTGACCTCTTTATAGAAAAAATTACTGTATATGCACAAGAACATAAACCCCAACTTATATGTATTGCCGGAGATGTACTCCACACCCACGAGAAAATCCACACAACCGTACTAAATAAAGCCTATACCCTCGTTAATAACCTCAGAATACACTCCCCTGTATATATCCTAGTAGGTAACCATGATTACATAAACAATAGACAATATCTTACAGACTCCCACTGGATGTGTGGTATGAAAGACTGGGAAGGGGTAACTGTAGTAGATAAAGTTACAAAATTAACATTAAACAATTATACCTTTGTTTTTGTACCATATGTACCACCAGGGCGTTTTGTTGAAGCTTTAGATACCCTAGTAGGGGGGTGGAAAGATGCTGATTGTATATTTGCCCACCAAGAATTTTGTGGTTGTAAAATGGGAGCTATTACATCTATAGAAGGTGATAAATGGCCCCAAGACTACCCACATGTAGTAAGTGGACATATACACTCTAAACAACAACCTCAGGATAATATATACTATCCCGGAAGCTCCCTCCAAGTAGCTTTTGGAGAATCAGAGAATAATATTGTAGCTATGCTTACATTTACTGATACAGCATATCCCTATGATCTAAATGAGGTAGATCTCGGTTTACCAAAGAAAAAAATAGTATACATGAAACTAGATGATATAGATACATATACCCCACCCACAGATAACCCTGAATGTGTCAAAGTAACCCTAAAAGGAGATTTTAATGAATTTAAGACACTAAAGAAATCAAAAAAGTATAAATCCCTAGTGGATAGTGGTATAAAGGTTGTATTTAAGGCAAATCCTACAAAAAATCCTGTGGTAAAAATTGATACTATGAATACTTCTGGTACATTTTCTGATATATTGCAGACTATTGTAACTAATAAAAAAGATAAATATCTAAATCAGATGTATGAATCTATTATAAATAATAAAGAAGTAGATTTAGATGATATATTATTTTTGTAATATTATTATACTTTACTATAAATGAGCTATAATTCTCCAAAATTTACTTTAATAGATGATTTACCTGAATTAGAAGAACTAGAAGGTGGTATGAGAGGTCCTCCCCACGGTATGGGTGGGGGGCATTCCCATAGTATGAGGGGTCCTCCCCATGGTATGGGTCCTCCAGGTATGGGCGGGGGACATCCCCATGGTATGGGTCCTCCAGGTATGGGTCCTCATTCTGGTATGAGAGGTGGACCCTCACATGGTGAAATAAATGGACCACCTATGATTAATACAGGGAAGTATTTAAAAAATAACAAAAGGGAAATATCATCCCTATCTGGTATGGGTCCTGGAGATCCTAGAATGCAAGGTGGAATGCAAGGTGGAATGCAAGGTGGAGAAGGAGATGGATATGATGTGGGAGGGTTTACCCCAACCGACAGCAATCTTGTAACTTATAATATGCCTAATGGTAGCCCAACATGTATAGATGTTGCTGAGCATATAGCTAATTGTCCTATATGTTCTAAATTTTATAATAATGACAAAACAGTATACTTACTGGCTATTGCAGCCCTCGTAATTATCTGTATTTTATTAGCAAACAAATGTTTACATTCAAAGTAAGTTAAATTGAAATTTAAGTGTTTTTCATTTTAAATAAAATGAAAAATGTCACAGCTCCAAATAAATGCAGATATAATAACTAGACGATATAATATAGATTTTGAAAAAAATGATAACATTGGTCATAATAACTGGATAATACCAGGTCTTGTTATGACTGGAGTATATCCAGGGTTAGATGGTATAAATTTTACCACACATGAAAAAGCAAAAGACAACATCAACACCATATTAAGTCATGGTATTGACACCTTTATCTGTTTACAAAATGAGATTACAAGTGACCACAAGCTAAAAGAAGAGTTTAATATATTGTTTCCAAATTTTTATCACTATATTAACTACTTTCCAAATAATAATAAACTAATATACTATCATTGGCCTACTTCAAGTTTTAATGACATAAATACCATGGCAGGTCCTTTTACTATGAAAATAATGCATATATTAGAACTACTTCTTAGGGGTAGAAAAATATTTATACATTGTACTGGGGGACATGGTCGTAGTGGTGTATATGCAGCTGTTCTCATATATTTATTAGAAAAAGTCACAGTTGTAGAAGCCCTAAGAAGGACATTAGAACGTCATGATAGTAGAAAGAAAAGGGATAAACGTAATTTACCATCTGTACTATCACCATGTAGTATAAAACAGAGAAAGTTTGTATATACATGGGTAGACATTTATAAGTATCCTTAATTTACTAATTAGTTTCTATACCCATTGGGTATAGAAAAAATAAATTGAATTAGATTGATAAAAATATATAAAATAGACAGAAATGTCTTTTCAACTTGTACGACATAATAATAATATATATACAAGCGGGGGTATGTCTTCAGAAATCTCTTTTGTAAAATATTGTGCTAACCGGGATGAGAATGTACTATATTCTGGCTGGGATAATAACCTACGAATGGTCTATGATAATATAATAATAGATACCATAGCTATAATATATTTCCATGTAAAGGCCAGGGAATATGAAAAGTGCAATAAAAAAGTACTATATGGTCCAGGTCATCCCTCTGTACCTTATATAACAGAATTATGTGATCTTGTATATTTACCTTCTCAACTAATGATATGTTTTGATAACATAGAATCCCTAGTTTCCATGCTAAAACATACATACAATAATGGTATACTTGTATACGCCTTAATATGCATAGATATCAGAGTAACAAATACAAAATCTATGTGTGCTTGTATCAAGTTTGCACAAATACCAAAAGATTATTTAAATCTAATGCAATTCCTACAGACCCGAGATATATTAACAATGGGTATAAAATCAGAAAATATAGTTTACCAGGACGTAAGGAAATATGACATACCCAAAGGAGAACATGATATAAATATTTTTGTAGTACATATGACCTCTAAATCTTGCATCGAAAAAGATCTTACATTGGAATGGTCTCAAATGGAGGAAAGATGTATTGATTTTGATAGACTCAAAGTTTCCCCAGAGCAGACCACTCATATAAGTGACATAGAGTTTGGTATAGATATTATAGGGGATATTAACCTATCTGCTCATGGTATAAAACAACATACTATATTAAGCACAAATAAGTATATCTTGTGTAATATTTCTTATGAACTCTGTAGGGAATTTATGCATGTAAATAGGATACCTATCAAAGGCATAGCCTATAATAGTTTATATATGGTAAGCAATCCCTCATTTGAGGTAAATAAAGGATTTTTAGCGTATACAAATATATTTCCAGATATTTCTACCTTTATAGAAATTGATGTCCCAAAAGAAGGTGGAATAGTTTGGTTTAATGATATGAACATGGATAGACATAAATTGTCTGAAAATATAAAAGAATCACTAGGAAAAAACCAAATACTTATGTATATTAACAATACCAATACATTAAGTCATAATAGACTACAATATATCCGTCAAAATATGGTAAATTCAGAAGGAAGATTTAAATCATACCCACGACGGGATTATATAAGTATACACAAATTACAATTAGTCATACAACGTTGTGGTCTTGAAATTTTTACAATAAGCCACAAATAAGATAAGATAAATTAAATACTATTTCTATACCCATGGTGGGTATAGAAATAATTCAGAATGAAGATTTAGGATCCAGGACATCCCATATTTATTTCTGGATAATCTATACGACATTGTTTAGCCTCTTGGGTGTTACAATAGTAACAATGACTAGGATATGGAGTGCATTTAGCCTTATCCCCTTTTTTATGGGGATTATAAATACATCCCCCTGTCATTCCAGAATATGGAGAATTCTCAGAAAAATAACATCTAGGGAAGCCCCACCGTTCTGTACCATAACATCCCTGGGGAAATGTATCTGGGAATATATTATTCCAAGCATCATAATTATAATCATTCCACGTATGGGCTATTTTTTGACATGTTAATGTACCATCACTACTATATTCAGAATATAAAGAAGGCATCTCTGTTGTTCCTGCTGGATATAGGTTATTTACTACTGACTGACAATAATCATCCATAGTACAATGACCAGCCTCCATTTCCTCCTTTGTACATGTATATTCATCAATGTGGGCTGATAATGGGTCAGAATCACATGACATATTCTCTAGACATTGACGATAAGTTAGTTTAGGCTCCCTCTCGGGACAAGTAGTTGTATCACAACAATTATTACATTGTTCTTCTGAAAAAGGGGTAAAACTACAAACATTTTTTCCTTCATCTAAACAGGCATATTTACCTTCTTTATCGGCATCACATTTTCTAGTATGTTTACACTGTTTTGTATTACAGTGTGAACCACAACGTTGACTATTCATTTATTAGAATAATATTATATTTTATAAATATAAATGTCACAGCAAACATACATAAATACAAAATGCAATATAGCACCTGGGGTAAATGCAAATTTTGCATCAACCAGTTGTGATTGGGGTATTGGTGGTCTAACACAAGATAAACCATTTCCATCAGTTCAAATTATAGGCGGTGGTATAGCAGGTCTTACTGTAGCTTACGAACTAGTAAGAGCATATCACCAACAACAAGGTAAGAAATTTGGTGATACTATAGACCTTTCTAACTTTGACGTCACAATAAATGAGAAACAGCCTTATTTAGGCGGTAAAATTGTAGGATATTTTAATAAAGATAATAATCCAGTGGAACATTCTACCCGAGTATATGGTGTAGGATATGTTGGTCTTTTTGATATAATTAACAATATTCCAAGTATAAATCAGAGTGGTAACTCATATAATATACCTAATGATCTAGGTAGTGGAGTAAGATCAGTCTTGGATGATCTCACGCCTATGTACATAAATTATGTAAATGGTATAACCTATGAACCAAACTACACAAATATCCCAGGTACCACAGCATATACACAATTTACAGGCCTTATTAAACTCCTTAAGGATGCAGGTATTACTAACTCAGAAATCACCTTTGTTCTAAAGAAATTTCAAACATTTTTTGAGGCAGATTACCCAGGTCGTTTAGAATTAACTGCAGGATACTCTATTGGACAATATTTGGAGTATCCCAAACTATCAAATAGGGCACAACAGATTCTAAATTCTTATATTGGTATTATTGTAGCCGCGAGGGTACAATGTGATGCTTATGCTATCATGACACTATTTGAGGGTCTTGGGATGTTTGGGGCTCCAAAAACTAGTCAGGCTATTAAAGATAGTGGTATTAGCGGTCTCAATATGTTCCCTGGACCAAGTAGTATTTACTTTATAGAACCTATGGTCAGATTTCTAGAAAAAAATGGTGTGAAAATCAACCTAGGAAAATCTATATCTCAAACTGAGTACCAAAATATGCTTGGGGATGACAAAACTGATGTTGTAGTTCTATCAACACCACATATGGTCACAGCAAATTACCTTGGCCCCAAAGTATTCCCATCCACCATTTTACACAATGAGTGGTCATGGGGTATACAATACTATGTTACAAACCTCAACACTATAGAAAAAATTATACCCAAAAGGGATGAAC
>Ga0055584_100007607_pt1 | contig 10616 bp, 14 predicted proteins | sample OSDHelmetaG_FD_58716 | JGI IMG/M metagenome (GOLD analysis project Ga0055584, IMG submission 58716) | Pelagic marine sediment microbial communities from the LTER site Helgoland, North Sea, for post-phytoplankton bloom and carbon turnover... | ecosystem: Environmental > Aquatic > Marine >...
TGGTCACCCTTGCACGGGTTGTGCGCGAGACCACTTAAGCATCATATTATCGTCAGGAAAATCCGGGAAATCGCTATGGCCGATGTCGTCATCTACACCACCATGTTCTGTCCGTTTTGCCATCGCGCAAAACACCTGCTCAAGGACAAGGGCGTCGCCTTCGAAGAGATCGATGTCACCATGAGCGCCAAGAAGCGTGCAGAAATGACCGAAAAAGCCAATGGCGGTTATACGGTTCCCCAGATTTTTATCGACGGTGAGCCGATCGGTGGCTGCGACGAGCTCTACGCCCTTGAACGTCAGGGCGAGCTTAATGCCAAACTGGGCGTAGCGGCATGACCAAACTTTCCATCGCCTGCGTTCAGGTCAACGCCGATACCAACATGGCCCGTAATGTGGAGATCGCCTGTGATCTCGTGCGTCAGGCCGCCGACGCTGGTGCTGATCTGATTGGTCTGCCCGAGAATGTCGCTCTGATGGCAGCCAACGAGGAAGACCGGCTGGAGAACGCCTATCGGCCTGCCGATCATCCAGCGCTCAAAGCCTTTGCTGACGTCGCCCGGGAAAAGGGCGTCTGGCTGCAGGCCGGTTCGGTTGCAGCGCTGCGCACCGACGGCTCGCTCGCCAACCACGCCTTCCTGTTTGATGATCAGGGCCGCACGGTTGCCGACTACGAGAAGATCCACATGTTCGATGTCGATCTGCCCGATGGCTCGCGTTACCGCGAATCAACCATGTTCAATCCTGGCGACAAGGCCGTTCTGGCCACCACGCCCTGGGGCGGTCTGGGCATGACGATCTGTTACGATCTGCGCTTCCCCCATCTCTACCGCGATCTGGCAAGATCAGGTGCTGCCATGCTGACCTGTCCTGCGGCCTTCACCAAGGTCACCGGTGATGCCCATTGGGAGGTGCTGCTACGCGCCCGTGCCATTGAATGTGGTGCCTTTGTCTTTGCTCCCTGCCAGACCGGCAACCACCCCGGCGGACGCCGCACCTGCGGCCATTCGCTCATCATCGATCCATGGGGTGTCGTACTGGCCGATGGCGGCACCGATGTCGGTTTCTGCATCGCGCAAGTTGATCTCTCCGAAGTCGCGCGTGTGCGCGGCACCATTCCCGCCCTCGACCATGATCGGCCCTACACTCCGCCCGTCACGCAGGAGCGTCAGGCTGCCGAGTAGGGGTCAGTCTTCACGGCGCGCGCAGATGCGCTGAACCGCTGCCGGCTTCGGCGCGTCCACGATCAGGTCTTCATAGGCCAGTACACGCATCCTGCCTGCAACTGCATCAAGCAGCTCGCCAGGCTTCAACAGGAAATCGGGATTGCTGGGTTTGCCGAATGCCTGGTTGCCCAGCGCAAAGGTCTCATAGATCAGCAGCCCGCCCGGTGCGATTGCGTCCACGATTGCAGGAAACAGCGGCCGGTGGAGATAGTTGGCAACGACGACCGCGTCGAACTGACGTGCGCCCAGCGGCCAGGGTGAACCGTCTTCCAGATCGGCCTGGATGATTTCGACATCATCGCGCCCGGCCAGGTCCAAAAGTGCTTCGGTCTTGTGGTCCACAGCGACCAGGCCAAAGCCCTGTTGCAGCAGATAACGCCCGTTGCGTCCGCCACCGGCGGCGAGGTCGAGGATTGTTCCTCCGGTCGGTATCAATGGCGCAAAGCGCATGACCCAGGCGCTGGCTTGGCCCGATGTGTCATGATGATGGGATGTTTCTGTCATGGCTGTGGTATCTTGTTCCGGATCGGCACGCTGCCATATAGTGGATGCTGCCGGGCCGATCCGGCAGGCTTTTCGGGACTTAGGCGGGATCATGATCGTCTTCGACGTCAAATGCAGCAAGGACCATGTCTTCGAAGGCTGGTTCTCCAGCAGCGCCGGCTTTGAAGAGCAGGTGGCCGCGGGTGAGGTTGCCTGTCCGATCTGCGGTGACCTCACGGTCGAAAAGGCACTGATGGCACCCAACGTCGCCACGACCAAAGCCGCCGCCAAGGGCGTGGTGCACACGGATGTGCCTGCAACAGCTCCGGCGCCCGCTCCGGCCCCGGTGCCTGCGCCCGATACCCTGACGCTGGCCAAGCAGAAAGAGCAGGCCGGCCAGGTCATGGCCATGATGCGTGCCATGAAGGACCATGTGGAACAGAATTTTGACAATGTCGGCACGAAGTTCGCCGATGAAGCCAAGAAGATTCACTACGGTGAGTCCAAAAAACGCAACATTTACGGTCAGGCGACCAAGGAGCAGGCGCAAGATCTGCTCGAGGATGGCATCGAATTCGGTGCCCTTCCGGAACTCCCCAAGCTCGACGGCTGAACCGCTGTTTCCCCCGCTTTCCGCAGGAAGTTGATGCGGATTCCCCGGCTATGATGTAAAGGCCCTTCACATGGCATGGTCGGGCAACAAGGAAGACGGAGAGGGCAAGTCGCGACGCGGCTACCATCACGGCAACCTGCGCGAAGCCCTGATCGCCGCGGCCCTGGATCTGATCGGGGCCAAAGGCCCCGCTGGTTTTACCTTTGCCGAAGCGGCCCGTTCAGCGGGCGTCAGCGCAGCCGCGCCTTATCGGCATTTCCGCGACCGGGATGAATTGCTGGCAGATGTCGCACGTCAGGGATTCGAGCGTTTTGAACAGTTTCTGTCCAATGTCTGGAACGAAGGCCGGCCCGACGCCCGGACGGCGGTGAACCATCTTGGCAAGGCCTATCTTGCCTTTGCGCGCACGGAACCGGCCTATTACTCCGCCATGTTCGAGGCCAATCTCTCGCTCGACGACCACCCGGAACTGCGCAAGGCCGGGGATCGCGCCTTCGATATCGTACGCAAAGCCGCCGAAGAACTCAGCGCCACCCTGCCCAGCAGGCCGCCATCCCTGATGCTGGCGCTCCATATCTGGTCGTTCTCCCACGGCATCGCGTCACTCTTTGCGCGCGGTGATTCCGGCCGTCGCAATCTACCCATGAGCCCCGAAGACCTGCTGGAAGCCGCCATGCTGGTCTATCTGGAGGGTCTTGGCGGGCCCAAGACGTAAACTTAGGAAAATTCGTGCGACACACCTTGTCGCCGGGCGATTCAATTCCTATGTTAATGTCGTTAACATTCACATCGGGAACCGGAATGGGTATCACATCAAAAATTGACGAGTTCGGGCTTGTTGCCTGGATCACCATCATGGTTTTGGCATTTGCCGTCGCCTGGCCGTTCGGTCTGGTGGTTTTGGCGTATCTCGCATTCAGCGGACGCCTGAAAACTTGGGTCAAAGGAGGAAAGAGCGACATGTTCAAGGCACGCGGACGTTGGCACAGCCCCTGCGGTGGAAACCGCTCAAGCGGCAACGCCGCCTTCGACGAATACAAGGAAGAAACCCTGAAACGCCTGGAAGACGAGCAGAACGACTTCCATTCGTTCCTCGACCGCCTGCGTCAGGCCAAGGACAAGGCTGAATTCGACCAGTTCATGGCCGATCGCCGCGACAACGGCCCCGGCGAGGCTGCCCAGGCCTAGCGCAGGATCGTTTCAGATGGTTTCCATCTGAAACATAAATCCTGCTCTACTTCATAGGGTTAGAGACTGATTCACGAACCTGGTCGTGTGCGACCTGAGTGGATCAGACGCCTTAAAGACAAGCCACACACGGCACGGGACCCAGGGTTCCGTGCCGTTGTTGTTTTAGCCCTTTGCCAACGCGTTCTCGGCAATGCGCGCCCAGTAGCTGGCTCCCAGCGGCAGGATTTCGTCGTTGAAGTCGTAGTTGGGATTGTGAAGCAGGCAGCCGCCTTCTTCAGGCCCGTTGCCGATCAGGATGTAGCAGCCCGGTTTTTCCTGGAGCATGAAGGCGAAGTCTTCTGATCCCATGTCGGGTTGGAAACTGCGCTGCACGTTGTCAGCGCCCACCAGGCTTTCGGCGACGTCGGCGGCAAACACGGTCTGCTCGGGGCTGTTGACCGTGGCGGGGTAACGCCGCTCATAGCGCAGCTCGGCGCTGCAGCGATGGGCTGCGGCAATGCCGTCGGCGATGCGTTTCATGGCCGGCTCCAGGGCATCGCGCACATCCTGGTCGAACCAGCGGCAGGTGCCGCGCAGGACGACACTGTCTGGAATGACATTCCAGGTTTCGCCGCCGTGAATCTGCGTCACGCTGACCACGGCCGATTGCAGGGGCGAGGTCTCGCGCGACGCGATCGCCTGCAGGCCCGTCACGATCTGGGCTGCGGGGATCATCGGGTCGATGCCACGCTCGGGCATGGCGGCATGGGTGCCGATCCCGGTCACGGTGATCTCGAAGATGTCGAAGGCAGCCAGGAACGGGCCCTCACGCACGGCAAATTCGCCCACGGGAATGCCCGGCGCATTGTGCATGCCATAGACCTCTTCGCACGGAAACAGGTCGAACAGACCGTCCTCGACCATCACGCGCCCACCGCCCTCGTTTTCCTCGGCCGGCTGGAAGATGAAGTGGATCGTCCCGTCGAAGTTTTTCGTCTCGGCCAGATACTTCGCCGCGCCCAGCAACATGGTCGTATGCCCATCGTGACCGCAGGCATGCATCTTACCGTCGTTTTGCGAGCGGTGATCGAAGTCATTTTTCTCGTGGATGTGGAGCGCGTCCAGATCGGCACGCAGGCCGATATGGCGTTTGCCGTCACCGGCCTTCAGCGTGCCCACGACGCCCGTTGTGGCAAGGCCGCGATGAACCTCCATGCCGAATTCTTCCAGCAGGTCGGCCACGACATCGGCCGTGCGCACCTCTTCAAAGGCGGTTTCGGGATGGGCGTGGATGTCCCTGCGCCAGGCGGTCATGGCGTCATGGAATTCGGCAATGCGGTTGATCACGGGCATGGGTTGGATCCTCTTATTTAGGGTCAGCGCGCAACAGCAGCGCGAATCCGTCGGTTGGTCAACGTATAGATCAGCAGGCCCGCCATCAGCATAGCGTTCAGGATGTAGGGCCCCGCATGGAAGAACTGGTAAAACGGCATGATCGCCAGGGACGAAATCACATGGCCGGTCGATCCCGCACCCATGACCAGGCCTGCGGCAGCGCCCTGTTCGCCGGGCTTGACCGCCAGGGATGCCGCCGTGCCGATGCTGGGGCGCAGCATGCCCAGCCCGGCCCCCAGCAGCACCATCCCACCCAGCGTTTGAACCTCGCTTTGCGTTGTCAGCAGCACAGGAAAAGCCATCAGCGCAACGCCCGTGCCCCAGCGCATCAACTGCCTTGGGCTTGGGTCGAGCAGGCGGATGCCGACCAGTTGCACGAACAGCGTCGCCAGGGCCATGGCTGTCAGACTGATGCCGATATGAAAGGCTGCGGTTGCAGGATCGAGATCAAGCGTATCGATCATGTAGAACCCGATCGTCTGCATGGTCGAAGCATGGCAGGTGCTCATCGCCATGCTGGCAATCACGAACGGCACCAGCCTGGGGTCCGATAACTTCAGGCGTGGCATCACTGCACGGTCCTGCGGGGGCCTGCGTTCGGGCAGGAACAACGCCAGGGCGATGGCGCTGGCAAAGGCAACAACAGCCACGACATAAAGCGGCGCCAGGATGGAGATGCCGACCAGCAGCCCGCCCAGGGCAGGCCCCAGCACCAGCCCGATCATGAATGCGCTGTGGATGCCGGTAATGTGGCGCGTGCGTTCAGCCGGTGTGGTGCGGTCGGCGATATAGGCCTGTGCTGCCGGGAACGAGCCCGAACCGACCAGCCCGAACAGGCCGCGCGCCAGCATCATCAGCAGCACAGCAGCCCAGACCGAGAGCAACCCGGCCAGGTTGGCTTCCACCGCCGCAATGAACAGCACGGTGGAGACACCATAGGTCGTCACACCCATCAGGATGACGCGTTTGCGCCCCCAGCGGTCGCTCTTGCGGCCCCAGAAAGGGCTCATCACGACCCACAGGGCGCCCGACAGAGCAAAAACCGCGCCCACAGTCCATTCCGGCATCTCCATGATGCGCGCCAATGGCGGCAGCAGAGAGAACAGCAGGGATTGCCCCAGCCCCACGCAAACCAGGCTGGCGCACAACAGGCGGAACGCGCCGCGTCTGTCCGGCTGGTCTGCCGTCGCTGATGGGCTCTGTGTCTGGGTCACGGGAATGCCGGGGAAGGTGGCGGGGAGGAGGTTGCGCCACTATAGGGCTGTGACGTCCCTGCAGCCTAACGCCTGGGGCTGGCGTGCCGGGTATTCCATTCCGGGGGCTTGCGCTGAACCCAGCGGATGAACCGGGCGATCTCGGGATGGCTCTGCAGCGCGTCGGGAGTGGCAAAGTCGCGTGCCAGTTCCTTTTCGGTCAGCACAGCATGGATCTTCTTGTGGCAGACGCGGTGCATCGGGGCCTGATCACGCCCGCCTTGCGACTTGGGAACCCAGTGATGGCGGTCGATGGAGGCGCCATCGATCATGGCACGACCACATAACGGGCAGGGTCCAAGGTCCTGATTTTGTTTCATGGCAGGCATGGCTGCGACCGTAGCGGGTGAAGAGGCCGCCACAATGTGCCATGATCCCAGCTGTGGAACAGCCCGAGGCGCAGCAACCCGTGACCGTTCAGGAAGACCTACGCGAGCAGATTGCCCAGGCAGGCAACAAGGACGATCGGGATATCGACCTGGCCGGCACCGCATTGCTGCTTGCCGGTCTGGACCATCCCGACATTTCGCTCGAGGCCTACCGGCGCCAGCTTGCGGGTCTGGCGGCCGATGTTGCGGCCCTGGGCCATCGCGGCAGTTCTCTGGAAGGCCGCGCCTGGGCCATCGCACGTGTGCTGTTTGAACGCCATGGCTTTGAAGGCGATCGCTCCAGTTATGACAATATGGACAATGCCGATCTGATCCGTGTGATCGACCGCAAGAAAGGCATCCCTGTCTCGTTGGGCATTCTCTACATTCACATTGCCCGCAGCATCGGCTGGACGATTGAGGGTTTAAACTTCCCCTCGCATTTCCTGCTACGGCTGGATGGTCATGGCGACCGCGCCATTGTTGATCCGTTTGAAGGCGGAACCGTGCTGGATGCACCGGCACTGCGTGAGCTTGCCAAACATGTCATGGGTCCCGATGCGGAAATGGACCGCGATTGGTTCGAACCACTCAGCAACCGGGACATCCTGTTGCGCCTGCAGAACAACATCCGGACCCGTGCTATCCAGAATGGCGAGCTTGAGCGTGGCGCCGAGATTACCCGCCGGATGATCCTTGTTGCGCCCAATTCCATCTCCCTGCAACGTGACCTCGGCATGGTCGAAGCCCATCGCGGCAATGTCGGCGCGGCCATCGCTGCGTTTCACAGTTTCCTGGAGAACGACCCCCAGGGCGCAGAGCGCACAGAGGCCGAACAGATGCTTAACAAACTGAAGAGAGCACTGAACTGACCCATGGAACTTGACGCCCTCATGCTCTCGCGGATTCAGTTCGGACTGACCACCGCGTTCCACATCATGTTCCCGACCATGACCATCGGGACCGCATTGTTCCTGGCTTTTCTGGAAGGCGCCTGGCTCAAGACCGGTAACGAGGTCTATCGCCGCCTCTACCATTACTGGGTCCGCCTGTTTGCCCTGGCCTTTGGTATCGGTGTGGTCTCGGGCGTCGTGCTCACCTTTGAATTCGGCTTGAACTGGAGCGGTTACTCCAACTTCATCGGTGACGTCCTGGGGCCGTTGATTGGTTACGAAGTCCTTACCGCCTTTTTCCTTGAGGCAGGCTTCATCGGCATCATGCTCTTTGGTGAACGCCGCGTCGGGCCCAAGCTCCATTTCTTTGCGACCTGCATGGTGGCGCTGGGCACGACCTTCTCTGCCTTCTGGATTCTCGCGGCCAATTCCTGGATGCAGACCCCGGCAGGTTACGAAATCAGCGCCCAGGGTTATGCGGTTCCCGTGGACTGGATGGCGGTCATCTTCAATCCGTCCTTCCCCTATCGCCTGGCCCACATGGTGAATGCCTCGCTGGTCAGTTCGGCCTTCGTCATTGCCGCAATTTCGGCATGGTGTGTTCTGAAGAATGTCGAACGCGAGACCATGATGAAGAGCCTGAAGCTGGCGCTTCTCATGGCTGCCATCACGGCCCCGTTGCAAGCGTTTCTGGGTGACCAGCACGGCCTCAACACGCTGGAATACCAGCCCATCAAGATCGCTGCGATCGAAGGCCATTGGGAAACCGTGTCGGAAGCCCCGCTGGTCCTCTTCGCCTGGCCTGACATGGAAGAGGCCAAAAACTATTACGAAGTCTCGATCCCCTATCTGGGAAGCCTCATCCTGACCCACAGTCTGGATGGCACTCTGATTGGGCTCGATACCGTCTCGGCAGAGGATCGCCCTTATGTGCCGCTGGTGTTTTTTGCCTTCCGAATTATGGCAGGCCTTGGCTTCCTGATGATCGGCATGGCCTTCCTGGGCCAGTGGCTGCGTCACAAGAAACGCCTGGAAACCAGTCAGTGGTATCTCAAACTTCTGATCATGGTGGGGCCGGCCGGTCTTGTGGCCACCATCGCCGGCTGGATCACGACAGAGGCCGGGCGCCAGCCCTGGGTCGTTTATGAGGTCCTGCGTACCAAGGATGCGGTCACGCCAAGCCTGGATACCAGCACCGTGGCGATCTCGTTGATTGCCGTCTCTCTCGTCTACCTCATTATTCTGCTGGTCTTCCTCAAGGTCGGCTCGCGTATGGTGGCACAAGGGCCGCAACCGGCAGGAGGAGCGGTCTGATGGAACTCGATCTCGTCGTTATCTGGGCCGGCATTCTGGTCATTGGCGTCATCATGTATGTGGTGCTTGATGGTTTTGATCTGGGTGTGGGCATTCTCTTTCCGTTCCAGAATTCACGCGGCAACCGAGACCATATGATGGGCTCGATCGCACCGGTCTGGGACGGCAACGAAACCTGGTTGGTCATGGGCGGCGTCATCATTCTGGCGATTTTCCCGCGCGCCTATTCCATGATTCTTCCCGCGGTTTATCTGCCCATCTTTGCCATGTTGCTGGGGTTCATCCTCCGCGGTGTCGCGTTCGAATTCCGCCACCGCTCGCCCGGCGCCGAACATATATGGCGCAAGGTCTTTGCCGGCGGCTCGATCCTGGCAGCCTTCAGTCAGGGCATTGTGCTGGGCCACTTCATCGGCGGCTTCAACTTCGAACAAAGCCTGTTTGAAGGCGGCCCCTGGAGCTGGGTCCATCCCTTCAACTTCTTCACCGGCCTGGCGCTGGTTGCTGGCTATGGCCTTCTGGGCGGGTGCTGGCTGGTCATGAAGACGACCGGTGATTTGCGCGCGTGGTCGCGCAAGATGGCGATGTGCTTTGGCGCCCTGGTCATGATCGCCATGGCGATCGTCAGCATCTGGACGCCCCTGGTCGACCCCGAGATTGACCGTCGCTGGTTCACCATGCCCGACATGCTCTGGCTCATGCCGGTTCCGGTGTTGGCGGGTCTGGCCTTCCTTGGCCTGTGGGTTGGCCTCTATCGTGACCGCACGCACCAGCCCTTTCTGTGCGCCGTGGCAGCCTTCCTGCTGGGTTTCGTGGGCCTTGCCATCAGCCTGTGGCCCTATGCCGTGCCGCGCGTCATGACGATCTGGGACGCAGCCTCGTCCCCGGCCAGCCAGCAGTTTCTCCTCTGGGGTGCACTCGTCGCGATCCCCATGATTCTCGCCTATACCGGCTACACCTACTGGGTCTTCCGCGGACCCGTTTCGGACAAGGATGGCTACGGACACGACGGATAAACCCGGCAAGACGCGCCAGCTCGGCTGGTTTGCCGGCCTCTATATCGCCAGCATCACCATCGTCGCCGGTGTCGTCTACGGCCTCAAGTTCGCCATCGCCTGGATCGTGGGCGTTTGAGGGAAAAGGCGCCACGTCTTTTCCTCATGGTTGCCGGATTGACGGGTGCCTTGGCCGTTGCCCTGGGTGCCGTCAGCGCCCATCTCGCCGAACCCGTCATGGCAGAGCGTCTGGCAACCGCCGTGCGTTACCTCATGTGGCATGCCCTGGCTCTGCTCGCGGTCGCCTGGCTGTGCAACGGCTCGTCGCGACCCTGGGCCGTGTTTGCCGGGCTGCTGTTCATCACCGGCCAGATCCTGTTCTGTGGCTCACTGATCCTGTCGTCCCTGGTGCTTCCCGAGGGTATCGCGGTTCTTGCACCGATCGGCGGTATGGCTTTCATCGCCGGCTGGCTCTGCCTGGCCGTAGCAGGCTGGAAACGCCAGAAGTAAGGCAGGCGCGGAGAGGTTCTCCGAACTTGGTAATCCGGCCCCAAGGTTACACACACTCCGACTTGGCCCGGCTTGACCGGGCCATGCCAATCCTTGCTTGCTATGGCCCCATTGCCGTCATATCAATGATCAAGAACATATAATGAACATGGAAGTTTTCTGATGTACAGAAACATCAGTTTCCGGATGCCACATCTTGCGTTCGATAGTGGCCCCAAACACAAGCCCTACTGTGCATGGGGTTGAACCCGGAATTTCCGCTCAGACCCCCCTCACATCGCAGGTCGGCGCTCCGCCCAGGGCCGGGTTTTCTCCACCGCCGCGCCGATGCGCAGCACCGTCAGGTCGTCGAAGCGGTGGCCGATGATCTGCAGGCTGGTGGGCAGGCCGTTGCTGTGC
>Ga0055584_100007608_pt1 | contig 10614 bp, 9 predicted proteins | sample OSDHelmetaG_FD_58716 | JGI IMG/M metagenome (GOLD analysis project Ga0055584, IMG submission 58716) | Pelagic marine sediment microbial communities from the LTER site Helgoland, North Sea, for post-phytoplankton bloom and carbon turnover... | ecosystem: Environmental > Aquatic > Marine >...
GATCTCCTCGGAGCGCGTTCGCAGGCTCGCGATCAGCCGCTCGTACTCGCCCAGCGTCACCCGCGCGAGGTCGAACTCCGCGTCCACCGCCGTCGCCTGCTTCAGCCGCGCGATGGCCTCGTCGTAGGCCTGCTGGTCGAACAGGGCGATGCCCTGACTGAACTGGCTGAACGCCTCGAAGTCCGCGGTGTGGATTCGGCCCAGCGCCGCCCGCTCCTTGGCTGCGGGCTTGACCTGCAGCCCCGCGATGAGGTCCTTGACGAGGTCCTTCTCCAGCTCGAAGAACGCCTCCCGCTCGCCGTCGACAGCGCTGCCGTGCACCACCTCCGACGACTCGACCGACAGCAGCCGCGCGTCCAGGCGCATGGACTCGCCGACCACCGTGAAGCTGCCGTCGATGAGGTGCGTCGCCACGAGCAGGCGGCCCACCTCGCTCGCTGTGGACGCATCGATCCACCCGCTGCGCTGCAGGTTCAGCTCCGCCTGCAACTCCGCGATGCGCTGCCGCTCCACCACCGTGATCGCCGACACCTGCGCGAGGTCCGTCGTCAGCATCGACTGCAGACCCTTGCCCAGCGGCGCAAAGCCTTCCTGGGTGGACGCATCGACGAACTCCAGGACCGCCACCCGCAGCTCCGCGTGGGCGATCGAGGGCAGCAGAAGGAGGATGAGGAGCCAGCGCACGGGGCAATCCTACGGGTTGCGACGCCGTCGGTCGGGGCGCACGATCCGCGCCCTGGAGGTCCCATGCCCATCGACGAGTCCCGAACCTTCGTTCCCGTCCGCATCGCGGTGCTGACCGTGTCCGACACCCGCACCGAGGAGAACGACAAGTCCGGCGCGACGCTCGTGCAGCGGCTCACCGACGCTGGCCACACGCTGGCCGACAAGGTCATCGTCACCGACGACGTGCCCCTCATCGAGGCGCAGCTCCGGGCGTGGATCGCCAACCCCGAGGTGGACGTCGTGATCAGCACCGGCGGCACCGGCCTCACCGGCCGCGACTCCACCCCCGAGGCAATGGCGGCGGTGTTCGACAAGGAGATCATCGGCTTCGGCGAGCTCTTCCGGTGGCAGTCCTTCGCGACCATCGGCACGAGCACGATCCAGTCGCGGGCGACGGCGGGCGTGACCGACGGCACCTACCTGTTCGCCCTGCCCGGCAGCACCGGCGCGTGCAAGGACGCGTGGGACGGAATCCTCGCGACGCAGCTCGACATCCGGCACCGGCCCTGCAACTTCGTGGAGCTGATCCCGCGCCTGCAGGAGACCTGATGCGCTCGGCCCGGCTGGTCTGGCTCTGCGTTCTGGCGCTCCCGCTGGGGTCCTGCGCCACCGACGAGCCCGCCCCCGACGTCTGGGCCCCGCCGGTGCCGGCGTCGTGCGGCACGGTCGTCCGCCCGAGCCTGGGCACCCTGCTGCGCTGGCCGTACCTCGGCGACGTCGGCCCCGACTCGATCACGATCGCCTGGGGCACAGCTCCGGGAGCCGAGTCGGCCGCCCGCTTCGGACTCGACGCCGCCGTGGCGAGCTCCGCCCACACCGGCGTGCAGTCGGTCTCCATCGGCGACGAGGTCATCGACCTCCACCACGCGCGGCTCACGGGCCTGAGCCCCAACACCGAGTACTGCTACGCCATCGAGCTGGGCGGGGTGACCGCCGCGGCGGGCCTGAGCTTCCGCACCGCGCCGGGCCGCGACGACGCGACGGTTCGGTTCACGGCCTTGGGGGACTTCGGCTCCGGGGCGCCCGGGCAGCTGCCAATCCGCGACGTGATGACGGAGTGGATGCCGCAGACTGATCTGTGGATGACGACGGGCGACAACGCCTACGGCGACGGCGACTGGGATGAGTGGCAGCGCAACGTCTTCGACGTCTACCGCGACCACTTCGTCGGCAAGCCCCACTACATGGTGCCCGGCAACCACGACTACAAGACCGAGCGGGCGGCGCCGATGCTCGCGAACCTGTTCCTGCCCGAGAACGCGACGCGCCCCGAAGACCGCGAGCGCTACTGGAGCTTCGACTGGGGGCCGGTCCACTTCATCGGCCTGGACTCGGAAGAGTCCATCAACGTGACCGGCGACGACGACATGGTCGACTGGCTCGCCGCCGACCTCGCCGCCAACGACAAGCCCTGGACCATCATGCTCTGGCACCACCCCGTGGTGACCGGGCACCCGTCGCGCACCGGCAACATCCTCGTCATCGGGCGGGTCCTGCCCCTGGTGCAGGAGCACGGCGTGGACCTCGTGCTCGTCGGGCACGACCACTTCTACGAGCGCTTCGAGCGGCTCTGGTTCACCGACTTCGTGCCCGCCGAGGACCCCTCGGGCTTCGCGTTCGTGATCACCGGCGGCGGCGGGCAGCCCGCCTACGACGCCAGCCACGAGCTGGACGCGTTCCAGGCGAGCATCAACCACTTCGTGCACGTGGAGGTCTCGCCCTGCGACCTGACGCTGCAGGCGGTGTCCATCGACAACGAGGTCATCGACACCTACCGGGCGAACAAGTGCGCCGAGTGACGCCGGGCGTCGGGGGCTCTACAGGCCGCCGTTGAGGGAGCCGCTGATGGAGTGGTCGGTCGGGGTGAGGTCCATGCCTTCGCCTACCGCCTGGTTCGCGGCCACGTCCAGCTCCAGCAGCGACAGGTCGAAGATGCCCTCGCCGGTGGTGTCGAAGTCGAAGACGTCGGGGGACAGGGAGACCACGACGGACGTGTCGCCGGCGCCCAGGTCGATGGGGTCGGTGATGGCCGTGGGCAGGTTGTCCACGAAGTCCTCGCCGGGCACGCCGGGCAGGTCGCCGGCGCCGCAGTAGGTGCACGCGCTGTCGTTGCCGGCCGCGGCGCTGAACTGGCCGGTGGACATGCGCACGCCCTGGGTGGTGACCCAGCCTTCCAGCAGCCAGCCGGCGGGGACCTCGGGGAGTTCGAGGGCGGGGACGCCCGCGTCGGCCTCCAGGACCATGAACCACACGCCCTGGTGGTGGTTGTCGTCGACGCCGTCGGTGGGGGTCCACTGCGTCGCCCGGCCGGCGTAGGCCGATGCATCAAACGCGAAGGCGAGGTCGGCGACGCCGCCTTCGATGGCCCCGAAGAGCACCGTGGCGTCGGACGGGTCGGTGGGGACGACGTCCTGCTCGATGGTGACGATGAGCTCGTTGTAGGCGTCCAGGGAGCCCGGGGCGTCGAGCGAGGCGCCGGCGCCGTCGGTGAAGTCGCCCACGAGTGTCGCGGCGCCGGCGGCGTCTTTGAGCCAGGCGGCGTAGGTGCCCTGATCGAGGTCGGGCAGGCCGTCGATGGACAGCTCCAGGGAGTCGGAGTCGGTGGGCGTCGTGCAGCCCGCCAACAGGGCGAGGGCGAGGGTCGGGGCGAGTCGCTTCATGAGGGTCTCCCGGCGCGCGGCGTGTCCCGGCCGCACTGGCAATACGAACGAGGAGCGGGAGCGGATCACCCCCCGGCCGCCGTGCACTCACAGTACGCAACATGCCCGGTCGGGGTTACACACCCGCCCGGGCCAATCGGGGCCTGGGCCGCGCCGATCGATCAACCCTTGTCCATACTCCGACCGTGCCCCACGACCCCGAGGACGAGCTGCCGGACACCGAAGACGGCACCGCGCACGACCGGACGCTGGTGAACCCGTCCGTGGGCCACGCCGACACGTTGCCCATCGCCGAGCGCGACCCCCTGGCGATGACCGAGGCGCCCCCGGCGGCGGCGGCGGAGATCGAGCTCCTCAGCTTCTTCGAGCAGCTGCGCTCGCCGGGGCAGGGCTACGCCCGCTTCGAGGTGGGGTCCTTGCTGGGCAAGGGCGGGATGGGGCGGGTGCTGGAGGTCAGCGATCCCGCGCTGGGGCGGTCGGTCGCGCTCAAGGAGGCGCTGCCCGGCGCCGACTCCGAGGAGCGCCTGGCCCGCTTCGTCCGCGAGGCCCGGGTCACGGCGCAGCTCGAACACCCGAACATCGTGCCCATCTACGACGCCGGCATCGGGCCCCAGGGCCAGCCCTTCTACGTGATGCGCAAGGTCGAGGGCCGCACGCTCAGCGACGTGATCGCCCGGGACGAAGAGGACTGGCCGCTCCGCCGCCAGCTCGCCGCCTTCATCCAGGTGTGCAACGCCGTTGGCTACGCCCACGAACGGGGCGTGCTGCACCGGGATCTGAAGCCCGACAACGTGATCCTGGGCCGGTTCGGCGAGGTGCTGCTGCTGGACTGGGGCGTCGCCCGCGTGGCCGCCGGCGAGGCAACGGTGGCGCCGGTCACCACGCCCGGCGCGCCCATCCCGACGGGCCCCGCCAGCGTCAGCACGATGGGCAGCAGCCAGACCCTGGACGGCGCGGCCATCGGCACCCCCGGCTACATGAGCCCCGAGGCCGCCCGCGGCGACCTGGCGAGCATGAGCCCCGCCAGCGACGTGTTCAGCCTGGGCGCCATGCTGTAGGAGCTGTTGACCGGCGAGCGGCCCTACGTGGCCGACAACATCATGGTCGTGCTGTTCGCGACGGCGAGCGGCCCCCCTCCTCCGCCCCAGGAGCGCGCGCCGGGGCGACGCCTCCCCGACGAGATCTGCGCCATCTGCATGCGGGCCCTGGCGCCGGAGCCCGCCCGCCGACACCGCAGCGCGGCCGAGCTCGCCGACGCGGTGCAGGCGTTTCTGGACGGACGCCACCGCGCGGAGCAGGCCGCCGCGCACCTGACCGAGGCCGAAGCCGGCTGGCGACGCTGGCAGGCCCTGGCGGCGGAGCGGGCGGCGCTGACGGTGCGGCTGGCAGACCTCGAGGCGAGCGTGGACCCGTGGCTCCCGCGCGAGCAGAAGACCGAGCTGCTCACCGCCCGGCAGCGCCTGCGGGACCTCGGAACCGACAGCGCCGACGCCTTCTCGACGGCCATCGCGGGCGCGGAGCGGGCGCTGTCCCAGGGTCCGGGGAACCCTGATGCGCGGGGGCAGCTGGCCCGGGCGTGGTTCGCGCGCTTCGAAGAGGCCGAGGAGCGCGGCGACCGCCAGGAGCAGGCGTTCTACGCCAGCCGCGTGCGGGCTCACGACGACGGAGAGTTCGCCCCCCGACTGCAGGGGGAGGGCCGCCTGACGCTTCGAACGACGCCGGCGGGGGCCGAGGTGGTGCTGGAGCGTTTCGACCGCCGGGGGCTCGTGTGGCCGCTGAGCGAGCCCCGCTCCCTGGGCACCACGCCCCTGGTCGACCTGCCCCTCGCCATGGGGAGCTACCGCCTGCGCATTCGCTCCCCCGGCCGCCCCGAGGTGCTCTACCCGGTGTTCATCTCCCGGGGCCGCCGCTGGGATTCCGGCGATGTGCCGCTGCCCCCGGCCGTGCCCGACGGGTGCGTCTACGTCCCGCCGGGGCCCGCCTTGATCGGCGGCGACGCCGACGTGCGCGATCCCCTGCCCCGGAGCGAACCCTGGATCGACGGGTTCTTCGCGGGCGTCCACCCCGTCACCGCCCAGGCGTACGCCGACTACCTGACGGCCCTGCACCGTCAGGACCCCGCGGCCGCCTGGGCCCGCTCCCCGCGCGCGGCCAGCGGCATGGGCACGAAGGCGAGCCAGTACTGGGAGCAACCGGCCGCCGGGGCCCCGTACGTGGTGCCGCGGGTCGACCGCGAGGGCCCCCCCTGGGACCCGCGCTGGCCGTGCATGGGCATCTCGTGGGAGGACGCCCGCGCCTATGCCGCCTGGCGGGCGAAGGTCGACGGTCAGCCCTGGCGGCTCCCCACCGAGCCCGAGTGGGAGAAGCTGTGCCGCGGCGTCGACGGGCGGCTGTACCCCTGGGGCGACGACTTCGACGCGACCTTGTGCCGCATGCGGTTCAGCCGCGCCGGCAGCCCCCTGCCTGAGCCCGTGGGCGCCTACCCCCTGGACGTCAGCGTCTACGGGGCGCAGGACCTCGCCGGCGGCGTCGCCGACTGGTGTGGCGACGAGGCGTTCGGGGTGGACGACTCGAGGCGGCCGCAGCGCGGCGGCAGCTGGACGTCCGACGGGATGCGCTGCCGCTCCACGTGGCGCGATGGCTTCAAGCCCGGGCTGCCTCGCACGGTGACTGGGATCCGGCTGGTGCGGTCGCTCTGAGCGGCCCGCGACCTCACAGCTCGCGGTCGGAGATCCCGATCGACGTGAACAGCTGCTCGCCGTCTTCGCAGTCAACGGCCCTCACGATCAGGTAGCGGTCGCCGCTGAAGCCCACCGCGAGGATGGAATGCGGCCGCCCGGCCTCGATGTCGATGGCGACCTGATCGTTGTAGGGCAAGGGTTCGTCGGCGAGAATGTCCTCGCCCCACTGGCCGCTGGGGCGCGAGGTCACCAGCTCGATCCAGGTCTCCCCGGTCTCGTTGGTGATGAGCCAGGTGCAGGGGGCGCCGTTCTGGCAACCCGCGAGGGGGGCCAGGAGGAGCAACAGCGGAATCAGGAGCAAGGAACGCATGCGGCCCGATTGTGCCCGGAGCGAAGCCGGCGCGCCCGTGGAAGACTCGTCCCGCCGCGAACCCACCGCTTCCTGGGGAGGAACCATGCGTCTCGTCGCCGCTCTGCTCGCCCTCTGTCTGCCCTCGTCCGCGCTCGCGTGCGGCGGGTTCTTCTGCAATGCCGCCGACTTGATCGCCGTGGACCAGCGCAAGGAGCGAATCCTGTTCGAGGTCAACGGCGACGGCACCGTCACCGCCCACGTCGAGATCAACTACGTCGGCGACGCCGCCGCCTTCTCCTGGGTGGTCCCGGTGCCCGACGACCCGACGCTGGACGTCGTGCCCCCGTCGACCCTGCGGCTGCTGGACCTCGTGTCCTCGCCCCAGCTCCTGCCCCCCTTCATCGACTGGGGGGACGAGTGGGACGACGACGACGCAGCCGGGGACGACGACGACGGGGGCGACGACGACGACGCGGCCGACGACGACGACGACGTGATCGTCATCGACCTGCCCCAGGTCGGGCCCTTCGACCCCCAGCTCATCGAGTCGGCGGACGCCGACGCGCTGGCCAACTGGCTCAACGACAACGGCTACCTCATCACCCCCGAGATGGCGCCGTTCATCGCCGGGTACGTCAACGGGGGCATGAAGTTCCTGGGCCTGAAGCTCGCGCCCGACGCCGCGGTCACCGACATCTCCCCCATCAAGATGACCTACGCCAGCGACGAGCCCATGGTGCCCATCGTGCTCACGGCCGTGGCCGCCGAGCCCGAGATGCAGGTCCAGGTCTTCATCGCCGCCGACGAGCGCTACGAGTCGACCAACTTCGAGACGCTGGACGTGGTCGACGCCGACCTGCGGGCCGACCCCCGCAACGGCGACAACAACTACTACCCACTGATGTCGTGGCGCATCGATCAGGCAGGGAGCCACGCGTTTGTGACCGAGTGGGCGGACACCACCCAGGTCGCAAGCCAGGAGGCCGCGTGGGCGGACCTCTTCACCAGCGACGCCGAAGACGCCCGGGACTACCTCGCCGAGCTCGCGCTGCGCCGGACGTTCCTGACCCGGCTGACCGCTCGCCTCAACGCCGAGGAGATGACGCTCGACCCCGTGTTCGGGCCCGTGGGCAACTCGACGACGGTGGACCGGGTGCACAACCTGCGGGACCAGCCCGATGTGTGGTGGGACTACGACACGAACCCGCCCCTCGCCTGCAACGACCTGTACTGCGGGCGCGGCGGGAGCTGCGCCTCGACCGCCGGGGCCGACGGGTGCGCCTGCAGCGACGGCTTTGCCGCGCGCCTCATCGACAAGCCGACGCTCAGCACCGCGGAGGCCGGCAACGACGTCGCTTGCGTGCCGTTGTCCTTCGACGTCATGGGCGTGATGCCCGTCGGCGCCCCGGACCCCTGCGATGGGTTCAGCTGCGGGGAGTTCGGCGAGTGCCTGGCGCTCAACGGCAACCCCGTCTGCCTGTGCGACACCGGCTACGCGGCGGTGCCGCTGAGTGGCGGGACCCTGGTCTGCGACTCGATCGTGGAGGAGTTCGGTCCCGAGCAGCTGCTCTGGCCTGACTTCCCGGTCACCCCCGACGGCGACGACGACGACGCGACGACCGAGCCCCCCGTCGACGACGACGACGCGGCCGACGACGACGACGCAGCCGACGACGACGACGCCACCGACGACGACGACGCCACCGACGACGACGGCCTGTCCAACACGCCACGCTGCTCGGCGGGCGGCGGGGGCTCCCTGTTCGGCTTGCTGGTCCTGGCGGTTCGCCGCCGCCGCTGATCCAACCGGGCCGGGCCTTCTGGCCCCTTTGCGCCCGGGCCCGGGGGGTTCGTTCAGGCATGCTCTCGTGAGCCTACGATGGGCGATGAGGTGCAGGCATGAGCGACGCGCTGGGGCGGATCTGGGCAAGGCAGCTGCGGCTGGTGCTGGCGGCTCCAGCTGCTGTGAAGTTCCTGAACCTGGGCTCGCTGAACATCTCCGTGCCCGGGTCGACCTCGGCCACCAGCCTCCTCGTCACCACCGTCGTCGCCGCCCAGAAGCTGGGCCGCCACCCCACCGCGGCCGAGGAGCGACGCCTCCAGTTGGAGGGAAAGCTGTCGCCGGGGCTCGAACGCGGCGTGCTGCGGCCCGGGACCGTCCTGCACGGCACCGTGTTCCTGGACGCGATCCGATTCCCTGCGAAGCGCGCCATCGTGCGCCTGCAGGCCTGGGACCAGGACCAGCACGGGTGGGTCGTGGAGCAGGCCTGGTCGCCCCAGGCTTCGCCGGTGGTGCTCGCGCCCCGGTCGTGGGAACGCACGACGCTGGACGACGAAGACACCAGCGGGTGGAGCGCCTACAGCGGGTCGTGGACGGGGCTGCTGACGCGCTCGACCTGATCGAGGGTCGCCAACCGTCCGACGGCGTCCGGTGGTGTGCAGGCTGCCCGGACGGTTCCGCACAGTCCCGGACAGCGAGGGCCTACGCCTCGTCCAGCCCGAACCGCCGCACCCGGTCGTAGAGCGAGCGAGCGCTGATCCCCAGCCGTTCCGCCGCTCGCCCCCGATGCCCGTCCGTGGCCCGCAGCGCCCGGCGCACCGCCTCGCGCTCGATCTCGGCCAACGTCCAGCCGTCGTAGGGGTCCGCCAACGACACGGCCGGGGCCTCGAATCCGAGCCGCAGCGCAGCGGGGAGGAAGCGCGCCTCGGGCTCGTCGCCCCGGGACAGCTGGGCGACGGCCCGCATGGCGTTGCGAAGCTCCCGCACGTTGCCCGGCCAGTGGTAGCCCCGCAGCGCCGGCCACCAGTCCGCCGGCAGGTCGTCGTAGCGGCCGCCGCTCGCCTGGCGAACGAACATGCGAGCGAGGAGCTGCAGGTCCTGGGGGCGCTCGCGCAAGGGCGGAAGCCGAATCACGAGGCCCGCGAGCCGGTGGTACAGGTCCTCCCGGAAGCGCCCCGCGACGAGGTCCGCGAGCAGGTCCCGGTGGCTGGCCGCCACCACGCGAACGTCCACCGCCGTCGTGCCGTTGCCCCCGATGGGGCGCAGGACGCCGTCTTCGAGGAACCGCAGGAGCACCGGCTGCACCGCGGCGGGCATGTCGCCGATTTCATCGAGGAACAGGGTGCCGCCCTCGGCCTCGGCGATGAGGCCCTTGCGGTCGCCGCGGGCCCCGGTGAACGCGCCGCTCTTGTGCCCGAAGAGCTCGCTGCCGACGAGCTCCGGCGTGAGGGCGGCGACGTTGACCGCCACGAACGGCCCGGTCCGACCGCTGAGGCGGTGCAGGGTGCGGGCCAGCAGCTCCTTGCCGGTGCCCGACTCCCCATCGAGCAGCACCGACAGGTCCGTCGGGGCGGCCCGCTGCACGAGGTCGAGGGCTTCGATGGCGCGGGGGTCCTCGGCCATCCAGGGCAGGTCCCGGGTCGGGCCCTCGACGGGGTCCATGGCCAGCGTCGGCTGGTCGCTGACGGTGGTCGCCGCTTCGGTCACCCGCGCGCGGAGCTCCGCGTTGACGGCGCGGAAGCGCTCCAGCCAGTCCGCCTTCTCGAACAGCACGGCCACGTGGGAGGCGCAGGGCTCCAGCAGGGGGAGGAGCCCGGGATCGAACCCGCCGTGCGTGCGCCCGAGGAGGAGGGCCCCCCGGCGGACGGTGCGCTGGGCCCCGCGGCGGCTCCCGCCACCGCTCAGGGGCATGGGGATGGCCACGAGGGCCGCGATGTCGCCGGGCAGCGGCCAGTCGGGGCTCGCGGCGGCGGCGGGGCGGCGGCCCGGGGCGACGATGCGGGGGACGTCGGCGGCGAACCACTCGTTCAGCGCGGGGGCATCGGGCAGTTCGTGGCTCGTGGCCAGCAGTTCGGGGCGGCCCGAGAGGCTCGCGTGCAGGGTCAGCGGGGCGTCGGGGCCCGACCGCCAGGCCACGCCCAGCCAGTCGAACGACGTCAGGCGCCGGAGCCCGCGCGCCACCGCCTGGAACGTCGACGCGCGATCCACCCCCCGTGAGATCTCCTGCAGCACCTCGACGACCGCGCGGTAGTCGGCGTCGGGGGCGGGGAGCGGGACAATGGTCGCAAGGCGTTCGGAACCCATGGACCCGGAGGATGCCGGCCATCGAGCGGCGTCGATAGAGCCCGTCGGGGGCCGTCGCAACATCTCCACAACATACTCGGCAGATCCCTCCGCGCCGCCACCCGGTCACCG
>Ga0055584_100007609_pt1 | contig 10614 bp, 12 predicted proteins | sample OSDHelmetaG_FD_58716 | JGI IMG/M metagenome (GOLD analysis project Ga0055584, IMG submission 58716) | Pelagic marine sediment microbial communities from the LTER site Helgoland, North Sea, for post-phytoplankton bloom and carbon turnover... | ecosystem: Environmental > Aquatic > Marine >...
TTCGCTGAATCGGGACGTAGATCCTCAATGGAGGAGGGACGGTTGGCTTGTGGAGCAGGCAACGATAATCCCGCGAGCTTTGGTGTAGCGGAGGGCTGCAACAGTCCTTCGATGGAGATCAACTCCTCGTTCAGGGAAGCCAGGTTGTTCTTCGTCTTTCTAATCTCGTCAAGCGTTAGTCCACTCTCTGTTGTCAGGCCATCAACGAGAAGCTCTGATTGTGCCAGTGATTTTCTTGTCTCTGACAAAGCGGTGACCAGATGGCTCCTGCGAGCCTCAAGCTTCTCGCGTTCCATTCTCCGTTCTTGAACCAATGACAAGAGGTTGGGCAAAATCGCGGCCAATACGGCCTTGCGCCGAGCTTCATCTACAGGCGCCACCACGCCTGGCAAAGAGGCTTGTTTAGGCTGGAGAGCAAGTCTTTGAAGCGCCAAAGTCGTCAGGGCCTGGCTGTTAAAGCTTTCTTGGTGCTGCTGATCAAGGTTGCGCTGATCGGCCTGTTGACGAAGCGCATCGTTCTTCAGATTATCGACGTCAACAGCAAGGCGAGCAATGTTCTGGGTAATGGTTAGATCATCTGCTTGAGCTAAAAAGGCCGCAAAAAGTAGGGCGAGAAATAACCAAACCAAAAAGCTGTGACGGAGTTTGCCCAAGAAGTTATTCCTGTGCTTCGATGAGCGAAAGGCCGTTCATCTCCTTAGGTTTCGCCAATCCGGCAAGATCTAGAAGTGTAGGGGCGATATCCGCCAGGCGCCCGCCAGTTTTGAGCGTAACGCCCTTGGCCGCTGACCCAACAACAACGACCCGAACCGGGTTGGTTGTGTGTGCTGTGTGAGGTTCGCCAGTGTTAGGGTCGCGCATGATTTCACAATTGCCGTGGTCAGCCGTGACGAGGATAGTGCCCTTTTTACTCAAAATGGCCTCGACGACCTCTGACAGGCAACTATCGACCGTTTCAACAGCTTTGATCGCTGCTAAGAGATCTCCTGTGTGTCCTACCATGTCTGGATTGGCAAAGTTTGCGATTATGAAATCGAACTGGTCTTCGCTGATTGCTTTGACAAGCGCCTCTTTAACACCCTTGGCTGACATTTCCGGTGCAAGATCATAGGTCGTGACTTTTGGCGAGGAAACCATGATGCGCCTTTCGCCAGGGAAGGGATCTTCCCGACCGCCATTAAAGAAGAACGTCACATGAGGATACTTTTCCGTTTCAGCAATATGGAGCTGTTCTAGACCGGCATTTGAGAGGGTTTCAGCCAATGTCATCGACAAGTCAGTCGACGGGAAAATCGTTTGCAGATACTCATCGAGATTGCTGGAATAGGAGACCATCCCAACAACGGCTATCGGATGAATACGAGCTTTGCGCTCGAATCCCGTAAAGTGATGTGACACTAACGCACGAAGAATTTCACGGACACGATCAGCGCGAAAATTCGCACAGACGATGGCATCCAGTTCTGTGATCCCCTGAAAATCGGGTAAACGAGTTGGAGGCATGAATTCGTTAGTGACGTCGTTGGCATAGCTTTGCCGAATGGCGGTTTGATAATCGCTCGCTTGTTCACCGTCCCCTGAAACAAGCAGATTGTAGGCTTGTTCAACCCGTTCCCAGCGATTGTCACGGTCCATGGCGAAGAAACGACCGCATAAACTGGCGATTTTGGCATGAGGAGCGGCGGCATTAAAGCGGTCCATCATCTCAAGTGCGCTCTTCGGTGCAGTGTCTCGACCATCTGTCCAGGCGTGAACAAAGACCTGGATGCCAGCTTCATGCAGGACGTTGGCAAGTGCCGCGATGTGATTAAGATGACTGTGAACCCCACCGTCGGAAAGCAATCCCAATAGGTGGCAGGCGCCGCCGGTTGATTTGAGTTTGTTGATCAATTGAACGAGAGCCAGTTGGCCGCCAAGGGTTTTGCGTTCAATGGCTTCATTGATCTTTGGCAAGGTTTGCATGACCAGGCGACCGGCACCGAGATTGGTATGGCCAACTTCAGAATTGCCCATCTGACCGTCAGGGAGGCCAACATCATGCCCAGAGGCGCTGATTGTCGTGGTTGGGAACTGAGAAGAGATTTGATCCCAGCATGGCGTTGAGGCTAGCGCGACTGCGTTGTCTTCTTTAGCGTCACGTTCGCCCCAGCCGTCCAAAATACACAGCATGACGGGGCCTGGATGTTTAGCGGTGCCCAACGGGGTGTCCTTTTCTTGAATGTGTGTCTAGTTTGAATAAATCTTATTGGCGGTGATAGGGATGGCCGTCAAGGATCGTCTGAGCGCGATATAACTGTTCCAGTAACAAGGCTCTGACAATTTGATGAGGCCATGTGAGCTTTCCGAAACTCACTGCCACGTCGCTTCGATACAGGACGGATGGATCAAGACCATCCGGTCCGCCAATGGCAAACCGGACATCAGGACCGTTCTTTTCCATACTCTGACGTAGGAACGCTGCAAAAGCTTGACTGTCCATGTTTTGCCCAGTTTCATCGAGGCAAATCAATGTTGCAGAAGTCTTCAAGTTTTGAAGATGAAACTCTCCCTCTTTGGCCTTACGTTCTTCAACAGAAAGGTGGGAGAGCGCTTCGGATTGTTCAACGATTTTCACAGGCCAACGCAGTCTTTTTTGATAGCGCTGCGTTAGCTCCAGTTCTGGGCCGCGTTTAAGCTTGCCAATGGCAGCAATGGTTACATTCATCGATGCTGTTAAGCTTCCGCAAGTTGATCAAAATTCTGCTGCCACATTTTCTCAAGCTGATAGAAGTCACGGACTTCGGGGCGGAACAGATGAACGATAACATCACCAGCGTCCACAAGAACCCAATCACCATTGTTCTTACCAGAGACAGAAAAAACAGGTGCTTTGATTTTTTTGAGCTGCCGTTCGACATGATCGGTCAGCGCGTTGACGTGCGTGGACGAACGGCCGGAACCGATAACCATATAGTCAGCCAGCGACGAGCGGCCTTCTAGATCAATGACAACTAGATCTTCAGCTTTGTTTTCGTCAAGGGCGGTTTGAATTTGTTTTAGAACTTTTTCCGGAGCGATTTCATTCCGGTTTTGTTGGTTCAGATTTGCGGTTGCAAGCATGTGGTATCCATGCCCTTTCTATTCGGTTAGCCAGCTGCCACTTTCACGAAGTGCAGTGGCTGATTGTGGATTGCGCGGCATAAAAACATAGGCCCAAGACGGTGCCTGATCGTTGGCCAGCGCAGAATAATTTCTTTTGCGACGTTGGTCTTTGTAACGAATAGCCATCTTTGACTGGCAAGCGGCCATAGAGTAGGGCGCGCGGTCAAATACGGCTATTGGGATCGACTCTACCAACTTTGTCCAGTCTTTCCAATGGTCTATCGTGGCTAAGTTATCTGCCCCCATCAACCAAACGAAGGAAGCTTTGGGGAACATCCCTTGTAAACTTTCTACAGTTTCGCAGCTGTAGTTGGTTCCAAGCTCTTGTTCTATCGTTGTAACAACAATACTTCTGTTGCTGGCAACCTGCTTCGCCCTAGCCAAGCGTTGATCGAGGTCGGCCATTTCATCACGCGACTTAAGCGGATTGAGTGGACTGACAAGCCACCAAACGACATCGAGCTGCAATCGCTTGATTGCATCATTGGTGAGATCTAAATGACCCGAGTGGGCCGGGTTGAAAGATCCACCAAAAAGCCCGATCCTCTTCGTCGTGTTCGAGGATCCTATGCTTGCGGCGACTGACAGGCGGTTGTCAAATTTCTTTCCTTTAGGGGAGGACTTCAAGGTCATGAAATCACTCCCCTACAAGGACAGAAGATCGGTCAAAGCTTAAGAAGCAGAACGAGCAGCTTGTGCTGCGGCTTTGATCTTTGCAGCAACGCCTGTTGTCTTCTCAGCAATACGTGCTGACTTACCACGGCGTGAACGAAGATAGTAAAGCTTAGCTCTGCGAACCTTACCGCGCTTCATGACTTCAATTGAGTCAACGCGGGGGCTGTAAAGTGGGAACACACGCTCAACACCTTCACCGTAAGATATCTTACGAACAGTGAAAGAAGAGTTGATGCCACGGTTCTTGCGTGCAATGCAGACGCCTTCATAGGCCTGAATACGCTCACGTGTACCTTCGATAACGCGAACATTAACTTTCAATGTGTCGCCTGGTGCAAAGATTGGCATCTCTTTACCAGCCGTCAGAGCGTCCATTTGCTCTTTTTCGAGTTGTTGAATTACATTCATGGTTTCTATCCTTCGTTAGAATGTCTTTGATATCGCTGCCACATGTCCGGACGGCGATCCTTTGTTAGTTGTTCGGCCTGGCTAAGGCGCCAAGCCGCGATATTCTTGTGATGCCCTGATTGCAAAACTTCTGGCACAGAAAGGTCATTCCAAACTGTTGGCCTAGTGTAGAGTGGATACTCCAACAAGCCGCTCTCGAACGATTCTTCCAAAGCGCTTTCATTGTTACCCATGACACCGGGAAGCAAACGAATCACAGAGTCCAACAGGACCATGGAAGCGATTTCACCACCAGAAAGCACATAGTCACCGACGGAGATCTCTTCGATGTCGAAGTGGTTGATCACTCTTTGATCTAATCCCTCAAACCGCCCACAGATCAGCCTAACGCCCGGACCTTGTGATAATGTCTTGGCGCGTTCCTGGGTCAATTTCTTACCTCTGGGTGAGAGGTAGATCAAAGGGCCAGGCGCTTCATTGATTGACTCGATGGCGTTACCCATCACATCCGGGCGCATCACCATGCCGGCGCCACCCCCACTTGGGGTATCGTCGACAGAGCCATGCTTGTCATAGCCAAAGTCTCGGATGTTCACGGTCTGACACTGCCATTTTTCCTCCGCCAAAGCGCGACCCGACAACGAAAACCCTAAAGCGCCCGGGAACATGTCCGGGAACAGAGTTAGTATTGTGGCTTGCCATGGAGCAGAAGGAATGGAAGTCTCAGTGAACATTGCCATCCTCATCTTGTGAAAGAATGACATCCGGTTGAACTAACGTCACTTCCCGGCCAGCCAAATCAATCTTTGGGAAGATCTCTTTGGTGAAAGGGAAAAGTTCATTTTTACCAGTCTTTGAAAGTGTCACTTCCAAAATATCGCCAGCACCAAAATCAAAAACGGCATTTACAACGCCGGTCTGATTTCCGTCTGAGTCGACAACTGACACACCGACAAGATCTTCGGCATAAAATTCATCGTCTTCTGCGATTTCGGGAAGTCGGTCACGATCAATAAAAAGTTTGAGGCCTTTGATGGCTTCAGCCCGGTTTCGATCGGTCACACCGTCAATTTTGCAAATCAAACTGCCTTTAGCAGAACCCGTGATATCAAGTTCAAAGGACTGTTCGCCCTTCTCATCCGTTAGCGGACCATAGGCATTCAAATCGCTCGGGTCTTCGAGAAAGCTTTTGACTTTCACTTGACCGCGAACGCCATGGGCACCGACAACGACGGCGGCACAAAGCATGCGAGTTGATTGATTCATGACTTGATCCAGGTTCATTGCATCAGAACTTGATTACTCAGCTGCAGCTTCTTCAGCAGGAGCAGCGGCTGCTTCTTCTGCTGCTCTACGAGCATCTTCAGCTTCCTGAAGGCGCTGTAGAGCTTTAGCTTTAGGCTGGTTTTGTTTCGTCTGGCTAGGGATCGCAGGTGCAGCAGCGAGGCCAACCTGTGACAACAAACGTGCAACACGGTCTGTTGACTGTGCGCCCTGAGAAAGCCAGTGCTGAATACGCTCGTCTTTAGTGACGATGCGGTTCTCGTGCTCCTTAGGCAACATTGGATCATATGAACCAACGCGCTCAATGTAACGGCCATCACGTGGGCTGCGGGAATCTGCTACCACAATGCGGTAGAAAGGACGCTTCTTAGTGCCCCCACGTGCCAATCGAATTTTCAAAGACATTTAATCTTCCTTGTTTTGGTTAAATCAAAATTTCTGTTTAGTCTTAAGTCTTAGCCACCGAATTTTGGTGGCATTCCGCCGCCGGGCATCAAGCCCGACAATCCTTGACGCATGAGGCCTTTTTTGCCCATTTTTTTGACTTTTTTCATCATGCGTTGTGCTTCATTATGCTGTTTCATCAGCTTGTTAACTTCTTGCACCGACGTGCCAGAGCCACCTGCGATGCGAATTTTGCGCGAGGCTTTGATAACTTCTGGTTTCTCGCGTTCTTTCTTGGTCATAGAAGAAATAATCGCGAGCTGACGATGGATGATCTTGTCGTCGATGTTGGCTTTCGACATCTGGTCTTGCATCTTGGCGCCGCCCGGCAACATTGACACGAGAGAGTTTAGGCCACCCATCTTGGTCAACTGCTGAAGCTGTTGAGCCAGGTCGTTCATATCGAACTTCCCTTTCTCAAGCTTCTTCGCCATTTTCTTGGCGTCGGCTTCTTCGACGTTCTGCGCTGCTTTCTCAACCAGCGAGACGATATCGCCCATACCGAGGATCCGGTTGGCAACACGGTCGGGGTAGAAGGCTTCGACATCGTCGATCTTTTCACCAGTGCCGAGCAATTTGATTGGACAACCGGTGACAGCGCGCATTGAAAGTGCAGCACCGCCGCGGGCATCGCCATCAATACGGGTGAGGACGATACCTGTGAGGTTAACGCGGTCTTTAAAGGCTTGAGCTGTGTTGACGGCATCTTGGCCCGTCAAAGCATCGGCCACCAGCAAGGTCTCGTGCGGATTGGTTGCTTTTTCAATAGCGGCCACTTCAACCATCAGCGCTTCATCAATGGCAAGGCGGCCAGCTGTATCAAGCATGACAACGTCGTAGCCCTCGAACCGTGCCATCATCATAGCACGCTGAGCGATCTGTACCGGCAGTTCACCCGGAACAATAGGCAAGGTGGAGACGCCGACTTGCATGCCGAGAACAGCCAACTGCTCCTGAGCAGCTGGGCGGCGGGTATCAAGAGAGGCCATCAGGACTTTTTTCTTGTCCTGTTCCTTGAGGCGCTTCGCAATCTTTGCCGTTGTTGTGGTTTTACCAGAACCCTGCAAACCAACCATCAAAATTGGCATTGGTGGGTTGCCGCTGATGTTCAGTGATGGTGTTTCAGGGCCAAGCGTTTCAACGAGTGTGTCATTAACGATCTTAACGACCATCTGGCCGGGTGTGATCGAGCGGACGACTTCCTGGCCAATGGCGGCTTCTTTAACTTTCGCGATGAAATCGCGAGCAACAGGCAAAGCAACATCGGCCTCTAGAAGGGCGATGCGAATTTCACGCATGGCGGCGCTGACGTCTTCTTCGCTCAGCGCGCCACGTCTCTTCAGTTTGTCAAATACGTCACCAAGTTTGGTGCTTAAGCTATCAAACATTGCTCTACATTCATTTGCCAAGTTCAGATGCGCTCAACGAAAAAGAGCCCGTGCACGAGTCTTCGTGGACGGACTTGCTCTTCTAAGCGAGCTTCAACATCTATTCCTTTGCGGAATTGGGGTGTCACTAATCCCTTTCTGCAAGCGGGTCAAGGGATTCCGCTTTCAAATGGAGTCTTGGAAAGGAGTCTCAAGTCAGCTAAGTAGGACAGGTTGCACAAGAGTTAATGTTTAAGAGAAACCTCGATGAAAAGAACAGGCCTAATCGCCGTCATGCTTTTCGCTTTGCTGGCGTCCTGCAAGGGGTTTGTCGCCTATCCTGATCAAGCAGGCTGGTCGCATTTTTTCTTGGATCGCAAGGGTCAGGTTTCTATTGATAAGAATGGTCAGTACCGAGGGCAATTGAAACTGGAACTCTTCCGCCCTTTGCCGGTCGGCAGCCGTTTTGCGCTCAAGTTTGAAAAGCTAGGAGATTTTGGGGCCGCAAACTCTGTTGTCACGCTGCCTAACGTTACCACCTACCGGTTTCGCTCTAGAGTGATACCCAGCTATCAGGTCGGACAGTCAGTTTCCGTCATAGTTACAGTTTATGAGGCTGGAGCCTCAGAACCTATTGAGCGGATACGGGTGATTCTGCCTTACGCGGAACCTACACCTGAAGAAACTAAGAAGAAGAAATCGTCTTTTGGCGGGTTGGGCCTCTTGTCTTCGAACGATTCGAAGGAAGAAAAGGAACAGGCGTCTCCTGCAATCTCTCCCGTAACGCCGTTGCTGAGTGAGAGTAAACCAGTCATAACGGAAACAGTCGTTGTCGCAGAAGATAAACAGCAGATCTCCTGGCCGAAACTGACCAATCCATTCCAGGCTCTTAAACTGCCCACTGTTTCCAAGAACGACAGCAAAACTTTCATCAAATAGCGGCAAATTTTGCACTGCTTTTGCAGCTCTTGGTGATGATAGTTGCCTACTAAGCAACAAAGTCACTATATAGCGCCTATGCAACAGCGTAATTTCATAAAGATGCACGGCTTGGGCAATGATTTCGTCATTGTTGAGTCCTCTGTGCCGGGACCGATCTTCGGAGAAAAGCAAGCACGCCAGATCGCTGATCGGCGCTGGGGTGTCGGTTGTGATCAGTTGATCACAATTGAGCCAACGAAAACAGTGGGCGCTGACATCTTTATGCGCATCCAGAATACGGACGGCAGCGAGGCAGAGGCTTGTGGCAACGCCACGCGCTGTGTGGCTCGGCTGATGATGGACCGCAGCGGCAAGGACCGACTGGTGATCGAGACGTTGCGCGGTCTCCTCAACTGTTGGAAAGCTGACAACGACTTAGTTTCCGTAGAGATGGGTGAGCCTTTCTTCCGATGGCAGGATGTGCCCTTGGCTGAAGAGCTGGATACCTTGCATCTGCCCATAGAATGTCAGGGTCTGAGTGATCCGGTTGGTCTATCCGTTGGAAATCCTCACTGTGTTTTCTTTGTGGAAGATGCCGAGGCTGTACCATTCAGAGCCGTTGGTGCAGAAATCGAGCACCATGCGCTCTACCCAAACCGAACCAATGTCCAATTCGTGGAAGTGAAAGATCGTTCAACCATCCGCCAACGTGTTTGGGAGCGCGGCGTCGGTGTGACTGAAGCCAGCGGTTCCGGCGCTTGCGCGGGTGCTTTGGCTTCGATGAGGCGTGGCTTAACAGACCGCTCAGTCGACGTTCATCTAGACGGTGGATTGCTTACCATCACGTGGCGTGAAGATAATCAGGTCGTAATGACTGGGCCAACGGCACATGCTTTTACCGGACGTCTTGATGAGGCTCTGTTGGCATGAGTAAGCCGGAGATCAAAACCTTTGGCTGTCGATTGAACTTTTATGAGTCGGAAGTTATGCGTCAACATGTTGATCAGGCCAGTGATGAAAACCTGATTGTGGTCAACACTTGCGCGGTGACGGCAGAGGCTGAAAAACAAGCCCGACAATATATTCGCAAGGCCAGACGCGATAACCCAGACGCTGAAATCGTCGTAACAGGATGCTCGGCTCAAATCGATCCAAACACCTACGCGGCGATGCCAGAAGTGAACCGCGTCCTCGGCAATCAAGAAAAACTAGAAGCCTCCTATTGGCGCAAAGGCAGCAACGATCCTGTTGCCGTCAACGACATCATGGTTGTGGAAGAAACAGCCGGACATTTGATTGATGGTTTTGTTGAACACACACGGGCTTTTGTCCAGGTCCAGCAAGGCTGTGACCATCGTTGTACCTTCTGCATTATCCCCTATGGCCGGGGTAACAGCCGGTCGGTAGCGATGGGCGAGATCGTCAACCAAGTCCGGCGGTTGGTTGAAAACGGGGTCAAAGAGATTGTGCTGACCGGCGTTGATCTGACTTCATACGGTGGTGACCTGCCAGGTGTGCCGAGATTGGGCCAGCTGGTTCGGCGGTTGCTGGCGGCCGTTCCTGAACTTCCAAGACTGCGATTGTCTTCCATTGACTCAATCGAAGCTGATGATGATCTCTTTCGGATGTTGGCAGAGGAAGAGCGTCTCATGCCTCATTTGCATCTCTCACTGCAAGCTGGCAGTGATATGATCCTCAAGCGCATGAAGCGGCGACACCTCCGTCGCGACTCAATTGAATTTTGTGAGAAGGTCCGACGGATGAGGCCCGATGTTGTCTTCGGTGCGGACTTGATTGCGGGCTTTCCGACCGAGACGGACGCTATGTTCCAAGACAGCCTAGCCATTATCGATGACTGTGATCTCACCTATTTGCACGTCTTCCCTTATTCAGAGCGAGAAGGCACGCCGGCGGCTAAAATGCCCTCGATTCCGCTGTCCATTCGCAAAGAACGGGCTAAGATTTTGCGGACAAGAGGCGAGCAGAAAGTTCGGAATTTCCTGAGCCAGCAAGTTGGTCAGTCTTTCTCTGTGTTGATGGAGAAAGATGGCAGGGGACGCACGGAGCAGTTCGCTCCTATAAGAGTCGTTGATCAGGAACCGGGAAGTTTGCTCAAAGTTAAAGCCACAGCGGTTGGCGAAAATCTTACCCTAGAAGGAATGGCCGCATGATCTGGTCTTTTTTCAAGAAAAAGAAAGATAACAAGGAAGAGGATCAGGTCGAGACCCCAGCGGATCAGACCGAAGAAGACCCTTTCGAACCGGAAACTGAAGTACCAGAACCGCTTGACGAAGGAATTCAAGAAGAGTCCGCTCCTGCAGAGCCAGAGCCAGAGCCAGAGCCAGAGCCAGAGCCAGAGCCAGAGCCAGAGCCA
>Ga0055584_100007611_pt1 | contig 10612 bp, 8 predicted proteins | sample OSDHelmetaG_FD_58716 | JGI IMG/M metagenome (GOLD analysis project Ga0055584, IMG submission 58716) | Pelagic marine sediment microbial communities from the LTER site Helgoland, North Sea, for post-phytoplankton bloom and carbon turnover... | ecosystem: Environmental > Aquatic > Marine >...
GAATAACGGGTATTTTTTTCTTATTTTCAACAATGACTTCGAACAATTTATCGAATTCTGTTTTTTTCTCCAGCTTGGCTTTGCTTCGAATATTCTCTAGCTGAGCAAAGGAGCTATTGTCACCAGATTCTAGTAGTATGTTTTCTTCTTTATCAAAAATTTCCTTTACTTGATTAGAGCTGATAATAAAATTCTGTGGCTCTATAGCAAAATAGAAGGAGTCTGGATTTGATTTGTTGGATAATAAACGTGATTGATAAAAATCATTATAGCTATGTTCATGCTCTAATATAGCCTGCATGGATAAATGGTCATGGATGATTATGGGGGCCTCTAGATAATCTTGTAATAAGCACATTTCTTCATAAAATAATGGGGTTAGATGCTCGTATCCATGGAATTTCTGCCCAGAAATAATCGACTCATAAAGTGGATTTTTAATATGGTTCACGCCAAATAATTTTAAGAAATTATTCTTAAAATTAATAATGGTGTCGGAGTTTAATAGACTCTCGCTGGCGGATGATAGAGTGAATTTATCTATAGTTTTTTTAGAAATCTGACTGTAAGTATCATATTCACGAATAGATTCAACGCTATCCCAGCCAAAATTTACGCGGTAGCCATTATTGTTAGAAGTTACAATATCAATTATCTCGCCCCTGATAGCGAATTCTCCGCTATCTACAGCGCTGGGGACTCGGTCAAAGCCATTTTTGATCAAAAACTCAGCTACCCCTTCAATATCTATTTTGGTGCCTGGGGCAAGGAATAGGGTGGTTTCTGAAAATACAGTAGGTACAGGCAGGCGGCATATTAAGTTCTGCGCTGCTGTTACGATTATTTTAGGGGAATTTTTTGAGGCTAATTGGGTTAGTATGCTTGCTCGTCTTGCTAAAATATCACCATTTGGCGAGACCCTATCGTACGGAACAGTATCTAAACTAGGAAAGTGCAAAATCTCTCCAGAAGCATCTTTGCAACCCGAGATAAAAAGCAGTTGTTTGTATGCAATTAGAGCGTTTTCTTCGTCGCTACGGCATAGCAAAATATTTTTATTCCTGTGATTAAAATGCTCATATGCAAAGAGACACTTAGAGGATAAAGGGATTGCAAGTTTGGTCATTAATTATTAGGCTCGAAATTTAAAATCTGAGTCATTATAGCAGAAGAATTCTCTGGTGGAAGCGGCTTTTTCTTTGTATACCAGTCGTAAATATCAACATCTTGCATTTGAAGTATTTTGTCAAAAATCTGCAGGTCGGAATCGCTCATTTTCTCTACATTTTGCTTGGCAAATTGACCTATTATAAGATCCGTTTCTTTGCAGCCACGATTGCAGCTTTGGTAAAGTAGTTTTTTGATAAATTGCTCTTTATTTTGAATATACATAATTATGACCTTGCAAAAATTCTTAATAAGAATATTATTGTCGACAGCGAAGAAAAATCAAGATTATTATGTTGATTCGCACAAATTATCCTTTTTAATTTCAAGTATATACGATGCAACATTCATATCAAACCAGTGCTGACGGTCAAAATGGTGAAAGCTACAGAGATCTTTGGAAAGATGTAAGCCGTGATTTAGTGGCTCATTATGGCGCTGATTTATATAAAAGTTGGTTTAGTAAAATAGATTTCTTTGAGTCCCAAGGGGAATCGTCTGTAGTGCTTTCTGCGCCGAGTAATTTCGTGCGTGATTGGATAAAGTCAAATTATTTCGATATGATTTCAAGCCTATGGGCCCATCATCAGCCGAAGATTAAGTCTGTTGATATCATTACTAAAGAGGTAGATGAAGCTTCTGCTAATGGCAATGAGGTTGAGGCGATATCCTTTCAGGACATTGATAATTCAGAAGCTTCTATTGATAATATTAAAGATGCTCAAGCCTCATTGGACCCGCGCTTTACGTTCGAGAATTTTGTTGTGGGCTCCCCAAATGAGCTAGCTTATGCAGCTGCTCTTGCTGTGGCTGAGTCTGATGGAGCAGTTACAAAATCTAATCCATTATTTTTATATGGTGGCGTTGGTCTTGGTAAAACGCATTTGATGCACGCAATTGCTTGGCATTGTAATGTTAAAAACCCAAACAGAAAAGTGCTATATATGTCTGCTGAGAAGTTCATGTATCGCTTCATTAAGGCGCTTAGGAATAAAGACATGATGTCCTTTAAGGAAGAATTCCGCTCTGTAGATGTTTTGATGATTGATGATATTCAGTTTATATGCGGAAAAGAAAGCACTCAAGAAGAGTTTTTCCACACATTTAATGCGATTATAGATAATAACAAGCAGATGGTGATCTCGTGCGATCGTTCCCCGACTGATCTTGACAATGTTGAAGATAGAATTAAATCTAGGCTTGGCTGGGGGTTAGTTGCAGATGTTCATAGCACAACATACGAGCTGCGCGTAGGAATTTTAGAATCTAAGCTAGAGAAAATGGACATTGTCATTTCGCAGAATGTTATAGATTTTTTAGCCTCAAAAATCACTTCGAATGTCAGGGAATTAGAAGGTGCTTTGAATAAGGTTATCGCTCATTCAACCTTGGTTGGCCGCGAAGTTACCTTGGAGAGTACACAAGATATCTTGCGTGACTTGCTGCGCTCTAATGAACGCATCGTTACTATTGATGAAATACAACGCAAAGTAGCCAGTAGATACAACATTAAAGTAGCTGAAATGTCTTCTTCTAGAAGGCTCCGTTCAATCGCACGCCCGCGCCAGATAGCTATGTATTTATCTAAAACTCTTACCTCAAAAAGCCTTGCTGATATAGGCGCTAATTTTGGTAAAAAAGATCATACAACAGTTATGCATGCTGTAAAAAAAATCGGTGAATTAATGGCTAAAGATAATGATTTCAACGAAGAAATTACATTGCTCACTCGCATTCTGCAGAGCTAAATATAGCAGGGATTGCTCTTTCGCTACAATAAGATTGCAAAAGATTTTACAAATTCATTTATAAATCACTTCTATCTTGAGTTTTTTTCAGATATATATAGATTATGAGATAACTTAAAATCTTAAATATAAGGAGAAAATTATGCAAGTAGAAGTTTCTGGTCAACATATATCAATCGGTAGCTCTTTAAAAGAATATGTAGAGGGCAAGGCTCAGGAAGTTGTTGGGAGATATTTTGGCGATGCTCCAAGAACTCATGTGCATTTTTCTAAGCAAGGACGTAGCTTTGTTTGCGATATTATAATGCATGACGGTACTGGCCGCCATATGGTGATTAAAAGCAATAATGTTTCAGACGAAGTTTATAGTGCTTTTGATGGCTCCATGAGTAAATTAGAAAAACAGCTAAGGCGTTATAAGTCTAAACTTAATAGTCACCAAAAGCGTATGAAAGTATCTGAAGCAATTCCAGATTCTATGAAATACGTAATTTCACCTTCGTCTGAAGATCATGAAGATGAAGATATGCAAGAATTCGACGTAGACAACCCAGTGATAGTAGCTGAAAAACCAACATCCATAATGTCCCTTTCTGTTGGTGAGGCTGTAATGAAAATGGATTTAGAAAACCTACCAGCGTTGATGTTTAAAAATGCCAAAACTGAGAGAGTCAACGTAGTATATTATCGCAAAGATGGTAATATTTCTTGGGTTGATTCTAAATAAGTTGATTTTATATTTAGTATGTAGAGCATCGTTTGTTTATTCAAGCGGCGCTTCCGTAGCAGATGCCTGAGTGAGTACCACATCGAACGTATGGCTAGGAGCGGGGGGTAATGCTGGCCATCTAGGCCCCTCTGTCTTGTGCCCTAGTGTCAATCCAGGGCAGCTTGAGCGAAATACCTAGAGATACTCGCCTCGCTCTACTCCTTGCTAATAGTGCTGGTAGAGACTTTATTTCAATGTAATATACTATATCTACTATAATCTTGAATAAGGAGTCGTTTGTAATTACAAGCGGCTCCTTTCTTTTATTGGTCTAAGAATTGGTTTTTATATTTATCCAGCAGAGTTTTCATTTGGTCTATGTTCAGGCTTCTGTCTAGATTTTTAATGTCTATAGGGCCAGAGCTGGTTATTAGTAGGTCTATGGTGTTTTTTAATGCTTGGTTTTTGTCGCCCACAGCATTTGCAATAACTATCAGCTGGTCATGTACGTTTAGCATGTAATATGAGATTGCTAGGCGCAATATATCTTGAGCGGCTGCGTTATCTGTAGATATTCTTGCGATAGTATCCTCAAAGTCAGCATTTACTAGATCAGCATATTTATTCCAGTTTTTTGCCTGGAAGACTGCTTCACGCCTGATGATTTCTGCATCTTCTGAGGTGTCATCTTTTAAGTAAGATAGAGCTTGGTCAAATTCTTCAAGGCTGATTAAAGCCCTAGCGCGCAAGCGAACTCTGTATTCATGCTCTCTGAATGATGTGTTATCTTTATCTGTTTCATCCAGTATAAAAATCGCTTCACTAGGTTTTTTATGAGTTAGGAGAACAATAGCTAAATTATCAGCGTTTTTTACTCTTTTCTCTCCTTTCAAGCGGTAATTAACCTGGTGACGTAATAAGCCAATTGCATTATCTAGCAAGTCAAGGCGCACAAGGCGTTTAGCGATTCCTATAATGACATCATCACCTTGGTCACCAATTGGGTTTAGTTCTTTGAATTCATAGAATAGGGCGACTACAGTAAAGTCGTCCATCTCTTCTCCCAGGCCGCCTGGTAGGAATACTGAGTTAAATATACGCGCCATTTCGGAAGTAATATAGAAGTTACTAACTTTATTGTTAAAGGCAAGCTGGATATATTGGTATGTTCTAAGGGCGTTCATTATGTCCAAAGAGTCGCGGTAATATGCGGCAAGTTGCATTAAGATTTCATATTCAAGCTTGTCGCCGCGCCACTTATATCTTAGAATTTCAAGCTGCTCAATAGCTTCTGAAACCTCTAATTCTTTTTCATTTATACGTAGTTTTATTAAGTCAAATGATGCTCTAACTTTGTTAAATACATCCGCATCTTGATATGCAAGATCTCGGTAATATTGCTTTGCTAGATTAATTTGCTTTTTCTTTTTGTAATAGCTCGCTTTATAGAATTTTAAGCTATTAGCATATTTTCCTGATTTTGGTGCGCGAACTTCACGAAAGATTCTTTCTATAGATTTTAAGTCATTTGCGATTAACGCAATCTCTATCTCAGAAAATATAAGTGGCCAGTATTTATCGTCTGAATATAGGCTAACAGTTTTTGCTAAGCTGCTCATAACCCCAATACTTGTTGGGTTTGAACCTATGGCAAATTCATTATAATTATTCCAAATGTTGATTTCAGCTATTCTTTGTATGTCGTTATAGCTTAGTAATTCGTCAAATTCTTCTTTTGCTGGCCCATGCTCTCCTACAAGCGAGTGGCTTACTGCGCTTAAGAACCTAGCTTGTAGATTTTGTTGGTAATCATTATAGGAGTATTTTTTAGCTAGCTGCAGAACATCTATAGCTTCATGATACATTTCGTGGATAAAGAAAAACTTCGCCAGTTTTAGATTTTTATTGAATGAATCTGTTTTATCCTGCGCAAGGGATGCTTCCATTATTAATCGGCTTTTTTGCCTGTTAAAGTCTAGAATATCTAGCTTTTTATTTCTGTAAGGCAAAATCGTTGGTAGTTTTAGATATTCATCTATGCTCGCTGGAAAGATGCTAGCTTCAACTGTTGCATCTTCTGGAAGCGCTGTATCTGATATGATCTTTAGTGCATCATCATATTTTTCAACGGATACATCGTCGCTATAAAGTACTATTGCAATACCTTGTATAGATTTTAGCAAGCTAAATTCAATAGAGTCCCTTTGCGTGGAAACGCGCATTCCGTCTGTGCCTAGTGGAACAGCTGCAATTAAATCTCCTAGCTGGGGGTCTTCAAATGAGATGATTTTATTTTCCTTGAATTTGCCTTTGATAATAAACCCATCTTCTTCGATCAATGGCTTTGGAGTTATTATATTATTTGGCTTCCAGTTTTTATCTTCTGTTTGTGAAATGCGCACGTCCCAACCAGATTGAACCTTTTCCAGCTTTGCTTTATCAAATCCTGGTTCTACGCGCAGACGCAGTACAGTTCCTTTTTCACTTGGGATTAGTTCAAATTTGCTAAAAATTCCGCCTTCTTTAAACGAGAAAGTTTTTTTCTGGTCAAATACTATCCAAATATGCTTGCCTCTAAAGAAGGTTGCAACTTTGCTGTCTGAGTTGCCAAGGTTAAAGGATAGAACATGGTCGCCATCTTTTTGGGTGTATCTAACTGCCCCTGGGTCGTTATTTGCGGCGCCTATTTTAGATAAATCCTCTTCGCCTTCTTCTTTCTTTTTAATCGCTCGGAATTTAATAGCATCTAAGCGCTCACCATTGATGATTGACTGATATTGCAGCTCTTCAGTGACTTTAAAAACTATCCGTTGCTTATTGGCAGTAGAATGAATACCGCTGGCATATTTATTAAAAATATTGGGGTTTAAAAGCTTGAATTCAGAAGGGATGTTGATGCTCGCAATTGCTGAGTCCCCCTTGTGTTTAAGGTCAATAATTTGGTCTTTATCGCGGTAAAAAACGAATATTATATCCTTGCCGAATACCTTCACTTCAATTTGAATAGGTACAACAGCATGGGCAGTTTGCATAAAGAATATGCAGACTAATAATAACAGTGTTTTTTTTATGTTAATCATCAATTTTATTTTAGCGCTAAAAAGCAGTAGCAACTTATATATATTTTCCTATTAATAAAATATTATTAATACTCCTTAAAGTAAAGACAATTCTTCCCTAAAAGCCAAAAATAACAAGCTTATCTAAAGTTAGTTAGCTTGGTCTTCTTGCGTTACTTGCATTTCATTTTGCTGAATCAAGTGGCTTATAAGCTCTTGGAACATAGCGTCTTTAATAATATTTGCAAAATACACCTCAGAATTTTCTTTGATTTTTTTTGCTTTAGTCTTGTTGTTTTTTATGTGTTTAACATATGCAAAATGTGCTTTTTTACCATCCCCAATCAGCATAGTGGATGTTTTTGCTTTGTATGACATTGCCGCTTCTAGCAAGGCTGAAGGAAATTTTTCATTTAGAGGCGCTTCTGCTCTAGTAAATGATTTGTTGGCAAGGTAGCTAATTCCTTTTGCATTTAGTGTCTTGCTGCTGATTTTTTTAGGGTCATAATTTTTTTGAACATCCTCTAAGCGCTTAACATTTTCTAGGGCTAGAGCTCTTTTTGTAAGGGTGTATGTGATTTGTTTCACTACCTCATCAAAGGCTAATTGTCTTGATGGTGTTACGGAGTCAATTGCGGCAAGTAGTATGGCGTTTTGGTCTTGCACTTCAATCGGATAGGATACTTCGCCTTCCATCATTTCAAATAGATTATCTGCAAGTTCTGCATATTCTGGTTTTGCGCTAGAATTTAATGCGTCTATAGACATGCTATTGACGCTCATCAATTTTAAATCATATTTTGTAGCAATCTCTTGCACGGTAAGGCCGCTAGCTACGTCTTCTTCGAAGTTTTTTGCTAGTTCATTAACTAACTCTTCTAGCTTATTTTTTTTCAGCTCTTGGCGCACCTGTTTTTTTACTTTTGTATATTTTGCACCAGCGAAATCGTCAATATTTTCTTCAAAATATTGCTTTAATTCAGACTCTGGTAGTTCTAGTCTCTTAGAGAGGAATTTCTCATCTGCTTTTAAGTAGCTAAAGCTTCTAAGTTCTGGTTCAATGAACATTGTTTGATTGCCTTTGTAGAACTCTTCTAGTTGCTCTTTTTCTAATTTTTTTGCTTTATAATTTTTAGGTTTGTAATCAAGGTCAATAGATAATATGTCAAGAGTTCTAGTCTCGGACATATAATCTATCATGTTTTCTGTCATAGTTTTAGAGACATAAAAAGAGCCAGCAAAACTATCTAATAGCATAGAAGTTATAAGATTCTTTTTGATGGAAGCTAGATATTCTTCTTCTCTTCTTGGCGAACCACGAAATGCTGCTTTAAACGTGGCTAGATCGAATTCACCATTTTGATTTTTAAATGTAGGTAATGTTTTGATTAGGTCGATTAGTTTTTTTTCGCTAATATCAAAATCATAATAAGAAGCTAAATATTTTACCATCGAGTCGTTGATAAGGCTAGTTAACACAGAGCGGTCTATACCAAGTTCTGCTATATTTTCTTCTGTAAGATTAACTCCATTCTCGCGCTGTAAGGCGTCTACTTGCTGCGCTTTAGCTAGCTGAAACTCTTCCATGGAAATAGCAGGAGCCTTAGTAAATTCAACAATATTCCCGCGGCTATTTCCACCAACGAATGCAGCTGCCCCCACTCCAACAAAGCTAAACGCTATTAGAGCAAGAATAATTCTAATGAATAAACTGTCCGATCCTTTCCTAATTCGTGCTAACATAAATTTTTCTATTTACTTATTTGTATGTGGCTATTAAAATAGTGAGCTAATTTAATTACTGCAAGGAATTTTTCTTATGACTCCACTTATTATTGCTAATTGGAAAATGAATTTAACGCTAAAAGAGGCGGTTTTTAAGGCGGAGCAGATAGAAAAAATAAATTATTCAGCGCGGCTATTATTAGCACCACCTGCGCTATATTTAGGACATTTGTCTACTATTTTAAAGAAAACAGCTTTGTGCGCGCAGGATGTTAGCTCAGCTTCTGGCTCTGGGGCATATACTGGCGAGAATTCATCAGACATGATTAAAAGCTGCGGGGTTAATCACGCACTTATTGGTCATAGCGAAAGGCGTGCAACTTTTAAAGATAGCAATCATGCAGTGAAGACTAAAGTGGAAAATTGTTTGAATTCTGGCGTTACCCCTATAGTTTGTATAGGCGAGACTTTAGAAACTAGGCAAAATAAGAATTATAAGGAATTTTTGATTCAGCAAATTGCAGAATCTATCCCAGAAAATGCTCATGGTGTTATTATTGGCTATGAGCCTGTGTGGGCCATTGGTTCTGGCATAGTTCCTACTCCAGAAGAGATAGCAGAGGTCTTTGATCTAATTAAAACAAATAATGAGATAAGCCTTGTTGCAAAAAATGCCCAGCTGGTGTATGGTGGGTCAGTTAATTCAAAAAACTATAAAGAAATACTCGCGGTGCCTGGAAATAACGGGCTTATACTTGGGGCTGCATCTTTACAAGAAGACGAATTAAATACTATTTTAAATTAAAAAATATATTCAGCATGATAAACACTCTGCTTTTTGTTCATTTGGTAATCGCTGTACTACTTGTTGTAGTGATTTTGTTACAAAAAACTAGCACGGATGGCCTTAGTGGCATCGGTGGTGGTGGCAATAATATGGGAGTTGTAAGCGGTAGGTCCGCTGCTAGCTTCCTTACAAGAACCACTGTTGTTCTTGGAGTGGTGTTTTTTGCAAATGCTTTGGTGCTTGCAAACCTATCATCTAAGTCTCACAAAGAGATCTCTACAAAATTAGAAGAGGTAGAGAAAAACAGCGCGGCATCTAAAGATATTAAAGAAGATACCGCATTACCTATAGCTAAATAATAAAGAGAAAATACATATGAATATTGTTAAAGTTGAAGATATTTCAATTGCTAATAATTTGCCATTTGCACTAGTTGCTGGCCCTTGTCAGATTGAAACCCTTGACCACGCATTATTCATTGCAGATAAAGTTAAGCAAATTACAGACAAGCTTGGCATTCCTTTTATTTATAAATCTTCTTTTGATAAAGCTAATCGTACTTCTGCTAATGCAGAGCGCGGGGCGGGCTTAGATAAAGGGCTTGAGATTTTGGCTAAAGTTAAATCTAAAATTGGCTGCCCAATTCTGACGGATGTTCATGCAGAAGCGCAATGCAAGCCAGTTGGTGAAGTTGTAGATGTTTTGCAAATCCCTGCATTTCTATGCAGACAGACGGATCTGCTAAAAAGCGCAGCTGAAACAGGGAAGGTTATTAAAGTTAAAAAAGGCCAGTTCCTTGCGCCTTGGGACATGCAAAATGTTTATGATAAATTAGCAAAATTCGATGCTAAAGGTATTATCTTAACAGATCGCGGTACTTCATTTGGTTATAATACATTAGTTTCAGATATGCGTGGTCTTTCGATTATGGCAGAAACTGGAGCTCCAGTGTTTTTTGATGCAACTCATTCTGTGCAGCAGCCTGGTGGTATTGGCGCAGCTAGTGGCGGCCAGAGACAATATGTAGAGCTTTTAGCACGCTGCGCCATTGCAGCAGGTGTTGCTGGCTTGTTCATGGAAGTTCACCAAGACCCAGACAACGCCCCAAGCGATGGCCCCTGCATGCTTCAGCTAGACACGCTGGAGAAAACCCTTTCGAATTTAAAGAAATTTGATGAACTAAGCAAAAGCCTGTAGGTTATTAGTACATGTACAGCTATTAACAAACAAAACGCGCCCGCATAGGCGTGCCATACAGAGCTTAAGCGAAGGGTCTCATGCGGGCATTCGTGTTAGAGATCCTTCAGTCCGTTCTGGATGGCACGCCTATACGGCGCGTGTTTTTCTATAAAAATAGAAGGCTGTAATTTCTATAAAAGCAAACAGGGCTATAGCAAGTTTCTTGCTACTTACTAGT
>Ga0055584_100007612_pt1 | contig 10612 bp, 6 predicted proteins | sample OSDHelmetaG_FD_58716 | JGI IMG/M metagenome (GOLD analysis project Ga0055584, IMG submission 58716) | Pelagic marine sediment microbial communities from the LTER site Helgoland, North Sea, for post-phytoplankton bloom and carbon turnover... | ecosystem: Environmental > Aquatic > Marine >...
TTGTTCGTAGTTTCGATGGATGCGAAATCCGTTCCGATATTTCAACAGCTCGCCCGAGATCATCCGTCTCGCGGTGACCGCGCCGCCGCCTTGGTCGAATGGCGCCAGCGCGCGGCTTGAAAAATTACGTGAGGGCTTCGTTCTGACTGGTCGACTTACCTCCGACAATGCCCCCACTGGTGGATGGTCTCGTAGCAAACATCCAGACCGCGTGCATAAGGAGGGTCGGCGGACGTCACACTTAATACACTTCGATCGCCACGGCTATGCTATGATGGGAGGTCAATTGCGTAGACGGTATCCTTGGGGGCTGAAGTGATCATTTCACTCGTGACCATGAAGGGCGGGAGCGGGAAAAGCACCACGGCCATGTGTCTGGCCGGCCAATGGCATACCGTGGGGCACGAGGTCGCGCTAGTAGACGCCGATCCCGCCGCGACGATCGTGCGATGGTGTGAAACAGGCACGGATTTCGCCGAAATCCCCGCAATGACAGCGGCATCCGGCGAGGTAGCGAAAGTCACCAAGAAACTCGCCGCGGCCGGACGAGATCGTATCATCATCGATACGCCTGGATTCCGCTCCCCGATCCTAGAGGCCGCGATCGGCTGCTCCGACTTGGTCTTGATCCCGATACGCCCGTCTCCAATTGACTTCCAAGTCGCCGCGGACACAGCGGAACTCGTTGATGAGATCAAAGGGGCACAGTCCGGCAAGATGGTCCGCTTTCTCTTGAGCCAGAGCAACCGCTCCAGCGTCATCGCGCGGCATATGCGCGCGGAGATGGAAGGCGCGGGGTATAACCTCCTGGATGCTCAACTTTCCACGCGCGTCGCCTATGGCGAAGCGGCGCTCGCCGGCACGACACCGACTTTCACCCAACCGCGAGGCGCCGCGGCACGAGAGATCAGCGAGCTGAGCGCGGAAATCGACGCACTGATGGGGCAGACCGGCAAGTTGCGGTCCAAGACCGGGAGATCTCGGAAATGAGTAAGAAGTTACCAGGCCTGCAACGTACACGCCGTCCAAATGCCAAGGCCGCCGAAGAGGCCGTCCACGAAGCCAGCCAGGCGGCACCGGAGAAAACACCAAAAGCGCCGAAACACAGCCCGGCGCGACCTCGCGCGAAGCCAGCGACCTCCTCGCGGAAAACGGCCGCGCGTAAAAGCGCCGAGCCGGTGGGTGAGGCAACCGCGAACGAGACCTCCAGCCCGTCGATCGAGGAAGTACGGGAAATACCCGACGCGGCGGTGGAGCTTATACCGTCGGATGAGACGACCCCCATTGAGCGAACCGAGGAGGCCGCGCGCCGGGACCGCCACGCCAAACGCATCATTTCGGATCATGCCGCCTGGTCTAGCGCCGGCGGACTTATCCCCGTGCCCTATGTTGATATCGCGGCGGTGTCCGGTATCCAGGTGCGAATGGTGATGAAACTCGCCGACGTCTATGGCGTGCCGTTTTCACGAACCCTCGTAAAGGCCGGCATTGCCTCCGTCGTTGGCGGCGCCGCGCCTCACGCGATCAGCACCGGTGTGGTCGGTATGGTTTTCAAATCGGCCCCCGGCATCGGCTCGATTGCCGGAATGCTGGGAATGGCGGGACTATCGAACCTATCGACACGCATTCTCGGTCAATTGTTCGCACGGCATTTCGCCGCCGGGGGGGACCTCCATAAAGATGGTTTGAAAACTCTGTCCCAGGACTATAAGGACGCTGTCGCCAGGGCATAAGGGCCTCAATCGTCCCTAGTTTTACGCTCAAACGCTATAGCCGCGTAACATCCCACGGGGGCGCTCAGATCGTGAATGGACAGGCTGTGACCTCTAAGGAGCACCCTGTCATTTTCAGCCGGACACCTCAGAACGTCATCCTCGATCCCCACACCCAGCGCTTTTCCAATCGCTTCCTTGCGGGTCCAAAGACGCAGGAAATGTGCATCAGGATTCGCGGAAGCCTCGATCAACGCGCGCTGTGCCGATGTGAGGACAAGGTTGCCGATATCGGGGTCATAGTGAGTAGTCGCTTCAACGTCGATACCAATCCGCCCCTCGGTTGAGATAGCGGCCGCGACCGCGCCATCGGTATGGGCGAGCGATACGAACAGATCGAGGTTCCGAGGGGAAAAGGGCCTCCCAAGATCATCCTTTACAAGATCAGCGACGCTCCCCGCGTCAAGGTCTCGCAGCATGCCGTCGAGCAAACCATAGGCCGCCCCGCGTACCGGCGTATCGGGGAGGCCGAATAACAACACGTCCGGTACCGGTATCGAAGGAACCGCTCCCGGCTCGACGACCGCATGCTTGAACACCGGCTCTAGAATGTCAGGCTTAGCGACGCGGACTCCGCGCGGCCCTTGGAGCCACTGAAACCATGCATCCCAGCATCGAGTTCATGGCGAAGCCCTTCAAAGACGAGACACATCGCCCGTCCGCGCTCTTCGAACAACAGACCCAGATCCATCATGAGATCGAAACTCTCGCCGAATTTCTCCCGCGCCGTTTCGGCGGGAATGGCGCGTTCGGCCGCTCGAAGCAATTCAACGTCCAAGTCTTCCAACTCGTGCTCGACCATGTGACCGGACCGACTGTCCTCAACGATCCATCCAAGGTCATCCTGAACCAGACGCAACCTCGGCGCGCCCGCGGCGCTTTCCCAGCGCTCCCGCCATTTGGCGACACTTTCTCGCAAATGGGCCAAGTGGCCCGCGAGATCGCGCTGATAGGGTGCCTCGACGTTCTTGTCTCGGAAGTAATAGGCCATGTTGGTCACGACCTCATCGTCGAACGGATAGATTAGATCGTGATAGTCCAATGGCTCCAAATCGAGGCCATACTCGTCAGACTCGTTGAAATACGGGCTAAACCGGTCGAAGCGGACAGGAAAAACTCCCGACGGTGGGGGAAGATGCGTCATGCGAGACAGATTCGCCCGATACATCTCGTAAGTCTCCGCGGACTCTCCCGGAAACCCGACCAATAAGTTCCAAATCGGCTTTACGCCCTGCGATGCACAGTCCGAAAGGAAACGGATATTGTTGAACGCGTTTGTTCCCTTGCGCATGAGCTTCAAGGTTTCAGTGGCGAGCGATTCAACACCCGGTTGCACTTCAACAACCCGTGCCTTGGCCAAGGTTTTGATCTGATCAAGCGAAAGGTCGGCCTTCACCTCATAGAACAGTGAAATTTTCTCCGGTATTTCCAGTCCCGGCAGCAGATCAGTGACATAGGATTTGGGGATGATGTTATCGACACTAGCGAACCGGCGGACCCGATCGCCGTAACGGTCAACCATGCCCTTGATTGTGTTCCGAGCCTCGGCGACCCCCATTTCGCGGAAATTCATCGTGGCGCCATTCAGCCCACAAAAGGTGCAATGCGCTTTCTCACCCCACCAACATCCACGCGAGGTTTCAAAGAGGAGTTCGATCTCGTCGCGCCGATGGTCTCCAAAGTTTACCTCGTACGAGTCCAGGTACCGGTCATAATCAAGCGAGACCGATTTGCTCAACGCTCTCTCCGGCGCGATCCAGGATATACCATCAATCTGGCTTTCCGGGCGCGCGGCCCCCGGGCGTGATGGTTTCTCGCCGAAGCCGAGCGCCGCGATTGAGCGGCTGTTACGGCGGCTGAACACTCCATTGATCGCGTGTAATCCATCCCGATCGTCATTGCCTAGTTTCGTCAGAAATTCCGGGAAACTTATAAGAGCGTGACCCGAGAACGTGAAGTCGATCCAAGGAACGTGGTTGACGATCTCGATCCCCATCGTTCCTTCACAATTTGCCCCCCCCATCAGAACGAACGCGTCGGATCCTCGCTCTTTCAAGCGGCGCGCCAAGGCGAAGCTGGGGACATTCTGAAAAAACATCGACGTCAAACCGACAAGATCCGCGTTCGCCAGGTCATGCTGATCAATCAGCTCGTCCAAAATCTCCGGCAATCGGTCACGAACCGGCGCCAATTCCTCATGATAGCGCGCGATTTGTGCTTCGCCGAAGTGATGGGCGTAACGTCGAAAGTACGCCTCGGTGTTATCGGCATGGTCGGGGAACGCCGCCGCGCGGAAAAGCCACTCACCAAACCCGCAGGTATGGCCGGCGAGGCTTTCAGAAATCCAGGCATAGATATCCGGTCCGACCAGTCGACCAAAATCGTGATTCAGATAGTGCGTGCTAACGGCTATATCGGTGCCAAAACGCTGATCAATCACAGATTCGAGCTGATGCATGGCGATTGATGGGATCTGTAGCGAGGAGAACGGCATATTCACCAGGGCAACCCGCATGTTCAATTCTCCCTTAACCTTTCAGGCCATGTAACGAATACATGCTTCCCATGGATACAAGCACCCGCCTATCCCCGGTAAAGGGTCTGCGGCCGTGCGCGGCGCGCATATTATCGACGATCATGACATCGCCGGCACACCAATCAAATTCTCGGGTCTCGGCGGCGAAGGCGGCTCTCGCGTTGTCCAGCAGACGCGGCGGAATTGGCGAGCCATCGCCTAGGCGCGCGTCCCTCGGCAGACCATCGGCCCCGAAGATTTCCAGCATATCTTCCATCATATCATCCCCCAGCGCCGAAGGATGAAAGAGCTGCGCTTGATTGAACCATAGCCGTTCGGCGTTCGCGGGGTGCCGCGCCGTTCCTTGGCAGACCTGACTGGTGCGAAGTTGACCATCTTCCACCCACTCAAAAGAGATGTCGTTCCGCGCGCAAAATTCCTCGACCTCGGACGCTTTTTCGGTTTGGAAAACCGTGCGCCAGTCCAGGTCGAAACCCGTGTGGTAGTTCCGAATATAACGAATGCCACGCTCCTCGACCAAATCTAGATCCGTTTCGTCCAAGCGCGCCGTTACTTTCGCGACATCCGAGACGGATGTTTGACCTCCGGTCTCGGGCGTTACCAAACAGCAAAACAGCAATCTCATCGGCCAGTCACGCTGATATGCGTTTTCGCAGTGCTGAGGGATTTCCTCACTCGCCGGGTACTCGGTCGCGGTCATGATACCTTCGGTAACCATGCTTCGGGGCGTGGAGCGATAAAGGTATTCCGCCGGCTTCGGAACCAAGACATCCCGCACGCGGCCAAATCCATCCTCGTCACCCAAATCGAACCCACGCAATAGGATCACGGGATGGCGGCCAGCCAAGGTCTCCAATTGATCCGAATGCGCGTAAGACCAGTCGGCGAGGTCAAGATCCGGTTCCGGCGCATCGATGCATACCGCGAATTCATCGTCGTCAAAAAGAGCGCGCGTGAATACCTCAGTCATCACGGATCACATGGTCGCCGGTTTCCACCCAGAGCATCTCGATTCCATTGGCCAATCCCTTGGGATCATCCCTCAGAATTGTCATATGCGCGCCCGGAAATTCGCGGACTTTTACGCGGGCAAACACCTCCGCCCATCCGAGGTCGTTCGCCTTGTCGTCACGAACGTTCTGGTTGGCCTTGATCAATCCGGCGGCGCCCGGAATATGATCGAAGGAGAAACTGGCGGCTAGACGCATATTGCCACGCACACGCTCCACCAGTTCCGGACCCGCTTCAGCTTCCCGCGCCGCGTCGATAAGCGCCGCCTCGTCTCTCGCCGCGTCGCTGGAGGATACCGGTCCCGCGTCAATCAGAACGACCGCCACCGCCTGCCCTGCTAGACGGAGGTTATCGGCCACCGCGGCCGCGATCGTCGCGCCAAGTGACCAGCCGACGAGCCGGATAGCACCGCCCGTGCCCTCTCTTTCCACATCCCGCTGTATGACTTGGGTATAATGTTTCGCCAGGGAATTCAAATCTCCCGATGGCCGCAGCTGTTCAACCGCGACAATCCTGGCGTCACCAGACCAAGCTTCCGCCAGAGGCAAGTATGCCTGGCAGGTTCCGTCGACCGCGTGGAAAAAATAAGCGCTCTCCCCCGTGCCTTCGCGCAAGACCCGCAAAGTACAAGCATTGTCGTCATCTTGCGCGGTAAGCGCCGCGGCTAGACTGGCCGGACTTGAGTGCGCGAACAGTAGGGGTAACGGGACCGCCCGCCCCAGACGTTCCGACAATAGCGTCGCCAAACGGATCGCCAGCAAGGAATGCCCGCCGATCGTGAAGAACGCCGTGTCTCTGCCCACTGGCATCGCCAAACCCAATACCGCCGAGATCTCCTCCGCTACGGCGAGCTCAATCGGTCCAATAGGCGCATCATCCCCCTCGTCCAATATTCTCGAGACATTTGGGTTGGGTAGCGCATCGCGATCGACCTTACCGGTGGCCGTCATGGGCATGGATGAAATCGCCATGAGATGGGAGGGCATCATGGTTTCCGGCAAACTCGCGCTTAGTTTGTTGCGGAGACGAGAAACATCCTCGGATGCAGGCCCGGAGACCCAGCCCGCGACGACAGGCTGTCCATCTCCGCCGATCACCACTCGGACCGCGGCTTGATCGACTCCCTCCATGGCACCCAGGGCAATCTCGACTTCATCGAGCTCAATGCGGACACCTCGCACCTTTACCTGGCGATCATCCCGCCCGACAAATCTCAGCCGTCCATCGCTTTGGACACGGACCACATCCCCGGAACGATAGGTGATGCCTTCCTCGCCAGGTCGCGGGTCTTGGACGAAACGCTCGGCGGTGAGATCCGCCGCGCCGAAATATCCGAGGCCGACGCCGATACCACCAATCGACAATTCTCCACTGGCCCCCGGGACAACCGGGATTCCCCGACGATCGAGAATCATCGCGATCATCCCGTCGATGGGGCGCCCGATCGTCGGCGCTCCCATTCCCGCTCGACACTCATCTATCGTGCTGCATACCGTCGCCTCGCACGGACCATAAGCGTTGTACATCCGTCGCCCGGGCGCCCAACGATCCACCAGTTCCCCGCTTAGCGGCTCTCCCGCCGCGACCAGCACACGGATAGACGGTAACGCGACCTCCCCCAGAGCGGCGAGGGCCGAGGGGGTAAGCGTGACATGAGAAACCAGCCGCGTTGCGAGAGTTCTCGCCAAGGGCGCTCCCGGACGTAGATCCTCCCGATCGGCCAAGATCAGGGTTCCGCCCGCGCGCAACGTGGAAAACACCTCCCAGATCCAGGCATCGAACGCCGGCGCGGCCACTTGCGCGACCCGGGCCCCCGGTCCGATATCCAGGATACGCGAGATCGACGTCGCGAGGTTAGCCAGCCCCCGCCGCGACAACGCGGCCGCCTTGGGGAGGCCGGTGGAGCCACTGGTGAACTGCACATATGCCGGAAACGCCGCGTCATCGTCTGATATACCGATGTCATTCTCGCCGGCGGCCAGGATCCGTCGCATCCGTTCAACCCTCGCCGGCGGAAGGCTCGGGTCAATCAGGGCAATAGCTTGGTTACATCGCAACGCCGCCAGAGCCTCGACCACGCGCTCCAATGGATCGGCGGTATCAATAATTCTCACCGAACCCTCTCGATTTAAACGAGTGGCACTTCGCTGCCACAACGCTGAATAGGTCAGCATTTCATCCGCCGTCTCAAGCGCGGGTCGGTCCGAGTTGGCGTTAAAAGAGCCGGAGATACCTTCCAACAGCGAAGGATCCGTTTCGGGTTCGGCCCCCCGGATAATGGATTTCGACAAATCCGGCTCGGCGATCGCCGACAATGCGCCAAGCGCGACCCCGACGTCGGCGACAACGGACTCCACGATCCTAACCATCGAGCGGGCCCATACCGCCACGGTTTCCTGATCCAACAGACCCGCGTCGAAAATCATTCCGCCGCGCACGGACCCGTCACGCTTCTTGCGCAAGGTGACGGCAAGATCGAGAGGCGCGTTCGCGACCTCGAGTTCATATGGTTTCACATCTGGAATTTCCGCGAGCTCATCGGCATCCTCACGCCAATCGAGAACGGTATGCAGCAATGGCGTGCGTCCCGGCTCGCGCGGTGGGTTGACCACCTTGACGATATTGGAAAGCGGTAAATCCGCATTTCCTAACAAGCTCGTCATAGCCTCGGCGATCTCCCGAACCAAATCTCGCGCCGCCATCTCCGGGGTCAGGCGTACTCGAAGCGGAAGGGTATTCAAGAACAGCCCTACAACGTCGTCGAACCCGTCCGGCCTGAGGTTCACGGGAATTCCGACGATCAAGTCATCCGCCTCGGTCAATCTGTGCAACAAAATCGCGTAAGCAGCCATGAAAACCGCGTGCGGACGGGCTTCCACGGCCCGCGCCACGGCGTCGACACGCAAAACGAGCGTCGCGGGAATATCAAAGGACAAGGATCCTCCGCGTGGCTTACGATCAAGTCTACGTGGGCGATCCGTCGGCAGTTCCAGCCCACCGGGTGGATCCACAAGCCGGTCGCGCCAATAGATCGTTTGCCGGTCCGACATGGTGTCGAGCACGTGGTCTCGTTCAGCCGTGTAGGCGCGGTACGCCCCTTCCGGCGCCGCGGTCAACGCCGAACCGGCAACGACCGCGATAAGGTCTCGTAAAATAATGTTGAGGGAGGTGGCATCCGAAACAATGTGATGGACAGACAGGACGATGATCGTCTCGCCCTCCTTCGCGATAACGCCGAGGCGCCAAGTCTCACCCTTTTCAAGCGCGAATTGCCGGGTAGCGTCCTCCCGGGCGATGGATCGGACCATGGCTTCCGCGTCATTATTGTCCACGAAACGCCGATAGGTCGCGGACGGGCGTTCCATCCGCCGAAAACGCAATTCCTTGCCGTCGTCCTCATATCGGCCGGACAGGATGGGATGACGCTCGCCAAGAACGCGAACAACTTCATCCAAGCACGCCGTGTCGACATCTTTCCTGATCGTCAAGGCGGCCTGCATCACATAACCGCCGCCGCCTTCACTGACTTTCCCATCGAGCCAAAGCTGACGTTCCGCCGGCGAGGTGACAGTATCGTCCGGCGCGACACGTTCTTCAGTTTGCTTGATCGTGGATAGCAAAATCGCCACCCCGCGCGGTGTTCGGCCGGAAAACACGGTATCCGCCCCCACGCCGGCGCCAAATTGTCGACGCAACCGCGCGGTCACCCGTACGACTTTAAGCGACGTCATGCCGAGAGCCAGGAGATCTTGATCCGGGCCGAGGTCAGCCATCCCCGATGCATCGCGAACGATTTTCAGAACCTCTTCCAATTGGTCGGGTTCATCATTCTCCATATCGACAATACGGGTCGCTATCAAACACGGCGTTGGCGTTTCCACCAGTTCGGGAAAGCCTACCTGCACCGAGAACTCACGCTTTAGGCGCGCAATCAATCGAATGGCCGAAAGCGATGTGCCGCCCGCCGCGAAGAAATCCGTGTTGGGGTTGGCATCGGCCTTCAAGACCGTCGACCAAAGTTCCGTCAGCTTGGCCGTGACCGGGCTCATATCATCGGAATCCACCACGGGCGCCACTTGAACGTCTGGAACCTTCAGCGCCGCGAGACGACGCCTGTCGATCTTGTCGTTGCTCGTCAGGGGCAGAGCCTCGAGACCGATAAGCCGGTCCGGCACCATGTAGGACGGCAAGATCGTGGCGAGTTCCGATTTTAAGTCCGTCTCGTTCACTCCTCCCACGACATAACCGATCAGGCGTCGCTCGGGACCGTCGCCCGTCGCGATCACGGCCGCGGCACGCACGCCGTCGACCGCTCTCAGCGCCGTCTCGATTTCTCCAGGTTCGATCCGATAGCCCCGGATTTTCACCTGATCGTCCACACGGCCAAGATAATCAAACACGCCATCATCGCGCATCAGGACGAGATCGCCGGTCCGATACATCCGCGCGCCTTGGGACGTCGAAAAGGGATCCGCGAGAAAACGTTCCGAGGTTAATGCCGCGCGCCGCCAGTAACCCCAGGCAACGCCCGCACCGCCGATATGAAGTTCCCCCGCGACACCCCGAGGCACCAAATTCAGATCATTGTCCAGAACATAGAGATTGGTGTTCGCGATCGGCCTCCCAATGGGCACCGATGCATCATCGGCAACCTCGTCGCTTACTTCATGCACGCAACAACCAACGACGGTTTCCGTTGGCCCATATTCATTGAATATCCGAATGCGCGGCGCGGCGCGGCGCCAAGGCGCGACCGACCCGCCGGTTAGCGCCTCCCCGCCAACTACGAAAACTCCGGCGCCTTGGGATTGGGTTTCAATCGGCGAGAGTTCGGCCAGGAGGTCCAGATGAGCCGGCGTCATCTTGACGAACCCATATCCGCACGCGCCTGAAAGGCGTTCGGATAACGTCTCGATAGGGGCGTCCTCCGGCAATAAATCCAATGGTTTGCCGGCTAACAATGGTGCCCAGAAAGACAAGACCGTCGCGTCAAAGGCACTTGATGTGACAACTCCGGTTCCTCCTCCAATGTCGACGCCATAGGTTTGGAGCGACCAATCGAGATAGTTGATCACCCCTCGATGAGGGACCATCACGCCTTTTGGGCGCCCCGTCGAACCGGATGTGTAGATCATGTAGGCTAGATCGTCGGGCCCGGCCTCGCCGCCTCGAACAGGCGCATCGACCCGCCGAGCGACTCGCGTTTGAAGCGCCCGCCCCGCGATCACCGCGACATTGTTTCCGGCAAGTGAGAGCACCCGGCCAACGTCAACCTCGTCGCAGACAATGCCTC
>Ga0055584_100007613_pt1 | contig 10611 bp, 6 predicted proteins | sample OSDHelmetaG_FD_58716 | JGI IMG/M metagenome (GOLD analysis project Ga0055584, IMG submission 58716) | Pelagic marine sediment microbial communities from the LTER site Helgoland, North Sea, for post-phytoplankton bloom and carbon turnover... | ecosystem: Environmental > Aquatic > Marine >...
GCGGCTGCAGGGATACGCCTGCAGGGCTGGCGGCTGCAGGGCTAGCGCCAGCGGGGCAAGCAGCTGCAGGGCTGAAGCCTGTCCCCAGGCTCCGGCCTGCGCAGTGCGCGCTGCCCCAGCCACTCCACCAATCGGTTTGGTGTCTCTCCCGCAACGTGCTACATTTCACCATCCACGTAAAGCACCCACCACCTCCCCTACCACACGTATGACCGCCCGCATCGCGCTCCCCATCTTTCTGTTGCTGTTCATCGTAGCTGCTCGACCCACCGCTGATGAAGTCCTTATCGGCTTTTCTGAAGCCGCCTCTGCCGAACAGCTTGCCCTTGAAGACCGATTTGACGCCCAGCTCGACCCTACCAATCTCGAAAATTGGATGCGCGAGTTGACATCCAAAGCGCAACATGTGGGATCGCCCGGTGCAAAAGAGAATGCGGAAATCGTGCGCGATATGCTCGAGTCATGGGGCTATGACGCTGAAATTGAGATCTTTCATGTACTTTTCCCGACTCCCCTCATTCGGGAAGTTGAATTAACAGCCCCGACCCAATACACCGCCGTGTTGGACGAACCTATTCTCGAAGAAGACGCATCGAGCGCCAATCGCGAGCACATGCTCCCGCCTTTCAACGCGTATTCTGCCGATGGCGATGTGGAGGCCGAGCTGGTCTACGTCAATCAAGGCATTCCTCAGGACTACGAGGAACTTGCGCGGCGAGGAATCTCCGTCGAGGGCAAAGTGGTAATCGCCCGATATGGGGGTTCATGGCGAGGAATCAAGCCTAAGGTTGCCTTCAAGCACGGCGCCATCGCCTGTATCCTGTATTCAGACCCACGTGATGATGGCTACTTCCAAGGCGACGTCTATCCAGAGGGCCCATTCAAAATGAAATGGGGAGCACAACGTGGCTCAGTTGCTGACATGCCGCAATACCCTGGCGATCCGCTTACACCCTTCGTAGGTGCCAAAGAAGACACCGAGCGCTACACGCCGGAAGAGTCCCCAACCGTGATGAAAATCCCGGTTCTCCCAATCTCGTACGCCGACGCGCAGCCACTACTTGAGGCCCTCGAAGGCCCCGTTGCTCCACCAAGCTGGCGTGGCGCTCTACCCCTCACCTACCACATCGGACCAGGTCCTGCACGTGTGCGAGTGAAGCTCAAGTTCTCATGGGACATCGTTCCTGCCTACAACGTCATTGCCAAAATGGAGGGCAGCGACTTCCCCGATGAATGGGTGATGCGCGGCAACCATCGTGATGCATGGGTGTTCGGCGCTGCCGATCCGACCAGTGGTCAAGTAGCTATGCTTGAAGAAGCCCGAGCCATCGGAGAACTCGCCAAAACAGGATGGCGCCCAAATCGAACAATCGTATACGGCTCCTGGGATGCCGAAGAACCCGGACTGTTAGGTTCAACCGAATGGGTTGAGTACCACCGGGACGAACTGGACGCAAAGCTTATCGCCTACATCAACACGGATGGCAGCGGGCGCGGCTTCCTCGGAATGGGAGGCTCACACACGCTGCAGCCCTTCATCAACCAGATTGCTCGGGACGTTATCGATCCACAGACGGGCGTAACCGTCCTCGAACGACTGAGAGCACGACAGCGGACGAATGGTAATGCATCGACCCCAAAAACGGGCGATTTGCCTATTTCCCCGCTTGGATCGGGCTCTGATTACACGCCCTTTCTGCAACATATGGGTATTTCATCGCTCAACCTGGGCTTTGGTGGAGAGAGTAGTGGTGGTTCCTATCACTCTGCGTATGACTCCTTTGAGCACTACTCGCGATTCGGCGATCCGGGATTTCAGTATGGTGTAACTCTGGCCAAAGTGGCCGGACGTACGACGCTGAGAATCGCTAATGCCGAGACATTGCCCTACCAAATGGGGACGTTCACGCATCACGTCGCAAACTATTTAGATGAAGTCGAAGACCTGGCCGAAGCCGTGCGCACGGAGCGTGTGACGTACAACGAGTTGGTCTCGTCGGGCGCTTATGATTTAGCCTTGGACCCAAAGGGCGATCTGATTGCGCCATTGGCGAAAGCAAGTATCCCATTTGTGGGTCTGGAAGATGCTCGAAACGCATTCTCAGAATTAGAAAAAGCGGCTGCACGAGCAGACGCGGCGATCAAAATAGCCTCGCCATCGGCGGACTTAAATCATGCACTGGCTCGCGTCGAACGGGCAATGATTTCTGAAGATGGCCTCCCCCGTCGTCCGTGGTTCCGCCACCAGATCTATGCACCTGGGTTCTATACAGGCTACGGCGTCAAGACCCTTCCAGGCATCCGTGAAGCAGTAGAACAAGAACTCTGGGACGAGTTTCGTGAGCAGGAAGTACGTCTCGCCGAACGCTTTCGCTTGATCGCAGCGGCCATGGAAGCTGTAACTGAAGCGGCATCTAAGTAAGTACACTCTGACATCATGATTACTCGCACTCGCATAGCTCTTCTCGCCGTTGCAGCCCTCTTCCTGATCAGCGGCTGCTCCACTACTCAAGAAGCAGACACACCGCCGAACATCCTGTTCATATTTACGGATGATCATGCTCAGGCTGCCATTAGCGCCTACGGTTCACCCTACCACCAGACGCCAAATATCGACAGATTGGCAAACGAGGGCGTGCTGTTTCAGAACTGCCTCGTCACGAACTCGATCTGTGCGCCCTCGCGCGCCACGGTTCTGACCGGGAAGTACAGCCACATGAATGGCCAGATCATTAATGGGCCTTACTTCGATGGTAGCCAGCAGACTCTCCCGAAAATCATGCAGACAGCCGGCTACCAGACAGCTATGATTGGCAAGTGGCATCTACGCAGCGCCCCGACTGGGTTCGATCACTACCAAGTTCTCATTGGCCAGGGACCGTACTACAACCCTCCAATCCGGACAGCAACGGACACGACAGTGATCGAAGGCTATACCACGGACATCCTGACCGATCTTGCCCTTGATTGGATGGACGAAGGCCGCGACCCTGAAAAGCCGTTTCTGCTGATGTATCAACACAAAGCACCGCATCGCAACTGGCAGCCAGGTCCTGATCACCTAGATGACTTCGAAGATGTGACGTTTGACCTACCAGAAACTTTCTACGACGACTACTCCAATCGCTCATCGGCAGCGGCGCAGGCTAACATGCGTGTTGACCGCAGTTTGAATGCGAACGACCTTAAGATTACACCCCAGCGCGGATTCACCGACGAACAAACCGAACGCTGGAATGAGTCGTACGGCCCGCGTAACGAGGCGCTCAAGGAGGCGAATCTCACTGGCGAAGACCTAGACAAGTGGAAGTTCAATCGCTACCTCAAAGACTACCTTCGCTCGGTTCAATCGGTGGATGACAACATCGGTCGCGTCCTTGACTACCTCGATGAACACGGCCTCGCGGAAAACACGGTAGTGGTCTACGCCTCCGATCAGGGCTGGTATCTCGGAGAGCACGGTTGGTACGACAAACGATGGATGTACGAGCCATCACTCAAAACACCGTTCATCGTTCGCTGGCCGGAGCGCTATGAAGGTGGGCAGATTAATGAGTCCTTGGTATCTAACGTAGACTTCGCGCCGACCTTCCTGGACATGGCTGGGGCGCCCATTCCTTCAGACATGCAAGGTAAGTCACTGCTACCTGTATTGGAGGGCGGGACCGACCCCGACTTCCGAGATGCCTTCTACTACCAGTACTACGAATATCCCGCATCTCATTGCGTGCGAAGACATTACGGGGTTCGTACAGATCGACATAAATTGATCTACTTCTACGGCATCGACGAGTGGGAGCTTTTCGATCTTGAGGCGGATCCGAACGAAGTGAATTCCGTCTATGGCACGGCTGATTACGCTGAGATTCAAGCGAACCTCGAGATTCGCTTAGCCCAGCTGCGCGAAGAGCTACAGGTACCTGAAGACACGCGGCCCATTCCAGAGGAAGAGTGCACGAGTGATTCCGACGGGTGGATGGGTTTTGATGCAGACTAATTAATGACAGATCCAACAGCGACTGATCAACCCGGAACAGCACGTGTCCTGGGAATCCAGATAGGTATTTTCTTCCTTTTGATGGGCTTCCTGCTTCTGGGATTGCCAGCCATCATCTCCACGGTTCAGTGGCTGCTGCCCGAACCCGTAGATCCGCGCGGAGAGCTAGCTATTTACGACGAGATGGGGTGGTCGAGCACCCACTATAAGGAGTTTAACAGCCTCGAAACCCAGTATCGAGACTTCATCGGGTGGCGAAGGGCGCCGTTCGTTGGGGAAACCATCAGGATCGATGACCGGGGCGTGCGGCGTACCACAACAGCAGCGGGTCAAAAGGCAGACTCCGCTCAGACCGTACTCCTCTTAGGCGGCTCTGTCGCCTGGGGAACTGGATCTAGGGACGAAGAAACCATTGCCTCCCTCATCGCGAAGAAAACCGGCTCAGACGTCACCAATTGGGGCGAGTCAGCCTGGGTATCGCAGCAATCGACTAACCTGCTCCTCAATCTGACCACGCTTGGCGAACGTCCTGATCTGGTTCTGTCGCTCGATGGAGCTAACGAGGTCCTCCATAAATGTCGAACAGAAAACTCGGCCGTCTCTGGCGGACGGGAACAGCGATTCCGCACCGCGATCGAAGGCGCGAAGCCCCTTTCGGTCTCGCACGCATTCGAGCCCCTTCTTTTTGTAGCCACTGAGCTCAAACGCATTTTTGGACCAGATTCGGACCCAACTACCATATATGACTGCGCCTCGAATCCGGATAAAGCGCGCCAAGTGGCAGCCAACTTAGTCACCAACTGGAAAACAGCATCCCGCATCGTGACAGAGCGGGGCGGCCGATATTTACCGATTCTCCAGCCTGTCGCCTTCTTTGGGACGACTGATACGGACTACTTACCAAGCGTCGGGCTAGACAGCCCTCTCGGGAAGCAATTCGAGGCCGTCTTTCCTGAAATCAAACGACAGTTGGCAGAAACAGAGCTAGAGTGGCTGGACCTTGCAGACGTTTTTGATGGCGAAGAACCAGTTTATGTCGATTTCTGCCACGTCATTCCAGCCGGCAACGAGTTGATAGTTGACGGGATTCTGCGCTATTTGATGGCCGTGGGTCCAGAAAAATCAGGTGGGCTTTCTTTGCAGTAAGAACACACTTCGCCTCGGAACGGCTACTGGCTGATCCGGGTATGCTTCGTCTATATGCGTGATTAAACGCTCCGAAATAGGTTCGGAGCAGCGACAGAGCCATTCCATGCCCACCTACATTCTCGGCATTTCCGCCTATTATCACGACTCTGCTGCGTGCCTGGTGCGCGACGGCGTTCTTATAGCAGCAGCTCAAGAAGAGCGGTTTACGCGGGTAAAACATGATCACCGTTTCCCGCACAATGCCGTCCAGTATTGCCTGGAGGAAGCTGGCATCACCTCCGCTGACTTGGAGTACGTCGCATTTTACGATAAGCCTTGGCTGAAATTCGAGCGTCTCCTTGAGACCTATGTGGCCTTTGCGCCCGCGGGTTTGTCTTCCTTTATCAAATCGATGCCCCTCTGGCTGAAGGAAAAACTGTGGATGGAAGACGCCATCAAGAAGGATACCGGCTTTGATGGCCAAGTACTCTTCCCCGAACATCATCAGTCGCATGCGGCATCTGCCTTTTTTCCCTCGCCTTACGAACACGCTGCCGTTCTAACGCTGGATGGCGTTGGTGAATGGGCCACAACGAGTTGGGGTGTCGGCACTGGCAACTTCATCACGCCACATTCTGAAATACACTTCCCACACAGTATCGGTCTGCTGTATTCGGCCTTCACCTACTACACAGGGTTCCGGGTCAATTCGGGCGAGTATAAAGTGATGGGCCTCGCGCCATACGGCGAACCCAAGTACAAAGACCTGATTTTCGAGCATCTTGTCGATCTCAAAGAGGACGGCTCTTTTAGGATGGACATGCAGTATTTCAATTACTGCCAAGGCTTGACGATGACCTCAAAGAAGTTCGATGATGTTTTCGGCGGCCCACCGCGCCAGCCAGAGACCGAGATCTCGCAACGTGAGATGGACCTAGCCCGGTCCGTACAGGAAGCCGTCGAAGAGATGGTCATGAAAATGGCCCGCCACATCCGCAAAGAAACCGGCGAACGCTACCTCTGCTTGGCCGGAGGTGTTGCTCTGAACTGCGTGGCCAACGGCAAACTGCTTCGTGAAAACATTTTTGACGATATCTGGATTCAGCCTGCCGCGGGGGATGCCGGTGGCGCACTCGGCGCAGCCCTTTTTGCCTGGCATCAACATCTAGATAACCCGCGGACCGTAGCCGGGGCTGATGAAACCGGCAAAGGCATCGATTCGATGAGCGGCTCTTACCTCGGCCCTAAGTACACGACGGAAGAAGTCGTCTCGTGGGCCGATGAGTTTGGCGCAGTTGGCGTTGCCTTGGACGATGAAATGGCCATTGAACGAGCTGTGGACATCCTGGAAGCAGGAAACGTCGTTGGGTGGTTCCAAGGGCGCATGGAATTCGGTCCCCGTGCTCTGGGCGGCCGAAGCATCCTCGGTGATGCCCGCAACACGGACATGCAGACGACACTGAATCTGAAAATTAAATATCGGGAATCGTTCCGGCCGTTTGCGCCCTCCTGTCTTGATTCCGACGTTTCCGAACTATTTGAGCTCGATAGACCGTCACCCTACATGCTGTTAGTGGCGCCGGTCAAAGAAGATCGATGCCACCCCGTGCCGGATGATGGTCTCTTTGGCATTGAAAAACTCAAGATTCCGCGCTCTGACATTCCCGCCGTCACGCACGTCGATTATTCGGCGCGCGTGCAAACGATCGACGGGGTCAGCAATGGCCGCTATCACGACCTGCTGTCGAAATTCAAGGATCGGACGGGCTATGGTGTCCTCGTCAACACATCATTCAATGTGCGCGGTGAACCCATCGTGAGTACACCCGAGGATGCCTATCGCTGCTTCATGCGCACAGAAATGGATGCACTTGTGATGGGAAATGTGCTGTTCCTCAAAGAAGATCAGCCCGCATTCGAAGACAAGGATAACTGGCAAGAAACTTACGCACTCGACTAATGGCACTTCAAACCGACAAAAAAGTCCTTCGCAAGTTCGGCCTGGTGATGGCAGGCGCGTCGGCCGTTATTGGAGCCTACATCTATTGGAAGAATGGTTTCCAATGGTCACCGGCAGTCGATTACCTTGCCGTGATTGGCGGGTTTTTCCTGGTCACCGGCCTCATTATCCCAATCGTCCTCGCCCCCATCGAGTGGGCATGGATGAAACTCGCGCACGTCATGGGCTTCGTGATGACGCGCGTGCTTATCTCACTCGTGTACTTCCTTGCCATTACGCCGACCGGTTTGATCTTCAAACTCCTTCGAAAAGACCTGCTCGATAGGAAAATCGACAAAGCTGCCGACAGCTACTGGGTCCCTGCAGAACCCGACGGGCCATGGACCCGAGCGGACAAACCGTACTGATCTGACGAAACAAGTATGAAGGGTTTACGAGAGCCCAATTTTGGTCGATAACAGGTCCTGTGCGACATCTAATTTTACACCTGAAGGACCGATGGAGGTCAAAGCTAAGACACGAATAATGCGCCTCGCCTAATCACAAATTAGTATTGATCAGACATAAATCGGTCTGGTTTCATCCCACGTTCCGCGTGTCTACCAAGACCATCGCTCTGGATTTTATGTCTAACCAATCGTAGTCTGAATGGTCCGTCACAATGACCACGCAGTCTGCCTGTTGTAGCGATGTGTTTAGGTCAGATTCCGATATCATCGCCAGTCCAACGTCATTTATTGTAGGCACATGTGGATCGTGGTAAGCGACTTTTCCACCTTTTTCCTTCAATAGACGAATGATGTCGATTGCAGGACTTTCTCGGAAATCTGAAATGTTTTTCTTGTAGGCAACCCCTAGCACAAGCACTGAGCTGCCATTGACTGCTTTTCCTGACTCATTCAAGGCATCTTGGACCTTTTGGACCCAATAGGCGGGCATACCGGTGTTTATTTCGCTGGCTAATTCAATAAACCGTGCCGTGTAATTAAGCGTCTTTAGTTTCCAGGACAGGTAATGTGGATCGATCGGAATGCAATGTCCTCCAAGACCTGGCCCAGGGGTGAACTTCATAAACCCAAAAGGCTTTGTAGCCGCTGCATCAATGACTTCCCATGCATTAATACCGAGCTTATCACACATCAATAGAACTTCGTTCACTAGGCCAATATTGACAGCCCTAAATGTGTTCTCAAGCAACTTGACCATCTCAGCTACTTCTGGGCTAGAAACTGGCACAACGGTATCGATTGCTCTTCCGTAGATGTCTGACGCCTTCTCAAGACACGTAGGCGTTACTCCGCCAAGTACTTTCGGTGTGTTCTTGGTTGTGAAGTCTTCCCTACCAGGGTCAACTCGTTCCGGACTAAAGGCCAGGTAAAAGTCCCTTCCGACTTTAAGGCCGCTCTCCTCTAATTTTGGCAGGATCACTTCACGCGTCGTTCCTGGATACGTGGTGCTCTCGAGGATGATAGTTTGGCCTTTTCTAAGGCGAGTCGAAATCTCTTGTGTTGCCGCTACGATATACGAGATATCAGGGTCACGCGTTTTCCCCAGCGGTGTAGGCACACAAATCGAAATAGCATTGACGTCAGACAGCAAATCAAAGTCCGTGGTCCCCGAGATCAGGCCTTTTTGTACGAGAGGAGCCAACCTTGAACTTGGAATATCTTCGATGTACGAAGTCCCAGCGTTAAGGTGGTTCATCTTAGACTCAGACAAATCAAATCCGGTCACTCTTACCCCTGCCTCAGCAAACACGACTGCCAAAGGCAGCCCCACGTAACCCATTCCGATTACGCCTAGATGTGGAATTGCGTGCTGTTGAGACATGAGTTCGTACTAAATAGACTGAAATACCGAGAGAGACCGGAGGCAGTGTTGTTCAGGGAGATCAACTAGTGCATTGTGATTTTCTAGGCTCCATAATCAGGCCGGCCAACGGATGAGTAGTCAAACCCTAACTCCTTCATGCGATGTGGTTTGAAAAGGTTTCTTCCATCAAAAATTACCGGCTCATTGAGGAGCTCCCTGACCCGGTCAAAATCAGGACGTCGGAATTCGTGCCATTCGGTCAGTACGGCCAAAGCATCTGCACCTTCTAAGACTTCGTATGGTTCCGTTCCGTACCGAATTCGGTCGCCAAAAACGATGCGTGTTGTTTCCATTGCTTCAGGGTCAAAGGCAACGACATCTGCTCCTGCAGTAAGCAGCCCTTCGATAACGTAGTGGGCTGGAGATTCTCGAACATCGTCTGTGAGAGCTTTGAATGCGAGACCCCATACGGCAATGCGACGCCCCTGTAACGAACCACCAAAACGAGCAATAATTCGCTCTGCCAACTGCAGGCGTTGACGGTCATTGACTTTCAATACGGCATCTAGGATCTGGAAATCGTATCCATTTTCATCCGCGGTACGCTTCAGCGCCTGAACATCTTTAGGGAAACAGCTACCACCAAACCCGATACCTGGATAAAGAAAAAGATTCCCAATTCTACTATCGAGTCCTATCCCTTGCCTGACTTGATCCACATTGGCCCCTACTTCCTCACAGAGATTTGCCACCTCATTGATGAAGGAAATCTTAGTGGCTAGGAACGAATTCGCAGCGTACTTCGTCATTTCTGACGATCGTTCATCCATTACAAGGATTGGATTACCCTGCCTCACAAAAGGCTCATAAATGGCCTTCATGATATTGGCAGCCCGCTCAGAGCGAGTTCCGATCACAACCCGCTCTGGTTTCATGAAGTCAGCAAGAGCTACCCCCTCTCGTAAGAACTCGGGGTTGGATACGACATCGAAGTGCTCTCCTGATACGAGTCCTTTCGATTCCAGAATGGAGCGAACCGCATCTGCCGTCCCAACAGGAACGGTAGATTTATTGACAACGACATGATAGCCAGGAACGTCCATTGCGGACCAAATGTCAGCGAGATCACCGGCTGCTTTCTTCACGTAAGAGAGATCTGCTGCGCCGTCTCCTCCAGGAGGCGTTGGGAGGGCAAGAAAAAGCACATCAGCCCCCGTAGCTTTTTGAAGCTCTGTTGTGAAGGCGAGTCGCTTCTCTCGGATGTTGCGTTGTAGCAGCATCTCAAGACCTGTTTCATAGATGGTCGGGATGCCTTTGTTTAGTTGATCGACCTTTTTTTGGTCGATATCTACACAGAGAACATCAAAACCCATCTCTGCGAAGCAAGTCCCTGTCACTAGACCTACGTATCCCGTACCAATAATTGCAATATGCATAGCTTAACGTGCCAATTCTTGAATAGTCCTAAAGGTACCACGCACCAAATGCGAAATCACTTGATTTCAGCTTTCGCCGTTTGAAGATCTGACTCGACCATTTCGGTTACCATCTGATCCAGCGTGTACTCTAGCTTCCATCCTAATTGCTGCTGGGCCTTTGAGGGGTCTCCAAGCAGTTGTTCTACTTCAGCAGGTCTATAGTACCTGGGGTCGACTTCAATTAACACGTCACCCGTCTTGGCATCCTTACCGACTTCTCTCTCCCCCTCTCCCTC
>Ga0055584_100007615_pt1 | contig 10609 bp, 8 predicted proteins | sample OSDHelmetaG_FD_58716 | JGI IMG/M metagenome (GOLD analysis project Ga0055584, IMG submission 58716) | Pelagic marine sediment microbial communities from the LTER site Helgoland, North Sea, for post-phytoplankton bloom and carbon turnover... | ecosystem: Environmental > Aquatic > Marine >...
TATCAGAAATAAATGCATAGAAGGATATATCGGGAGTCGCCAAAACAACAGGGAGATCGCCAAAACAATCCTTGACGAATAACCACTTAGCTCAGGATGAGCTATGTACGACGCTCTGACGGCATCTTTATATTTACTCGAGGTCTAACGTAGCTCGCACCGTCTGCATTAAGTCGGCCACTTCAAACGGTTTTTCAACAATGCCTAAAGCTCCTTCATACTCGGTCAGATCAACGCGCAAACCCGTCATAATAAGCATTCGCATCTGCGGTGCCAACCCGCGTAGTTGCGCCAAAAGCTCTTGGCCCGACACGCGCGGCAAACTCAGGTCTAAGAGCACCAAGCTGATGCTGTCGCGATGCTGCTCGAAAAGCTCCAACCCCTGCTGCCCATCCTCGGCCAACACTATCGTATAACCTTGTTTCTCAAAAATATAACGAATAACCTCTCGTATCAGTTCTTCGTCTTCAACGACCAAAATTGTCTCAGTCCCTCGCCCAAAGTCCCGAGCAGCTGTGGAAGAAGCTGGCGTAGTCACCTCTTCCGTTATCGGTATATACACCGTAAAGGTCGTGCCCACCCCAACATCGCTTTGGCACTCGATCCAGCCTTCGTGTTGCTGTACAATGCCAAAGACCGTAGCAAGCCCCAGCCCCGTGCCCTCCCCCACTTCTTTTGTTGTGAAAAAAGGCTCAAAGACCCGGTTCTGTGTCTCTATATCCATGCCGGAACCGCTGTCGGTCACCTCAACACACACATAGTCGCCAGATAAATTGCTGGGTAAGTGCGTTTCAACATCGTTGGCCAAACACTCCGTTCGCAAAGTAATTTCTATACTAGCAGGTCGCTCCACGCTCTGCATGGCATCGCGCGCATTGAGACACAAGTTGAGAAAGACCTGCCCCAACTGATTGGCATTCCCCAGTACGGGAGTGATATCTTTGTCAAAGTGAGTGCGGATTTCTATGCGGCGATCCATCGTTTTACGACAGATATCTACCGTTTCATCCAGCACATCCTCAAGCTGCACTGGGTTTATATCATTTCGATCAGACAGATGCGCACGCGAGAGATCCATCATTTGTTTAACCATGTCCCGAGACCGTTCGGCCGCTACCATGGCATGCCCGAAAAATGGCCGTAAATCCTCGGACGCTTCCATTTCTCCCAGCTGCAGGGTCATCATAATAGGCTGTAATAAATTGTTGAAATTATGGGCGAGACCGGCGGAGAGTTGGCCAACGGCTTCCATCTTCTGCGCCTGGCGCAACTGCTGCTCTTGCGCGGCCAACATCGAAAGATCCTCCAAGCGACGCACCCCTGCGGCTATTATCTGGGCAAACTGCTCAAGTATGCGAATATCTCTCGGGGCAAACGCATGCTCTTCGGTCCTATTGGCGGCCAGCGTACCGCCATGGAAAGGCACATCGATCACAGAGCGCAGCTTCTTTTCCGTCTCCGGCCATAATACCCACCCCTCCGCATGCACTCGGCAACTTGGCTCTCCCGTATCTATGGCATCGAGAAGGTCCGGAGCAATTTCTTTTTTCTCCATATGTTTCAATTCGCCATAAAACAGCGTATAATCATCCCATATACCAGCCGATATATCAATGATATTTATACCGCAATTATTGTACTCTACAAACTGGCATAATTCCCCGTCTAGTACCTTAAGTATATTCTCCCAATCGCTCTGCTTTTCCATCTGAATGATCGTTTGGCGCACGCGCTGTAGCGACAGAGAAAGGGAAGTGGCCTCCTCCAACCTTTTGCGCTCCGTGATATCACGGGCAATCCCCAGTGACCCCATAGGTCGCTCTTCTGTTGCATCGTTAGGAAGGGCAGGCGTATTTTCAAAGGGATTTGATCTAAATTCAAAAGGGACTGACTTGTGATCTTTATCCAACAAACGAATCTCTATAAAACTTCTTTCCCTGTCTCCCTTGTGCCGTTCATTAAGGCGAGATTGGGCTTTTCCCCGATCCTCAGGGTGAGTTATATCTAAGATATGCCTACCGACCAACTCTTCGGGTACATAGCCGTATGCCGTCACGGCGTTATTTACAAAACTAATCTTGCCGCTAGCGTCCAAGCGATAGATAATATCTGGAACGGATTCAATAATAGAGTCGAGCCTCGCCTCGCTCTCCTTTAGTGCATTCTCTGCGCGCTTGCGCTCTGTAATATCTTGAATGACACCGTATAACCGAGTTGCTTTTCCATCCACAAATTCGACCTTGCCAATCGTGCGCACCCAGCGTGCATTATCTTTGGCCGTGAGAAAAGACAGCTCTAAATCGTAGGGGATCCCCTCCCCTATGGCCCTTTCTACGGCCGCGATGATAATTGGACGCGCTTCCGGCGCATAAAAAAGGATCCCGTCTTCGACCGAGGGTGGCTCACCGGCTGGAATTTCATATAGCTTAAACACTTCGTCCGTAAAGGTCGGAACCATCGTTCTCAGGTCTAGTTCCCAGCCGCCAATATGCCCCAGCGCACCGGTCTCGCGAAACATCTCCTCGCCTTTGCGTAGCTCTTCTTCGACTCTTTTGCGTTCGGCGATTTCCTCTTGCAAATCCCCCGTGCGCTCCAATACCCGTATTTCTAGCTGGTCTCGTGCCCGCTCCAACTCCTGGTTGCTGCGTTCTAGTTTGCGCAGGTCGTCTACGCGCTGAAACCCTTCCGACAGCACTTCGGCTACGGCCTTTAAGTCTTCAATATGCTGCTCCGAAAAAGCCTCGGGCTCTTGGTGGTTGATCGCCACAGTGCCATGCGAAAACGGCACATCTACAATGCTGCGAACAGGCGGCAAATCCAAGTCGCGGCGCTCGTCGTTGGCGCTGTATATATCCTCTTGTGCCAGATCCCTGCGATATACGACCTGCTGATTCCGCCACATTTCAAGAATCGAATCGCTGTCTGATAGCCTTGGCCTTAAATGGATCCATTCTCCATCGGGCCGCAAGCTATGTATATATACCATCGCCGGTTCGACACTGGTATCGATGGCATTGACACCACAGCCGCGGAAGGGAATATCCATACTCAACATGTACTCGCGAACGCCGAGCAATATCTGCTCTACGTCCCGGCTATCGGTGAGGTTAAACACCGTATGACGCATCCTGCGCAGCATGGTGTGCAAGGCCTGCTGCCGAGCTAGTTCCTTTTCTGCCACAGCTAATAAGCTAGGCTGTTGGCGCAGTTGAACTAGCTCTTCAATCAGCTGTGCTTTTGTTTTTTCCGCGTCTTTTATGGCTCATCTCTCTCGTGCTTCACTGCTCATATTATTACTAATAGGCAGGTATAACAGGCCGCCTTAGAGTTGCATTTAGTACTGCTCGTGAATCCACGCCGGCTTTTTAGCAAAGAGCACTTCGACTAACGCACCACCCAACCCACCGGCCGGGAAGATATCGGGTTGTACATGGCGCAACTCTTGCCAACTGCGATAGCCCAGACAGAGGGCAGGCAACAGATTGGCGTTGAGGCAGAAACTGTGCTCGGCGTCGCCGCTGCCGACCTCAATACCGAGCAATTTTCCGTCTTGCCAGACCAAGTCGAGTTTTCGGCGAAAAAAATCTAGGCGCAAGCGCGCCGACAAACCGGCAAACGAGCTAGCGGCTAGGCGCTTCTCTAAGAGCGGAGTCGCCTTTTGCAGCAGGCGCTCTATCGCGGGGATTTTAATCTGCCAAGCATAGGCGTCTCCAACTTCGGCGCCATAGCTACAGGCCAAACGACCGGGGCGCGAATCGTCCGCTATATTAAAACGGATATAAGGTTTGTCGCGTTCAATGGCTAGTTGTTTGCCAAAGGCCAGCAGAGCGCTCATAGCTTCAGCGCTGATCCCTTCGCTGATTTCGCTAATGATAAGACCTGTACCGAAGCCCTCCTGTGGCACGCGAAAATAAAAGCGCTCATCGCCCTTCTCTAAGAGCCAAAATTCGGAGGCATATTCCGTAGCGCCGCTGGCGTTCAGCATATAGTTCCAGACCGCTTCATCGCGACGTACAGAAAGGGAAAAAGCGGCGCGATAGGCGGCATCCTCACGCAACAAGAAGGGAATATCACTGTCGCTCGCCCGGCGCAGGGTATACTCCACCTCTGTTTCGCCTATAGCGTGCAGCGGCATATTGATATGATGTTCCAAGGGCAGGGCATAGCTATAGCCGAACTGCCCGTAAAAGCCGGGAATCCCTTGGATCATGGCCAGGTCATAACCTTCTTCTGCTAAGACCTGATCAAAGTCGCTATTGAGCCGGCGCATTAGCCCGCGCCCCTGGTGTTCTTCTAACGTGCCGACGATTCCCATCTCGGCGACCTTGAGCTCGATACCCTCCCACTCGAGCACCCAGGGCACTAGCGCAAAAGCGGCCACCGGTCCGGCCTCGCCCTTTTCGGCAACAAACCAATTCTTCGGCTCCATACCGGGCAAATGATGAAAGACCGTCTCTGCCAAATCGCCGACGAGAGAGGGACTAAAGACCTCGTTGAACAGATCTTTCAACCGGGGTGCATCCGCCGCCTCTCCCCTCCTAAAACTGTATTGCTCTACCACGGATAGATCCTTTCCATCTTTTATAACTCATCCGCATTTTTCTGCGGCAGCTCGATATCCGATAATTGCTCATAGACCTTGGCCACCGCCGAATCGTCTAACTCGCCCATACCCGCCGATGCCGCCATCGTAAAGAGTTGGTTGGCCGCTGCCGCAATGGGCAGCGGGAAGCGCTGGTCGCGGCCGGTGCCCAGCACGATATCCAAGTCTTTGACAAAGATCTCGACGGCACTGTGCGGTGCGTAGTCACCGGACAAGATGCGCGGCACTCTATTTTCGAACATCCACGAATTGCCCGCCGCTCCCGTAATCACCTCATAGAGTTTGTCCGGGTCGAGGCCGTTCTTTATACCAAAACTCATCGCCTCAGCCGCCGCGGCAATATGCACACCCGCCAAGAGTTGGTTGATCATTTTATAGGCCGAACCAGGGCCGGCCGCATCCCCCAATTCGTGCACCGTTTCGGCCACGATATCCAACACGGGGCGGGCGCGAGAAAAAGCGGTCGCCGTGCCCGACGCCATCACGGAGATCGCCCCCTCGGCCGCCTTGACGGCACCGCCGCTTATCGGCGCGTCGAGATAGTGCAAACCCAGCGCCTCTACGCGCTCGGCGCAGCTTGTAGCAAAGGCCGGTGACACCGTGCTGCACACCATGATGACGGCCCCTTTTTTTAGCTGTGCAGCGGCACCCCGTTCGCCAAAGAGCACCTTTTCTACTTGCGCAGAATTGACGACGACAACGATCAGCGCCTCCGTATCAGCCGCCGTGTCGGCGGGAGAAGAGAGCGGCTGCCCGCCCAAAGCGGCGAGCTTTTTTAGGACCGCTTCGTCGAGATCGCAGCCGCTCAGTTCAACTCCACCGCGCAGCAGCGATTCGGCCATGCCAAACCCCATAGACCCCAAACCAACAAGCGTAGCTTTCACGTTTTAATTCCTTTTTAAATGCGCGGCATGACGTTGCCGCCGGCCACCGGTAAGTAGACGCCCGTAATAAAAGACGCCAGGTCGGAGGCTAGAAAGGCCACGGCATTGGCAATGTCTTGGTCCTCGCCGCGATGCCCCAACGGCACGGTGCTCACATAGCCCGAATCGTCAACGGGCTCGTCCCGGTATTTGTCGCTGACCATCCAGCCGGGGGCCACTTGGTTGACGGTTATGCCGTGCTGCCCCACCTCGCGCGCCAGCACCCGCAGCACGCGGTCCTGCGCGGCCTTGCCGGAGATATAGGCCGACTGGTTCGGGTTGCACTGCATGGTGCACTCGGTGTTGGTGGCGATGACGCGCCCCCATTTCTTGGCGATCATCGCGGGGACAAAAGCCTTTGTCATCAGCACATTGTGCAGCACGCAGCTGCGAAACTGGCTCTCGTAGTCGGCCTCGTCCTGCTCTAAGACCGAAGTCCACTGATATTGCTCGACGGCATTGTTGACGATAATATCGGCCGCGCCAAAAGCTTGTGTTACCGCATCGCGCAAAGCAAAGACCGCCTCGCGGTCGGCGATATCGGCCTGCGCGATAATGGCCTGTCCGCCCGCCGATTCTATTTCTTTTTTCACCTCTTCGGCGCGCTCCTGTCCTTTATAATAATGTAGCGCTATGCGCGCGCCGCAGTCGGCTAAACTACGCGCAATCACGCGGCCGAGTTCGCCGCTAGCGCCCGTGACGACGGCGACTTTGTCCTGCAAATCGAGCTTCAGCATGGTGGTCCTTTCAGGGTATGGCAACAAATAAACGAACGGGGGCAATACCGCTAGAAGCGCGCGGCCAAATTTTTTAACGCCTGGCCCGTGACCCGACGCACGGTCCACTCGTCCATGGGCTCGGCTCCCAGCGCGTGGTAAAAACCAATGGCCGGTTTGTTCCAATCGAGCACCGACCATTCGAGGCGGGCGCAATCGCGCGCTAAGGTCAGCTGCGCCAAGTAGCTCAGGAGCGCACGGCCAAAGCCGCGCCCGCGCCAGGTCGGCTCGACAAAGAGGTCTTCTAGATAAATACCCGGTTGCGCCAGGAAAGTCGAATAGCTATGAAAAAAGAGCGCAAAGGCTACGGGCTCGCCCGCGTATTCGCCGATAATAATTTCGGCAGCCGGGCGTGGGCCAAAGAGCGTCTGGCGCAGCTTTTCTTCGGTCGCGACCACTTCGTGGCTGAGCTTTTCGTAGGCGGCCAAACCTTTTATAAAAGACAGTATCACGGCGCAATCCGTCTCCACCGCAGGGCGCAGAGCAAAGTCGGGCACATTCGTTTTGATCGTCAAACGTCCTATCCTTTTGTAACGAGCAGTAGGCCGCCACTCACCAAAAAATCGCAAAAACTAAGCGATATAGCTGGTAGCGCAGCGCGCCATAATGTTTGCGCGCATAAAGCGTCAGCCCCTCGCGCAGCAGGCGTTTGCGTCGCGAACGGTCGATGGGCGTTTTGTTGTGGTAGTGATACGCGGTCGAGCGCGGGGCATAGAGCACGGGATAACCCGCCCCACGGCTGCGATAACACAGATCGGCGTCTTCGCCATACATAAAAATCTCGCCGTCCCAGCCCCCCAGCTTATCCAACACCGAGCGGCGAATCCACAGATAGGCCCCCGTCGTCCACTGCACTTCGCGCTCGCGCTCATAGTGCAGGTAGTGGCGCTGCGAAAAGCGGTCGAGCACGGGGCGCAGCGGCGGAAATGCGGCGAGTAGGCGGTCGCAGAACAGGCTCGTCAAAGTCGGATAAGTACCGACGGAGCGCTCCACCTCATCCTCGGCGTCAAAGAGTTTGCCGCCAAAAATACCGTAGCGATCTTCCCGCTCTATAATGTCGAGCATCACGCGCAAAGAGCCGGCCGGCACTTCCGTATCGGGGTTTAAAAAGAGCAGGAGCGGCGCACTGGTATGCGCTGAGCCAATATTGTTGTTCTGGGCAAAACCGAAGAGCTGCTCGTTGCGGATCAGTTTCACCTGTGGAAACTCGCGCTCGATCATTTCGCAGCTGCCGTCTTCGGAGCAGTTGTCGACGACGACAATTTCTAGCGCCACCTCGGCGTGTGCGCGCAGCGAGTGCAGACAGCCGCGCACCCAGTCGTGCGTATTCATGCCGACGATGACAATGGCTAATTCGGGCGTCACGCTTTAGAACAACCCCTTGATCTGCCCGTCATTATCGAAGTCGATCGCCTCGGCCGCGGGCACCCGCGGCAGACCGGGCATGGTGACGATATCCCCCGTGATCACGACGACAAAACCCGCGCCAGCCGACAGGCGCACAGCGCGCACGGGCACGTCAAAATGTTGTGGACGCCCCTTTAGGGCCGGGTCCGTCGACAGCGAGTACTGCGTTTTCGCCAAACACACGGGCAGGTGGCCATAGCCCTGCTCTTCGAGTTTTTTAAACTGGTTGCGCAGCTTTTTGTCGCCCGTTATATCGTCGGCACCGTAAATTTCTCGGGCCACTTTGCGCACCTTCTGCCACAGAGAGATTCCGTCTTTGTAGAGCGGCTTAAAATGACTTTTTTCGCACTCGCTTATTTCCACGACGGCCTCGGCCAGCTCAATAGCCCCCTCGCCGCCGCGCGCCCAATGGTCCGAACGCGCCACGCGCACGCCCAGCTCTGCACAAGCGTCGCGAATAACCTGCACTTCCGCATCACTATCACCGCTAAAGGCATTGATCGCCACGACGACGGGCAGGCCGTAGGCGCGCATATTCTCGACGTGTTTGACGAGGTTTTCCGCCCCTTTTGCCACGGCGTCGGCATCATCTTCGCCAATGCGTTTGAGGCTCTTGCCACCGTGAAATTTGAGTGCGCGCACCGTCGCCACCAGCACGACGAGGTCGGGGTGCAAATCGCCCTGGCGACACTTGATATCGAGAAATTTTTCCGCGCCCAGGTCGGCGCCAAAACCGGCCTCCGTAATCGTGTACTCCGATAGGGCCAAGCTCAGCTTGGTCGCCATAAGCGAGTTACAGCCGTGGGCAATATTGGCAAAGGGGCCGCCGTGCACGAGCGCCGGATTGCCCTCTAGCGTCTGCACCAGATTGGGTTTTATCGCATCCTTGAGCAATACGGCCAGCGCTCCGTGTACCTTGAGGTCTGCCGCACAGACGGCTTCGCCCTTATATGTCCGGGCCAATACCATGCGCCCCAGACGCTCTCTGAGTTCGGCGGACGATTGGCTCAGACAGAGGATCGCCATGACTTCGGAAGCCACGGCAATATCAAAGCTCGTTTCGCGCGGATACGAATTGGCCGCACCGCCCAGGCCCACGACGACCTCGCGCAGCGAACGGTCGTTCATATCGAGCACGCGATTCCACAGCACGCGACGTGGGTCAATACCCAGCGCATTGCCGTGGTGGATGTGGTTGTCCAGAGTGGCTGCCAGCAAATTATGCGCGGTGGAAACGGCGTGGATATCTCCCGTAAAATGCAGGTTGATATCCTCCATCGGCGCAATCTGCGCATAGCCGCCGCCGGTGGCCCCTCCCTTCATGCCAAAACAGGGTCCCAAAGAAGGCTCGCGCAGGCAGAGCGTCGCGCGTTTACCGAGGCGGTTGAGCGCATCGCCCAAGCCGATACTAGTCGTCGTTTTTCCCTCGCCCGCCGGCGTCGGGTTTATGGCCGAGACGAGCACCAGCTTGCCCGCAGCCTCGGAGCCCAGGGCACTACAACAGTCGAGTGACACTTTGGCCTTGTCGCGGCCATACAGCTCTAGATGTTCTGAACCAATGCCCAACTTGGCTCCAATTTGGTCGATGGGCAACAGCTTAGCGCGGCGCGCTATTTCGATATCTGGATCCACCACATTCCCCTCCCGGACGGTATTTAGGTATTCGTATTGTCCTGCGATTTTTGCAGTAGACCGACGGCGCCAAACTCGTAGCTGGCGTCCTTGTCGGGCAGCTCCTCTAAGTATACTGTAAAACGCACGGGAAGGCCGTTGTCGGGCATTTTTTCTTTCCAGTAGGTCGCATAGGCCGCCGCGTATTCCTGGCGAATGCGCTTTTTTTCGGCGGCATACCCCTCTGGGTCGACCAGCGCATTGGGCGCTTTGGGTGCCGCACCAAAGGAGTGTACTTCGAGAAAATCGACCTCGGCTAAAGACTGGCAAATACCCGCCGCCTGTAGATACATTTCCCACGTGTCAAAAATGAGTGGGATCTCTTTTTCCGGTTTCATTTTAGCCACTTCATCCAAGCCCAGCTCGTTGGTCGCGGCCAGCGCACCCGTCATGCCGACAAAACGAATTTTGAGATCGCCGTTGTCCAACTTTTCCACGACGAGATCGGAAAAGAGGTCGTTGCTGTATTTGCGATAATAGGTCACGCGACCGCGCTGCTTTATTTCCCAGTCCATTTCGTGCTCCATGTATTTCATTTATAGGTCAACTTATTTTCATCACGGCGCGCCTTGGTGCCGCTAACCATCATCTTGTTATAGGGCTCGCCCGCCGCGTGGCCGACGGGGCGCATATCGGCGCGGTGAAACCCGATGCGCACCGAGCGCCGCCAGTCGTCGCTCTGGTTGCGATCGGACCAGTGGATAAGGTAATAGCTAAAGAAAATCACATCGCCGGCACGCGCGGGCACCGCAACCGTCTCCGTGATATCCGGGTGAAACTGGTCCGGTGGCAGATAGGGCCGGGTGTGCTCACCGGTGATATGCTCGAGCGGCCCCTGCTCATGGCTGCCCGGCACTACGCGCAGACAGCCGCTCTCCAACGGCGCGTCGTCCAAGTGCAGCAGACAATCGACAAAGTGCGGACCGTTGTGCGGATAGAACGGATAGTCCTGGTGCATCGGGAAAGGCGTGCCGCGCTCGGGCGGCTTGCCGTGTAAAATGGCGTGGTGCCACTGCACGGCAGGGCCGACGAGTTGGCGCACACTGCCGCTGAGCCCCGCGTGAAAGAGCACGCGCCCCCAGGCGGCCGAATAGCACTGCGGGTTACTAATAAAAACGGCACGCGTATCCTGCCCCTCGCCTTCCGGCAAGTAGTGGTCGCGCCAGGGCCCGCGCCAGCCGATGCTCTCCTCGCCCCACCACTCGCCGATGATCCAGTCCATCTCGTCG
>Ga0055584_100007618_pt1 | contig 10607 bp, 7 predicted proteins | sample OSDHelmetaG_FD_58716 | JGI IMG/M metagenome (GOLD analysis project Ga0055584, IMG submission 58716) | Pelagic marine sediment microbial communities from the LTER site Helgoland, North Sea, for post-phytoplankton bloom and carbon turnover... | ecosystem: Environmental > Aquatic > Marine >...
CTCCCAGGAGCGCAGGTCCTTGAGCCTGGACACTTTGATGTCCAAGCTGTGGTAGCTGGGCAGCCGGGTCAAGGTCATATCCAAGGGGACCTCGTTCTGAGTCAGGATGTCTGTGGCGTTTTCTGCGTCAGCTGCTCTGGGGTAGCCGGAACCCGCTCGAAAGCGGGCGCTTAGGCTCCAGTTCTTGGGCAGTTGATACGCCCCGACGAGCACAAGGTAGTGGGGCTGGTCGTAGGTGTGTGCGCGCCAGCCGTCGCCGGCCTCGTCCCGGCGCAGTGAGCGGCTGTAGGTGTAGGCGACCCAGCCGGAGAAACCGCCGTAGCGAAAACGGGAGAGGGTCTCGAAACCATAGGCTCGGCCCTGCCCTTGGCCGGTGGAGCCGTCTTCTTCAAAGATGGTCAGCTGGTCCATTCCCCGCCAGTAGGCGTCCAGGTCGAAAGAGAGCTGGGCGGCTTTCCAGTGAGCGCCTCCTCCGAACCCTTGACTCTTCTCCAGGTCCAAATACCGGCCAGTGGGCAGCCCAACCACCCACTCGAAGGGTGGATACTGGTGGTAGATCCCGGCATCGGCGACCAAGGTCCAGCGCTCGTTAGCCCGCACCACTGCAGCGGCGCGAGGGGAGGGGGCCCAACGCAGCTGTTGGGAACCCACCATCAGGGTGTCGACACGGCCCCCCAAGAGCAGGTGGCTGCCGTCTGAGTTTCCGAAGCGAACGCGCAGATAGGGATCTGCCGAGCCCAGCATGGCCTGCTTGACGATGCCGGGGCAATCGCTCGATCCGCAGTTTGTGGCCACGTTGATGCGGTAGGTACTCAGCTCGGTGTCCAAGCCAGACTGGATGCCCCAGTTCTCTTCTTCGCCGGAGTCCAGCTGGACGCGCAGGCTGCCCGTTCGGGTGCGGCGCTCGTCCCTGTCCTCGCTGTAGTTCAGGTAGTAGCTATCGTCTGCAAAGACTGGCCTGAGGCTCAGGCGGCCCAAGTGGGTGTCTCTCTCGAAGCGGCCCAGGACTCTGTGGGTCACAAGGCTCACCTCGACCGTGTCGCCGCTCAGACCGGTAGGGGCGTAGATGCTGTCCTTGTAGCCCAGGTAGAACACGCCAGCGTCCTGACTGTCTACACGCACTTGCCAGTCGTAGAAGCGGGGCACGATTGCGGCTTGTTCGGGAGTGGTCACGGCAGAGACGACGCGGTCTAAGTAGGAGCGGCGCAGACTGGCAGCCATGGATACGTCGTCGGTCAGGGGCGCCTGTAAAAAGGCACCGGCATGCACCAAGTCGGCTCCCGCCTCGACCCGGTATTCCTGGGTGGCCGCCTGAGAACTCAGATCCACGGCACCGGCTATGGCACGTCCGTAGCGCGGACCAAAGCCACCGGGCATAAAGTCCACGGTGTCGATCATCGATGGGTGGAGCACCGAGGTAAAGCCGCCCAGGTGGTACACCAGGGGCACGCGCTGGCCATCGATGAATATGCCGGTGTCTCGGGGGGAGCCGCCGCGCACCAGCAGCCAGCCGGAGTCGAAGGGGGTGCGCACGACACCGGGCAAGTTTTGGACTGCGCGAACGGGGTCCCCCAGGGTTCCGGGGGTCGTACGAAGCTCTTCAGCGTTCATGCTGCGGGTGACCACTTCGGAGCGCTTGCGGGTGTACACGCCCACCACCCTGTTGTCCTGGCCCTGGGGCAGCGCGACTAGGGTGAGCTCCACGACTTGGTTTGGCTCGAGCACGAAGTCCAAGGGGGCCATGCTCAGGGTGGGGTCCTGAATGTTCAGCTGGTGTTGGCCAGGAGGCACCAGGCGCGCGTCAAAGGCACCGCTGCCATCGGTCTCGCCAAAGGGCTGGCCGTCCAAGGTCAGGCTGACCCCGGCTGGGCTATTGTCTCCCTCGCCGACGATCACCAGCTGAGCGCTCAGGTTGACGGGGGGAGGGTTGAAGAGCCACTCAAAAGGCAGCTCCACCTCGATCGCTTCACCCTGCATATATGTAGGAGAAAACTGAAGATCTGGGGCAGCCAGCATGGCCAAGGTCAGGAAAGGCTCCTGCCCAGCGCTTGCGGTGGCGTTTAAGACCTGACCCTCGGTCCCTAACAGCAGGACCAGGGAGACGGAGGCAGGCTCATAGGGCGCTCCCGCTGGCCAGGGGAGCTGAGGGCTCGAGAGCAGAACGGGCATGACAAAGCCCTGTTGGTCTGGGCCCGCAGGGGGGGCAGCGGGGAGGCTCTCACCCGAGAATCCGGAGGGAGATTCAGGCTCCGGAACAGGCTCAGGCTCGGATGCGCCCCAACCGTCCAGTGCGAGCAAGCCTGTGCCAAGAAACCAGACGAAAATGGGATTCACAAGTGCACTCTACCACCGAGAGCAGGGTCCTTGACAGGAAGCAGACCTATGGGTCGAACTCCAAGTCTCTGGAATCGATCTCGTGGGTGGTCGCGCCTGCCAGAACACGGGCATTGGCGGCCCTCACCATTTGGGCCAGATGATGCAGCAGCCGCCACATCAGCTTGGTGGCCAGAGCCGAGTCCTGACGAACCAAGCGCAGGAACTCGTTGCGGGAGAGCACCAGGAACTGGCTGGCCTTTGTGGTCCGTGCGGTTGCGCTTCGGCGCGGCGAGTCGATGAAGGACATCTCGCCGAAGTAGGCTGCGGGGCCCAGGTTGGCCAAGGTCACCCCGCCTCGGAGAATCTCGACGGCGCCGGTCTGGATAATGAAGCACTCGCCGCCCAGCTCGTCTTCGACGAAGAGTGTGGTGTTGGCGGGCACATTGCGGGTCTCGCAGAGGCCCGTGATCTGCACCAGCTCGCGGTAGGTGCAGAAGGAGAACAAATCGCAGCGTCGCAGGGCTTCGATGTGTTGGGTGGCGGCAGCCTGGTTCGGTTTGGCGTGTGGGCTCTCGGCGTCTATGCGCACCACCAGGGCCGTGATGTTGTCCCGACCTCCGCGCTTGTTGGCCCGGGCGACTAACGCTTCGGTTCCGCCTGCCTTGCCCGCTGACACAGGCTCAATCATCTCCGACGAGCCCACGTAGCCATGCAATCCATCGGAGCAGAGCAGCAGGGCATCGCCTGGGGCCAGCTGCATGTAGAGCAGGTCTACGAGCACGCTGGGGAAGACACCCAGGGCACGGGTGATCACGTTCTTATTTTTGGCCTTTCGGGCCTGGTCTGGGGTGATCAAGCCCTCGCGCAGCTGCTCTTGGACTAGGCTGTGGTCTTCTGTCACCTGGTGACACTCACCGCTGCGCAGCAGGTAGATGCGGCCGTCGCCGACGTGGGCGGTAAAGGCCTGGTTCCGGATCACGAGCACAGCGTCTAGGGTGGTGCCCATGCGGGCACCGTTTCCGACGATGCTGGTACCCGCCTCGTAGATCTCGTTGCAGGCGCGCTGAACGGCGTTCTGAAGCAGCGCTTGAACGGCGGCAATAGTCGCGGAGCTTGGCTGCTCGGCATGCAATCTCAACGTTCGCTTTCCGGCGGTGATGGACTCAAGGACCACCGAGCAGGCGAGAGAGCTGGCTACATCACCGCGCTTAAAGCCACCCATACCGTCGCAGACGACGTAAAGGCCAAGCTTGGGGTCCAAGAGTGCGCTGTCTTCGTTGTGTTTGCGTACCCGGCCGGTGTCGGTAGTCACCCAAGCGTCGATGTGCAGGGTCGAGGTCATTTGAGCGCACGCTCCAGGGCTGCTAGCTTCTCCGATGTGGAGCGCAGGTTTGAGGACAGTCGCATGAGCATATTCCAGAGTACTTTGACCGCCAGGGTGGGGTCCCGCTTGAGCAGGGAGAAGAAGGCCTGGCGTGTGATGATGAGGGCTTCTGCGGGTTCCGTCGCCGTGATGGTCGCGCTCCGTTCGGGTTGGTCCAATAGGGCCATTTCTCCAAAGTTTACGCCTGGTTCTAGGTTGGCGATGGCCTGTCCATCGCGCTCTACTTTTAGCTTGCCTGCCACCAAGATGTACATGGCCTGGCCGTGCTCGCCTTGGGTGAACAGGGTCTGCCCCTGGTTGAATTGCGCGGGGCGGGTGATTCCAGCCAGACTGATGAGCTCCCGTTCTGTGCAGTAGGCAAACAGCGGGGTCCGCGCCAAGGTTTCCAGGCGTCCTGTGCCAGGGCGGCGGGTGCTGGTCTGGATTCCTTTGGGCAGAATCACGCCTGCGGCCATGTCGGAATGGGGGGAACGGTCTCTGGCGATGCTGATCAGGCGAGCGGTCATGCCGTCTGGCGACGGGTCCGTGGTGGCCTGTAGCAGGTTCACATCGTCAATGTTGCTCGTGAGCCAGGGACTGGTCAGCAGGATGCGATCGGAGCGTCCCAGCGTGACTGCAAGAATCTCCGCTTCACTCCCTTCGATACCCAGGGCTTGTTTGCGGCCGGGGCGCTTGCTGCCGTGGTCGGGAGCCTGGCTGATGTGATCCTGGGTAAGCTTGTGTGCCAGGCCCTTGCGCAGCAGGAATGTAGCGCCGTCGCCCAGGTGGCAGACGTAGAGCATGCCGTCCAGAACCAAGGCCAGGTCCAAGGTGCACTCCATCTTCTGACGCTTGCGAATCGAGAAAGCCGAGAGCTCAACCTTGGCCAAGTTGACTGCGGTACGCAGAACCTCCTGGGTGGCCTGGTCTTGTCCGCGACCGCGCAGGTCGGAGATGGCCTTTGAAATGTGGCTCCGCGCGGTCTGTAGAACCATCATAGAGGCGGCGGCCTCCAGGTCGGTCTGTAAGGGGGACGGCAGCGCCGTGGCTTGGGAGATTCCTAAAAAGCCCAGGACGGTGTCTTCGAGTGTGGAGAGGCAGGGACTGTGTCCGTGCTGACTGGCCAAGGCAACGCTGTAGATCTCAAGCGGCACACATTCTCTGATTTGAGTGTCTATGTTAGTCGAAGTCTATCGGAGTCAGTTTGAAGAGACGGCATCCTCAGTTCTGGATCGAAGCCCTAGCGTTGGTGGGTTTTATGGTCCTGGCCGGCGCATTTGTAGCCCAGTCTCGGGCTCAGCAGCTCATTCCCATCGAGCTCGAAGCATTGGCAACGGGCCCCTCCTCGGAGGCCTGGATGGGCATCTACTTCGAGGAGCAGAAGGTAGGCTACGCCGTCTCCAGCGAGACTCCCACCGTGGACGGGGGCCTGCTCCTCCGCAGCCGATCGGCGTTTGAGATCGCCGCTTTCGGTCAACTCAAGCGTGTGGTGACCGTCAGTCAAGCGGTGATGGACGAGACCGGCAACCTGAAGAGATTCGAGTTCTTTATGGACTCCGGCGAGGTCTCCATCTCGGGCCAAGGCGAAGTGTTGGCCACCGAGATCCGCATGCAGATCGCCCAGGCAGGTGAGATTCAAGAGCTTAGATTGCCGATCGACGCGCCCCCTCAAATGTCGCTATCCCTGGGGGCCTGGCTCTCTCAACATCAAGAAGAGATCGCTGTGGGCCGCCGCTTCACCCTGCCCTATTTCGACCCCATCACCCTCTCTCAGCAGGAAATGAACTTGAGGGTCTCTGGGGTCGAGCTGCTGCCTGACGGAGAGGAAGCCTATTGGATGGAACGGGAGATTGGCGAGATGAGCAGCCGCGTCCTGCTCACCCCGGCTGGTGGTGTGGTTCGGGAAGAGGGTGCGATGGGCTTGGCCCTGGTGCGCCAGACCGCCGATGAAGCCCAGCGAATGCCTCAAGGCGCCGAGCCGGTGAACATCATTGCTCTCTCCGCGGTCCAGCTGGATGGCTACCTGGCACAACCCCGTTTGGTTCGAGTGTTGGAGTTGCAGATCCTGGGCGTAGATTCGGATCGGGTCTTTGATGGCGGTGTGCAGCGGGTCACAGGGGACCGTGTTCGTATCGAGGTTCCCTTGGTTGAAGAGCTCAGCCGGGAGCTCCCCATCGCCGAGGCCAACACGGCCTTGGCCGAGTTCCTGCAACCCACGATCTTTTTGCCGATCGAGCACCGGGAACTTCAGGAAAAGAGCGCCGAGGTTCTGGAGGGGCAGCGAAACAGGCGGGACGCCGCCGAGGCCCTGGTGGACTGGGTGCATGGCTACCTGATCAAGGCGCCTACGCTCTCGGTCCCAAATGCCCTGGAGGTGCTGCGCTTGGGCCAAGGGGACTGCAACGAGCACACCGCTCTCTATGTTGCGTTGGCGCGGGCGGCGGGCATCCCAGCACGTATTGCAGCCGGGGTGGTTTACTCAGATGCAATGGGGGAAAACGGAGGATTTTACTACCACGCTTGGCCCGAGGTTTACTTGGGTGAGACCGAAAAATGGGTGCCTGTTGACCCCACTTTTGGTCAGTTTCCCGCCGACGCCAGCCATGTCAAGCTGGTGGAAGGGGATCTGGACAAGCAGGTGGAGATCTTGGGGGTGATGGGGCGCTTGGGCTTTAAGCTTGTGGAGTCGCGATAGCTCCGCGCAGGGCCCGTCCCCGTGCGGTACGGGCTATCCTCTCCATATGATTCGTACCCAGGCCATCGAGAAGCGCTACCGCAACTTTCAGGCGCTACACCCATTGGACCTGGAGGTTCGCCGCGGCGAGGTCTTCGGCTTCCTGGGGCCCAACGGCGCTGGGAAGACCACCACGATCCGCATCCTGTCCGGCATCCTGCCGCCGACCTCGGGAAAGCTCTGGATCGGCGGGGTCGACATGGTCGTTGACCCCATCGGGGCCAAGTCTAAGATCGGCTACATCCCGGATCGGCCCTACCTATACGAGAAGCTCACCGCGCGGGAGATGCTGCGCTTTATCGGTGGGCTTTACGGAATGGACGACGTGGCCATCCAGACCTCGGGCGGGGTCTTACTCGAAGAGTACGGATTGGGGGAGTTTGCCAACGAGCTTGTGGAGGGCTTCTCCCACGGGATGAAACAACGCCTCTCCCTTTGCTGCGCAATGCTGCACCAGCCGGAACTGCTCATTGTCGATGAACCCATGGTGGGCCTGGACCCACGGGGAGCACGTCAGATCAAGCAAGTGTTTCGGGACTGGGCAGATCACGGCCGCACCGTGTTTCTTTCCACCCACTCCTTGGACGTGGCGCAAGAGGTTTGCGACCGACTTGCGATCATCCACAAGGGGCGCATCGTGGCCCAAGGTAGCTACGAGGAGATACGGGACCAGAATCAGGGCGACGCCCAGGATTTGGAAGAGGTCTTCTTGGCGATTCTCAAGGACCAAGACAGCGTAAAGGAGCCGGCTTGAGACACCCTTCTACTTTCTTGCTTTCAGCCTTTCTTACGGTATCGCTCCCTGCATTGATCCTTGTGGGCTGCGCCTCTAAGAGTGAGCGTGATGCTCGCAGGGCAGAGGGCAGCTACGAGCTTGGGGAGCTGCCGGACTGGGAGCGGATCAAGGACCCTGGTGGCGCAGACTATGCGTGGGTAAAAACCAGTAGCGGGGCTGTGATATTCGCTGACTCCAACTGCGGTCCCCGCTACTCGGACTCCAAGCTGGAAGACCTGCTTGACAAGCAGATAGCGGGTCTCCGTGAGGGCGAGCCGCTCCAGAGTGAGCGCTTGACTCTCTCGGACCGAGAGGCGCTGCAGACCCGTCACCTGGGGCGCCTGGATGGTGTGCCGGTGGAGCTGGGCACCACGGTGCTCAAGAAGCACTTTTGCACATACGACGTGGTGCTCATCGCACCGCGGGGCTTGGCCTTTGATCAAGCCTGGGCCGACTACGTGAGCGCCGTAGACGACTTTAGGACCACGCTGTGATCCTGAACAACACCGCAATCTTGAGCAACTCGATGAGCTGCCTGTGAACCGAGCCTTGCTGCTTCTTGGGCACGTTGGCGGGGTCGCAAGCCTGACAGGACGTACCTTCAAGGAGACTTTCCGCAGTCCCTTTGAGACCAAGCTCCTCGTCGACCAGATCGACAGCTCGGGCATTGGTTCTTGGTCCATCGCAGTGCTTACTGCGTTGTTCACCGGCGCGGTCATGGCGATGCAGTTCGCCATTGGGCTGGAGCCCTATGGCGCCTCTTTGTACACGGGCAAGCTGGTCTCTTTGGGCATCGTGAAGGAACTGGGGCCCACCCTGACTGCGGTCCTGGTCGGCGGACGTGTCGGCGCTGGGTACACAGCGACCATAGGCTCTATGAACGTGACCGAGCAGGTGGATGCAATCGCCGCCCTGGGGGCTGATCCGGTCAGAAAGTTGGTGGTTCCAAGAGTCTTGGCCTGCATCATCGCCTTGCCCCTGTTGACCATTTTGGCTGACGTGGTCGGCTGCTTTGGCGGGATGCTCATCACCATGGACGAGGTGGGGGTGACTTGGCGCTTCTTCGTGGACCAGGTCATCGACACCCTCTCGGTGGGCGACATTCTGCACGGCTTGGGTAAGAGCGTCTTCTTTGGCTACTTCATCGCCATCATCGGCTGCTACGTGGGGCTCAACACCCGCGGTGGAACCGAGGGTGTGGGTCGCTCGACGACCACCACTGTGGTTGCCATCAGCATTACTGTCTTGGTCAGTAACTTTTTCTTGACCCAGCTCTTCTTCGCCCTGGCAAGTCACACATGAGCACCGACACGAGCACTCCGGTGCAAGCTCAAGAAGAGCCCATCATCTCCTTTCGTGGTGTGGACAAAGCCTTTGGCGAAAAGGTGATCTACAGGAACCTGGATTTGGACATCTACCGTGGCGAAGTGCTCACGGTCATCGGTGGATCCGGAATGGGCAAGTCGGTCATGCTCAAAATGCTCATCGGCCTGCTCCAGAGCGACAGCGGCAGCATCCAGGCATTTGGAGAAGAGGTCACCACCATGAAGGGCCAGAAGCTCTTGGGCATGCGGCGGCGCGTCGCCATGCTCTTTCAGGGTGCTGCGCTTTTTGACTCTATGAGCGTCGCCGAGAACATCAAGTACCCCTTGGTGGAGCACGGCTGGGGCACCCCAGCTGAGCAGGACGACCGAGTGGCCGAGGTGCTGGAGATGGTGGGCATGCCCGGTATCGAGGATCTGCGGCCCAGCGAACTCTCTGGCGGCATGAAGAAGCGCGTGGGCTTGGCCCGTTCCATCGCCGTCAAGCCCGAGGTCATCCTCTATGACGAGCCCACCACCGGCTTGGATCCCCTGAACGTACGTCGCATCAACGGGCTCATTCTGAGACTGCAGGAGCAGCTCGGCGTGACCTCGGTCGTGGTGACCCATGACATGGATTCCTGCTTCACCGTGACCGATAGGCTGGCGTTCTTGCACGACTTGAAGATGGGCTTTGTGGGTTCCATCGAGCAAGCCAAAGCGGCAGACTTTCCGGCCCTTCAGGAGTTCCTCCAAGGTGGACGCGGGGTGCTGGGCGATGAAGAGATTGCTGGGTTGGCGGAGGATGGGGTCAACCAGTAGACTGAGTTGTGCCTTGCCTTCCTCCACCCTCCGACTGCGCCAGCGCGTATGTGGCTCTGGCTGAGCAGGACTGCTTGGTGGAACTGGGTCTGTTTGCGCATGCTGCCAAGTCCTTTGTGGAAGGGGAGCGTGACAGCTTCGGGACGGAGAACTCGGCGGAGTCCGAACACCTAATCCTACGCTGGGACGGGTCACTGGACCCTGGCCTAAGCCAAGTCATACTGGCCTCGGGGGAGGCGGGCTGGCAGAGCCTGGTGACCGACCTTGGCATGCCCGAGCCCTACGGAAGCGCGTCGTACAAGCTGAATATTTACCTCGGAGACTCCGGTGCAAATGCCCCGCGCGCCCTGGGCGAGGCCTACGCGACTGTAGATGGTGACGGCTACCCGATGGTCGTGCTCAGTCCCGAAGCGGTGGCGGACTGGGAGCGGGGGCAGGTAGTGCTGGCCCATGAACTCTTTCACACCTTGCAGGACAACAGTGCAGCGCCGTTTGAGTACAGCGAGAGCAGCCCTGGGGCTTGGCTCTTTGAGGCGACTGCAGTTTGGGCGGAAGCGCAGGTTTACCCAGCTAATGCGGACACCGCGCGTTGGGTCTATGGCTGGAGTCTTAGGCCCCAGGACTCAGTGGATCGCTTTGTGTTCCCGAACTCCAGCAGCCTGGACGAGTACCGTCAATATGGGGCGTTTGTGTGGGTGCGTTTCCTAAGTAATCAGGAGGGAGAAGGGCTTATACCGGCGCTCTGGGACCAAGAGTCAGACGACCCGCGTAAGGCCTTGGATGACGCTCTGGACTTGGAGTGGGCCTGGCATGACTTTGCCCTACGGGGTGCGTCTTGGGATTTTCCCGAGGGTGCCCGCTACGAAGCGGTTCACGAGATGGCGGCCGAGCAGTGGACGGACTGGGATGAGCGACTGAGCGCCCTGGAGGCGGGGAGCTGGCAAAATCTTCCGGTGCCTGACAGTCTGGGTGTGCGCTACCTGAGCCTGGATGCGCAGACTCAGCGTCTGCGTGTTCGTTCGCCCGAGGGTGGGGAACTCAGAGTACAGCTCTCCTTGAGTGGTGGTGACCAAGACCTGGGCTGGGCACCTGTCGACCACCGACTTGAGGGCCCCCTTGCAGACCCGGCCATCTTGGTCTTGAGCAGCGGCTGGGAGCAACCCGCACAAGGGATGGTCCGGGTGCGCAGCGATGGCCCTGGGGGTTGTGGCGGCTGCAGAACCGGGGGCTCGGGCGGCGTCTTGGGGGCGCTGCTGGCCATGGGGTTGGTGTTCAGACGGGACGGCGGTCATGCAC
>Ga0055584_100007619_pt1 | contig 10607 bp, 9 predicted proteins | sample OSDHelmetaG_FD_58716 | JGI IMG/M metagenome (GOLD analysis project Ga0055584, IMG submission 58716) | Pelagic marine sediment microbial communities from the LTER site Helgoland, North Sea, for post-phytoplankton bloom and carbon turnover... | ecosystem: Environmental > Aquatic > Marine >...
AGCGCGGGTCGATGTCACTGACCACGACATCACCGTCATGCAGGTTGTAGGAAGTCTGTGGCGTCGAAGGCAGTGTGTTGGGCATCTCGCGCCCAAAGCCGTCATACATGTTCGAATTGACAGTAAGGATCACATTGGTGCCGGGGGGGTCCAGAAAGGTGTTTGATGGCTCAAAAATCGCCGGTGCGGAATGCACATGGGTTGTTGAGCCATCGAGCGAAGTCCACTGGATCGCGCGCCCCGGGTATGGTTGGGGATAGGGATGAAAGTACTCCAGCCCCTGGAAATTCGGGCGAATTTCGTCAAGCACCGGGGAACAGGCCGCCAGCATGACCAGCGCGGCAAGGGCCAGGCGCGCGATCACGCGACAATATCCCAGCGCAACATCATGGCGTGGTCCTCATGCACCACGTTGTGGCAATGGAGGATGTAACGGCCATGAAAGTCACGGAAACGGAAGAACAACTTGGCGGTCTGGTTGGGACCAAGCCAGAGCGTGTCCTTGCGTGAATTGAGCAGACTGCCCTGCTCGATAGGCCGGCCATCGATCTCGAGAAGCTGGAATTCCTCGAAATGGATATGGACGGGATGGGACCAGGTCGACCCGACATTCTTGATTGTCCAGATCTCGGCATCCCCCTCCTGGATGGTGCCGTCGACACGCATCATGTCGGCTTGCAGACCGTTGATGGTCCACATGCCCCCGGTATAGTCGAAATCCCAGGTCCGCTCCGCCCGCACTTGCGAAAGATCGATATCAGGTAGCTCGCGCAAGCGTTCTGGCACCCGACTGTTGTCGGGTCCGGTGGCATCAACAACGTTGAAACGCATGACCGGCACGCCGGGGTCGAGAAAACGGCCCGTGGGCCCGCCACCGTCGACCTGTTCGAGAATGTTGATGAGATCAACATGCTCGCCCGGCTGGTAGCGCGAGAAGTCGATGATGACGTCATAGCGGTTAGCCACGGCCACCGGCAGTTCGTTAACGATGACCGGTGCGGGCATGATGTTGCCGTCGTTCGACAGCACGGTGAAGGGCTGACCGGTCGAAAGCACAAAGGTGTAGAAACGCGACGGGCCGCCGTTGAGCAGGCGGAAGCGATACTTGCGCGGTTCGACCTCCAGATAGGGCTGGATGATCCGGTTGACGGTCATCTTGTCGCCCAGGAAACCCTTGAGGTTGAAGACGTCAAAGACAGCATTGCCCTTGTCGTCAAACAGCACGTCATGAAGGATCAGCGGAACGTCATATTTGCCGCTGGGCAGACGCCAGGCCTCAGGCGACGGATCGTTCTCGTTGTTGGTGTCATGTTCGTCGAAGAAAAGACTGAAACCGCTGAAACCTGCGTAGACATTGGCGGCGGTGAAGTCCATGCGATGGTCGTGATACCAAAGCAGAGTCAGCTTCTCGCGGTCATCATGGTCTGCCGGGAACATGCAGTAGTGGTGGTCGTACCACTCGCCCGCCTCGATAAAGTCCATCGGAAAACCATCACTCTCTGACGCCGAGTGGTTGTTGTGCAGATGCATGGTGGTCGAGGGCAGGCCAAAGCCGGTGTGATTGGTCGGCAGATCGTTGAAACGACGGATCAGGAACGGTTCGCCATAGCGGGAATGGAAGGTGGGGCCTGGAATGAAGCCGTCATAGCCCCAGCTTGGCGTCGGCGGAAGTTCGGGATGGTAGGAATGCAGAAACGCCTTTTCGTGGAGGGTATAGACCTTCACGGGCGGGTATTCGTTGTACTTCTGGTGACGTGCGGGGTCAGGCGCAGGCATGAGTGACGCCAGATCGACAGGCTGAGCAATTTCGGGAATTTGTAACGGCGCCAGAAACGGTGTTGTCGGCGGGCTGGGCCGCAGGTCCAGTTCGGACGGCAGGTTGAACGGCATCAACAACTGCGACGCTGCATTTTTCGGCGCAAGCGCCGCTGCACCAGCCGACATGGCTGCGCCGAATTGAAGGAAACCCCGCCTCCGCATCAATAGTCCCCGAACTCACTGATCCCAGAAACATCATGCCACAATTCCAGAACCGTGACCTGATCAACTTTGCACCAAGGAGGGGATGGTTTGACGTAGACCTTGCGGTGGGCAGATCATGGTTGCAGCGCACCGCCACCAGGGGAAATCACCATGCAGACCTATCTTCGCGACCAGATTGATTGGGAACAGCCGTTTTCGCCTGAGGAATACGCCACACGGCGGCATCGGGTTCGTCTGGCCCTGCATCGGGCGGGGCTGGATGCAATCTACATCACCAATCCAGCCGATCTGACCTGGCTCACCAACTACGACATGATCTGGTACCACCTGCAGAACCTCACAGGCCTGCTGTTGCGTGCCGACCGGGACGAGGATGTCTTTTTCGACGGTCCCAGCCACACCACCATCGTTTCGACCACGCCGGAAATCCGTGAGTGCGTCTTCACGCCCTATGACCGACCCCAGGCCGAAGTGATTGTCGAAGGCATTGCCGCACGCGGCCTGGCAAAGGCAAAGATCGGCGTGCAGCCCTGGGGTTACACGCCCCACGCCACCGTATCCGACGATCTGCGCGCGCGTCTGGAAGCCGGCGGTGCAACGGTGGAAGACCATTCCTTCCTGGTCGAGGAGTTGCGCTTTGTGAAGTCACCGGCCGAAGTCGCCGTGGTGCGCCGCACCGCAGAGATCGCTGATGACGCCATGGAAGCTGCGCGTGACGCCATCGCCGAGGGCGTGATGGAGACCGAATTGGAAGGCATCATCATGGCAAGCATGATGAAAGCCGGCGGCGGATATCCAGGCATCCGCAGCATGATCGGATCGGGCCCGCGCGCAGGCACCCATCACAGCCCGCCCCAGCACAGGAACATCAAACGTGGTGATCTGGTGTTTGTCGATTTCTGCGGCTGCCTCCACCGCTACCACGTCAACGTAAACCGCACCTTCTCGCTTGGTGAGCCTGACCAACGCTGGACCACCCTGATGGACAACTCCGCAGGTTGCGTCGATGCCGTGCTGCAGGGCGTCAAGATCGGTGACAATCTTTCCAAGGTGCAGGACGTGGCCGATGCCTATACCGACAAGGTAGGCCTGCGCGACTATGTCTGGTTCGTGGGCGGTTACTCACTGGGCATCGCCGTGCCGCCCGATTGGTGCGGCAGCCACTGGGTCGCCCCGCGCGAAAACCTGGGTGACCGTGTCATCACGCCGGGACAGGTCTTCAACCTGGAAAACCAGTTCGACGTCTGGGAAGACTGGCCCGGCGGTTCCGGCGCAGCCTGGATCGACAGCTTCGTCGTGACGGAAGATGGCCTTGAAGTGCTGTCACGCCTGCCCCGCAACCTCGTGGTGGTGTAGAGAGAAGGCCGACGACGCGACGCACCTTTCACGGAGACCATGACCATGACCGTCAAGATTTACTGGGGCAGCGGATCGCCCTTTGCCTGGAGCGTGATGCTGGCCATGGAGGTCAAGGGCGTCGCTTATGAAAGCCACCTGCTCTCGTTCTCCGATGGCGATCTGAAGACACCGGAGTTTCGCGCCATCAATCCGCGCAGCAAGGTGCCGGCCATCCGTGACGGCGATTTCACGCTGTCGGAATCCAACGCCATCCTGGCCTGGCTGGAGAGGAAAAATCCTGCGCCTGTACTGTTTGGATTAACAGCCGAGGGAACCGGAGAAATCTGGCGGGCCGTGCTGGAACATGCCGCCTATTTCCAGCATCACACCCACAGCATTTCCGGTGCGGTGTTCTACAAGAAGATGGACGAGAAGCGCGAAGAGGTTCGTGAATCGGCCGAGGCAATTGGCGAAGAAATGGACCGTTACGAAGCTGCCCTTGCAGCCTCGGACTGGCTGGTTGGTTCTGCCATGAGTGCCGCAGACCTCGTGGCCTATCCCCACTTCGAACTCTTCTTCCGCCTGATGGCTCGCGATGACGTGAAACCCGAAAAGCTGGGTTTTGAGAGCGGCTGGGACGCCTATCCCGCCTTGTCCGCATGGCGCTCACGCATTCAGGCGATCCCCGGATACGACAATACCTATCCGCCGCACTGGAAGTGATGGCGCGGTTACTTCCGTCATGGTCAAGCCAGGCCCAGTCGGAGTTTGTGTAGATACTACTCCAACGTCCTGAACAGCCCCGCCATCAGCTTCGCTCGGGGCACCATGGATGAATAGAGCACGTGCTCCTCGTGGGTGTGAGCGCCGTCGCCCATGAGGCCCATGCCGTCGAGGGTGGGGATGCCCAGAGCGCCGGTGAAGTTGCCGTCGGAGCCACCGCCTGATGGGCCGTGGCCGGGGACAAAGCCGATCTCCCTGGCGATGGCTTCGGCCTGTTCGTAGAGCGCCATGGTGCCTTCGCTGGCTTCAAACAGCGGCCGCACGGCACCGGGTTCGACGGTGACGCTGCAATCGGCGTTGAAGGGTTCGAGTGCGGTCATGTTGGCGCGAATTTCGTCCATGGCATCCGCAAACGGTGCGACGGCCAGAACCTGGGCGCTGCATTCAATGGGTACGACGTTGACGAAGGTGCCGCCTTCGATGGTGCCGACGCTGTAGGTCACACCGGTCTCTTTGTTGGTCATGTCCTCGATGGCAATGATCTGGCGAGCCATTTCGGCAATCGCGCTGCGGCCCCGGGCAAGTTGGGAGCCTGCATGGGCCGGTTTGCCAGAGACATGCACGGTGAAACGCAGGAAGGCATAACGACCGGTCACCAGTCTGCCGGTCTCTCCCTTGGCGGGTTCGGGCACCAGGACAACCTTGTGCGCCTTGGCGACCTCTTCAATCCGCGCGCGGGTTGAGGGACTGCCGACCTCTTCATCGGAAATGAACATGAAGGTGATGGGGAGTTCCGGGGTTTCGCCAGCGCGCAGGAGCTGAGCCAAGGCATACCAGGCGGTGAACATGCCGCCTTTCATGTCGTAGATGCCGGGGCCATAGACCTTGTCACCCTCGCGGCGGAACGGGAGTTTGTCGTCGAGCGTTCCGACCATGTGCACGGTGTCGAGATGGCCCAGGACCAGAATGCCGGGGCCTTCGCGTTTACCGGGAATGCGGCCCATGACGATATCGGCAAAGCCATCCCTGCCCGGCTGGCGTTCGATGGTGGCACCAACGCGGGCCAGCGCCTGCTCGGCCTTGTCCATCATGGCGTTGACGCCTGCGACATGGACCGTGGGGCTTTCACATAGCACCCAGTCGCGGATGCCTTCGAAGATTTCTTCGGCATCAAATTGCGGTTCGTTACGCCCTGCGTTCATGCGGTTTCCCAACTGCGTTGTTCGCCGTCATAGGCCGGACCGGGATTGCCCCAGACCGTTGTGAGCCACATGACACGGCCATGCATTTGCGTATCGAACCAGGTTGCCGAATGGATCGTGCAGCGGTTGTCGTAGATGACGAGATCGCCCTGGTCCCAGTGGTGGGCATAGGTAAACGCGGGCTGGGTGAAGTGCGTCATGAGTTCATAGAGCAGCGCGGCGCCATCACCGTGGATGCCCGGTTCCATGCCGACAAAGGGACCGTTGCGCCAATCGATCTGCTCGCGCTCGCAAAGGTACAACGCCTTGCGTCCGGTGACGGGGTGCAGGCGCACGACAGGCTGGGCCTGGGGTCCGTCGCGCTCGGTGAGTTTCTGGGGTGATTCACCGTTGATCACGGCGTCTTCGCCATAGCCTTTGAATGGCGCAACATGCAGGGCCATCAGCTTTTCAGCCTTGTTCCTGAGGTCACCCGGCAGGGCTTCGTAGGCACCGACTCCGTCGGCATAAAGCGTCTGGCCCTGATCGCGCGGGGCGGGCTGATGGGCATAGAAAAGCGAAATGTCTGGAGGCGGGCGACGGAAGCTCTGATCCGTGTGCCAGCCGCGGCGCTGGGGAAACTGCACGGGCAATCCGCCATCTGGCAGACGCGGCGGATCGGGCGGATCCGGTGATGGAAAGTTCATCGGCGGCAGGTTGGAGATACGAATGATGTGTGAGGAATGGGGATGCAGCAGGTTGGTGCGGTTGCTGGTCTGCGCATAGTCCTCGACCTCTGCTCCAAACGGGCGCGAGAGGCGGATGAGAAGTTCCGGGTCATCCGAGATGGCGCCCATGCCTTTCAGCAACAGGAGGCCGTCGGCATCATCCAGCGCCCCGGGGAGTTCGTCAGGGGCTGCTTCCACGGCACCGACAAACGCTGCGCCATCCTCGATTGTGATGACGCCGCCAAAACGTGCGCCTGTCAACGGCTGGATTTCATGTCCATTGGCTCTGCTCATGCCCTCAATCCCTCGGCCAGTAGCGTGCTGCCAGCCAACCGCCGTCGACAGCGATGACCTGACCGTTCACATAACGTGCATCCTGCGAACACAGGAATGCGGCAACGCCTGCAATGTCATCGGGTTTGCCCACGCCCATGGGTGTGTTCTTGATCATGGCCTCGTTGTACCAGGCGTCGTTCTGGATGCGCTCGGTGGTCATGGGCGTATCGATGACACCAGGAGCAATGGCGTTGACGTTGATGCCCTGGGGCCCGCAATCGGCGACCATCTGGCGTGTGAGTTGTGCAACACCTGCCTTTGCCGCGGCATAGGCAGCGGAGTCAGGGAAGCCAACGAGACCAAAGACCGAGCTGATCTGGACAATCTTGCCGCCGGGTTTTGTGAGGTGCGGCAGAGCAGCGCGCGACATGCGGAAGACCGAAGATACGTTCATATCAAGCACGGCGTCCCATTCCTCGTCGCTGGCCTGTTCGACCCCGCCACCGCGCCCGCTGATGCCCGCGTTGTTGATCAGCATGTCGAGACCGCCATGGGCAGCCAGTGCCCGGCTGACGATCCCTTCCGGCGCTGTGCGATCCGCAACATCGGCAACCATCGTGGCGAAGTTGGAGCCATAAGCCATGGTTGCGGTTTCGGTGAGTTCAGCTTCCTTGATATCGACCGCCAGAACCGAAGCCCCCTCACCCGCCAGTCGCAGCGCACAGGCACGTCCAATTCCGCCGGCAGCACCGGTGACGATGGCCGACTTGCCGGCAAAGCGGCGTCCGCTCATGCGTCTTCACCTGCCTGCGCAACCCAGGCTTCGGCAATCTGGTTGCCCTGGGCAAACCAGACACCGGGGAAGGTCTGCATCCAGGCGATGAACTCACGCAGGAGAGCGATACGGGAAGGTCGGCCGATGACCTGAGGGTGCATGACGAGATCAAAAAGCCCGCCCCAGGCATAGATCTCGCGGAACTCGTCCTGCCAGATTTCCATGATGTGGCTGTTGCTGAAGACCGGGCGCGGATTGCGGATGGAAAAGAGCAGATAGATCGCGTCGTCCAGGCTCCAGTGCCAGGGCAGTTCAATCACCCCGGGCGAGCCATCCTCCAGCCTGTGCCGATAAGGGTTGATGTCGTCCATCATGGAGCTGTCATAGACGAACCCGCGATCGGTCAGCAGCTTGACCATGTTGCCGCTGGTCTCTCCAGCCGGTGAACGGTAACCCTTTGGCACGACGCCGACGGTTTTCTGAAGTGCTTCGAGACCCTTGTCGAGCTCGGCCTCCTCGGCAGCAGGATCTTCAGGGTCAATCCATTCATGGAGATAGCTGTGATGGCCGACTTCATGGCCGCGCTCCAGGATCGCCTCGACCCGACCGGTATGATTCTCCGCCGTCCAGCCAGGCACAAAAAAAGTTGCAGGCACACCTGCGTCCTCGAGCGTTTCAAGGATCTTGGGCACACCCAGTTTGGCGCCGTATTTGCCTTGTGAAAGCGTTCCCGGCCGTTTCCAGTTGGCCCGGTCACGACCGATCCACAGGGTTTCGGCATCAAAATCAAAGGAGAGCATGACGGCACAACGTGCGCCGCCGGGCCATTTTACTTCTGTATCGACAATCGGTTTGGCCATGGATGCTCCTTATGGCGCAGTAGCGGTTTCATCGCGCGCCTGTGCCTCGTTCACCGCGATGGGGACGCGGCGCAGGGTGCGCGGCTGGGATGGGTCAAAGTCGGTACGGGCATGCTGCAGGGTGATGTTGTTCCAGATGAGAATGTCACCGGGGCGCCACTGATGCCGGTAGCCGATCGCGGGATCGGCAATCACAGTGACCAGTTCATCCATCAAGGTATCGGCTTCTTCATGGGACAGCCCTTCAATCGCTGCCGTGGTGTGGGCATGCATGAAAAGCACCTCGCGGCCTGCATCGTCGGTTCGTGTCAGAGAATGCCAGCAGCGCGGCGCATCCTCTGGCGCGTCTTCTGCCAGGGTGCGCCGGTTGTAGTCGCCTGTGTAGTCGAAGAGCTGGAGTGAGCGGCGGTTTTCAAGCCGGGCCCGCATGGCATCAGTCAGACGGTCATGGGCCATGACGACGTTGCTGAAGAGCGTATCGCCGCCCTCTTCAGGCACCTCAATGGCATAGAGGCAGATCGCCTTGAGCGGATGGCGGAAAAAGGTGTGGTCGGAGTGGAAATGCAGGACACCACCTCCCAGGATGCCGTCCTCGCGCACATTGGAAACGTGCGTGAAGTCGCGCTGCTTCATGAAGGCGCCACGATGAGAGATAGGTCCAAAGAGTGTGGCAAAGCCGATCTGCGCGGCGTCATCCAGAGTCTGATCGCGAAGCAGCACCAGGTGGTGTTCCGTGAAAGCCAGACGCAACAGCGCTGACGTGTGCGCTTCAAGCGGCTGGGAGAGATCAACGCCGGAAATCTCCACACCCAGGGCAGGTGATAACATCGTCATTTCCACCGGTAACTCTCCTCTTTCCATCAGGTGTGTCTTGGCCGCTGTTGACGGTCATGCTTATGGTAGCGACTTGTCTGATCTTTTGTCAGGGGGAGAATGCCGATGGATTTCACGTTTACACCAGAACAAATGGACCTGCAGGCTCGCGCTCGCGCGCTGACCGAAAACCACCTGTTTCCCTATGAAGAGGAAGTGCAGGAAACCAACGCACTGTCTGATGCCAGCCGTGCGGCGATCCGCGATGCTGTTCTGGCGGCGGGGTTCAATGCCGTCAATCATCTGCGCGAAGACGGCGGCCAGGAGTTTCCTCTGGTCAACCAGTGCCTGGTGTTCGAGGAATTCGGCAAGGCGACTAACATGCTGGGCCTGTGCCCCTGGATGCCGGCCTACTGCCTGCGCTTCGGCACGGAAGATCAGAAGCAACAATACCTGCGCCCGGCAATCCGGGGGGAGATCCGCGAGGCTTTCCTGGTGACCGAGCCGCAATCGGGATCGGATGCCGGCGGAATGCTGACCAACGCGGTGAAAGACGGCGACCACTACGTCATCAATGGCCTGAAGTGTTTTGCCAGCGGCAGCGAGCGCGCCGACTACATGCTGCTCCACTGCAATGTCGATGGTGACCCCAAGAAGGCGACGCTCTTCCTGCTGGACAAGGGCATGGAAGGCTTCGAAATCGTGAAGACGCCCAAGGCGCTCTACAACGGTCCCGGCGATCACCCCTGGGTCCAGTTGACCAACCTGCGGGTCCATGAGTCGAAGATTCTGGGCGGCATCGGTCAGGGTTTCGAGCTCACCAAGGACTGGTTTGTCGAACAGCGCGCCAACATCGCCGCGCGCTGTGTCGGTGTTGCCATTCGCTGCGCCGAAATCGCAGCTGACTGGGCGGCAGAACGCGAAGCATTCGGGCGCAAGATCCAGGACTATCAGGGCATCGAATGGAAGCTTGCCGAGATGGCCGTGGAAATCATGGCCGCCAAGGCCCTGCTTTATCGCTGTGCCAGCGAATACGACAACGGCCTGGATCGGAAAGCCGCCCATGCCCGCATGAGTGCCGTCAAGCTGTTCTGCACGGAAATGGCCTGGCGTATCTGCGACCAATCGCTGCAGATCCAGAGCGGCCACGGCTTCATGATGGATAACCCGGTGGCGCGTCACTACACCAGCGTACGTGCCGAGCGCATCGTGGAAGGCACCAGCGAAATCCAAAAGGTCATCATTGGCGGCCAGATCAAGAAACGTGGCCTTGGCGTCTATACCGGCCTGATGACCCAACCCAATCTGACCGGAGGTTCAGCATGACCGATCATGTGCTAACCGCGCTAAACGAGGGCGTTCTGGAAATCAGGCTCAACCGCCCCGACAAGAAAAACGCGCTAACACCCGAGATGTACGGCGCCCTGGCGAAGGCCATGATGGATACCGACCGCGAACGCAGCGCTCGGGTCATCTGGATCACCGGCAGCGGCGATGCGTTCACCAGCGGAAACGACGTCAACACCTTCGTGGATGGCTCACGCAAGGCTGGCGAGAAACCCAAGGCGCACCTGTTTCTCGAGGCTCTGGCCATGATCGACACACCCCTGATGGCGGCGGTGAACGGCATGGCAATCGGCGTGGGGGCAACCATGCTGCTCCATTGCGACATGGTCCATGCCAGCGATCAGGCCAGCTTCTGCTTTCCGTTTGCCAATCTTGGCGTCTTCCCTGAAGCAGGATCAACTGTGCTGTTGCCGCGTATCGCCGGGCATCAGAAGGCAATGGAGCTGTTCCTGCTGGGCGACCGGTTCGACGCCACCACGGCACAACAGGCAGGTATGGTGAACCGGGTTTTCGCCGCCAAAGACCTGGAGGCAGAAAGCCTTTCCATCGCACGGCGCATGGCCCAGAAACCGTCAAGTGCACT